>Ga0136613_10000014_pt1 | contig 56446 bp, 59 predicted proteins | sample AntDrymUQ2722106_2_FD_106649 | JGI IMG/M metagenome (GOLD analysis project Ga0136613, IMG submission 106649) | Polar desert sand microbial communities from Dry Valleys, Antarctica - metaG UQ272 (21.06) | ecosystem: Environmental > Terrestrial > Soil > Desert | place: Antarctica: Dry Valley... | reverse complement strand
GATTCGATAATCGCCAATTCGACCAAGCAGACACTCCGGGCCCCGAGCCATGGAACCGGGTGGTCAAGGCGCTCGACGGCGCCGGGGTGCCGGTTATAGAGGTGAGTCACGGCGACGGGGTTGGTGGTTCTTCCTTCAACTATGGATTTAGCCATACCAACGAAATGAACCTGATCATGGCCGCAGTTGCCGAAGCCGCGCACGCCAAGATCGCGGTGCTGATGGTGCCTGGGATCGGGACCAAACAGGATCTGCGCAGCGCCGCCGAGGCTGGCGCCAAGGTCGCCCGCATCGCAACACATTGCACCGAGGCTGACATATCCCACCAGCACATCAATCTTGCGCATGAGCTGGGGATGGAAGCGATCGGCTTCTTGATGATGGCTTCGATGACCTCGCCTGAGCTGTTGGCGCTTGAAGCCCAGAAGATGGAGGCCTACGGAGCTGACGCGGTCTACGTCGTCGATTCAGCCGGGGCGATGACCATCGACGATGCCCGCCGGCGGGTGGCGGCAGTAAAGGGCGCGGTGTCTTGTCAGGTTGGGATCCACGCTCACAACAACCTCTCCCTAGCGGTGGCGAACTCGCTTGCCGCGCTCGAAGAAGGTGTCGACCAGATTGACGGCTGCACGACCGGCCTCGGGGCTGGCGCCGGCAACTGCCCGACTGAGGCTTTGGTCGCGACCTGCGAGAAGTCGGGGATCCCCACCGGAGTCGACGCCTTGAAGATCATGGATGCCGCCGAAGAGACGGTCCGCCCGATCAAACCGGACCAGGGAGTGATCGACCGCGACGGCCTCCTGCTCGGCTACGCCGGCGTCTACGGGTCGTTCCTGCTCCACGCCAAACGCTCCGCCGAACGCTACGGGGTGGACTCAAAGGAGATCCTCCTCAAACTGGGACGTCGCAAAGTGGTCGGCGGCCAGGAGGACATGATCATCGACGTCGCCGTCGAGCTCCAGCGCCAAAAATCCATTCCTGCGTAAAAAACCCCGTGATTGGGAGCGCCGTTCTACGCAAGAATGGTTTGGTTCCGGATTGGACTAGTTCCTGACGTGCCAGTTCTGGCCGGACAACTGCACGGCCAACGGCTTACGCCAGTCGGCACCGTCACGACTATCCGCCCCGCCCACAACGGCAGCCACAGCCACCAATCCGATGACCAAGATGATGATTAAGAATTCCATAAACCAAATTTTCGACGATTTGACCTTTCACGTCCATCTAATAATCCTTAAGTGATCGTATAGGTATACTTAATAGTCATGCTGGACCTCAAACGACTCCGGTTCCTGCGGGAAGTAGCCGAGCGAGGGACTATTTCGGCTGCAGCCGACGCCCTTGCCTACACCCCGTCCGCGATCTCGCAACAGATCACGATTCTCGAAGAGGAGATGAAAACACCCCTTCTCGAAAGACAGGGTCGCAACGTAGTTTTGACTCCCGCGGGGAAAGTGCTGGTTGCTCATTCCCAAGACGTCTTTGATGCCGTCGAGCGTGCGACCACTGCGGTCTCCGAGGCGGCCGGTGAGGTCGCCGGGCGAGTGGTGGTTGGCACCTTGCAGAGCGTGATGGCGACGCTCCTACCTGAGACCATCCGCACAATGTCGATCGATCACCCCCGGGTCGACCTGCATATGGTCGAGCTGGGCCACAACGACGCCACTCGAGAGCTTCGCCTGGGCGCTCTCGACGTCGCGGTCGATCAAAGCTACAGCCACGTGACTAACCGAGCTCACGGCGGTCTTACCAAGCACAAAGTGCTGGAGGAGCCGCTCTATCTCGTCGTTCCCAAAGGCTCCCCGATCAAGAAGCTGACCGACGCGGCGGATTGGCCTTGGGTGGCACCGCCGCTCGAGACCTGTGACTGTGGACGGGCGCTACGAAACATCTGCCGGGGCGCGGGCTTCGATCCCGACGTTCGCTTCGAGACTGACGACTTCGGGGTCACCTTGGAGTTGATCTCTTCGATCAACGCCGTCTCGATTCTGCCGGCATTGACGCTGACCCGGCTCTCACCGAGTTTGCGGCTCATTCCGATCTCTGGCGTCAAACGGAGGATCGTCGCCTTGACTCGACCAGCTGGGCAACACCGGCCGGCGGTAGCGGCCTTCATCACCCATCTTCTGCGGGCTGCCAAGGAGCTCATTCCGGCAGACACGGCTGCCTAGGTGTGCCTCCGATGAGCACCACGATTCGAATAAATGAACAACTCGCGATCGCCTGGCGCTGCTTTCCGATTCGACGGGGCTGACAATGACGCGCTTAGTCGACGAGGCAGTAGAAGCCTTGGAGCGCAAGCTGTTCTTCGAGACCTTCAACGAGCGCTACCGGGACCTGCGTGCCGATACAGTGGCGTGGGCTGAAATTGTGCAAGAACGCCTTCGCGAAGAAGGTGCCGTTGCTGAGTCCTCGGCGTGACTACATCGTTCTCGATATCTGAGGAGGACAGCTTCGTAGCTCTGCTGGTTGACGCAGTGCGGAGTCGCACTGCCCTCGATCCTTCGAGCATCAAGAATCGTCCCGAGCTGACACCCGAAGCGGCATACGACATTCAGGACCAGGTGATCGCCGCGCTCGGAGGCAAGATTGAGGCGGCCAAGCTCGGGCTGACATCGCGAGCCAAGCAAGAGCAGATGAATGTAAACGAGCCCTCTTATGGCTGGCTGATGGCCGGGTCGCGCATCGAGCCCTCGAACCCCCTAAAGGCCAGTGACCTCATCCAGCCCCGAGCCGAGCCGGAGATCGCATTTGTCATAGGCAAGAAGCTGGCCGGCGATGCCGTCACCGCGGCTGAAGTTGTTGCTGCCACGGAGGAGGTGATGCCAGCAATCGACATCCTCGACTCCCGTTACGCCGGTTACCTCGTTCACCCTTCCAGAGGTGATCGCCGACAACGCTTCGGCGGCGCGATACGCGTTGGGCAACCCAGTCTCGCCGGACGAGATCAACCTGAGAACGGTTGGTTGTGTCTTCACCAAGAACGGCCGGTTGGTCGCCACCGCCGCCGGCGCCGCCGTTCTTGACGATCCTGCCGAGGCGGTTGCCTGGTTTGTCCGCAAGCTTTCGGCGCGAGGGAGGCACCTCGAAGCCGGCCACGCGCTGCGTGGGATTCCAACCGAGCAAATCCGGCTCCACACTTGCTATGGGCTCAACGCCGGGCCGCGTATCCACGACCTCGACCTGGCGTTTATCGCCCCCGTTCATGCTCGGCATCAACGCGGGCGCGTATTCATTTGAGGGTGGCCAACCCGCGTCATTATCACGAGTGGAAGATCTGGCAGGACCTGAAACTTCCCGACGACAAGGTGCTCATTCCCGGCTTTATCGCCGATGCGTCGAGTTACGTCGAGCACCCCGAGCTGATCGCCGACAGCATCTGCAACTACGCGGGGCTGGTCGGGCCCGAGCGGGTTATCGCCGGCGCCGACTGCGGATACAGCTCGCGGGCGACCTTCGCTCCCGAAGTTCATCCCAGCATCGTGTGGGAGAAGTTCAGGTCACTAGCTGAGGGGGCACGACTGGCGACCGCCCGCCTGTGGTGACCTGCCGGCAAGAGCGCTAGCCGCAGCTTGCTCGCCGGGCGAGGCGCGAACGACATGCTTTGGACCGAAGCCTTACAGTCCGGGCGTGGCCGCGACCAATTCCGCTTGTTTGATCATCGCCGACATCTCGGGCTACACCGATTACCTCGCCGGCGTGGAGTTAGAGCACGCAGAAGACATCCTCGCTGACTTAATGAACACGGTGGTCAAAGCCCTCCGACCCTCGTTCAAACTCGCCAAGCTGGAAGGCGACGCTGCTTTTGTCTATGCGCTAACCGACGATGTCGATGGCTCACTCTTGCTTGACACCGCCGAGAATTGCTACTTCGCGTTTCGGAATCGGCTGCTCTCAATCAGGCAGTCCTCGACCTGTGTGTGCAACGCCTGCGCCATGATTCCGAGTCTGAACCTGAAGACGGTCGTACACCATGGTGAGGTCGCGATCCACAGGATCGCCGGACACACCGAGCTGGTGGGCAAAGATGTGGTCGTCGTCCATCGCCTACTCAAGAACTCCATTTCGGAGGCGGCCTACGTCCTTATCACTGATGCGTGCGTCGAGAAGACAACACTCAATCCGGAGGCTCTCGGATTGCGGCGCCACGTGGAGTCTTATGAACACACAGGTGAGGTCGAAGGATGGGTCGAAGACCTGGAAATCGCGTGGGAGGCTTATCGGAATCGCACGGCCCACTACGTATCGATAGCCGAAGCCGGCTTTGCGTTGTCGGGATTCGTTCCCGCCCCTCCCGAGCACATGTGGGAATTCATATCCTCTCCGGTATTGCGCCCGCAATGGACATTGGGAATCACCCGCATCGACCAAGTTGATCCCAGCGGGAGACGTCGCCCGGGCACGCTTAACCATTGCATGCATGGCAAGGACGTGATTCTTCAGGAGTTCATCGACTGGCGACCGCCCCGGTATTACACGGTGTCATCGACAGTGCCCGGAGGCGTCAAGCTCATTTCCACCCATGAGGTCGTTGGAGTTGAGGGCGGATCGATCGTCCACGACCGCTTCCGCCAACCAAAAGGCAAGGAAGCGCGGCAAGTAATGGACGAACTGCGAGTGGTGTTCGAAGCCGACCACGATGAGGAGCTTGCTCGACTCCGGGAGTTGGTTGTTGCCCGCCAAGCGGAGCTATCCGCCGATTCGGAGCCCCAGTTGCAGGTTCCGAACGAGGCCAACCGACTGGCGACATCGGTCATGTCCTAAAAGCCTGGTTTGAACGGATCTACCTGATCTGTCGTGTACTGACTGGTGAACCTGCGCGCTCTTGTTGCCGTCGTCTTGCTGGCATTAGTCGTTGGCCTGTTGAGTGTCATGCCGGCGTCTCAGCCGCCAGCGACCACGGCCGCCGGATCGGGGTAGACCCCGCACGTTCATTGGCGGTAGTCGACGATCGCTCGTTTCGTTAGGCGATTTTGGTGGCTATGCCACCACCCAAACCTTAGGTTCAGTTGGTTGTTGGCCTAAGGCCGGTTTTGGGACGCCAAATTTGGGTACGACGGCAACACAGCAAGAGCGAGGAGGACGCTGTGAAGGAAGCTCAGGTTCATGAGCTGTTGTATCAGGCCTTGGAGACGGAGTTGGGGGGTGTGCAGGTCTACACGAAGGCCATCGAATGCGCCGTCAACGACGACCTTCGCGAGGAGTGGAACAGGTATCTCGACGAAACCAAGACCCACGTCGAGATCATGACCAAGGTCTTTGCCGATCTCGGACTAGACGCCGAGAAGGAAACCCCCGGACGGAAGATCGTCCGCTTCAAGGGCGAGTCCCTGATCAAGTCGATGGACATGGCCCTGGCGTCGGGCGACAAGGGCGCTGCCCAATTGGTCGCCGCCGAGGCTGTGGTCGATGCCGAGACCAAGGATCATGCCAACTGGGAACTGATGGGACAGGTTGCTGATGAGGCTAAAGGGAAGATGGCCTCAGTTCTGAAAGAGGCGCATGGTCAGGTCGAGGAGCAGGAAGACGAGCACCTCTATCACACGATGGGGTGGTGCCGCGAATTGTGGATCGAATCGTTGGGGATGCTGGCCGTCCTTCCCCCGCCCGAGGAACAAAAAGAGGTGAAGACTGCAATCGGCGCTTCGCGAGCCAAGCAAGCCCGTGACGAAATGGTCGGTTCCCCCAAGAAATAGCGGCGACCGCTCAGTTTTGTTCCAGCAGTTTGAGCAGGGTGGATTCACCTCGGGAAAGCCAGCGACCGGCCCGGGACCCGTGCCAAATCTGGTCGAGGCTCCCTGAAGTGAACGCCTCCGAGACGGCCGGATGGACATAGGACGATCTGGCCACGGCGCGCGTATTACCCAGCACCTCGGCCACCTGGTCAATCGCGCCCAGGAGTTCGCTTTCGGGCTGCTCGACAAGTCCGATATGCCCGAGCCGGTCGGTGAGCAACGCCGATGCTCCCCAGGTGCGAAAGTCCTTGGCGGAGACCTCGAGACCGGTGGCGGTGCGAAGGTAGGAATTGAGATGTTCGGAACGGACGCTTCCGACTTCGCCCTCCGAATCGCGGTAGGTGAAGAGGCTTTGACCGCCTAGCTCCTGGCACTGCGCGATGAGATTGGCCAACCGCTTGTCCGACAGCGCTACCTCGCTAGGCGCTCCGCCTTTGGCGATGAAGTTGAACTGCACCTCATGACCAGTCACGTCGGCGTGGGCATTGGTGATGGTGGTAAGACCGAATGAGCCGTTCTCGCGGGTATAGCGGTCGTTGCCCACCCTGATCAGGGTCTGGTCGAGGACCGCCACCCCCAGCGCCAGCACTCGGGAGCGAGGCAAACCGCGCTGGTTGAGATCGGTCTCCACGTGCTTTCGCAGATGTGGAAGCCTCCGGCCAAACAAGACCATGCGATCAAACTTGACCTCGTCACGTACCCGCTCCCATTCCGGGTTATAGCGGTATTGCTTGCGCCCTGCCTCATCCCTGCCCGTGGCTTGAATGTGACCCTGCGGATCTGTGCAGATCCAAACCTGCTCCCAGGCCGGCGGTACCGCCAGACTCTTGATTCGCGCCCGGACCTTCGGGGGCACCACGCTGCCATCGTGCCGAACGTACGAGAACCCGCGACCTTTCCGCTGACGGTTGATTCCCGGCTCTTCGACACTGACGTAACGGAGATCGGCCATGTCGGCCATCACGGATGGGTCAAGCACGGGTCAAATCCTCGTGGGTCGGCTTACCCAAGAGCGTCGCTTCCCAACCCCAGGAGGGTTAGGCGTCAAGAGTGCGAGTGCACTTTTCGGTCACGCCGGATCACCACCCTGGTCAGGTCCGAGGTGGACCTCAACTCAACATCGTCGGCTAGCCCGCGCATCAAACGAAAACCCAATCCCCTCGGTTTTTCTGCTGCGTTCCACTCGTCCGACCACCCACCCCGGTCCCGGACCGAGCCGACGATCATGTTGCGGTCGAGGCCGGCTTCGATCGTCACCAGATGTTCGGGGTCGTTGTGGTTTCCATGCAGCACCGCATTCCCGATCGCCTCGCTCAAGGCAAGGAGAAAGTCTTCTCGGTCTGGGTCTTCGACGCCTTGGTCCTCTAACCAGCGGTCGAGGCGGTGACGCGCCAACGGGACGTTCTCGACCACACCGGCGATCACATCGGCGTAGGCGCGGTTATGAGCACCCACGGCTCTCACGGCGAGAAGCGCCACATCGTCGGTGTCGCCCAACTCGCGATCGAACTCCTCGAGCAAATGGTCGCAGACCAACGAGGTTGGCAGCCACCAAATCTGCTCCAACTTCCTGGCCAAACGGTAGAGGCTGAGTTCGAGCGATTCCCCATTGCGTTCGGTCAATCCGTCGGTGAACATCACGAGAAGGGACCCAGGTGGGAAATGGCAGCGAGCGGCCTTAATCGAACGGGGCCTGTCCAGTCCCAGCAACCATCGCCTGCCCTCGTTCAAGATTTGGACTTCCCCGGCGGGCGTCACTACGACTGGCGGAACTTGGCTTGCGATCGAGTACTCAAGAACAGAGTCAGCGACGTCGAGAACCCCAAACACCGCCTTCGCGTATCCAGCTTTGGCGAGGCTGCGGTCCACGATCTGGTCCAGGGCTTCCATCACTTTCGCTGGCCTGGGATCGACGAGCGCCGCTGCCGCTGCGGCCGACCGCAATTGCGACACAGCCGTTGTCGCCCGGAGGCCCGACCCCTTGACATCACCCACAATTAGGCCCACGCGGCCATCGCGAAGCGCTATCGCGTCGTACCAATTGCCGCCGAAGGAATCTCGGGAGGAGTGATATCTGGCCGCGATGGCGGCGCTGGCCGGTAGCTGATCAAGTCGGAGCAACGAACGATGGACCTCTCGGGCGAGCTTGTGTTCAGCCTCCTCTCGGAGAACGGTTTCGAGAGCCAGCCCTATGAGGTTGCCGAGAGCGCCGAGCTCGGCTCTCAGGTCCGGGTCGAAGTCGACCGCGTGAGACCAGATCAGGGTCAGGCTTCCGAGCATTCGGCCAGCGCCATCGATGAGTGGCACCGTGCCGCTCGCTTCAAACCCGTTCGCCTGCCATTCGATTTCCAGGAGCGGATACTCGGCCAAGTGTTCATTGATGTCAGCCAGGAAGCAACGCTCACCGGTGGCGATGACCCGCGCTGACGGAAAGGGTGAGCTAACACCCAACTGCCGATAGCGTGCCTTGGTTTCACCATGGATGATGCCTGCCGGGAACACCTCGACGGCGCCCTCGTGGGGACGGTTGATTGCTAGAAGCAAGCACAAGTTGCCGAGAACGGGTCTTAGTTCGTTGTGCGCGATGCCAGCCATTTCAACCGGCGTTTGGCACCGATCGAGCGCTTCGGCAAGGCGCTCGGCTAACCGCTCGAATGTCCTTGTCCGCTCGTGCATATCCCTTCCAAGCAACCGATCGACCAAGGGTTACCCAGGTTCTCTCTTGAGAAACCAAGATTCGGTCGCCGCTGCAGGTTGTTTGGAAAGGAGTTTCCTAGGGTATTTCTTCTCGCGCTCAGATAAGGAGGAACTTTTGAGCGATGTAGTTGATAGGAGAACCCGCCGTGCCGAAGCGCGGACGGCGGCCCGATATGGAGGTGCCGACTTTGGCGCTTCGCTTTCGGGGTTTTTTGCTGGACTCGGAGCTCTGACATTCATCGGATCGTTGGTCGTGGCTGGAGCCAACGAATTGGACTATCAGCTCAACCTCATCGACATCGAAGGAGAGATCTCCGAAGCGTCGATGATTGGGGCGGCGATCGCGGTGGCTGTCGTCTTCCTGACGTTCCTATTCGGTGGCTGGGTAGCCGGGCGAATGTCCCGATTCGATGGTGGCAAGAATGGAATGGGAGCCGGGCTTTGGTTGCTGGTTTTCGCCGCGATTTTCGCCCTCCTGGGTGCGTGGGTCGGTCCTGAGTTCAACGCCTTTGGCCCAGCGGGCCTGCCCGACTGGTTCTCAGCGATCAGGTCTGACGTCCGAACCACAACTGGGTTGATCCTGGCGGCGGTGTTTGCGGTGGCCGCTCTCTTGGGCGGATATGCCGGCGGCCGGATTGGTGAGCGTTACAACCAGCGGGTTGACACCAGCCTGGTCCACTCCGCCGACGGAACCGTGGTCACCGATCGCACCGTTATCAGAACCGATACGTGAATCAGACCGGTAGAACAAAGGAGCAGATATGTACATCGGACTTGGCACGCTGCTGCTGATCATCATCATCATTTTGCTAGTCACCTAGATTCCGATCCGATCCGCGAGCGGGCAGCAATGCCCGCTCGCTGGCTGACGTTTGGGTTTCGATGGCAGTCAGCCACCGGGAGAGGAGCGTCAAACCGACTCCGGTATAGCCGAATCCGGCCGGCACCCACATGATCACCCCGGCCAGGTGCTGATCCGTGAGGGGAGTGATGCCCCAGGCCGAGGTGGTGTTGGCGTAGGCGGAATACCAAGGGCTTTCGGCGAAGGTCATCAACAACGCGAGAAAGACGCTCTGGCCGGCCAGACCGAAAACCATGAGGACGCTGGCGCCCGGCCAATCGATTGAGCGGTGCCGCGTGCTCAAGACCAATTGCCAAAACCAGAGCGCAGTTATGAGAAAGCTGGCGTGCTCGAGGTAGTGCACCGGTTCCAACCGTAAGGCGAGTTGATAAGGGCCGGCCGCGTGCCAGAACAAGAGGACCCCGGCGTGGAGAAGCCACACCAGGACCGGATGGAAAAAGCGGCGGATGCGGGCAGGGGCCAGACCCAGGGTTCTCCGAGCTAGGCCAAGCCCCTTTCTCACCGTGAGCGGTAATCCGCCGAGAACTCCGGCTGCAGCTTCGCTGTGGACGAACGCGGGTGCGGCGACCAGGATCAAAAGGAGATGTTGGGACATGTGGGCCGAGGCGAGAGCCCCCGACATTGCCTCGAGCGGCGACACCAGTGCCAGGCCCAAAGCCAGGACCGCAACCCCAAACCACCCCCAATCCGGTCGCCGTCGTCCTCGCCCATAGAGCCAAGCCACAGCGGCAATCCCGCCGAGCAAGATTGGATCCAAGTTCCACGCCGACCAAATATCGTGAGGGGCGACTGGCTGTCCGGGATGGAGAAGGATTCTGGTCAGCACGGGTCGAGAAAGAGGGCGGGGAGACCCACAAACAGAGTGGCGACCACCGACAAACCCGCCAGTAGCACGCCGTACAGGTACAGGAGTCGTCGATGATCGCCATCATCATCCGCAGCTGTGTAAGAACGGCTGGCTCTGATCCCGAAGCCCACAATCGCCCCGATGGCCACCACAGTCGCCGCCACCGTCACCAGTACGACGGCCGAGTCCCAGGGTCGGTCGCAGGCCGCCTCGGCCCACAGATAAACGACCCAAAAGTGGCTGATCCATATCACCGGCCCGGCCAGCAGCAAGACCGGCCAGGACTTCCAGAATCCGGCCCTCATGTCAGACGAGGGGTCAGGTAAAGAACGGCGAAGTTGATCACCCAGATCACCGCGGTGGCCGTGAAGAAGCGGGTGACATTGAGGACGGGGACATGGCGGCGGGCGCTGTATTCGCCCTTGAGCGCCCAATAGAGGGTCAAGGCCCCCATGACCAGCGCGGCAAAGGCGACTACCGCGACGAAACCGGCGAGCGTGTAAAAGATCGAGCCATAGGCGTGGAGCTTCGAGTCGAAGGGAAGGCGACCCAGCTCGAGGATTAGCCCCGCCATCCCGAAGGCGAGCGCCAACAACGCGCCGCCGACGGCTAGTTGCAGGCGAGTCTGGCTCCCCCGGCGAATCGATCGCAAGCCGAAGGCCATCGCCAGAGCACTCACACTGGCAAGCAAGGCACTAGTGATTCCGAATGGGAGCGCGGGAGGCGCAACCCCCGCCGGCGGCCAGGTGGGGTTCTCGACCCGCAGATAGAAATACGAGAGAAGAAGGCTGGCGAAAGCAATGGCCGTGAACAAAAGCATGAGCCCCATTCCCCAACGCGCCACCGCCACGCTTCCACCAACCCGGACAGGTATGTCGTGCTCGGCTTCGAATGCCGCCTCCTCTTCTTCGGTGATCGGGGCGGGTTGTGGCCAGTTCCACCCGATCACCCCGATCGCGACTATCGCCGCTCCGGCGAAGGCGCCGAGCCGAAGCTTCAACAGCTCGGCACCAAAGATCGCCACAGTCCCACAGGCAGCGACAAAGGGCCAGAGCGAGGGACCGGCGACTCGAAAGATTTCCTCCGGTTCGGCGTCTGATGTCCCGGTCACAAGAGCTGCGCGCCAGCGAAGGGGCCACGCGGCGAGAGCGCGGGTGAGACGCTCGTTGGCCGGATCCCCGCTCGTCAGGTTCTGCTGGTCCCAAAGGGGATGACGGCTGCGAACGATCGGCGGTATCGACCACTGGTGCTGCAAAGGCGGTGAGGGACTGGCCCATTCCAAGGTATCGCCTCCCCATGGGTTGTGGCCGGCCGGCTCACCTCGGAAATGGCTGTAGACCAGATTCACCAGGAAGACCACGATTCCGACCACGACGACAATGACCCCGATGGTTGAGATGAGGTTGTAGATGTCCCAACCGAGACCGGCCGGGTAGGTGTAAACGCGCCGCGGCATTCCCTTCAAGCCGACGATGTGCATCGGGAAGAAAGCGAGGTTGACGCCGGTGAACAACAACCAGAAGTTCCACTTTCCCAACCGCTCGTTGAGCAGCCGGTTGGTGTACTTCGGGAGCCAGTAGTAGATGCCCGCAAAGATCGGAAAGGCGACGCCGCCGATCAGAACGTAGTGAAAATGTCCAACTACGAAGTAGCTGTCATGTGCCTGCAGGTCGAAGGGGACGGCGGCCAGCATCACCCCGGTGATCCCGCCCAGCACGAACAGCACAAGAAACCCGACAACGAATAGGAACGGGGTTTTCCACACCGGACGCCCGCGCCAGATGGTCGCCACCCAGGCAAAAACTTGCACCCCGGCCGGGATGGCGATCACCATGCTGGCCGCAGCAAAGAACGCCAGGACGATGGGGGGAAGCCCGACGGCGAACATGTGATGGGCCCAGAGACCAAAGCTGAGGAAACCGACCGCGACCAGGGAAGCGACGATCCAGTTGTAGCCAACGATCTTTCGGCGCATGAAGACGGGAACCATCATCGAGATGATTCCGGTTGCAGGCAGGAATTGGATGTACACCTCGGGATGACCGAAGATCCAGAAGAGGTGCTGCCAGAGCAGGGTGCTGCCTCCGGCAGCCGGATTGAAGAACTGGGTGCCGAATCCGCGGTCGAGCTCGAGCAGGAGGCTCCCGATGATCAGAGGCGTGAACGCGAACAAGATCATGAACGCGGTCACCAAGAATGCCCAGGCGAAGAGCGGCATCCGCACGAGGGTCATCCCCGGGGCGCGCATCTTCATGATCCCGACGATGATCTCGACGGCGGCGGCGATGGCGCCGACCTCAGCCACTCCCAACCCGAGCACCCAGAAATCGATCGCCAGGTCAGGCGAGAACTGGGGTCCTGAGAGCGGCGTGTAGGCGAACCACCCCGCGTCGGGCACGGCGTTGAACAGCGTGCTCGAGTAGTAGAGGAGCCCTCCGAAGAGGAAGGTGAAAAAGGAGAAGGCGCCGAGGCGGGGGAATGGCATCTCCCGTGCTCCCAGGAGAAGCGGGAGCATGAGGATGGCGAATCCTTCGAAGATCGGAAGGATGACGAGGAACATGGTCACCGATCCGTGGTTGGTGAAGAGCTCGTTATAGAGCTGGGGGCTAACGAGATCGTTTTCGGGCACGGCCAGCTGCAACCTCATCACCAGTGAGTCGACTGAGCCCCCGAGGAGGAGGAAGAAGAAGCCGGTACCGAGGAGCCGTTTGCCGATGGCGTCGTTTTGGACGGCTTTGAGCTTGCCCCAAAAGCCGGGTGGGTCGTCCCAGAGGTCGCTAAGAATCTGATCGGAAGGGTGCGGCTCCACCTGCGGGGTTTGATCCGGCGGTCGATCGCTCATTCGAGTGACTCCAGATAGCGGAGCAGCGCGTCGAGACTCTCCTCCGGCAGGTCGATGTTCTGCATCGCCACCCCTTCCTTGAGCTCTTGGGGCCGTTTGACCCAACTGCGGAGATGGTCGGGGGTATTCGGAAAGGCGCCGGCCGCGAGGGTTAGGCGGCTGGCCAAATGGGTCAGGTCCGGGCCGGTTTCGCCATCGGAGGTGCCATCGATTGTGTGGCAAGAACCGCAGCCGGCGTCGAGAAAGACTTGGCGTCCAGGTTCATCGACTGCGTCCGCTGGGATCCGGCCTTGGCTTTCGATCCAGGCGGCGAAGTCGGCCTCGCTCACCGCCACCACCCTGAATGCCATTTTGGCGTGCTGGAGACCGCAGAATTCGGCGCAAACGCCGCGATAGGTCCCGGCCTCTGCCGCCTCGATCACCATCGAGGTGGTCTTGTCGGGCAGGAGGTCCATCTTCCCGGCCAAAGCTGGCACCCAAAAGCTATGAACCACGTCGGCCGCCAACAACCGCAGCTCAAACTCTGTCCCCACTGGCACGTAAATCTCGTTGGCGCTGCGGAGCCCAAGCTCGGGATACACCACGTCCCACCACCATTGGTAGCCGGTGATCTCGACCGTCAGTCGGTCTGAGTCCCCTGCGACGGGGAGCGCACGCATCGCGATCAGCGTCAAGGCAAAGACAAGGGTCACCCCCACCAGTGGGAGCACTACGCCCCCGCCGAGGACCAGGCGGTTGGCGGTTTCCTGACTCGTGTCTGACTTCTTCACCAGGCCCCGCACCAGAAGAATCAGGAACAGAACGAATACCGCACCGCCGAGGGCGAGGAGGATCCACCACAACTCGGCGATTTCGGCGGCGACCGGACCGTCTGGATCCAGACTCGCTAGCCGCAAGGTGAACGCTCCGTTAGTCGTTAGCTAGGCCGGAGCCCGACACGGCTGATTCTTCCTGTCCGGGAGTTTCGTTCGTCATCCCGGATCCGGAAACCGAGGATTGCGGTTGGTGGTCAGCTAGGCCGGTATGGCCGTGCTGGCGAGCACAGTGGGCACAGCAATAGATGGCACCGTCGGCGGTTTCAACTCCGTGTCCGACCACGCGGGTTCGGCAATGTGGACAGGTCGGCGCTAGCGCCTGAATTGCGCACTCGAAACTATCGAAAATCTGTGGCTGGCCGTCACCGACCACGATCTGCAGGGGTCGGCTGTAGGTATTCCCACAAACTGAGCACTCCATTCTTCCTCCTTGGCTCGGTAGTTCGTCCTTTGATCACACGCGTTACCCGGCGAGAACGCTTTTGGAAACACTCAAGTCGATTGCCTCAGCTGTGGAGGATTTCACGAGCCTCCTCGACGGATTCGACGACGTGAAGCACTTCGGTAAGACCCGTCACCGCGATCGCTTTCTCGACAATTCGGTGTGGGTGAAGGACGGCGAGCTTGCCCTCCCATTGTTGGTGAGCCGAGATGAGTGCTCTAATCCCACTCGAGTCGATGAATGTCAGTTGCTGGCAATCAACCATGAGATGCCGGGAAAAGATGTCTGCCGCCGTCTCGGAGATGGCTTGGTCGGCCAGGTCGACGTTGGCAAGATCGAGTTCGCCATCAAGGTGCAAGATTGCGGAACATTGGTCCCGATCGACCCGAACTGACAAAGTCTCGAGGGGTTTCGCCACTCACGGAGCCTATCGGCTCTCGACCGGAGGCGGGGCGCAGAGTGTTTGAACTAGCCGGGGGTGCGTTTATCGCGCCTAACCGAGGGGTATCCCATTGGTTCTTGGAAGGAGGGAACGTGACAGACGCCACCGCCAAAAAGCAAACTGATGAATCCGCGGACGACAAGATTGCCCTTGAAGATCGGGTCATAGCCACCGTCGATGCGGACGACACGGGCCAAGCCATCGAAGCTCTCCGCTCCCGGGGTTGGGAAGTGGAAGTCCTATCCGGCGGGTCGGACGCGGAGCGTCTTAAGCCGAAACAGGGCGGGCTCTCCGGTGTGCTCGCCAAGGCCGCGGCCGTATTCGGCGACGAGATGAGGATCATCGACCAAATCGAGCGAACATTGGTCGAAGGCAATCAGGTGCTCGTAGTTTCCGCAGACTCCGATTTGTCCCCCGCAGTCGTCAAGGTCTTGCAAGATCACGGGGCGCTGGCGATTTGGGACTTTGGAAGTTGGACTTTCGTCAAAGTCGGCTCAACGGACAAACAAGAAGAAGAGGTGGGATGAGATGGCAACCCAAACCACGGCGCTCGGACGATTCGCAGCCGAAGCCGGCCGCGGACTGGCCGCCGGCCTGATCGGTACCGGCGCAATGACTTTGTCGTCGATGGCCGAAAACAAGATCAGAAAGCGCCCACCGTCGACCGTGCCAAGCGAAGTCGTTGGCAAGGTTATGGGAGTGCAGCCGCGGGGGGCAGAAGAGAAGGAGCGCTTTAGCAACCTGATCCACTGGCAATTCGGGACCTCGTTAGGGCTCTTGCGGGCGGCACTAGGCGGGGTGGGTCTGCGAGATCCCTGGGCCGCCGGTGCGTTCTTTGCGATGGTTTGGGCCGGTGAGCTGATCGTCGTGCCGCAGCTCAGCGAGAAGACCCCACCCGTCACCGAGTGGGAAATGACCGACGTTGCGATCGACGGTTGGCACCACCTCGTTTTTGCCGCCGCCACCAGTTTCGCTTACACGAACCTGCTCAAAGCTCGAGTCAGGGGATGAGCGTCAAGTGGGGGTTCACGCTCTCAAGCGAAGAACACCCGCCGGCTCGCCTGGTTGAGATTGCCCGGCGGGCCGAAGCGGCAGACTTCGATTTCGTCTCCATCTCCGACCACTACCACCCCTGGGTGGAAGAGCAGGGGCATGCGAGCTTCGTCTGGAGCGTTCTCGGCGCGGTTGCCGCCGCCACCGACAAAATCGAAGTTGCAGTGGGGGTCACCTGCCCCATCATGCGCATACATCCCGCCGTGCTCGCGCAGGCGGTGGCAACCACGGGTTCGATGCTTGATGGCCGTTTCGTATGGGGTGTCGGCACGGGCGAAGCCCTCAACGAGCACATCACCGGGGGCCGCTGGCCACCGCACCCGATTCGGCTCGAGATGTTGGAAGAGGCCATCGAAGTGATCCGTCGACTATGGAGCGAAAAGTCGGTCACCCACTACGGCACGTACTTCACCGTCGAGGATGCCAGGATTTTTGACCGGCCGGCCCAGGATGTCCCGATCGTGGTGTCCGCGTTTGGCCCCGAGGCTGCCAAGACTGCGGCCAAGGTTGCCGACGGGCTTTGGACTTCGGGCGAGAAAGCCGTCATCGACGAGTATCGAAGGTCGGGCGGCAAGGGAAATGTCTACTCACAGCTGACGCTGTGTTGGGGCGAGAGCGGGGAGAAGGCGCGAGCTACTGCCCATCGCCTGTGGGCGTTCTCGGGTCTTCCCGGTCAGCTCAATCAAGACCTCCGGACCATCGCCGACTACGAAGACGCGGTAGGCCTCGTCACCGAGGCGCAGGTCGCCGAGAAGATTCCCTGCGGTCCGTCCACTGAGCCCATCGTTGAAATGGCGACCGCGGCGGTTGAGGCTGGGGTCGATCATCTCTACTTCCATCAGATCGGGCCCGACCAGGAAGGCTTCCTCGAGTTCTGGCAGAAAGAGCTGCAGCCGGCACTAGCCGACCTTTGACCTCCGTTTTCGCGCATCAAACGCAACCTATCGGTTGTGTTTGATGCGCGAAAACGGGATCGGGGCGAGCGTCAGCTTCAGTCAGCGTCGACGGCTTTCTGCAACTGGGACTTCGTCATTTTCGAGCGACCTTTGATGTTCTTGCGTTGAGCCTCCTGATAGAGCTGGTCACGGGTGCGGCCGCCTTCACCGGTATGGGATCGCAGCCCACCTCTTCGACTCGGCGACATGTCTCCTCGCGAAAGACGTGACGATGTCCGGGCTTCGCCTGCCTGAGCACGGGTCTTGTTGACCGTACGGGCCGCGATTTCCTCGGCCTTGTCCTCCGACTTGCCCTTTTCGAGCAGGCCATCCTTTATGTGCTCGTATTGGCGTTCTCGCTTCTTGCTCCATGCACGCTGTGGCATCGTGCCTCCTTTCGCCTGGCCTCTACCCCGGAGTCGAGGAATCAAACCCGGTGTCGGGGAGCGAGACGCTAAAGGTGGTGCCGTCCTCGGAGTTGGCGCTGATGTCGATTTCCCCACCGTGGGCTTTCACGAGGTCGCGGGCTATCGACAGACCCAAGCCGGTCCCCTTGGAGTCGCCGCCCTTGACAAAACGCTCGAACACTCTGGTCCGCAGCTCGGGTGGGATCCCGGGACCATCGTCGGCGACTTCGATTCTCCACGTCGACGCCGACCTCGTTGCGGTGAGCGAGACGCTTTGTCGAGCGTGTCGGAGAGCATTGGCAATGAGGTTGGTGAGGACCTCTCGAAGCCGCATCGGGTCGGCGTGGATGCGACCTGGGGGAACCTCGGCGACCAAATTGCGTTGGCTGCGCCGAGCTTCCTCACGGAAAGGCGCCAGCGCATCATCGACGACGTCACTCAGCTCGACCGACTCTCGCTCCAGTTTGAGCTCACCGGACTCGCTCAGTGAAAGCGTGCGGAGGTCGTCCAGCAAGCGGGACATCAACGCGGTCTCGTCGAGAAGCATCGCCAACTGATCGGGGTCGGCAATGTGGACTCCATCGATCATTGCTTCAAGCTCCCCCTGAATCACCGTCAGGGGATTGCGCAGCTCGTGGCCGAGGTCTGCCAGCCATCGCTGTCGCTGCTCGGATGACTGCTGCAGTTGCGACGCCATGCCGTTGAACGATTGGATGACGTCTCGCATCGGCCCCCTTTCGACGTCAGGGACGCGGACGGTGTAGTCCCCGTCAGCCAGCTTGCCTGCGGCTTCAACCAGGCGGCTCACCGGAAACCAGCGGGGCGAACGGCGACGCCGGATCATGAGCACCACGAAGAGGATTCCGAGGGGCCACAAGAACCAAGGGCCGTGCCCGCGTCGGCCAAACAGGAAACCCAAGGAGACGAAGAAGATGATCGGCACGAGGGCCAGCACGAACCACCACCGGGGCCAGCCGGCTCTTGCCGACCAACCCTCGTTTTCCGGCCACCAGGGCGGACGGCGCTCAGGCATCGTTCATCCTGTACCCGATCCCGTGGACGGTGACGAGGTACATGGGATGGGCAGGGTTGGGCTCGATCTTGCGGCGGAGGTTCTTGACGTGCGCATCGATCGCTCGCTCATAGGACACCACTGCCATGCCGTGGATCACCTCGAGCAGTTGGCCGCGGGTGAAAACTCGCCCCGGTTGGGAGGCGAGAGCATGCAGCAGGTCGAACTCGGTAGGGGTCAGCTCGACTGTCTCACCGGCAACTTGCACTCGCCGGCGGCCGGTATCGATTACCAAGTCCGACACACGGAGGATCTCAGCGCCGGTCATGTGGCCGTCTGTCCTTCGCAACACCGCCCGCACTCTGGCGACCAGCTCCTTCGGACTGAAAGGCTTGACCACGTAGTCATCGGCACCCATCTCGAGGCCGACGATTCGATCCGCCTCCTCGGCTCGAGCAGTGATGACAACCACGGGTACGTTCGAGACCGACCGGAGATGACGGATCACGTCGAGCCCATCCATGCCGGGCAAGCCGAGATCGAGCACCACCAGATCGGGCTTGGTTTGGCGGGCAGCGGCGATGGCTCCTTTGCCATCCGAGGCGGTGACGACGACGAAACCCGCCTGTTCCAGGTAATCCCGGACCAGGCGGGTGATTTTGAGCTCGTCGTCGACGACCAGGACTGTGCGCACAGCTCTGATTCTCGTCTAGCTAGCCGTCAGGCTTGCTCGTGAGCCTTCTTGTGCCATTCCTCGAGCCGCTTCTCCATGTGCTCCGGACCGCCCCCGGGACCGCCCCAAGGTGGTCCACCCCACGGAGGGCCGTAGTTCCCGCGCGGTGGCCCCCATCGTCGGAATGCTCCGAAGATCAGGAAGAGGAACAGCAGCGGGAACAAGAACCCGAAGGGGAAGAAGTCAAAACCGCCTCGACCCCAGTGGCCTCGATCCACGACCACCGTTTCACCGTTTTCCGCAGCGGCCGTAGTCACAGCCCCAGCGTCAAAACCGTTCTGATAGGCGAGATAGAAACCCCCGCCGACCAGCACCACCGCCAGCACGATCGCCAGCACCTTTGCCGTCCGATTCATTGTTACTCCTTTCTCGGACATGCCGGCAACTGTGCTGGACAGATATGAAGGCCATGTGAACGATTTGCGGAAATATCTTGAGGCTCTCATCCGCATTTCATCATTGGGGCCGATACTGAGAAGGTGAGAGTGCTCGTCGTCGAAGATGACCGCAAAATGGCAGCGGCGATGCGGCGAGGCCTGCAGGCGGCCGGGCTGGTGGTCGACGTGACCAGCTCGGGCGCCGATGCCCCCTGGATGGTCGACGCCGTCGAATACCAGGCCATCGTCCTCGATGTCATGCTGCCCGAGATAGATGGCTTCGAGCTTTGCCGGCGTCTTCGCAACACCGGAGTCAATGTGCCGATCATCATGGTGACCGCGCGGGACGCAGTCGAGGACCGCATCGCCGGCCTTGATGTTGGTGCCGACGACTATTTGGTCAAACCTTTTTCGCTGGCCGAGCTCCTGGCGCGGCTTCGAGCCCTCCACCGTCGGGGCCCACAGCACAAGGGAGCCCTCCTGCAGGTGGGTTCGCTAAAGCTCGATCCTGCCACTCGGCGAGTGTGGCGCAACGAGGTTGAGATCAAACTCTCCGGAAAAGAGTTTGCGCTCCTTGAAGCCTTCATGTCCCGTCCCGGAGCAGTGCTGGGCTATCAGACACTTCTCGATGCCGGTTGGGACATGGGATATGAGCATCGTTCCAACGTCGTCGAGGTCTACGTCCGCTATCTGCGCGAGAAAATCGATCGGCCATTTGGACTGGCAACACTCGAAACTGTGAGAGGGTTTGGCTACCGCCTACGCGACAACGGTGACGAGTGAACGCGGTTCCGATACGGATCAAACTCACGATCGCCTTTGCGACGGCCATGATCGTGGTGTTGATCGCGGCAGGTTGGTTCGTCTATGGGCGGCTATTCGCCGACCTCGACGAAACCGTGGACTTGGCCTTGCGAGCGCGGTGGGGAGCTGCCCTCCGGCTCGCAACCAGTAAGAACGACCTGCGATCGTTCCCCTTGGAGGAAGTCAACGAGGGCTTCATCCAGATTTTGGACGCCTCCGGCGCGGTCCTAAGTGTTGTCGGGTTGGCTGGAAGGTCACCCTTGACGGCAGAGGAGCTGGAAATTGCGAGGGCAGAGATGTTATCGATCGAGCGCTCCGTGCCTGGAATCGAAGGCGTTTCCCGGATCTTGGCTGGCCCCTTCGAGCATGGAGTGCTGGTCGCCGGACAGACGCTCGTCAACAGAGACGAGGCACTGACCGACGTTTTGCTGTCGTTTGCGATCGGAATCCCGGTAGCTGTCGTCATCGCTTCGCTCGTTGGCTACACGCTCGCTCGCTCCGGACTCGGGCCGGTCGAATCAATTCGTACGGCTGCCAACGAGATTTCTCGGGCCGGCACCGGGCGACGTTTGCCGGTCCCGGTGGCGCGCGACGAGGTTCGGCGATTAGCGGAAACTCTCAATCAAATGATGGACCGGCTCGACGATTCGGCTGCCCGCGAGCAGCAGTTCGTCGCCGATGCCGCCCATGAGCTGCGGACGCCCATCGCCGTTGCCAGGATCGAGTTGGAGGCAGCCCAGCTTGTCAGCGGTGACACGGCGCCTCTCGAGTCCGCCCTAAGCGAACTTGACCGCTTGTCCCAGCTTGCTGAGGACCTGCTTGTCATCGCCCGCATCTCCGAGACCGGCCTGCCGCTGGTGAAACAGGCTGTGTCCCCCCAAACAATCATCGATTCGGTCAAGGCGCGCTTCGCCATGAGAGCGGCTGCGCAGGCTCGCCGAATCGAAGCCATCTCCCCCGGGTCAGAATCCATTGAAATCGATCCGCAGAGAATCACCCAGGCGCTCGCCAACCTGGTCGACAACTCATTGCGACATGGCAAAGGCGACATCGCGATTCGGGCCATCGCCGACGGGTCGGCTTTCGTTTTTGAAGTAATCGACGAAGGAGAAGGGTTTGATTCGGCCTTTGTCGACCGGGCTTTCGAGAGGTTCTCTCGGGGAGATGCGGCGCGAGTCCGTGGCGGAGCTGGCCTAGGTCTTGCCATCGTGAAGGCGCTGGCCGAGGCGCATGGCGGCTCCGCCAAGATCATTCTCGGCGAGCAGACAACGATCCAAATCCGGCTTCCCCGCTGAGCGTTGCTCTCATCCTGATTTCATCGGCGGTTTGTAGACCGTCGGCATCCGTCAGAAAGGACGAACGATGCGAAATTCGCAGGTAACCAAACTGTTTGCGCTCATGGCGATCGTGTGGTCGGCCGTTGCGTGTGGACCGAACTCTTCCGGCTCATCAGAGGTCAGCGCGCCGGCGAGCGGCTCTCCCGCGGCTATGGATGCGGCGGCGGGCACGACGGTCGAATGGCCGGTCACGAGGTGCGGCACCTACAGCGGCGAGGGCTGCGCCCCTACGAGCGACCGCGTCGATGTCGAGCGTCCCAAGTTCTCCAACCCAACCCAGATCACCAACCCGCTGTTCCCGATCAGCGCCCTCGACTCGGTGGTGCTGCTCGGCGAAGTGGACGGGCTCCCGTTCCGGTCGGAAACCACGCTGATCCCGGGCACGCAGATCGTGACGGTGGATGGCGAGCCGATCGAGGTGGTCGTGTCGCAGTACGCGGCCTTCCTCGACGGGCGGATCGAAGAGGTCGCCATCGACCGCTACGCCCAGGCCGACGACGGATCTGTCTGGTATCTCGGTGAGGACGTGTTCGACTACCGCGACGGCGCCGTCGCCATCACCGAGGGCACCTGGCTGGCCGGCCGGGATGGGCCGCCGGCCATGATCATGCCCGCCGCCCCACAGGCAGGCGACGTGTTCCGGGCCGAGAACGTCATTGGCGTCGTCTTCGAGGAGATCGTGGTGAAAGCAATCGACCAGACGGTCGACGGTCCCAGAGGCCCGGTGAGCGGCGTCGTCATCATGCAAGAGCTACACCTCGACGGCTCCGTCTCCGACAAGATCTTCGCCCCCGGCTATGGCGAGTTCGACAGCAGCCACGGCGCCGACGTCGAGGCACTTGCGCTCGCCCTCCCGATTGACGCCATCGACGAAGTGGTGCCCGCCGAGCTCCGGCTTCTGTCGACGAGTGCATGGGGGATCCTCGAGAACGCCCGCCTCGAGGACTGGGAGGCGGCCAATCCGACCCTAAGCCGCATGCAGAACCTCTGGCAGGAGCTGGTGGCCAAGAACTATCCGCCGCGGGTCGTCGACGCGATGAACCGAGCACTCGAAGCCCTGATGAGCGCGGTGACCGAAGCGAGCGTGGATGCCTCGTCACAAGCCGCAGTCGACGTTGCCCAGTCGGCACTCGACCTCGAACTGCTCTACCGCGGCAACGTCGAGGTCGACCGTTTCCATCTCCACGCACAGCAACTACGTGTCCACGCCGCTGCCAACGACCTGGCCGGAGTGACTGGCGAGGTTGCAGTCCTCGAATGGATCCGCGACCGGCTCGCAAGCTCGCTGAACGCGACCCGCCTTGCCGACCTCGACGCCGAACTGCGGACCCTGCGAGGCGCCTCGAACGCCGGGAACGTGGCAGCTGCTGCCGATCACGCCGCCCGGGCCGCGGCCCAACTCCGCAGCCCCTGATCCCCTGATACGCCGCTCGCTCGCTCGTCCAACCCCGAGTGGCAAAGGCGACAATCCGATCTCGAGGCACGCGGCCTCGTCCCCCGCGGCGGGTCGCCTCTGAGGCCAGGTGACCCGCTTCGGATCAATCCCATTCTTGCGTAAATCTGCGCCCCTAATCACGGTGGTTTTTACGCAAGAATGGTTTGGGTGAGGATTCTCGTCGTCGATGATGAGCCCCGCGTTCGCGAGGTGGTGGCGACCTACCTCCTACGGGAAGGTTGGGAGGTCGCGACCGCCGCGGACGGCGAAACCGCCCGCCGCCAGTTGGACGAGTTCGCGCCCGAGCTGATGGTGCTCGACGTCATGCTCCCCGGAGTCTCGGGCACCGAACTGCTAGCGGAGATCCGTCGCCGGGGCGACCTACCGGTGATCCTCCTGACAGCCCGCACCGATGAGGCAGACCGCATATCTGGTCTCGAGCTCGGCGCCGACGACTATGTCGTGAAACCATTCTCACCTCGCGAATTGGTGGCGCGTGTGCGATCGGTGATGCGGCGTTCGACTCCGAAGCCGAATGCTTCTTCGTTGCAGTTCGACGACATCACAATCGACCTGCAGCGACGAGCAGTCGCCGTTGAAGGCGCGCCGGTCGAAGTCACCGCTCGTGAGTTCGATCTGCTTGCCTTTCTGGCAACCAACGCGCCCCAAGTGTTCACTCGGGCTGAGCTGCTCCAAAAGGTGTGGAACTCGTCCACTGAGTGGCAAGACCCGGCCACGGTCACGGTTCATGTCCGCCGGCTGCGACAAAAGATCGAAGTTGACCCGCAGCATCCGCGCTGGCTTACGACAGTGTGGGGCGTCGGCTATAGGTTTGAACCGTGAAGACGCTCGCTTGGGGTCTGGTCATCGCTCTCGTTTCGGGCTTGTTGATCGCGGAGCTCGCGATGAATCTGACCCCGAACGATCGCCCGGAGCTATATGTCGTTTTCGGAGCAGCGACCCTTCTTAGCTTCGCCGGTGCGGCGGCTGCGCTCCGGATCGGAGGTCATCTGCGGTCACTTCGTACCAGCCTCCAAGTCGTCGCGTTGGCGGCGGTCGCCGTGACGGGAGTTGTTGTCGGATTGGCGGCGCTCACCATGTTCATCGAGCCTCACGATCTCACGCTGCTCTTGGTCGCTCTCATTCTCGGGGTGGGTCTCGGCGGCGTCGTCGCGATGGCGGTTGCCAAGCCCTTGACCGAGCATCTGGCGGCGGTGTCGAGCGCTGCCAGCCGGGTAGCGGCTGGCGACCTCAGCGCACGAACCGGGGTGGACCGAAGCGATGAGCTCGGTGAGGTTGCTCGCTCATTCGATCAGATGGCGGCCCGTCTCGAAACTTCTGACGAGGAGCGACGTCTGCTCACGGCATCTATCAGCCACGACCTGCGAACGCCGCTGGCGTCGATGCAAGCCGCAGTCGAAGCTCTCCAGGACGGTCTCGCCCCGGACCCACCCGGATATCTGCGAGGGCTGTCACACGACATCGACTATCTCCGTCGCCTGGTCGACGACCTCTTTTTGATGTCTCGAATCGACGCGGGCAGCTATCACCTAGAGATGTCGGAAGTTGACCTGGCCGAGCTCGCTGATGAAGCAGTGGAAGCCGTCGCGCCCGCCGCCGCGAAGCGTCGAATCCGTCTCGACGTGGCGACGCCGGGAAGGGTTGGAATTTCTGCGGACCCGGCGGCAATCGGACGGCTGTTTCGAAACCTTCTCGCCAACGCGGTTCGCCATAGCCCCGAGGGTGGGCGGGTTCGCATCGAGCTCGCTCGAACCGGAACCAAAGTGTCGGCGTTGGTGAGTGATGAGGGGACGGGATTCAGCCTCGAGGTCCGCGCTCGGGCGTTCGAGCGGTTTGTCCGGGCCGACGACTCCCGCAACCGCGATACGGGCGGAGCCGGCCTTGGGCTGGCGATCGCCAAGGGAATCGTGGAAGCACATGGTGGCAGCATCGAGATACTCGATGCCGGCGGCGGCCAGGTTCGCTTCACAATTCCGGCCGACCGATGACAAGAGACCAGCCCTAGGTAGCCTGTCCGGGTGAGATCTCAACTTCGTTTGGCGGTCGTCGCCGCCCTTGTACTGGTTTCGTGCACTCCCTCCAACCAGGCATCGACCACCTCGATTTCAACTACTGCGCCAGAAGCGACCACATCGACCGCGGCCGAGACCACCACCCTACTAACGCTGCCAGAGGGCACCGAAGAGCTTCCCGAGGGACTGCGCGCCGATATTGCTCGTCTAATCCCCAGCACCGAGGCGTTGCGCGAGCTCACGTTCGTCTTCCCGCCAACGATCACCGTCCTCACGTCGGACGAGCTTTCTCAGCGCGTGATCGACCTTCTGGAAGAGGAGTACGAGGATGCCGAGGCCGACGAGGCTCTCTATCGACTCCTCGGCCTCATCGGTCCGGAATATGACCTCGTCGAGAACATCACTGCGCTTCTTGGAGCCCAAGTAGCAGGTTTTTACGACCTCGACACCCAAGAGCTCGTCGTCCGCGCCCGCGACGACGAGTTCAGCCCCCTTGAAGAAGCCACCCTGGTGCACGAGCTGACCCACGCCCTGACCGATCAGGTGCACGCGTTCAACGACGAGTACAACGAGCTCTTCGACACCGAGCGTTTTGATGAAGCGTCTGCATTCCAGTCGGTCCTCGAAGGGGACGCGACTTTGGTCGAGTCCTTGTTTGTCCAGCAGCTCAATCCCGAGGAACAGCAGGAACTCCTAGAGGAGGCCTTCGCCGACGACAACTCCGCATTCGAGGACGCACCGGAATTCATTCAGGACAGCCTGATCTTTCCCTACCAGGAGGGGACTGCCTTTACCCAGGCAAAATGGGTCGAAGGGGGTTTCGCCGCAATCGACGCCCTTTACGAGGCGCCGCCGATCTCGACCGAGCAAATTCTTACGCCTACCGACTATCCGAGCGACGTGCCGGCCGCGGTCGACCTACCCAACAATGAGATCGATGGCTACGAACACTCTGAAGGGTCGGTGTGGGGTGAGCAAGGGTTCCGCCTCATCTTTGACCAGATACTCGGCGGGGCCGACAACGCCGCCGAGGGCTGGGGAGGCGACAGCTACGACGTCTATTTCAACGGGGCTGACGCGGTGCTCGTGCTGCTCTATCAAGGTGACCAGGCGAGCGACGCGGCGGAAATGGCATCGTCGTTGAACGATTACTTTCGTATTGTGACCGGGGTTAATGAGCCCGTCGCAGATGCGGGGCCGGGCGGGGGCGCCGTCTACTCCGGCGCCGATTATGCGTTTGTCTCCAATGTCGGCGACCGTGTGCTCCTCGTCGCCGCGGGTGATCCTGGCGCGGGAGCTATCGCCCGTTCTTTGTATCCCGAGTTCTAGCGAGCACCGCCTCGTAGAGCTGGCGGCGAGGCAGACCTTCCTCGCTAGCGACGATTCGCACCGCGCTCGCCATTGATTGGTTGTTTTGAGTACGACGCAATACCTCGTCGATTCCCGCGGAGAGGTCGATCTCCCGCGGTTTGGCTCCGGCCAGGACCAGCGTGAACTCTCCCTTGATCGTTCGCTGTTGCCAGGTTGCCACAGCGTCTTCGCAGCTCAGCCATTGGATCTCTTCGAAAACTTTCGTTAGCTCCCTTGCGATACACAGCTCTCGGTTGGGAGCGACCGCCGCGAGATCGCGGAGGTCGGCGAGGAGATGGGCGCTGCCGACGAAGATGACCGAAGTCCGCGACTCGTTCTTGATGGCCGCAAGGCGCTCGTTCCGTTCCGTGCCGCGGCGTGGAAGGAACCCCTCGAAAACGAAGCGCTCGGACGGGAATCCGCTCACCGCCAGAGCGGCAGTGAGAGCCGATGGTCCAGGAACCACCGAGATCTCAGCTTGGACGGCGCGGGCGGCGCGGATGGCCGAAAGTCCCGGATCGGCGATGGCCGGGGTGCCCGCATCAGTAAGAAGCGCGATGGTGTGGCCGGCCCGCAATGCCTCACCGAGCTCTCGGGCCTTGTCGGCTTCGTTGCCGGCGAAATAGGAACGAAGGGGCTTCGAGATGCCGAGAGCGCTCAGCAATTTTCGAGATCGGCGGGTGTCTTCGACGTAGACCAGGTCGACGGACGCGATCGTCGCCGCCAAGCGGGCGGAAGCGTCACCCAGATTGCCGATCGGGGTGGCGCAAAGGATTAGTCGGCCGGGCATCGAGCCACGATAAATCGAGCCCCACCGGCGGTGGCTCGACGTCGATTGGCAGCTCGAGGATCGCGTCTGCGCCCCGCAGCCAAACGATCCGGCGCGGCCTGAGCCTCCTGACCTCGACGACCCGCATCCCTTGCAACCCGCAGACCCAAAGATCGCACCTCATCCCGAAGCTGTGCACCGAGCTGCTCTTGAGCAACAGGCCCCAGTCCTTTGGACTGGGCCGCAGCCCCCGCCAGCGGTCAAGAAACCCGGCTGCTTCCCGCACCGGCCCCGACCGCCACCTGTCGCCCGCCAGCTCCGGAAATCTGGCATTTGTCAAATGCTTTGCGTTGCCGCGGCGAGCGCTGTCGCCACCTGACTGATGACGTATTCCGGCGCGGCCATGACATCCCAGGCGCTGAAACGAAGGACGCGGTATCCCTCGAGGACAAGCGCGTTCTGGCTCCGACGATCCCTGCGAAAGGATTGCTGGTCGGCGTGAAAGTTGAAGCTATCGAGCTCGATGACGAGCATCACATCGTGAAACACGAAGTCGACCCGGACGATTACGCCGCCGCCTCGCCCGTGGATTCGAACCTGAGCTTCGGGGAGGTCGATACCCGCTTCCTTCAACAGGCGAAATAGCTCGGCCTCAATCTGGCTCTCCGTAAGGCCCGCCCACCCCGACCTGGTTATGAGCACCAGCCGAATCGGCCCGACGCCGTTTCGCCCTTTGCGAGCGACGCGGTGCAAAACTGAAGCGACCTCGATATCAGTTACAAGCCCCCGGCACACGCCTTCGTCCAAGCATCGCGCGGCAAACTTGACACCCCACGGAATTCCCGAGTCGACCAATGTGCGCGCCGGCGATGTGCAGGGAATGCCTTTGACGAGCTGGACGTCGGCAGGAATCAGGTCCGTGGAGCGATGGATGATGTGGCTGCGCACTGGTCGACTGCCACCCGGCACTGACACCTCGATTTGGCGAGGTCGTCGAGCCAGTTCATATAGGTGACAGGCCGTGCCGTGTGACGCAACTGCATCGGCCGACGTCGAGAAGACCGCAACGATGACCGAACGCTCCCAGGTAGCCGCCGAGCCTGCGACGACATAGACACCCTCGTATGGCCGAACGAGGCTGCCATTTCGAACTCGACGAGACAAAACACTGCTGGCTATCCGAGATCCGTCGCTTGCTTTTTGCTGAAGGCTCCGTGCTGGGCTGCCGCTTTGGCCGTGAGGGCAAGGTAAGAAGATTCCATAGTTCTCGTTTATGACGGAAGCGGGCGACTAATTCAATCCCCTTGTCGCACCCCAAATTTGGCAGGTGAAGAACGCCTAAAACGTTCTTTGGCACCACAGCGACGTTTTCCGTTCCGCTAGCGCCGAATAAGCAAAAAGGAGTTCCCCACGTGCCAAATTTGAGTCAAGAAGTCAGTGGAGTTGGGAGCGGCACTCGTTGCAGATGCCGCGGCCCTTGAAAGGCATGACATCTTCGGTGCGACCGCAGAAAGCGCAGGTGCTCTCCATTTTGCGGATCGTGATGCCGGTGCCTTCGATCGAGATCAGGAGCTGGTCGCCCTCGCGGATGTTGAACAGACGACGGGTTTCGGCCGGGATGACGATTCTTCCCAGGTCGTCGATCTTGCGAACGATTCCGGCTTCCACCCCCACGGGCTCCTCTGCGTGCTGGTCACCGACATTACCTTTCACGACCCTTCGCTGTAGCCTCGGGTCGAGATGGAATGGAGTTGGGTTGATACGCATTGCCATCTCCAACTCGACTCTCGTCCCGCCGCAGAGCTCCTCAACCGAGCGACCGATGTCGCGTGGGTCGTTGTACCCGGAGTCGATGCGGCTAGCAGTAGGGCCGCGCTCGAACTCGCCACCAGTTTCCCGGATCGGATCCTCGCCACGGCCGGGCTTCATCCCCACGAGGCGAAACGGTGGCCCGACGAAGAGGACGCCATCACTGAGCTCGCCAAGAAAGCCGCCGCGATAGGGGAGACCGGGCTCGACTTCTACCGCAACCTCGCCCCGCCGGATGCGCAGAAGAAGGCCTTTATCGCCCAGCTCGACCTCGCCGCCCAGCTGCAAAAACCCGTGGTGATCCACTGTCGGGACGCGTTCGCTCAGATTCATACGATCCTCGAACGGCAAGATCTCGGCACCCTCGCCGTGCTCCACTGTTGGACCGGCGGCACGAGGTGGACCAAGAGATTTCTCGACCTTGGTTGCTGGTTCTCTTTTGCCGGCCCGGTTGCGTTCGAGACCGGCGAGACCATCCGGCTCGGGGCCGCGCTGGTCCCCCCCGAACGAGCCCTGGTCGAAACCGACACCCCCTTTCTGTCGCCGCCTCCCTTCCGTCAGCAACCGAACGAGCCTGGCCGGGTGCGCCTAATTGGCGAAGCCCTGGCCGGCGTTTGGTCACTGCCAGTGAACGAGGTGGCGCGGATCACGTCTGCGAACGCCGCCACCGTTTTCAAGCGATGACCCGCACCCAGCTCCGCGAGCTTCTCGCCCGTCACGGCGTGACCCCCCGACCCACGCTGGGCCAGCATTTCCTAGCCGATCCGAATGTCGTCGACCGCGTTGTGCGAACGGCACGGGTCGAGCCGGGCCACCACGTTCTCGAGGTTGGGCCTGGAACTGGAAACCTCACGCGCGCTCTCGTCAGGGCCGGAGCGGAGGTGACGGCGATCGAGCTCGATCTGCGTCTGCAGCCGATCCTCGATCAAGAGTTGGCCGGCTTGGGGGTCACCCTGGTCTGGGCCGACGCCATGGACGTCGACTACGAAGCCCTGATTCGTCCGCCAGGCTGGAAGGTCGTCGCCAACCTGCCTTACCAAATCGGAACCCCGCTGCTGCTCGATTGGCTCCGGCTGGTGCCGGCGATCGACGCGTTCACAGTCATGGTTCAGCGCGAGGTTGCCGAGCGACTGGTCGCCGGCCCCGGCTCGCCGGCCTATGGGCTGCCGAGCGTTGTTGTTGGCCTCCACGCCACTGCCGAGTTGGTTTTCAAGGTCCCGCCCCAGGTTTTCTATCCGGCGCCCAAGGTCGAATCAGCAGTCGTGCGGTTGCTGCGTAAACCCGCCTCATCCAAGACAGAGGAGGCGATCAGGATCGCCACGGCCGGCTTTGGTCAGCGACGCAAGATGCTCCGCGGTTCCCTGGCTGGGATGTTCGACCAGCCGAGCGAAACGATTTCGAAAACCGGCATCGACCCTCGGCAGCGGGCCGAGGACCTCGGCCCGGCCGACTTTCTTCGCTTGGCCGAGGCGCTGTGAGCGTCTGGGAGTCGCCCGCCAAGGTCAACCTCAGTCTCGAGGTCGGGCCGCCAGAAGCGACGGGGTACCACCCGTTGCGCTCGTTGGCGATGTGTCTCGATTGGTGCGACCTCATCCGCTTCGAAGAAGCGGATGAGGACCAGCTCGTCATTCGAGGTGCCGATCTGCCAGACGGAGGTGAGAACCTGATCTGGAAAGCCATCTCGAGCAAACGCAAGCCCGAAGGCCGTCCGCAGCTCTCTATCGAGCTCGAGAAGTCGATCGCCGTCGCCGCCGGGCTCGGGGGCGGTTCGAGCAATGCCGCCGCCGCGCTAATGGCGTGGGCGGATCTCAACGGAACCGCGGTAACAACCGACGATGCAGCCGCGATCGGGGCGGATGTGCCCTTTTTTCTCGCCGGCGGTTTGCGGTTGCTCGAGGGATATGGCGAGCGGCTCACCAAGGTGAAGGCACAGCCCGAGCTGGCGATGGCGATCGTGGTCCCACCCTTTGAGCTGGCAACGGCCGACGTCTATCGGGCCTGGGACCGGGCCGGGGAGCCAAAAGGCAAGAGCCTCGACGGCCGGCAACTTCCCCCGCCGCTACGCGGCCTCGGTCCGCTTCGCAACGATCTCACCCCGGCGGCGATCGAGCTGCAACCCGAGCTGGGTGACTTCATCGACGACCTCCGCGAGCGGTGGGGCCAGCAAGTCTTGATGAGCGGATCGGGACCGGCCTTGTTCAGTTGGTTTGCTGACGCTGGAGAAGCTGAAGGGGCGCTGGCCGCTGCCCCGAAGGAAGCACGGGCCGTCCGCGCTGCGAGGTTCCGCCCGCTGGGAGTCGACCGAGTGGAGTGAAACTAGGTTGCCTCGCCTCGGTACCGCCCAAGTTCCTCCCTGTCGGACAGCCGCCGACGCCGACGTCGCCTACGCGCCCAACCGAAGATCTCATCGGCGATGACTGCGATCAGAGCAGTGGTCAACAACAGAATCGGAAGTGGAACGGTGTACTCCGCGCCGAACAATTGAACCGGGACGTCCGTCGGGTTCTGCACGACAAACACAACGAAAACTATGGCGGCCACAAGGAAAACGGCCAACCCCCACGAGAATCCGGAGTCGGATCTCTTACGATTTGTCTCTGGAGCTAGATCCGGCTCCTTCTGGAACTCGTCGCCTTCCGTCATGCGGCATTTTACATCGGACTTTGAATCCGTTTTCGGTTAACGCCGGCCGAGAGCCGGCGTTAACCGAAAGGTCCGTCAGCGCTGTGGGATTCTTATCAGCAGCAGTTGCCCGCCTTCGCGCTTGTACGTGAAGTCGGGCTGGCCGTCTCCGTTGTTGTCGTCGCCAGGTGCTCTCTCGATCCATAGGGTGTGGGCCTGGACGTCAATCAGAAAGCTCCCGGGCCCAAAGGCAGCCGAGGCATCAATGATGCCGCTCGATTCCCAGGCTCCCCAGTTTCCTGGGGCCCGGCCATCGACGTCGGTTGGGCCGCCGTCGGCCGACTGGTTGACCTTGGCCACCACTTGGGGAGCACCGGCAAAAGGAATCAGCCAAAGCCGAGCCGTGGTGGCGGCCGGATCCGTCGAGCCCGCGGGGAACTGCTGATTTGATCCCGGGTCCTCCGTGATTAGCAGTCCGCTTGGGATGGTCTCGAGGTTGTCGGGCTGGTGGACCTCGCCCACGGTCTTGACCGGGTTGTCGTCTCCTTCCACAAAAATGGAGAGGGAGGACACTTTGGTCGGGTCGCGGGGATCAAAGACCATCTTCCAGACCCGACCGTTGGTCGAGAGCCCAGGCACGGGGTCGCCGACCGTTCCTCGTCCCGAATCGGCGATGTAGACGACGTTGCCCATACCGGGGCGCTTGTCGTAGGCCATATCTTCAACACGGACAAATTGGAATACGTTGTTCAAATCGCTCCAGTACTCGAGCACCCACTGCGGTCCATCGACCCCCAATGGGGTGGCGAAGCGGGGGTCTCGTTGCCAGCTCCCGTCGTTAGGCGGCGGGGGATATCCCAAGTCGGCCGCTTTCACTTCGGAACCGTCGGGGTTGAGACCGGTGGCGACAGTCTTGGGAACCTTGATGAAGTGTCCGGTTATCGACATGGTCGAGCCAGGCACGAAATCGTAGTAGTCGGTGACCCTCGGCGAATCGGACACGAATGCCCACAAATCTCCCTCGTCGGCGAGGAGAGCATCTGTGTTCGCGGCGATGTACGAATAGAGCTGAGATTGAGCAGGTACCGAGGTGACGGTCAAGGGTCCGCCGGCGGGAATGGTGAGGGCACCACTCGTGAAGGTGTCGTCCCCAGACAGCACGACCGGATATCCATAGCCCGGCACCGGAATGCTGTTCTCGTGGTTATGTCGACCCATCCCGTAGATCGAGTGGTATTCCCCACTTCGGATATCGAGGGCGACTACCAGTCCGGCTTCCTCTTCGGCCGGATCACCCGGAACCGGTGGCCAAGAGTCCTCTTGGCGGTAGACGTATTCGGGGCTCTCCTCATTTGTAAACAAGACATCGCGAGTAAAGCCCTCGGCTGCGGTAGCCAGATAGCTCGAGCAAAAGCGCTGGAAGCCAGCGCTGCTATCGATCACGAACGTTCCCTGCAATACCCCGGCCGTTTGCTGGTTGAGAATCAAACGGCTGACCTGGGCGTTGTCGAAGTCGTTCTCGCCGTTGCTCTCAGTCGGAGCGGCCGGAACATATGGAAACGGCACCTTGCTCGTTTCATGGTTGACATACACCTCGACCCCACCCTGAGAACGTAACCGAAATGCGATTCCATCAGGAATCGCCTCGAAGCGATACCCGCTCGAGAGGACGTCTCCCACTGTCAATAGTGGCGTGATCTGCACCCGCGGCATGACCGCGTCGAGCATCGACGGCCTTTCGGTTTTGAATCCGGCCTGACCTTGTTGGTCCGAGGCAGCCGCCGCGGTGGTTGACAAGACCAGTAACGCGCCGAACAGCGCGCTCACCACCCGAAATATGGGTCTGGATTTCACATCTGCTCCTTCCCTTCGATTGCTTCCGCCTCCACCCACTGGAGCGTCGCCCAGTTTGACAGAACGCGAGGCTCCGGGTCGCCGAGTCTTTGCTTTGTTAGGCGTCGTTTCAGGCGCCGGGCAGGCCTCCGCCAGAGTGCCGAACGCGCCGATCGACTCGAGGCTTGGGTATCCTGAGGCCGCCGTGAACCTGCCATTCGCCCGGCGCTTGATGGCTCCCGGTTAAATAGCACTCAGCTTCCCCTTGGGGGGTGGTGTAACCGGTAGCACAACGGACTTTGAATCCGTTAGTCGGGGTTCGAGTCCCTGCCCCCCAGCTTGAACACGAAAGCCTTTCGTTGAGCCTCACCGCGGTAGTCCTGGCCGCGGGCCAGGGGGTTCGAATGAAGTCCAGCCTGCCCAAGGTCCTGCACCGCATCGGCGGCCGGACGCTGCTTGATTGGGTGCTGGCGGCGGTGGAGGAAACGAAGCCCGAGCGGATTCTGGTGGTGGTCGGCCACGGCGCCGAGCTCGTCACGGCCGGCCTTCCGGACAAGGTCGAAGCCGTTCATCAACCCGAACAGCTCGGCACCGGCCACGCCGCCGACCTCGCCCTGTCCCGTCTCGACGCTCTCACCGACGACGACACCGTCCTCATCGTGTACGGCGACATGCCGCTGCTCACCTCCCAGTTGCTCGCGACCGCGGTCGCCGCCCGCGACGGCCATGCGGCGAGCCTGGTTGCCTTCGAGGCTGCAAATCCCAGTGGATACGGGCGGGTTCTCCGCGCTCGCACCGGCCAGCTCGAGCGGATCGTCGAGGAGAAAGACGCGAGCCCGGTAGAGCGCAAGGTGACCGAGGTCAATGCCGGGGTTTACGCGTTTGCGGCTGCCAAGCTTCGTCGAGCGTTGTCCTCCTTGGAGAGCAAGAACGCCCAAAACGAGTACTACTTGCCCGACGTATTGCCGATAATGAAGAACGATGGAGGAGTTGCGATCGTGAGCGCCGACGCGGCCGAGGTGGCCGGGGTCAATTCGCACGACCAGCTAGCCGAGGCGGAAGCAGAGATCAGGGCTCGCATCAACGCTGATTGGCAGCGCCAAGGAGTTTGGATGCAGGACCCGAGCCGGGTTTACATCGAGCCGACTGTCATCCTTGCCGCCGGAGTTCGTCTTTATCCGGGGGTCCATCTCGAAGGCGCTACAGCGGTGGCAGCAGGGGCAGTCATCGGTCCCGACGTCTTTGCGGTCGACAGCGCGATTGGCTCGGGAAGCCGAGTTTGGTATTCCGTGCTGCGGTCGGCGTTGGTGGGGGACGAGGTTGAGGTGGGTCCGTATGCCTCTCTGCGGCCGGGAACTGTCCTCGAGAAAGGGTCCAAGGCCGGAACCTTTGTCGAGATGAAAAACACCCGCGTGGGTGAAGGGGCCAAAGTCCCGCATCTGGCGTACATGGGAGACGCCACGGTCGGTGCCCGCACCAACGTCGGCGCCGGCACCATCACCTGCAATTACAACGGTTACGAGAAGTTCCCCACCACGATTGGCGCCGACGCCTTCATCGGTTCGGACACCATGCTCGTCGCCCCCGTCAACATCGGGGATGGGGCTGTCACCGGTGCAGGCTCGGTCATCACGAACGATGTCGAGCCGGGAGCGTTGGCGGTTGAACGTGCGGAGCAGAAAGCGATCCCCGGCTACGCTCAGCGGCTGAAAGCTCGCTACCCAGGCAAGAAACACTGATGGATGTTGTCAGCCGCAACCGGATGATGCTTTTTACTGGGGGGGCGAACATTCCCCTCGCCGAAGAGGTGGCTGAGCAACTGGCGGTGCGCTTGGGGAACCTTCATCGCGGCACGTTTGCCAACGGCGAGATCTACGTCCGGCCTATCGACAGCGTGCGGGGAGCCGACTGCTTCGTGATGCAAAGCCATTCGTCTCCCATCAACGACAACATCATGGAGCAACTGATCACGATCGATGCCTTGCGGCGCGCCTCTGCTCGGCGTATCACCGCCGTCATGCCGTTCTATGGCTATTCGCGGCAGGACAAGAAAGTGCTCCCGCGCGAACCGATCACTGCCCGTCTCATGGGCGATCTATTCATGACTGCGGGCGCGGATCGCCTCGTCTCTGTCGATCTCCACTCCGGCCAGTTGCAGGGATATGTTCCCCACTTCGATCACCTCACGGCGCTGCCGATCATCACCGACTATCTGCGGGAGCGCCTCTCCGGCCCAACGACGATCATCTCCCCGGACGCCGGCGGTGTGAAACGGGCCGAGAAGTATGCCCGCCGTCTCGACGGGACCGTCGCCTTTGTCTACAAGCGGCGCGACCCCGACCACCACAACGTCTCCAACGCCCATGAGGTTTCGGGCGAGGTGGACGGGAGACACGCCATCATCGTTGACGATATGATCGACACGGCCGGCACCGTCACGAACGCCGCCGAGCTGGTGCGCGAACGCGGCGCTCTCTCGGTGCGAATCGCCGCCACCCATGCCATCTTGTCGGACCCTGCCATCGATCGGATCAAGAACTCACCGGTAGAAGAAGTCATCGTCACCAACACCCTGCCGGTGCCCGAGGACGCGTTGCGTCTCGACAAGATCAAGGTCCTCTCGGTGGCCTCGATCGTTTCTGAGGCGCTCCATGCCATCTTCACCGAAAGCTCGGTTTCCGAGATCTTCCTCGGCGACAACACCTAGCCGTTAGCGGCTCGTTCCGATTGCGCCCGCTACGACCCCCATTCGGGGAGGAGCAGCAACTCGCCGGGAAAAATCAGGTCCGGGTCACCTGAACGGATTCGGCTCTGGTTGGCGGCGATGACCGCCAGCCAGTAGGGAGCAATGTCCGCGTCGGTGACTTTGTTGTCCCGAAGTTCTCGCAAGCGGCGCTCGGCCAGGAGCCACATGCTGTCGCCACGTTGCACCGTCACCTCGATCTCCCCCACAGTCGTGGCAACGGCGGTCTGGCGCGGATTCTCGATCGGGAGGTAGAGGGTGTCGACCGGTCGCAGCACCGTGATTGAAAGCGGCTGGGTGGTGGTGGTGGCGGTGGTGGTCGTTGTTATTCTGGGATCGCCCGCTGGGACCGGAACGTAGCCGGGCGCAACCGAGGCGCTGGCGCTCGAGGTGGACAACGCGATCACCAGGCTCGAGGCGACACTGCGCTCGATCAACCTTCGCAGTGGCCGCCAGGTGACCCACGAGATCGCGCGAATCGCCGCCGGGACTGCAGTGAGATAGACGAGGATAAGCAGCACCCCCGATCCCAATAGCCAGTAGGCGATGGTCAACCCGACCAGGCGGGCCAAGGTTCCCAGGGCCAGCTCCAACGGCCCGGTTTGAAGGGAGGCGAGCGGGTAGTAGTCGGCGAGCCGGTGCAGGAAAACCACTGCCGCAATTAGGGCAACGATCACGACCCCGAGCGGCAACCGCCTTCTCATCAGTGGGAATCTATAGATCTCAGGGCTGCTGGGAAAGGGGTCTACGATGAAACGCCCCTCCCTCTTGATTCGTTAAGGAGTCAGTTTGCTAGTCAAAGTCGGAATCGCGGAGAGCAACCGGGTCATTGAGATCGAAACCGAGGACCCCGAGGCTTTCCGCGCCATCATCGAAGAAGCCTTTAGCCAGGCTCGAAGTGTCATGTGGTTCGAGGACACTAAGCGCCGCTTGGTCGGAGTCCCCGTCCCGCGGCTGGCGTACGTCGAGATCGAACAGGACGGTGGAGTCCGCCAGATTGGATTTGGACGGGCGACTAGCTGAGCGGGCTTAACCGGCTCGGCGGCGACGTTCGGCCAGCCACCGCTTGCGAAGCCGACGACGCTCGTCTTCGGCATAGCCACCCCAAACCCCGGATTCCTGGTTGGACTCGAGGGCGTATTGGAGGCAATCTTCGGCCACGCCGCAGCCGAGGCAAATCTCTTTGGCGGCGGCAATTTGGTCGATAGCGGGTCCGGTGGACCCAATGGGAAAGAACAGGCTTGGCTCGGAGTCGCGGCAGGCAGCCAGTTCCCTCCATTCAGTGGTGGTGATCGTCACCATCGTGGTAGTCATTCGACGGGTCCTTACTTTGTGAATCGTTTCACAAGATAGGCCATATCGAGCGAAACGGTGATTGTGAATTGAACGACAAGTACGGTAACAACCCCCCTTGTCCCCCGCAACGAATTTCGATAGTCAATTTCCGCGAACCCTGGGTTCGTATCCGTGTACAACCCGGATACCGGCCCAGAGAACGGGGGACTAGTCAGTGCGGGTGGTGGGGCATAGGGGATGGGCGGCGCGATATCCGGACAACCGTCTCGAGGGGATCTTGGCAGCCCGGGCGGTGTCGTCGATGGTCGAAGTCGATGTCCGCCGGACGTCGACAGGCGAGCTGGTCCTCTCCCATGATCCCGTTGACGACGACCAACACCTGGTCCGTCTCGTTGAATTGCTGGCCGAGATCGGCGACTTTCCGCTCAACATCGAGATCAAGAACTTTCCCGGCGAGCCGGGCTTCGAGCCCCATCACGAAACCGGGTTGGCAACTGCCGCCCAAGCTCGCCCCTTCGACCTCCTGACCTGTTTCTTCTGGCCGACCGTCGACGAGATCCATCGCAACTATCCCGACGTCTCGACAGGCGTCGTGGTTGACCGCGATTGGGACCTGGAGCTCGCCGCAACCCATGCCCTTGTCCTTGGCCATCGCTTTCTCGTCCCCCACTGGTCGCTGGCGCTCGCCCACGCCGAAACCACCAAGCAAGCGGTCGGCCAAGGGCTCGAAGTCGTCGTCTGGACCCTAAACGACCCTGGTCAGGTCCCAGAGTTGGCCAGCCTCGGGGTGAGCGCCATCATTACCGACGACCCCGGCACCATGACCGCAGCGCTGGAAGGACCGATGTGACGATCGAGGAAGAACTCAAGGCCGAGCTCAAGGACGCCATGAAGGCGCGCGATCCCCGTCGACGCGACGTCATTCGAATGATCGACTCTGAGGTCGCCTTGGCCCGGACGGCAGCTGGCTTCGAGGGTGAGGTCGACGACGAGCTTTACCGCAAGATCATTGCCTCGTATTCCAAAAAGATGGACAAGGCCCGGATCGAGTTCGAGGAAGCCGGCGAGCGCGGGCGCGAGATGGCAGAGAAGCTGGCCTGGGAGGTCGAGTTTCTGAGTCGCTGGCTGCCCACGAAACTCGGCGAAGCCGCCACCCGCGATCTCGTCAAAGCCGCTATCGCCGATTTGGGCGTGGCCGGCGATCTCAAGGCCTCTGGCCGAGTGATCGGCTCTGTCATGAAGAGCCATAAGGACCAAGTCGACGGCGGCCTGGTCAATCGATTGGTCGCCGAGGAGCTAGCCGCCAGCCCAACCTAGGGCGACGTTCACCACCTCGACGGTTGGCAACCTGTCGATGTCGGCCAGCGGCCACCACTGCGCCTGGTCGGTAGTGCCGTCCAGCTCTTGGATCAAAGTGCCCCCGGCGGTCACGCGATAAACGACCTGGATCACATGGATATCTGTTTGCCAGGTTCCGACGAAGGAGTGGAGGCCGAGGGCTTCGCCGACCTGGGGGCGCAGGCCAGTCTCTTCGAAGAACTCGCGCTCGAGACCAGCGACCGGCTCCTCGCCCCAATCGAGTCCCCCGCCGGGGAGCGTCCAGTAGCCCGCGTCCAGCGCGACCACGCTCAGCCGAGTCAACAAAACCGCGCCGTCGTCGATGGCGAGGCCGTAAACTCCGAGGCGAAATCGCCGGCCCAGTTCGTCGACCAACATGGGCGCCAGTATGACCCCGGTCTATCAGCCGATGCTGGCAACGCCGCATCCGCAGCCGTTCACCTCGGAGGATTGGTGGTTCGACCTGAAGTGGGACGGATTTCGCTGTCTGACCTACATCGACGGCGAGCGCGTCCAGCTTCGCTCCCGCAACGGCAACGACCTCGCTCACCGCTTTCCGGAGCTGCGCTCGATTCGCGCCTCGGAGCCAGTGGTGCTCGACGGCGAGATTGTCGCGATCGGCGAGGACGGCAAGCCTTCGTTCTTCCTCCTCGGCTACCAACCGCCCCAACTCGTGGTCTTCGACCTGCTGCATCGTGACCGCTCGCTTGTCAGCCTTCCGCTCGAGGAGCGCTGGGATCAGCTCAACGCGGTCGAACTGTTCGGTCCGATCACCCGCTCCCAGCCAACCTCAACGGAGGGAGAAGCGCTCTTCGAGGTGGTCAAAGCGAGTGGGCTCGAAGGAGTAGTGGCCAAGCGCTCGGGCTCTAAGTATCTACCTGGTAGGCGGTCACCCGATTGGCGCAAGATCGTTGCCCGTTCGCAGCTGAACGCAGTTGTCGGTGGGTATCTGCGCGGCACCCGGGGAAGTTTCGGGTCATTGCTCCTCGGGCTTTACGAGGGCGATCGACTTCTCGTCGCCGGCTCCGCCGGCTCGGGCCTCGACAACCGCTCCATCGCCGAGCTGTGGCCGGTGCTGCAGTCACTCGAGCGGCCGACCTCCCCGTTTGCCGAGCACGCTGATTTCATGGGGGAGCCGGTCTGGGTGGAGCCCCGGTTGGTGGCCAGGATCGAATACCGCGAATGGACCCCGGTGCGACGACTGCGGGCCCCGGTCTTCAAAGGAATTGTCCATGACCTCGACCCGGCCGACGTCACTTGGGCGAACGAAGCGCCGGATCTCTAGCCGGCTTTGCGCTTCTTGGTGGCTTCGACGCTCGCCTTCAACGCTTCGAGCAGGTCGACGACCTTCGTGGGCTCAGGGCTTTCCGGAGCCACGATCTCCTGGCCTTCGATCTTCTTCTGCGCCGCCTCTTCGATCGCTTCCCGCGTGAGGTCCTTGTAATCCGCCGCCTCGAAGGGATAGGTGAGGCCATCGATGAGCATCTCTGCCATCTTCACCTCTTCGGGGCGGACGTCGGCCTTGAGGTCGAGCTCCTCGAACTCGGCCTCACGGATCTCGTCCGGCCAGTACATCGTCTCCATCACCAGCACTCCGTCTTTAGTCCGGAGGGTGGCGAGGGTTTGCTTGTCGCGAATCGCCACCTTGCAGATGCCGACCCGGCCCTTTGAGTTCAACGCGTCGAGCAGGATGCGATACGCCTTGATCCCGGTCTTCTCCGGGGCGAGGTAGTAGGACGACTTGTAATAGATCGGGTCGATCTCGTCCTCGTCGACGAACTGCACCACGTCGACCAAACGGTTCTTGTCGCCGGCGGTCGCCGCTTCGAGCTCCTCCTCGGTGAAGATGACGTACTGCCCCTTCTCTACTTCGTAGCCCTTGACGATCTCCTCCCAGGCGACTTCCTCGCCGTCGGCTTCGGCCACTCGCTTGTAGCGGATGGGCGAGCTGTCCTTCTCCCGCAGCATCTTGAACTTGGGAGTTTTCGACTCGGTAGCGGTGTACATGGCCACCGGGATCGTGACCAGACCGAAGGAAACGGCCCCTTTCCACATTGCTCTTGGCATCGGCGAATAGTAATCCCGGACGGGGCTTCTTCGCCTAGCGACGGCGCCGCGAACGTTTCCGGGAAGGGGTGACCTCCCTGAGCAGAATCGGTTGCTCCCCGCGCAATACCGGCCCCGCCTCGTCGGTCAAAGCCAGAGTCCCGTACTCGCCCTGAGCTTCGAGCACGCCGAGAGCGATGAGTCTCCGGAACACCGCTCGCCACTGTTCTTCGCTGAGGTCGGTTCCGATTCCGAAAGTCGAAAGCTCGTTGTGGCGGTTGGCGATCACCCTTTCCGAGCGCTTCCCGACCAAGAGCTCGATGTGATACGCAAACCCGTAAGCGACCGCACGGCCCCCGCCGTGTCGAACCCTGATTACCGAGGAAAGGGCTTTGCGGGCCGCCTCGGTGGCGTCCCAAGTAGTCGGCGGGTCGAGACAGTTGTCACAATTGCCGCAGGGTTTTGATTCCTCGCCGAAGTAGGAGAGCAGCTCGACCCGCCGGCAGGTATGGGTCTCGACCAGGGCGAGCAGGGCATCGAGCTTGTGGCGCTGGATTCGCTTCCACTCCGCCTGGGCCGTGTTCTCGGCGATAAGCCGCCGTTGCTGGACGACGTCGCCGAGTCCGTAGATCATCCAGGTCTCCGCTGGGAGCCCATCGCGTCCGGCCCGCCCGGTTTCCTGGTAGTAGCTCTCGATGTTCTTGGGCAAGTCGAGATGGGCGATGAAGCGGACCTCAGCCTTGTCGATCCCCATCCCGAAGGCGATGGTTGCCACGATCACGATGCCGTCGTTGAGCGCGAAGACGTCTTGGTTGACGCTGCGGGTGTGCTGGTCGAGCCCGGCGTGATAGGGGAGGGCCGGCACCCCGGCGGCAAGCAGCCACCCGGTGACCGTCTCCACCTTCTTACGGGTCGAGCAATAGACGATGCCAGCCTCGCCGCGATGCGACTTCATAAAGTCGACCAGCTGGGGTTGCGCTTTGGTTCGTTCGACCACCGTGTATCGAATGTTGGGGCGATCGAAGCTGGCGATGAACCGACGGGCGGACTCGAGCCGGAGCCGCTCGACGATGTCCTCCCGGGTTTGCTCGTCGGCGGTAGCTGTGAGGGCGACCCGGGGAACAGTGGGGTAGCGATCGGCGAGGAGCGCCAGCTTCAGGTATTCGGCGCGAAAGTCGTGACCCCAATGGCTCACACAGTGGGCTTCATCGATGGCGAAGAGGCTGAGACCGCTGGTGTCAACTAGGCGATCAAGCTGGTAGAGAAACCCCTCCTGGGTCACGCGTTCGGGGGCGGCATAAAGAATGGAGAGCTCGCCGGCTCGGAGCCGAGTTTCCACCTGTTGGGACCCGGTCCGAGAGAGGCTTGAGTTCAAAAAGGCGGCGTGGACTCCAGCCGTCTCGAGGGCGTTGACCTGATCCTGCATCAGGGCGATAAGTGGACTTACCACGATCGTCACCCCGAGCCCGGCTCGATGGCGGACGATCGCCGGAACCTGATAGCAGAGGCTCTTACCGCCCCCGGTCGGCATGAGAACGAAGGCGCTGCCTCCGCCGGTGACGTGGTCGATGATCTCGGCCTGCTCGCCCCGAAAAGCTTCATAACCGAAAACCTCGCGCAGGACCGCACGAGGGGTGTCGTCAGTCGCTCGGTACAATTTCTGGTCCTGGCCCTCGTAGCTCAGGGGATAGAGCACTGGCCTCCGGAGCCAGGTGCGCAGGTTCGAATCCTGTCGAGGGCGCTGCTAGACGATCCTGACCCACCCGTGAGGGTCTTCTGCCTTGCCGACGTGGATCTCGGTCAGGGCTTCTCGCAGACGCATTGTGTTGGTGCCCACTTCGCCGTTGCCAACGGTGATCTCCTCGCCCTTGTGGATGAAGGTGCCGACCCCGGTGAGGACTGCGGCGGTTCCGCAAAGAGCTGCCTCTCCCTCCCATGAAAGAACCTCGTCGACGGTGAGCGGCCGCTCCTCGACGCGATAACCGAGGTCGCGGGCCAAGGTGAGGGTCGAGTCGCGGGTCACCCCGTGGAGGTAGGCATCGGTGAGGGGCGCGGTCACCACCGATTCATCGTCGACGAGCAGAAAGTTCGTCGCACCGGTCTCCTCGACCAGCCCGTCGGGGGCAAACAGGACCTGGTCGGCGCCGAGATCCTCGTGCGCAGCTACGACCGTGCGTAACGCACTGACATAGTTCGCTCCGGCTTTGGCCATCCCGAAGGCGGCAGTTGACCGTCGGGTCTCTTCTTCGATGAGGATTCGCAGCGGCCTTTTCCCACCGGCGAAGTAGTCACCCACCGGTGAGGCAATGACGAAGAATTCCCCGGACACCGGTGGATGGGCGGCGGCCCCGATGTTGACCTCGGTGCCAATGAGGGTGGGGCGAAGGTAAAGGCTGCCCGGAGGGTCGGGAATCTCGTCGCGATTGGCCTTGACTACAGCCTCGACCATCTCGATGGTGAGGCTCTCCGGCGGCGGTGGCAGACACAGCATCTTTGCGCTCTCGACGAGCCGATCGGCATGGGCATCAAGCCGGAAGATCCGAGCCGAATCGTCGGTGCCCCGATGCGCCTTGAGCCCTTCGAAACAACCCGAGGCGTAGTGAAAGATGTGGGCGCCGGGGTGGAGCGAGTACTCCTTGATCTTGTGGACCGTCCAATCCGAGTACTTCCCCTGCTCGAACCTAGCCGACGCCATCTGCGGCGAGAAGGCAGTTCCGAACGGTGCTGGAGCCATAAGACGGTGAGCGTAACGCCTTCCAATTCTCGCGCATCAAACGCGACCTATTCGGTTGCGTTTGATGCGCGAAAACGGGAGGGTTCCCCTCCAAAGGAGGAGCGCCCAGAAGACACCGCCGACCAGAAGGCCGATGATCGTGGTCGGCACCGATCCGAGGCCGACGCGGCTGACAAAGCCTTCGATCAGACCGGCGACAACGAGCCACGGAACGGTGCCACCGGCGACGCGGAAGGCATTGGCGGCTTCAGTGGTGAGCGCTTCGCGCCGGGTTTGCTTGCCCGGCCGCAGCATCGCCCAACCAAGACTGAGGCCCGCCGCCCCACCGACGACGATGCAGGTCAGCTCGAGGACGCCGTGGGCGGCGATAGCGGCAAGCATCACCTCACCATTCCCGGCCCCTAGCGCGAGGCCGCTCACTCCGCCGAGGATCAGCCCGTTCAACAAGAGCAAGTAGCCCGTGCCGAGGCCAAACGTGATGCCGAGCGCAAAAGCGGCCAAGGTCACGCGGATGTTGTTGACCATCACGAACGTCGAGAACCCGGCCAGCCCGACGACACCCCTGCCCTGGTCGGTCGACTGTTCCTCGGTGACCCAGAGGAACTCGGGCGGCACCACCGAAGTGACCGCGTCCGGGTCGGCCAAGCCCCACAGCATTCCGATCAGGCCAGGGCCAAGCAGCGCAACCGCCGCCACGGCGAGGAGGCGCCTGCGGGCCCACAGCAGCTGCCAGTAACCGTCGGCGAAGAAGGCGACGAGCGACTCGCGCCGAGATTGCCGCTCGTAGACGAGCGCGCGCGACGACACGGCCAACTTCTCCAGCCGCCCGACCAGCGGGTCGCCAGGGAAATGGCGTCGGGCAATCGCAAGGTCGGCGGCGACGCCGCGATATCCGGAGGCGAGCGCTCGGATGTCGGCGAGAGCGAGCTTTTCGGGTCGTTTGCCGGCGGCGGAGATGAGTGACTGCAAACGGTCCCAACGAGCCTGGCGGTCTTCTACGAAACTATTTAGCTTCATCACGTGCAGCTTGACGACCAGCTCAAGATCAGGACTCCGGAAGGAGTTGAGCTGAGCCTCACGCTAGCCGGGCTCGGTTCGCGGATCGTTGCCACCATGCTCGACGCCGTCATCCAGTTCGTGGTGATTCTGATTTTCATCGTCGCGGCCGCGCTACTCCCGGGAGAGATGGGCGATCTGGGTTTCGGTTTGGTTGCTCTCTTCGTGTTTCTTCTCTTCTTCGGTTACCCGATCCTTTTCGAGGTTCTCGACGGCGGCCGGTCGATCGGCAAGAGGGCAGCAGGGCTCCGAGTCGTGAGACTCGATGGCGGCGCAGTCGGCTTCGCTGCAGCAGCGATACGCAATGTGTTGCGACTGGTCGACATCCTTCCCGGCGGCTACGCAGTGGGGGCGATTGCGATTGTTGCCAACTCGAGGAATCAGCGATTGGGCGACATGGCCGCGGGCACAGTGGTGATTCGCGAGAGGACCGCAACGACCCCGGTGACTGTTGCCCCCCTGCCGCCGGGAGCTGTTCGCTACGACGTCACGAGAATCTCTCAAGAGGACGTGGCGCTGATCAGACGCTACTTCGCGAGACGGGACACGCTGGCGTCAGATCGTCGACAGCAATTGGCCAGCACCATCGCTCAGCGTCTTGCCGTCAAGGTGGCGCTTGCCGAACCGGCGACCAACCCTGAGGAATTGCTGGCGACCATCCTCCATCAAAAAGCGGGCGGCTAGTTCCGAAGCGTTACCGTTCGGCTTCATGGAGTCCTTCACCCTGCGGCCACTTGGAATTCCCGAGATCATCGATGCTGCCATCCGCATCATCCGGCGGCGTACGCGCCCATTGGTCACGATCGCCGCTGTCGTCTTAGTTCCGATCGCCATCGTGCAGTATTTCATCAGCCGGTCGCTGCAGGCGGGCGTCGCCGGACTCCAAACCATTTCCCCCTCCGCCGACCCCAACGAGGTGTTCGAGCAGATGATGGAGAGCCTAGGGCCCCTGCTCGTCGTCAGCCTGACCACCGGCGCCATAGGTTGGTTGGCGCAACTGCTGGTGTTGTTGGCCCTGACCAAGGCCATCGTCGACATCTATCTGGACCGCCCTCCGGAGTGGAAAGAGTCGCTCAGGTACGGCCTCCGCCGGCTTCCCGCCGCGATCGGCGCCTCCGTCATCGCGTTCATTCCCTTATTGGTGGGCTTCCTGCTGTATGTCTTGCCTGGTGTCGCCCTGGCCACCCTTTGGTCATTGACCGGAGTGGCGATTGCGGCCGAAGGCAGGGGGCCCGGTGCGGGGCTTTCCCGTTCCTTCGATTTGGTCAAGAAGCGTTTTTGGCCGATGCTCGGCGTTCTCATCCTCTCGATCCTGATCACTGTCGTGATCGGGTTGGTCATCGGGTTGGTCATCGGCGCAGCGACCATCGCCACTCCCACAATCCAACTCGAGGTGCAAACACTGCTCAGCACCGCGATCAGCATCTTCACCACACCGTTTACGGCAGCGATCCTCACGGTGGCCTACTTCGATCTGCGGGTTCGACTCGAGGGTTTCGACCTCGAGCTCATGGCCCAAAGCACCACTGACAGCCCGGTGCCGCCTGCACCCGAAGCGCCCGTTTTCCCACCACCTCCGGACGACAATGACCCGTTTGGGCTCGGTCGTCCCGGCGGTCCATGACGATCGACCCCGAACGCGTCCGTCAGGAGATCGATCGCATCCTTTCGGCAGCCAAGTATCAGGGAGCGAGGCCGAATCCGATCGGCGACTGGTTGACGCGTTTCTGGTTTCGAGTTATCGATTGGCTCGACCGTCTCATCTCAGCGGTGCCCGGCGGACCGCGAGTGTTCTTTGGCGTTCTGGCGTCATTGGTGATCGCGGCGGCGGTTTGGGCAACTCTGCGTCTCGGTGAGCGACGAAATCGGCAAATCGAAGCCTTCGACCTTGCCCGTATCTCAGCTGAGCGGGGGCTTGATGCCGAAGAGCTCGAGGCTTCAGCCGCGGCCGCCGCGGCGAGAGGGGACTTTCGCGAATCGGTCCGGCTCCGCTTCGTCGCCGGATTGCTGCGACTCGATGCCAAGCAAGTGATCGACTTCACGCCGGGCGTGACCAGCGCCGAAGTGGCGGCTACGCTCCGCCGCCCCGGGTACGACGAGCTCGCCCTGACCTTCGATGCCATCGTTTACGGGGATGAGCTCGCCGGTCCACCGGATGAAAGAGCCGCGGTTGAGGGTTGGCGAGAGCTCTTGGAATCCGTGTGAGAAGCACCACGCTCACCGCCGAGGGCCGCATGCTCCGCCGTTGGCTGGTCGGGGCCGCGATTGCGATCATCCTCTTCAATCTTGTGAACCTCGCCCTCCGCGCGCTTCGACCGACCGAGGAAGTCTTCGCTCCGCCAGGCTCGAGCTATGGGACGAATGCCGATGCGTCCCTTGCCTGGGATGAGCTCCTCGACGCGCTCGGATTTCGCACCACCCGCCTCGAGCAGCCGCTCTCTACCGTCCAGCTCGGGTCCGGCCGGCTCGGGACCGACGACACCTTGGTGATCATGGAGCCAGGGTTTTGGCAGCCGGAGCCCGCCGACATTGATCGGCTTCAGGAGTTTCTCGAAGGGGGAGGACGATTGGTGCTCGGTGGGCAGATGCCGGATGAGCTCATCGACGGTCTTTTTGAAGTACCACCAACCTACGACTTCGATGGCCCGACTACGTCGACAGTTCTGGTCGGAAGCGAGGTGACGGAGGAAGTTCGATCGATCACCGGCCCGGGGTTCGGGGTGTTCGACGATCCCGGAAGCGGGATTGGTCTCATAGGCAATGCATCTCAGGTTTTGCTTCTGGCGCAGAGCCTCGGACAGGGCAACATCTTCTATGTCGCCGATGCCGCAGTCTTTTCCAATCGATTCATAGGCGAATCCGACAACGCATTGTTGGCAGTGAACCTCGCCGGAGGACGGAGAGTCGTGTTCGACGAGTACGTCCATGGCTTCGGAGGCGAGGGCTTTTGGCAGAACGTGCCGGGCAGGTGGCAGGTAATGATCTGGCTGCTGGGTCTGGCGCTGTTGGTTTGGATGGTTGCCGTCGGCCGCCGATTCGGTCCGCCCGAAAGGGTACGGCGCGACTTGCCACCGGAACGGCGAACCTATGTCGATTCCCTGGGGGGGCTCATGGCCCGAGCGAAGCAGCCCGAGGCGGCACGAGCGATCGTGCAAAGGGCCACCTGGCGAGAGTTGATGGGTCGGTCGGTGGTGGACCCCTCGCGAGAGGCGCTCATCGAGGCGGCCGTTTCGAGAGGGCTCGAACCAAATGATGTCGATCTGATCATCGCTGAGGAACGACATGAGGCCAGGCGTCGGAGCGAGGAGGACCTCATCGCGACCGATCGCATCCTCGCCCGAATCTCAGGAGGGCAAAAGTGAGAGAGCTGCGAGATCGCTTTCACCAGGAGATTGCCAAAGTCGTCATTGGCCAGACCGCGGCGATCGACGCCCTCTTGGCCGCCGCGCTCGTCGGGGGCCACATCCTGCTCGAGGGAGTGCCGGGCACGGCCAAAACCCTCCTGGCCCGAGCGGCGGCCCGCGCTCTGGGGCTGTCGTTCTCCCGGGCTCAGTTCACTCCTGACATGCTGCCGTCCGACCTCACTGGAACGGTGACGTTGCGCGGTGGCGACCTCGTCTTCCGACCTGGCCCGGTGTTCGCCAACCTGTTGTTGGCCGATGAGATCAACCGCACTCCTCCCAAAACTCAGGCCGCGCTGTTGGAGTCGATGGCCGAGGGGCAGGTGACGGTTGACGGGGTCTCTCATCTGCTTCCTCAACCGTTCATCGTTGCCGCTACCCAGAATCCCATCGAGTACGAAGGCACCTACCCATTGCCGGAGGCGCAGCTCGACCGCTTTCTGATGAAGATCGAGATGGGCTATCCGAGCGCCGAGGACGAACTCGCTTTGCTCCGTCTCGATCGCGACGGCCTGATGCCGGCAACTTTGGGCGACGTAGGTGCGGTCGCCTCGGCCGAAGATCTTCTTGCCAATCGTCAAAGCGTGGCCGCTACGACGATTCATGAGGACGTTTTGAATTACCTCTCTTCTGTGATCAGGCGGACCCGTCAGCTTCCTTCGGTCGAGTTGGGAGCGAGCCCACGAGCCGGAGTCCACCTGCTGGCGGCGTCGCGATCGATCGCCTGGCTGGCCGGTCGCGAGTTCGTGACTCCTGACGACGTCAGCCGTATTGCGCCCGCTGTGCTTCGACACCGAATCCTGATCCGCCCGGAGGCAGAACTCGAGCGATACTCCGCCGAGGACGCGATCAAGGCGGCGATCGCTTCGGTTCCCGTGCCGCGGTGAGCCCGACCCCGCGGGCGGCTGGTCTGCTCGTCATCGCCGCACTTTCCGCGCTCGTCATCCCGCCTTGGTTAGCGGCCGGGTTGTGCCTAGCGATCGTGGCGGCAGTAGTCGCCGATGCCTGGCCTGCCCGCCACCTGCCCGATTTGGAAAGACGAGTGCCACGCAGCCTCGCGCGGGGCGTGCCGGCGGAGATGTCGGTGACAGCAGACGGCGGTGCGGCTAGTCGGCTGTCGGTGCGCCAGCCGGCCCCGCCCGACGTGCGGATCGAGCCGCAAGAGAATCCAAATCCGTTGCGGGCGACGATCACAGTTATGCGGCGCGGGCGCCACCGGCTCGAACCGGCCGCGACCAAAAACCAAGGCCCGCTCGGGCTTGGCGCCTGGTATCACCGGGCCGGGACCGGTGACGAGTTGATCGTCTATCCCGATCTCCCGGCGGCGCGCCGGTTGGCGGTGGCCGTGCGCCAGGGCCGTTTTGCCGAGGAAGGGCGGCGCAGCCGCGGTCCGTTGGGTCTCGGCACCGATCTCGAGCGAATTCGCGACTACCAACCGGACGACGACATCAGACAGGTGAACTGGCGCGCCACTGCCCGTCGAGGATCGCCGATGAGCAACCAATGGCGGGTCGAGCAGGATCGCGAGATCATCTGCCTCATCGATTCCGGTCGCTTGATGTCAGCTCCGATCGGCGACCGGACCAGGCTCGACGCCGCTGTCGATGCGGTCGCAGCAATCTCCGCGGTCGCCGACGAGATCGGCGACCGGGTCGGAGTCGTCGCCTTCGATCGCACCATTCGCCGGCAGCTTTCCCCCCGGCGGGCGGGCGGCGTTGCGGTGGTGGCCGCCATCTTCGACCTCGAACCCACTCTCGACGAATCCGACTACGCCCTCGCTTTCCAAACCGTTGCCTCGGCGAAGCGATCCTTGATCATCGTGCAGACCGATCTCTTGGATTCGGCCGCGGCTCGCCCGCTCCTCGAGGCGACCCGGATTCTCTCTCGGAGGCACGCCGTTGTCGTCGCCTCGATTCTTGACGACGACCTCCAACAGCAAGTCGAGACTCCGGCCGCCAATTTGGCCGAGGCCTATCGGACGGTGGCGGCACTGACCGTCCTCGAAGAGCGAGCGGAGGTGGCGCGCCAACTGCGCGGTACCGGAGTGGAAGTGGTCGAAGCCCCGCTCCGGCTGCTTTCCTCGGCCTGCGTCGGTGCCTACCTGCGCGCTCGCTCCCGGGCACGGCTGTAGATACCAGACACCAGATACCAGATCTGGCATCTGGCATCTGGCATCTGGCATCTGGTACGTGGGTCCGGAATACCATTCCGGCACGAATGGCTGTTGGAATTGGAATTCTTGGTGGTGGCATAGTCGGGGGGTCGCTCGCCCGGCGGCTGCTCGACGATCGATCGGCGATCGCCGCCCGAACCGGGCTCGACCTCGAGCTGATCCAAGTGGCTGTGCGCGATCAGAACCGAGCTCGCAGCTTCCCAACGTCCTATGCCTCGTCCAATCCCGAAGCAGTGATCGATCACCCCGACGTCTCGTTGGTAGTGGAGCTGATGGGTGGGTTGGAGCCGGCCGGTAGTCTCGTCAGACGCGCCCTCGAGCTCGGCAAGCCGGTGGTGACCGCCAACAAGGAGCTGCTCGCGGCACGCGGACCCGAGCTTTTCGATGTCGCCGCCGCCAAAGGAGTTTCGCTGCTCTTCGAAGCCGCCGTTGGTGGTGGCATTCCCTTGATTCGACCTCTCACCGAATCCCTGGCGGGGGAGAAGCTTTCACGGGTCCTCGGGATTGTCAACGGCACCACGAACTACATCCTCTCGGCGATGGAGAGCGAAGGCCAGTCGTTTGGGGAGGCGTTGGCGGCGGCCCAAAAACTCGGTTTCGCCGAGGCCGACCCCACCGCCGATGTCGGTGGGCACGACGCCGCAGCCAAGGCCGCCATCCTCGCGGGCCTGGCATTTGGCACCTGGGTGCAAGCCGAGTCCGTCTACCGCGAGGGCATTGACACTCTCGAATCGGCTGACCTCGAAGAGGCCCGCCAACTCGGCTATGTGGTCAAGCTGCTTGCTACCGCCGAACAACGAACAGGCGGAATCTCGGTGCGGGTCCATCCTTCGCTCGTGCCGGTTGCCCATCCTCTGGCCGCGATTCGGGGAGCAACCAACGCGGTCTTCATCGAAGGTCCCGCCGTCGGCCAGTTGCTGTTTTCTGGTCCCGGTGCCGGCGGCGAGCCCACCGCAACCGCAGTGTTGGGTGATGTCATCGACGCCGCCCGCGAGCTGCTCGCCGGGGTGGAAGTCACTCCCCGTCTGATCATCGGCTCCGGAGCCACCGTCGATCTTGCCGAGGTGGACACCTCTTATTACGTGCGCATGGTCGTCGCCGACAGCTACGGGGTGCTCGCGGCCATCGCTTCGGTCTTTGGCGACAACGGAGTCTCGATCGCCTCGGTGCGCCAGGATGGACGCGGCGAGGATGCCAGCCTGATAATCGTCACTCACTCCGCCGCGGAGCGTTCCCATCGCGCCGCCTTCGATCGTTTGCGCCAGCTGGAAGTTGTCAGGCAGGTAGCGGCCACGATTCGGGTGCTCAACTGATGCGTTACCTCTCTACCCGCGGCGATCCCGACCGCCCGCCTTTCGCCACCGTCCTGTTGGAAGGGCCGGCCCCCGACGGGGGGCTTTATGTTCCGGAAAGCTGGCCCCCCTTGACCGTGGCCGCCACCTATCCACTGACCGTTGCCGCCACTCTCACTCCTTTCGTTGCGCCCGATCCGTTGGCTAGGGACCTTGGTGGTTTGGCCGAGGCCGCTTTTGCGAAGTTCCGTGATCCCGAGGTGGCCCCTCTCCGGGACATGGGCGAGGGCCGCTTTCTCCTGGAGCTCCATTGGGGGCCCACTCTCGCTTTCAAGGACCACGCTCTCCAGATGTTGGGGCGGCTTTTCGACCAGGTGCTGGCGCGACAAGGACGCCAAGTCACTGTGTTGGGAGCGACTTCGGGGGACACGGGCTCGGCAGCGATCGCTGCCTGCTCAGGTCGAAGCAACATCAATGTCGTGATCCTCTTTCCTGAGGGCCGGGTCAGCGAGTTCCAGCGCCGCCAGATGACCACAGTGAAGGATCAGAACGTCAAGGCCGTGGCAGTGGCGGGGACGTTCGACGATTGTCAGGACTTGGTCAAGCAGGCGTTTGCTGACCCGTCCTTGGGCCAGGACCTGGTGGCGGTAAATTCGATCAACTTCGCCCGGATCGCCGCGCAAGCGGCCTATTACCTTTGGGGCTCATCCCAGGTGGCTGCGCCGGAGGTCGATTTCGCCGTGCCGACCGGCAACTTTGGCAATGTCTTCTCGGGTCTCGTGGCACGCAAGGGCGGGGCCCGCATTGGCCGGTTGATTGTCGCCAACAACTCGAACCACGGCCTGTTCGATCTGGCCGGGCGGGGCATCCTCCGCCTCGGTGAGGTGGATCAAACTCTCTCCCCGTCCATGGACGTGGGGATCCCATCCAACCTCGAGCGTTACCTGTTCTTGCTGGCCGGCGGCGACTCCCTTCGGGTCACGACGTGGCAGATGGAGTTGCGCACCAAGGGAGAAATCCGGCTCCCTCCCGAGTTGCTTTCGAAGTTCCAATCGGATTTCAACTCCGACTGGTCTGACGACTCCGAGACAACGGAGACCATCAAGCAGGTCTACGAGGAGTTCGGAGTTTTGGTCGATCCTCACACCGCCGTCGGCTGGCAAGCAGGTGTCCGGCAGAAACGCGACGGCATCCCGATGATCACCCTCGCCACGGCCGACCCGGTCAAATTCAGTCCTGCGGTGACGGCCGCCACCGGAGCGACTCCGCCATTGCCACCCGGGTTCGAAGGGGTGCTGACGGCGGCCGAACGCGATCAGCGAATCCCCAACGACTACGAGGCTCTGGCGTCCTTGTTGAGCAGGTGACTTGTAAAGCACCGCGGCCTGCTACTATTCAGTTCACCGCCCGCCTTTCAAGTGCGGGTTGCTATTGGTCCCGATTCCCTTGATCCCCGCTGGTCATCAACTGTGTAGTAAGGGAGTCCGGACTTTTCCCCTCGACACGAGCGAGAAATGAGCACACGAGCGCAACTGCAAAGCAAGTCGATCAACGAATTGCGCGAGATCGCCGAGGCAGTCGGCGTCGAAACCGACGGACTGCAGAAATCGAAGCTGATCAGCGCCCTGATGGCTGCCGGAGGCATCACCGACGACGAAGGTGATACTCCGTCTATCGAGCTACCTACGGCCCGCGTCCGCGTTGATCAACCATCGAATGGCAACGGTGATGTATCTCGTTCGGGCGACGACGAGTCCGACGACGTCGCCGATGCGGTGATCGAGGCCACCGGGATTGAGCTTGATAGTGATGGGGAATCGTCCGATCCGTTTGATCGGGACGATTTCCGCGGCAATCGACGTCGCCGCCGTCGCCGGGGCAGTCAGGGCGGCCAGCCGGGATCAGGGAGCCAGCGAGAGCCCCGCGAATACCAGTCCAATTATGAGCAGGTACCCGAAGGTGACCTCGAGGTGCGTGAGGGTTATCTCGACATCCTTCCTGAGGGCTACGGCTTTTTGCGGGTTAACGGCTACCTGCCGGGCGACAACGACGTTTATGTTTCGGCGGGTCAAGTCCGCAAGTTCGGGCTTCGAAAGGCCGACCTGGTGGCCGGTCCTATTCGTCCGGCACGTGCGCAGGAGAAATTCCCCGCCCTCATCCGCATCGACACGGTCAACGGTGGCTCGAGCGAGGAGGCCTCCCGCCGCCGCCGCTTCGAGCAGCTCACGCCCCTCTTTCCCGACGAGCGTCTCCGGCTCGAAGTCGAAGGGAAACCCAACGGTGTCCTGACCCGGATCATCGACCTCATCGCTCCAGTCGGCAAAGGCCAGCGCGGTCTCATCGTTTCCCCGCCGAAAGCCGGCAAGACGACGGTTCTCAAAGAGATCGCGCAATCGATCACCGTCAACAACCCCGAGTGCTACCTCATGGTGGTGCTGGTCGGGGAACGGCCGGAAGAGGTGACCGATATGCAGCGAACGGTCAAAGGCGAGGTCATCTACTCGACCTTCGACCAGCCGGCCGAGGAGCACACCCAGGTGTCAGAGCTGGCGATCGAACGTGCCAAGCGTCTCGTCGAGCAAGGCTCCGATGTGGTCATTCTCCTCGACTCGATCACCCGGCTCGCCCGGGCTCACAACCTGGCGGCCCCCGCTTCGGGAAGGATTCTTTCCGGCGGTGTCGACTCGACGGCCCTCTATCCGCCGAAGCGCTTCTTCGGGGCGGCCCGCAACATCGAGGAGGGCGGCTCGCTCACGATCCTTGGCACCGCTCTGGTCGAGACTGGTTCGAAGATGGACGAGGTGATCTTCGAAGAGTTCAAAGGCACCGGCAACATGGAACTGCGGCTCGATCGCAAGCTGGCCGACAAGCGGATCTACCCGGCGATCGACCTCGAACCGTCCGGCACCCGTAAAGAAGAGCTTCTTTTCGACCGTATTGAGCTCGCTCAGGTTTGGAAATTGCGCCGGGTTTTGCTCGCCCTGGAATCAGGAGCCGCCCTCGAGTTGTTGATTGATCGACTGAAGAGCTCGAAGTCGAACGAAGAGTTCTTGTCGGAAGTCGCCAAATCAAGCAGTTGAGTTTGTAAGAGGAGCCATGAGAGCCGAAATCCACCCCAAATACGACGAGACCACGGTGCTTTGCTCCTGCGGTAATCGCTTCACCACCCGCTCGACCAAGCCGGGCGAGCTCCACGTTGAGCTTTGCAACGACTGCCATCCGTTTTTCACCGGCAAGCAAAAACTGGTCGACTCCGGCGGCCGGGTCGAGAAATTCCAGAGGCGGTACGCGGCTTCGAGCTACGGCTCAAAGAAAAGGCAGAAGGGCGAAACAGCTCCCACCGAATAGAGGGGTCCGACCCCTCATCTGGCGGTCAGCCCCTTCATGAGCACCGAGCCCTCCCCGCCCGCGGCGATGACAGTCGGTGGGCAGGCCGTGATGGAGGGGGTAATGATGCGAGCCCCCAACGCCTGGGCGGTGGCAGTGCGGCGGCCCGACGGTGTCATCGAGGCGATTCGAAACGATCTTCCCCGTCTTTCGGCTCGATCGAAGTGGGCTCGCGTCCCGTTGGTCCGCGGGGTTCTCGTCCTGGGGGAGTCCCTGACGCTTGGATTCCGGGCCCTCTCGTGGTCGGCGCAGAAAGCTGCCGGCGACGCGGAAGAGGAGCTAAGCAAAGGTCAGATCGCCGTTTCGATGATCGTCGCCCTGCTGTTCTTCGCCGGGCTTTTCATCGTTGCCCCTGCCGCCGCCGCTCGCTTCCTCACAGATGACCGTTCGTTCTTGTACGCTGCGCTCGAAGGACTGGTCCAGTTGGGGATCTTCCTCGGCTACCTGTGGGCGCTGGGCCGCTCTTCGGAGCTGCGACGCATCTTTGCCTATCACGGGGCAGAGCACATGTCGATCCATGCCTACGAGGCCGGGGAGCAGCTGTCGATCGATCGCGTCAGCCGCTACCGCCCTGAGCACCCCCGCTGCGGCACCTCGTTCCTGCTCCTCGTCATGCTGATCGCCATCATCCTCTTCGGACTGTTAGGGCGCCTCCCTTGGCCGCTCCTTATCCTCAGCCGTCTTGTGGGCATCCCAGTGATCGCCGGCATCTCCTACGAGCTGCTCAAGGTTTCGGGCGGGCATCAGAACACTTGGTGGGGCAGATTTCTAGCGGCGCCGGGGCTTTGGCTGCAGAAGCTCACCACCCGGGTGCCCGAGGAAGACCAGATCGAAGTGGCGGTGGCCAGCCTGCTCTCCTCCCTCGAACCGCCGCAGGTCGACGAGGTCCTTTCCCGGGGCCCGGTCCCCGAAGCCGCCCTCGCCGCCCGCGCCCTTTAACACCGTGACCGATTTCCTCGACCAGGCACTTATCGCGCGTCTCGAAATGATGGTGGCGGCGTTGGCCCAGGTGGAGGAAGAGATGGCCGCGGGGGGAGACGATCCGTCCCGATACGCCGAACTCGGCAAACGCCACTCCGATCTGGCACCGGTGGTCGATCTCTACCGGCGGCTGCAAGCGGCCGCAACCGATCGGGCCGACGCGGCGTCTTTGGCAGACACTGAACCGGACTTCGCCGATCTGGCTCGGGAGAAGGCCGAGGAGGTGGCCGAGCTCACCAGCGCCCTGCGGACCGAACTCAACCCGGCCGACCCCAACGATCAAAAAGATGTGATCCTGGAAGTGCGGGCGGCGGCGGGGGGAGACGAGGCGGCGATCTGGGCCGGCGACCTGCTCCGCATGTACGAACGGTACGCCGAACGACACGGCTTCAAGTTGGAGTCGATGGACAGCTCGGAATCAGAGGCGGGAGGCTTCTCGAAGGTGACAGTGGCGGTTAAAGGCAGGGGAGCCTTCTCGCGGTTCAAGTATGAAGGTGGCGTTCACCGGGTGCAGCGAGTCCCGCGGACCGAGGCTCAGGGACGCGTTCACACCTCAACCGCCACTGTGGCCGTGCTGCCCGAGGTCGACGCAGTCGATGTCGAGCTCGACCTCAACGACGTGCGGGTGGACGTCTACCGATCGCAGGGCCCCGGCGGCCAATCAGTCAACACCACCGATTCCGCGGTGAGGCTCACCCACGTCCCGACCGGTCTCGTGGTGACCTGCCAGGACGAGAAGAGCCAGCTCCAGAACAAAGAGAAGGCATTTCGAATCTTGCGCGCCCGTCTTTACCAAGCTCAAGCCGAG
>Ga0136613_10000012_pt1 | contig 57682 bp, 59 predicted proteins | sample AntDrymUQ2722106_2_FD_106649 | JGI IMG/M metagenome (GOLD analysis project Ga0136613, IMG submission 106649) | Polar desert sand microbial communities from Dry Valleys, Antarctica - metaG UQ272 (21.06) | ecosystem: Environmental > Terrestrial > Soil > Desert | place: Antarctica: Dry Valley... | reverse complement strand
TGATGCCCGCGACTACGGCGTCGGCGCCCAGATCCTCTTCGACCTCGGGGTCCGTTCGATGCGTCTCCTCACCAACAACCCCATCAAACGAGCGGCGATCGAGGGGTACGGGCTCTCGATCATCGATCGGATCCCGTTGATCGTCCCACCCAATCCCGAGAGCGAGCGCTATCTCCGCACGAAGGCCGACAAGCTCGGTCACCAGTTCGACGAATAGCCGTGCGGATCGGCATCGCCGTTGCGCGGTTCAACCAGGTAATCACCGATCGCCTTCTCTCCGGGGCAAAAGAAGAGTTGGCGCGGGCGGAGGATATCGACATCGAGGTTTTTGAGGTTGCCGGAGCGTGGGAGCTCCCGGTGGCTGTGCTAGCGCTGTTGAAACGCGGTTGCGCCGGGGTGGTAGCGATTGGCGCCGTGATTCGAGGGGAGACCGATCACTATGAGGTGATCGTCCGCGAGTCGGCGGCGGGTCTCAACCAGGTGGCAATCGGCCACGGGCGACCGGTCGGCAATGCGGTTCTCGCCACGGAGGACCTGGAACAAGCGCTGGCCCGTTCCGAACCCGGGCCCGGGAACAAAGGCGCCGAGGCCGCCGCCGCCGTCGTCGACCTGGCCCGTCGCTTGGGCTAGCTGCGATCCCGCCAAAGAAAAAGGACCCCAGCCGGGCGGCTGGGGTCCTTCTCTTGTCTCGATAGGTTTAAGCCGCTGGTCGGACCTGGATGTTCATCCCTCCGTTCGCGGCAACGCCCGTCACCTGGATGACTGTGCCGGTCTTGGGCACGATCACACTTGAGAGCGGAGCCTGTGGCGACCACCACGACTTCAGGTCAGTGAAGGTCGAGACCGCCGGTTGCGAGCGATACGTAGTCGGGCCGTACTGCACGCCCCCCGCCTGGAAGCTCAACGTCAGGGCGTCGGTCTTCTCGAGGCCAAAGGTGGCGTCATACATCTGCACCCTCGCCCGCCACGGCGCCCCGTTAGGAGCGATCAGCGGCCGCGGATGTGAGTCGACAGGCAAGATAAGGCCCGCGCCCGGGTGTTGGCTCGTGTTGTTGTCGGTGTAGTAGTCGTTCCAGTACCAGATCAGAAGGCCGTTCTGATACGGGAAGTGCTCCACCCAGTCGGGCTTGGCCACGAACGAGAAGTTGTAGGGACCCGTTAACAAACCGTGGTCATAGCCCAAGTACTGCCGGACCTCGGCGACGTAGGCATTGAATGACGAGACCTCTTCGGATCCATCAGTAACGCGCCAGCCGTCGAGAGTCCAGTTGGCCTCATCACCGGGCTCTGCCCCGGAGAAGAAACTCCCCAGGGTGATCTCGTCGGCCAAGATCCCCGGCTCGACCACGGCCCCGTCAGTCCAGTAACGCAGCTGGAGCTGCACGGTCTGACCGGCGTAGGCGCTCATGCCAAACTCCGCCGCCACCCAATCGCCCGAACTTCCGGTGATGCCGTTACCGAAGTTTTGGCCGTTGGGATTGTCGTTCGTGGTGACGTTGCCTTCCAGGTTGACCCAGGTGGCGCCGCCGTCGGTGGACACCGAAACGTAGGCGTAGTCCCAATCCAGTTCAATCTGGTACCACAGACTCATCCGCAGGGTCGGATCATCGGTGGGAACCACAATCGGGATGCTCGTCATCGTGTGATCGATGTTGTCACCCGAGTCGCTGTACCAGGCAAACTCGCCTTCCGGCGGATCGGCCAACTCGAGAGTCGTCAGGACGTCGGGCAGTATGACAAAGACCGCTTGACTGGTGTCGTCGCTGCTCCCGAGCGGATTCACGCGGTGAGTAGAGGTCTCTCCGGCGAAGGCGACGTCGTAAGACAGCCACCCGAGCTGGAACAACTCCCATGCATTGAATCCACCTGGACGTGAGCCAATGTCTTCGCGTCCTGGACCCAGGTAGGAACCAGAAGACATGATTGTCCAGAATCCAGTCCCGTTCTCGCCGCCGGCGGTGTCGTAGGCGTCGGGCAGCCCAAGGTCGTGGGCGTATTCGTGGGCAAAGACGCCCAATCCGCCGTTCTCAGGCTGGATCGTGTAGTCGCCAACCCAGACATCCGTGTCGCCGATCTCGAACCCGCCGACCAGCGGACCGTTGGAAGGACCAACCACTCCAATGAGACCGAAGAACGTGTACCAGCGATGGCTCCAGATGGCGTCCTCGCCCTGGAGGCCGCCTCCGGTCTCCTCGCCGACTCCGGCATGGACCGCCTGCATGTGGTCGATGTACCCATCGGGTTCGTCGAAGTTGCCGTCGCCATCCCAGTCATAGCGATCCCAAATATCGAACTGCTTGACATAGGCGGCGATCTGGTCGGCGTCATCCGTGCGGCCAACTGCTCTGCGTACCAGGCGTCAGCCGAGTCCACCAGGAAATCCCAGACGGTGTCGCAGACACTGCTACGACAGTCGTTGTTGCCGTAGCGGGCCGAGTTGTAGGGGACCTGGACCCAATCGTGAACTGCACCACCGAAGGAGTACAGGCCGGACGACTGATCGATGTAGTAATTCAGCATCTGGTTGAAGTACATGTCCTCGTAGTGAGCGAGGTTGTAATCCGCTTGCCAGATCGTGCTGTTGTCTACCCGGCGGTCGGGCATTGGGATCTCGTTGTGTTGAGGCCCTGGGGTACCGCCATAAGTGGGATCGATCTGATCGCCAAACTCACCGAGCAGGACAAAAAGCTGATCGAGGCCAACGGCCGCCAGTTCAACGGAGTCTCCTTCGACCTCGGCCACTCTGTTGTCCGTCTTTCCGCGGACCTGTGCTTCCCGCGCTCGCTCCCTTAGCTCCCGCTGGCGATCGCCGAGCGGATGGCTGAGGTCGTCGCTGTCGACGACTTGACCCTCGCTGCCATTGCCCGCCACCATCGCCGTTGTCGGCAGCGCCGAGGCGGCGATCAACAACAGAACCGCTATAGACGTGATGAAACGTTTTACGCATTTCCTCTCCCGTGTGCCCGTTTTCGGGTTCCGCGTATCCTCCCGAGTTCGCGGCCGACATTCCACATCTGGCACCGCAGCACGTCGCGAAAATCGGACTACCAAGCCAGGTCGATCGACCCGAAATCCTCGGAATATCTGGGACAGCGGGATTGCTAGCATTGTTCGCACAATCGAGCCGAAGCGGAAGCTGCCTGCTTCCCACCTAACCACCCCGGCGAGGGTGAGTCATGGTCGCAAGAAACTTTTCGTGCATGAGCAGCAGGCCGTGTCTGCTGCTCATTTGTTGTCAAGAGAAGCAAAGTCGATCGAGGAGGTCGGAACATCGCCGAATTGCGAATCAACGGAAACATAAGAGCTACCGAGGTGCGTTTGGTCGCCCCCGACGGCTCTCAGATCGGAGTAAAGAAACTGGCCGAAGCCATGTGGCTGGCCGATCAACTTGGGCTCGATCTGGTAGAGGTAGCTCCCGAAGCCAAGCCTCCTGTGTGCCGATTGATGGACTATGGGAAGTTCAAGTACGAACAATCAGTGCGCGAACGAGAAGCTCGGAAGAACCAGAAACGCACCGTGGTCAAAGAACTGCGGATGGCGCCTCGGATCGAGACTCATGATTTCGACATCACACTGCGCCGAGCCCTGGAGTTTCTCGGTGAAGGAGACAAGGTCAAAGTCACCGTCCGCTTCCGTGGACGTGAACAAGAGAGACCAGAATTCGGACGCAGACTTCTCGACCGTCTCGCAGCCGGGGTCGGGACCCAGGCGACCATCGAGCAAGCGCCGGCCCAGGAGGGACGGCTGATGACAATGGTGCTGGCCCCCACCCGTCGACCCAAACGAACCGAAACCGAAAGCCCCGAAGCCGACAGCAAGGAACCAGACGCAGCCATTGCGTCAGACGCCGAGGAATAGAACCGTGCCGAAAATGAAAACTCACAGCGGCGCCAAGAAGAGAATCAAGGTCACTGGGACCGGAAGACTCTTGCGCAGACAATCAGGGAAGAATCACTACAAGCTCGCCAAGGGCAACGCGGTTTTCCGTCGTCGCTCGGGAGAGGTCGAGCTTGCCCCCGGCGACGCCAAGAACGCCAAAAAGCTGTTGGGGATGTGATGTGAATGGCACGAGTCAAACGAGCAGTTCACGCCAAGAAGTCCCATAAAAAGGTCCTTGATCGGGCCAAGGGCTACAAGGGGTCGAAGAGTCGGCGTTTTCGCACGGCCAATGAGCAGGTCATGCATGCCATGCAAGATGCCTACAAAGACCGGCGCGACCGCAAGGGTCAGTTCCGCCGACTGTGGATCGCGCGCATCAACGCGGCCGCTCGCCAACACGGCATGTCATACAGCACCTTCATCGCCGGCCTCAAGGCCAAAGAGGTCGAGCTTGACCGCAAGATGCTGGCCGAGATGGCCGTCAACGACCCCAAGTCATTTGCGGCGTTGGTCGAACTCGCCAAATCCGCCTGACCGACCGTCCGGTCGAGGGCCTGTCCCCTCGCAATCAGCGGGTGCTGGGCGCGGCCCGACTCCATCGGCCTGAGGAGCGTCGGGCGACAGGACTAACCCTGCTCGAAGGCCCGCATCTCCTGGAGGAGGCTTACTCGACTGGAGTCGTCGTAAGAGAGGTGTTCTCGCTCGACGGGTCCGAAGGGATCCTCGTTTCTCAGGCGGCGCTGGAACGGATGTCGTCCACGCGAACTCCGCAAAGTCCGGTGGCGGTGATCGAGATCCCGCCGCGTCCGCTGACGCCAGGACGGAGCGTGCTCGCAGCATGGGAGATCTCGGATCCCGGCAACCTTGGAACGATGATTCGGACCGCAGCAGCATTCGGGCTTGACGTCATGACAACCGCGGGCTCAGCCGACCTCTGGTCACCAAGAGTGTTGCGATCGGCAGCCGGAGCCCACTTTCATACCGGCCTCAGCCCGTTAGACCTAAAGGGTTTCACCAGCGTTGCAACAACGATGACCGGCGGAGCCGATCCTTCTGCCTTGCCCGATGGCCCATTGGCCATCGTGATCGGCTCCGAGGCACACGGACTTCCGGCCAGCGTGCTCGCTTCAGCGGACCATCTCGTTTCGATCCCGATGCCCGGTGGAACCGAAAGTCTCAACGCCGCTGCTGCCGCGGCCATTATTTGCTACGAAGTCTCGAAGCGAAGCGGGGTTGGCGGGCTCAAGTCTCCCGGCGCAAGGTCGAGCTGATACCAAGTCACGTCGTGCCAGGCGCCTGCCTTCCAGCCAATGCGCCGGTAGGTGCCGACGGGTTCGAAACCCAGCGCCTCGTGGAATGCATTTGAGGCTGCGTTGGGCTGGGTGATCCCCGCGCAAAGCATCCTTAGCCCACTCGCCCGGCATCGACTAATCAGATCCAAATACAACCCTCGGCCTACACCGAGGCGCTGAGCACCCAAACGAACGTACACCGCTGCATCAGCCCCCCATTGGTACGCCGCTCGTTCCCGGTGCTGCGCGGCGTACGCATACCCGACAATTTCATTGCCTTGCTCAGCGACCAACCAGATCAGCGACGCGTTGATCCGACTCGCAAACTCATCGGCGTTCGGTGGCTCGTACTCGAAACTGATTGAAGTATCGAGTACGTATGACGCGTAGATGTCCGCGCAAAAGGCGCTGTCACGGTCGGGATCGGCGATGCGAATCAACATCGACCGGCATCATTGCCCAAGTCGAGGTAGCCGTCTAACCCGGTGGTCCGGTGTTGGGTTGCCAGCCGATCAAGCGTCAGCGATGGGGTCGAGTGGCGAGGCCGACCGCATCCCCAGTTGGTGAATACACTCGCCCGGATGCTTGGCGCTCCGGCCCAACGGGCTCATCTGGGGGCTCGTGTTGCGGTTGCCGGGTCGCTGCTTTGCATCGCTCTGATTGCGCTCCTCCACGCACTCGAGCCAGAGTTCAACGACAGCAACGCGGTAAGCGAGTACGCGTTGGGCGACTTCGGATGGTTGATGAACATCGCCTTTTTTTCGGGTGCCGCTGGCATCGGTGCGCTCGCGTTCGTCCTCCACCAATCTGTGGCACGTTCGGGGACCGCTATCGCTGGAATCGTCCTCCTCTCGCTCGCTGCGGTCGCGTGGCTCCTCCTGGGTGTGGGCAACATTGACCCCGAAGGAGCAGACGCAACGACTCACGGACTGATTCACGGGATCGGCTATCTCCTCGGGTTGCCGACGAGGCTCGCAGCGCCGATCGTCCTCGCGGCTGCGTTCCGCCGCGACGAGCGCTGGGCGGACCACCGGCGACTCACCCTCGCGCTGGGAATCACAGCTTTTGCGGCCGAGGTCGCTGGTTTCGCGGATCTTGCCTCAGTGGTGACCCTTCGGCTGGCGCTCACCCTCTGGCTCGCCTGGATCGCGCTCACGGGGGCGCGCGTTCTGACTCGGCGGTTTAGCCCGCGTTGAGCAGCGCCTCGTGAAGACGTCTCGCTAGCTGTCAGTTCTAGTCTCGAAGTTATGCCTGTCACCCTGGTGGAGAGGGCCGTAGAGCTAGAGCGGCTGGATGACTTCCTTGCCCAAGCGCTCGCTGGAAAAGGTCAATTGGTTTTTGTCCGAGGCGAGGGGGGAGCAGGGAAGACAACTCTGCTGGGGCTTTCGCCGAGCGCGCTTTGGACGCTCATGAGGACCTAGTCGTCGCCACAGGCATGTGCGATGCGCAAACCGGCATCGGCGATGCATTCCTTCCGTTTCGTGAAATTCTCGAGCTTCTGACCGGCAACGTCGATTCCAAGCTTGCCAGGGCCGGATCACCGACGAGAACGCCGGCCGGCTGCGCCGGATGTTCAGCGTGTGCACGGAAGCGATCGTCGAGCTCGGCCCCGATCTGATCGGGGCGGTCGTTCCCGGAGCAACGTTTGTGGCGGCGCTCGGAATGTACGTCGCCTCGAAGACGCCCTGGGCGGCAAAGCTGCAAAAGCGCCTCGACAAGGTCGGACAAGTCGGGGGGGAGACAATCAACCAGAACCAGATCTTCGAGCAGTACCTGAAGGTGCTGGAAGCGCTCAGCGAAAGGACCCCGCTGGTTCTCGTACTCGATGACCTGCAGTGGGCGGACACGGCATCGGTAGGACTTCTCTTTCGCCTCGGCCGACGAATTGAGCAGAGTCGGATCTTGGTGGTTGGTTTGTATCGGCCAAGCGATGTCTCACTTGGTCGAGGGGGAGAACGCCACCCTCTCGAGGCATTGATCAACGAGATGAAACGCTATTTCGGGGAAATTGAGATCGACCTCGACCACGCCGGTGAACGCGGAAGGCACTTCGTCGACTCTTTCCTCGACCTCGAAGCCAATGGCCTCTCCGAGAGCTTTCGAAAGGCGCTTCATCAACGAACTGGGGCCATGCCCTTTTTACGGTCGAGTTGCTCAGGGACTTGCAAGAGCGTGGTGATCTCGTGCAGAACGAGACAGGTCAATGGGTGGAAGGACCGGGCCTTGACTGGGAGGAGACGCCGTCGAGGGTGGAGGGGGTGATCGAGGAGCGGCTCGATCGTCTCGATGACGAGTTGCGACGGAGTCTCACCATCGCTGCGGTCGAGGGCGAAAACTTTACCGCCGAGGTCGTCTCTCACGTTCAGCCTGCCGAGATGCGGGTGCTTGTGGCCCAGCTCAGCGATACTCTCCAGAAGCGGCATCAAAGCGCTCGGCGTTGAATGGCTTGGCGAACGCCGCTTCTCCCGTTACCGGTTCGCCCACAACCTGATGCAGCATTACTTGCTCCACAACCTCGACGACGTCGAGGCCAGCTTTCTCCACGAGGATGTGGGACGGGCGCTTGAGGATCTCCATGGACCCGCCTCCGACACGGTTGCACTGCAATTGGCGCGGCATTTCGACCTAGCGGGGCTCTCGGCTAAAGCCCAGCACTATTTAGGTCTGGCAGGAGACCGTGCGATGGAGGTGTATGCCAACCAGGAGGCTCTCGCTCACTACAGCCGAGCCCTTGATTGGGCCACCGAGGACGTCGATCGTTTCCGGCTCTTGGTATCTCGCCTCAAGGTTCATGAGCTTTCCGGGAATCAGGAGGCGCGGAGACAAGATCTCGAGGAGCTTGAGGAGTCGGCCGCTCGGCTTGCCGACCCGGCCAAGTTGGCGGAAGTGGGACTCCAACGTTGCAAATACGAAACCGCGGTCGGGAACTACGCAGCGGCGCGTAAGGCTGGTGATGATGCGGCTGCGTTGTTCAAAGGAGTGGGAGATGTCGCTGGTGAGGCATCCGCGCGCCTTGCGCTAGGTCTTGCTCTCTATCAGTCGGCTAACTACGCCGAAGCCCGCGAGGAGTGCCAGCAGGCCCTTGCTCAAGCTCGAGAAATCGCCCGCTTCGATATCGAAGGGGGCGCTCTAGCCAATTTGGGCATCGTCGCCGACCTGACTGGTGACCGCCAGGCATCGCGCTCCTATTTCGAGCAGGCCCTCGCGGTGTACCGGCGAGCGAACTTTCCATCCCACGAGGCGAAGCTGCTCTCGAATCTCGGAGTTGCTTACTGGCGAGCCCACGATCTCGACGGGGCCCTGGAGCACTTTCAGGAATCGCTGGCGAAAGCCCGTCACGTCGGAGCTAGGACTGTTGAGGGCATTGCCCTCTCGAATCTCGCAATGGTGTGGCAGTCGAAAGGTGATCTGGACGAGGCCCGCCGGTACATCGAGCAAGGGTTGACCGTGAATCGCGAGATCGGAAGCCCATATGCGATTGCTCGCACCTTGAGGTTTTTGGCTTCGATCCTCCTCGGCCAGGGTGACTATCCAGGGTCGCGAGCCGCTGATGAGGAGGCCCTGGAAATTGATCGGAGGACCGGCGATCGTCAAGACGAGAGCTTTCGGCTGGCCTATCTCGGCCGCCTAGCCCGCCGTTTGGGCGAGCACGAGAAATCTTCATCCCTATATGGCGACGCATTGGCACTTTGCCGGGAAATAGGCGATCGCGACGTCGAGGCGCTGTGTTTGCGTGGCCTTACTGCTCTGCACCTCGATCTGGGTGAGCCAGCCAAGGCAGTCGAATTGGCAAATCAAGCTCTCGACCTCTCGAAGCAGCTTGGGGATCACGAAGGCCAGGCTTTAGCTGCGCTCCTCGCCGGCCATGCTCGGATCGCGCTCGACGAGATCGACGGTGCAGAACGTGCGTACCTGTACGCCGCTGACCTTGACATCCCCTCCGTCGCGCCAAGCACCGCCGCAGGTCTCGCCCATGTCGCGGTTCGCCGTGGTGATTACCAAAAGGCTGCAGCACTGATTGAACCGATCGTGAATCGGTTGCTCTCCCGCGACACCTCGGGAATGGAGGAGATCTTCCGCCTCTACATGACCGCTAGGGGCGTCCTCGAGGTCACCGAGGACGAACGAGGCTCAGAATTGGTGCGGGTTGGGCGGCAAACGCTGGCCGACTACGCAGCACGCATTCCGGATGAAGCAACCTGCAAGTCATTCCTCGAGAACGTGGTGATCAACCGTCTGCTGATGTCCTAGCGGGCGCGATCTCAACGCGAGCGGTCATTAACCTTTTAGCCCCCCATGGAGCTTTTCTCGACCGTTGCTGACGCCCTCGACCGGATCGGGGAGGTTTCGACAATTGCGGAGCTGGACCTGCTCGACACCCAGATCCTCGGCCGCAACAGCCCGATCGGGGCGATTAGGCGCCAACTGGGTCAACTCCCCGTGGAGGATCGTCCGACAGCAGGAGCGCGCCTCAACGAGGCCGTGGAACAAATCAACGCGGCCCTCACTGCGCGCCGGTCCCAACTGGCAAGCTCAGAGGCCGATCGACTACTCGCCTCCGACGCAGTCGATGTCACCGCCGAGGTCTGGACCCTGCGACCAGGGAACGAGCATCTCCTTCAACGAACAGTGGACGAGGTGTGTGACATCTTTGTGGGGTTGGGGTATCGGGTCGCGGAAGGACCGGAGGCCGAACTCGCTTGGTACAACTTCGACGCGCTCAACACTCCGCCCCATCATCCTGCTCGAGCGGAATCCGACACCCTTTACGTCGAGTTCGGCAACCCGGCTGACGAGGTTTTGCTCCGAACGCAGACCTCGCCGATGCAGGTTCGCTATATGGAGAAGCACGAACCGCCGGTCTATGTCCTCGTGCCCGGCAAGACCTTCCGCTCGGATGCGATTGACGCCACCCACCTTCCTGTCTTCCACCAGATCGAAGGCCTGGCAGTCGACGAAAACATCAAGTTCTCTGACCTAAAAGGAACTCTTGCTCATTTCGCGCGCGAGTTCTTCGGACCCAAACAAAGGATCCGACTGAGACCGCATTTCTTCCCCTTCACCGAACCGTCGGCCGAACTGGATGTGTCATGTTTCGTTTGTGACGGCACCGGGTGCAAGCTCTGTGGTGAAAGCGGCTGGCTCGAGATGGCGGGCTGTGGCATGGTCGATCCGAATGTGCTCGACATTTCCGGATACGACTCGCGACAAGTCAGCGGCTTTGCGTTCGGGATGGGCACGGAGCGTTTAGCGATGGTGCGCCACGGCATCGCCGACATCAGGGTTTTTATCGAGAACGACTTGCGGGTGCTGAGGCAGTTTCGATGAAAGTCTCCTTGAGGTGGCTGGCCGATTTCATCGACCTGCCCGACACCGATCCATCAGTGGTTGAACACGCCCTCACCTGGCTTGGGATGAAGGTGGAGTCGGTCCAGCATCTGCGTCCGCAGTGGACCGAGGTCAGGGTGGCAAAGGTGGAAGAAATTCGGCCTCATCCCAACGCCGACAAGGTTCGGCTCTGTTCGGTTACGACAGGAGGCTCGCCCATCGATGTGGTTTGCGGCGCCTGGAATTTCGAAGCGGGGGCGATGGTTGCCTTCGCCCAGCCCGGTGCAACATTGGCCGGGGGTCTCGAGATCGGTTCTCGCGACATAAGGGGAGTTCTATCGAGTGGGATGATCTGTTCAGAGCGGGAGCTCGGCCTTGGTGACGAGCATGCCGGGATCTTGGTGCTGGATTCGTCGATACCCCTCGGCGTTCCCCTCGAGGAAGTGATCGAGCTTCCCGATACCGTTTTCGAGCTCGAGATCACATCCAATCGCCCTGATCTGATGTCGATGGTGGGCGTTGCCCGAGAGCTCGCCGCCTACTACCAGATCCCCTACCGCGTACCCCCAAGCGAGGTCAAGAGCAGCGACATCACCCTGAAGACCAGCGTTCGCATCGAGGATCCCGAGGGATGCTTTCGCTTTGTAGCCCGCGAGCTGCGCGGCATCAAAGTTGGTCCGTCGCCACTCTGGATGCGAACCCGACTCAGGGCTGGCGGCGTTCGTCCCATCTCCAACATCGTCGATGTCACCAACTACGTGATGATCGAGCTGGGACAGCCCCTCCACGTCTTCGATGGCGATCGCCTTACCGACGATGCGATCGTTGTCCGTCGCGCCCGCACCGGGGAAAACCTGGTCACCCTGGACGGGGTACAACGGGAGCTAACGGCCGAGGACCTGGTTGTGGCCGATTCGGAAAAGGCGAGCGGGCTCGCCGGCACCATGGGCGGTCTCGAATCGGAGGTGTCTGCAACCACGACCAACGTGGTTATCGAGGCGGCGAGCTGGGACCCGCCGACAGTAGGCCGGATGAGCCGCCGGCATGGTCTCCGCAGTGAGGCGTCCTCCCGTTTCGAGCGGGGAGTGGATCCCAATCTGCCACCGACGGCCGCCGCCCGCGCCAACCGGTTGATGATGGAGCTAGCCGGGGGAGAGTCACCTCTTGCGTATATCGATGTCGTTACCAAATCGTTTACCCCCGTAACCATCTCCCTGCCGTTGATCGACGTCTACCGGATATTGGGAGAGGTCATTCCCCCAGACGAGATCTCGCCATTGCTTTCCCGATTCGAACTCACCAATGAGGGAACGGATCCCCTCATCGTGTCAGTTCCCACCTTTCGGCGGGACCTCGAGCGCCCGGCCGATCTGGTCGAAGAAGTGGCACGACTCTTCGGGTACGACCGGTTCCCCGAGACGCTTCCGACTGGTCCCGCCGGTGGCTACACCTCTGAGCAGAAGAGACATCGGATTCTTCGTCGGGCCTTGACCGGGGCCGGCCTGTTTCAAGCGGTCAACCTCTCCTTCGCCACCCCATCGGAGCTCGAGGCGTTTGCACCTTCACCCGAAGGTCACGGTTCGATCCGGGTGGCAAATCCTCTCAACGACGAGATGGCCGTCCTCCGTACTTCGCTTTTGCCCGGTCTCTTGCGATCACTCCGCTACAACCAAACGCGAGGCAACCCCTCTCTGGGCCTCTTTGAGCTCGGCCAGGTCTTCTTCGACCGGCCATCTCCAGAAGATCCCCGTATCCCCGCCCAGCCGATGCGGCTGGGGCTGGCAATGATCGGAGACCTGGGACCGGTCGAGCTCGACGGTCAGAGTCGCGGGGTCGACGTGTTTACGGCGACGGCGGTCTGGAGATCGATCGCCGAGGCACTCGACCTCCGAGCCTGGGAACTGACTGCGAGCCACCCAGCCGGTTTCCACCCGGGCCGGGCGCTGGCAGTGACGCTGGCAGATGCTCTGATTGGTCAGCTGGGCGAGCTTCACCCCGAGATCGCGGCACATTTTCAGCTCGAGGAAAGGGTCGCGATCGGAGAACTCGACCTGGCTCCGCTGCTGCAAGGAACTGACCGGTGGGGGCTGGTTGAGCCAAGCGTCTACCCGGCCGTCGACTTCGACCTGGCCTTTATCGTCCCAAGCGAGATGACAGCAATCCAACTGCTGACCACAACCGAGTCCGCTTCGGAGCTGGTGGAAAGCGTGCGTTTGTTTGATCAGTACCTCGGGGTCGATCAAGGTCACAAATCCTTGGCCTATCACTACAGATTGCGAGCCCCGGACCGAACCTTGGTTGCCGAGGAGATTAACGAGGTTCGCGAGCTCCTGATCGAAGCCGCCAAGGGGCTAGGTGCAAAGTTAAGGGCATGAAGCACTTGCTCCGCATTGGCGATCTCACCCCCGATGAGCTGGGTGACTTGGTCGACCTCGCCTCATTGGTGCGCTCGGACCCGGCGGCCTATGCCGGGGCACTCACCGGACGCTCGATCGGGCTCTTCTTCATGAAACAGTCGGTCCGCACTTGGGTCTCGACTGATGTGGCGGCGATCCAGCTCGGGATTCATCCAGTGGTGATCCGCAACGAACAGGTGGGGATGGGGAGTCGAGAAAGTCCTGAGGATGTCGGCCGGGTCCTCGAGCGCTATCTCGATCTGCTCGGGATGCGCGTCTTTGATCATACCGACCTCGAGCGCGTCACAGGCGCGGTCAAGGTCCCCGTGATCAACTTGCTTTCGGACGACGAGCATCCGTGTCAGGCCATCGCCGATCTCCAAACGATCGCCGACCACTTCGGCCGTCTGGAAGGCATCGAGCTCGCTTACATAGGGGACGGCAACAACACCGCTGCCTCCTTGATCGGCGCGGTGACCCGAACCGGTGGGAACGTACGAGTGGCGTCACCGCTCGGCTTTGAGCCAAGTGAGCAAATCTTGAAAAGCGCCCGCGAGTTCGGCGAGGTTGCGGTCACCACAAATCCCCAGGAGGCGGTGTCAGGCGCCGACGTCGTATACACCGATGTGTGGACGTCGATGGGCCAGGAAGCCGAAGCGGCCGACCGGAGGACGCAATTCGCAGCTTTTCAGGTGAATCACGGCCTATTCGAGCTTGCCAGCCCCGAAGGGATATTCCTTCACTGCCTCCCGGCGCATCGCGGCGAAGAGGTAACCGACGAGGTGATGGAGCATCCTCGCTCACTGGTATTCGAGCAGGCCGAGAACCGGCTCCACAGCTTCAAGGCGATCCTGCTGACAGCATTGGGGTGAATACCAAAGGCTCTCGGCAACGCGGCGATCGGACAGCGCTCGCAAGCGCTGTCCGATCTGCTGCCCCAACGGGATCTACCTAGTGGTGAAGTAGATGTCGGTCGAGCCCTCGGCAGTACCGCCAATTCGGGTCGAGCCGAAGTAGAGAGTGGTTCCGTTCCAAGAGAGCGATGGCCGCGTTTCGCTCGCAATGCTGTTCACAGCCGGCCCGAGGTTCATCGGTTCCGACCACACATCTCGAGTTGTTGCTCGAGTCGATGCGTAGATGTCATTGCCGCCAATCGTCCCGGTGCGATTGCTGAAGAAGAAGACCTCCAGACCGTCGCGCCGCAGGTTGGGCTGGCCATCGGCGAACTCGGTGTTGACGCCGGGAACCAGCACCGCCGGGGCGTAGCTGCGTCCTGAGGCCACGCTCGAGTAGAGATCGCTATCTCCGGTGACCAGGCCGGTGTCGGCGCCATCGAATCCACCACTGCGATTGCTGGAGAAGTAGAGCACTCCAATGTCGCTGCTCCCGGTCGGGAAGGGACTGGCCTCGTTGCCGGCGCTGTTGACATTGCATCCCACGTTCTGCACCGGGGCGAATCCCCCCGACGCCAGCAGGCGAGTCGCATAGATGTCATCCCCACCACAACCTCCAGCGCGATTGCTCACGAAAAAGAAGTGGTGTAGATCCTGATGGAGCGTGGGGCAAAAGTCATTGTCGGCGGAGTTGACCGGTGCCCCAACGTTCACGGGTGCGCCCCAAGGGTCCGAAACCCACGACCTGGTGGAGACCCAGACGTCAATCCCTCCGAGCCCGCCGGGACGATCAGAAGCCATATAGAAGCTCTTTCCATCCCGAGAGATGAACGGACATCCATCGAGGAACGCCGTGTTGAACTCAGGATGGGCACTTCCGTTGTCCTCCACCCTGAGCGCATCCGACCAAGTCCCGTAAGCCAGCGCAACCGCACTCGGTGCCAGCAAGAGTGCAACTGCCAGAACGATGAACAGATACCTTCGCTTGTCCATAAACGACCCTCCTTCGGGGGTTCTCGAGCCACCTGCTCCGGACATACTTCAGGGAGTTGTCCGCCAAGCTCCGACCCTGACAGGCCGTCGAAACTGGCCTAGCCGAAGTTGCGGCAATGGTCGGCATGCCGTCGCTCGGCGACGCGAGAATCGCTGTCATGGAATATCGGGCTCTGGGCCCCGTAAGGCGCTTGGTTGCACCAGAATTCCTGTACGAGCTGGCCGACCGGGCGGCCCCGCGACTACTTGGGTGGCACCTGGAGAGCCGCGTCGACGGGATGCTGTCCAAGTTGGCGCTGACCGAGGTCGAGGCCTACCGGTTCGATGATCCCGCCAGTCACTCCTTTGGCGGACCGCGGGGACGCAACGTGGTCATGTTCGATCGACCTGGGCTCCTTTACGTGTATCGGTCGTACGGGCTGCATTGGTGCGCCAACGTCGTGTGCGGGAAGGTGGGGGAGGGGTCTGCGATCCTCCTTCGCGCCGGGACGGTGATTGCAGGTGAAGAGACGATGATCAGCCGACGAGGCAGATCCGCCAACCTGACCACAGGCCCGGGCAACCTCTGTCAGGCCCTCGGACTGACCGGGCTGCACAACAAGATCGATCTCTTCGACCCGCGCTCACCCGTGCGGCTGCTCCCGGGGAAGCCGCCGTCGTCGATTCGCATCACGCCGCGGATCGGCATATCCAAGGCAATCGACAAGCCATGGCGGTTCCTCGCGGTCGAGCCTGGTTAAGTGGTGGCCCATGTCCATATCCGTCCTGATCGACCAGATGGAAACGATGCTTTCCGCGATGGACGTCGGTGATCCCCTCAGGCTTTTCCATGGCACCTACACGCGAACGACGAAAGCCGTCGCGTCGGAGATCGCCCGAGGCGGTTTCGCCGACAATGAGTGGGCGGAGCGCTGGGACGTGGCCTTTGCGGACCTCTATATCGACGCGCTCCGGATATGGCAGGCGGGGGAGCGTCCCTCGTATCCATGGCAAGTCGCATTGGGTGCGTGCCGGGGACCGCACCTCCCACTGCTTCGTTACGTCTTGCTGGGGATGAATGCGCACATCAATTTCGATTTGCCCCAAGCTTTGCTAGCGGTGATCAGCACCGAGGAGTTCGATGATCCGGCGGTGCTGACATTGCGAAACGCCGACCACGTTCATATCGACGCGATCCTTGCCTCGCGCGTTGCCGCCGAGGACGGAGAGCTGAAGAAGGCCGAGTTGCCAGGCGATCGCACCTTGTTGGACGTTTTGCTGACTCCATTCAATCGTCTTGGCACCAAACGCTTCCTGCGCGAAGCCCGGACGAAGGTTTGGCTCAATGCCCGCAGGCTCAACGCCGCTCCAATGCAAGGCCAAGAGAGCTTTGCGGCCACACTTGCGGAGCTTGAGACGCGCTCAGCGGAACGGGTCAACGATCTGCGCAAACCGGGTCAAGTTCTCCTCGAGCTCAGTCGCAATGGGTTCGGAGTCGTCCTGAGATAAACCTGAGATCGTGGTCTATCACCGCTCGACCCAGGTGAAAAATCCGATCAGGTTCCCGTCAAGGTCAGTCGCGCTGAACTCGCGGGTGCCGAAGTCTGTGTCCTCGACGCCCTCCTTTGACGCTGAGTGGAGAACGTCTGCACGCCGGAGCTCCTCGTAGAGCTCGTCAACCCCCATTGCGCTGTCCAGGCGTACGCGGAAGCTCGCGGTTCCGGCGATGAAGGACTCAGCGCCCGTGCAGACGGGGTTTTCCGGGTCGATCTTCCTGCGCCAGCCTTCGTCGCCGGCCTCCCAGAGGTGCACGACGGCATCGTCGCGGCTCATCACTGCGAAGCCGCCGTCGTGGTGCATTGCCTCGAACCCGAGTCGGTCGCGGTAGAAGGCCACCGCGGCCGCCACATCGCGGACCGGCATGGCCGGAATCGTTTGGTCGAGCCTCATCGAGTCAGCATCCTGAAGATACGAGCGTACCCAGGTGCCACCTTGCCCTAGCCTCGTCGGATCCATGGCGTCTGTCGAACGTGCACGTCTTCTCGGTCGCACTGACGTTGTCACGCCCATCGAAGACTTCAACGAGCGCTTGGCTGAAGGCCGCCAGTTGCGGATCAAGCTCGGGCTCGATCCCACGGCGCCTGCTGTCACATTGGGGTGGGCAGTAGTCCTCCGAAAGCTGAGAGACTTTCAAGAGCAGGGCCACGTCGCGGTTCTGATTGTCGGCGATTTCACGGCCCAGGTTGGCGATCCTTCCGCTCGCAACGAAACTCGCAAGCGCCTCACCGCGGAGGAAGTGCGTGGCTACGCCTCTCAGGTTCTCTCACAATTCGAAAAGGTGCTGCTCCCCGAACCACTCGAGATTCGGTACAACTCGGAATGGCTTGCTTCCTTGGACATGGCCGAGATTCTCAACCTGACCTCGGTGGCCACGGTCGCCCAGCTCCTCGAAAGAAGCGACTTCGCCAAGCGCTTCGAGGCAAAGAGCCCCATCTCGGTGATGGAGTTTCTCTACCCGTTGTTGCAGGGGTATGACTCGGTGGCAGTCGAAGCCGACGTGGAACTAGGAGGATCGGACCAGCTCTGGAACTTGATGATGGGCCGGGTGGTGCAGGAACGGTATGGCCAGAGGCCGCAGGTGGCGATGACGATGCCGCTCTTGGTTGGGACCGATGGTGTTCAGAAAATGTCGCAGTCGCTCGGCAATTACATCGGGGTCGATGAGCCAGCAGCCGAGATATTCGGCAAGGTGATGTCGCTTCGTGATGAAGCGATGCCAGCTTGGTTCCGGCTAGCGACCGAACTGTCGGAACAAGAAATCGAGGATGCCAAAGCGCTCCATCCTCGAGCGGCCAAAGCTGTTCTGGCGCGCGTGATCACGGCCCTGTACACCAGCGAGAGCGAAGCCGATGCGGCCGCTGCCGAGTTCGACCGGGTGTTTCGCCAGGGCGAGGAGCCGACGGACATTGAGGAGTTCCCCCTCCCGGTGGAGGATCCGATCAACGTTGCGACGTTGTTGCGTGCCGCCGGAGTAGTCGACAGCGCCAAGGAGGCCCGCCGACTTCTCGCTCAAGGTGCGATCTCCACGGACGAGCGGCGGCTCACCGAGGAGTGGGTAGCGCGCAGTTTGCTCGCTAATCGCGTGCTGAAGATAGGGAAGCGTCGATACCTTCGACTAGTCGCCAATTAGCTCTCCTAGCCGCCGTAATGATCAAGTAACGGGTCCGCGATATGTCTGAGCCATGGAACAACGCTCACCCCTTACAGGTTTGGTGCGGGTCGGCGGGATGGCCCTGATCGTCGGGGGCTTGCTCGATGTCGTAGCCACGCTCCTGCACCCCTCCCAAGAAACCCCGGTCACAATCCTCGAGACGGAAGCGAGGTTGGTCGCATCCCACGCGGTTTGGATCCTCGCCTATCTCCTCATCTTGCTCGGCCTGCCGGCGCTTTACGCTGGTGCCAGACATCAACTCGGTCGGCTCGGAGCGATCAGCTTTCTAACGGCATTCACCGGCACTGCTCTGCTCGCGATTTCCAGCCAATTCGGTTTTATCGCTCCGGTCCTCGCCGCGGAGGCACCCGCCACCCTCGATGCCATCATCCTCTACTCGCCCGTCGTCGTGTTCAACGGGCTAGCGGCGATCAGCTTCATGGCCGGCTACGTGATGTTGGGAACATCCATCGCCAAATCGCGAATCTTCGACCGCAGGTCGGGAATCCTGATCGCAGTCGGAGCACCGCTCCACTTGGTGGGGTTCGGCGTGGCTCAACTCGGCTCGCCGTCGTTGTGGTTTATCGCCGTTCTTGGCGGCGTCGCGTTTGGCACAGGGCTCGCCTGGTGCGGAGCTCGAATGCGGTCAGCGGAGAGCTTCGACGCTCCGTTGCCAGTGGCAACGGAATAGGCTCCCGCAGTTCTCGGTTCTGTTATAGTTCTTCCTCCACTGCCGCACTCGCGGCCGTGGGTATCGCTGCCGAGGTTGCTATCGAGTGTGGGACTCCACACTCGGGCTACCCGGCCCAATCAATCAGATTGGCGAAGCCAGGGCTTGCCATAGTTGCACGCCCCGGCGAGGAGTGAGGGCTCCTTGACAACTAAACAGTGTGTCAAAAGACAGCAAACGTAGACCCTCCGCTTCGACTCAGGTCGAGGGGGAGCGGTGTACACAATCGTATGAGCTCCCGGGTCGATCGCAAGGTCACTAAATCCCGGGAACAAACAGGGGCTCCGGATCTCAAACCCCCGGAGTTCCCTAAGTACAAACTCAACCTGACAGGAATTGCGGCGAGCCCGAGTCGATCGATTTGAGGCAAGCCAAAACGAATGTACGTTGGAGAGTTTGATCCTGGCTCAGGACGAACGCTGGCGGCGTGCCTAATGCATGCAAGTCGAGCGACGAATAGGTGCGGGTAACCAAACCTATTACGGAGCGGCGAACGGGTGAGTAACACGTGAGCAACCTGCCCCGCAGACCGGGATAGCCCAGGGAAACTTGGATTAATACCGGATATTCTCCTTTAACCACATGATTGTTGGAGGAAATGCTTTTGCGCTACGGGATGGGCTCACGGCCTATCAGCTTGTTGGTGGGGTAACGGCCTACCAAGGCGACGACGGGTAGCTGGTCTGAGAGGACGATCAGCCACACTGGGACTGAGACACGGCCCAGACTCCTACGGGAGGCAGCAGCAGGGAATTTTGCGCAATGGGCGAAAGCCTGACGCAGCAACGCCGCGTGGGGGATGAAGGCCTTCGGGTTGTAAACCCCTTTAGGGAGGGACGAAATTGACGGTACCTCCAGAATAAGCCCCGGCCAACTACGTGCCAGCAGCCGCGGTGATACGTAGGGGGCAAGCGTTGTCCGGAATCATTGGGCGTAAAGAGCTCGTAGGCGGCTTAGTAAGTCGGTCGTGAAATACCGAGGCTCAACCTCGGCACTGCGGTCGATACTGCTATAGCTAGAGTTTGGTAGAGGAGAACGGAATTCCCGGTGTAGCGGTGGAATGCGCAGATATCGGGAGGAACACCTGTAGCGAAGGCGGTTCTCTGGGCCAACACTGACGCTGAGGAGCGAAAGCGTGGGGAGCAAACAGGATTAGATACCCTGGTAGTCCACGCTGTAAACGTTGGGCACTAGGTGTGGCGACCCGACCAACGGTTGCCGTGCCGAAGCTAACGCATTAAGTGCCCCGCCTGGGGAGTACGGCCGCAAGGCTAAAACTCAAAGGAATTGACGGGTCCCCGCACAAGCGGCGGAGCATGCGGCTTAATTCGATGCAACCCGAAGAACCTTACCTGGGTTTGACATTATGGGAAAAGCCACAGAGATGTGGTGTCCGAAAGGGCCCATAACAGGTGGTGCATGGCTGTCGTCAGCTCGTGTCGTGAGATGTTGGGTTAAGTCCCGCAACGAGCGCAACCCTTGTCCTATGTTACCAGCGAGTTATGTCGGGGACTCATAGGAGACTGCCGGGGACAACTCGGAGGAAGGTGGGGATGACGTCAAGTCCTCATGCCCCTTATGCCCAGGGCTGCACGCATGCTACAATGGTCGGTACAACGGGCTGCGATCCCGCGAGGGTGAGCGAATCCCTAAAAGCCGGCCTCAGTTCAGATTGGAGTCTGCAACTCGACTCCATGAAGTCGGAGTCGCTAGTAATCGCGGATCAGCAAAGCCGCGGTGAATGCGTTCTCGGGGATTGTACACACCGCCCGTCAAGTCACGAAAGCTGGCAACACCCGAAGTCAGTGGCCCAACCATTTTATGGAGGGAGCTGCCGAAGGTGGGGTTGGTAATTGGGACTAAGTCGTAACAAGGTAGCCGTACGGGAACGTGCGGCTGGATCACCTCCTTTCTAAGGAGCAAACCTGAGCCTTTCTTTGAGAGGCTCTAACGCTCTCAGTTGGTCGCTGTTTACTAGTCGAAAGCACCAATTGTCACCGTGTTGAGCTTGTCTCCACGGTGGGAATGCTCGAGATGGACACACTGTTTAGTTGTGAGGGAGTCCACTATCTCCAGATACAAACGTGTCCGGAGATTTTGGGCTGCCTTGGCACCTTGAGAACTGCATAGCGAGCACGTTGTCTTGGATTCTCTATATCCAAGCTACTAAGAGTCAATGGCGAATGCCTTGGCACTAGGAGACGAAGAAGGACGTAGCAGGCTGCGAAAAGCCTCGGGAAGCTGTCAAGCAAGCACCGATCCGAGGATGTCCGAATGGGGAAACCCGGCTGGGGTCATGCCCAGTCACTCCGGTCTGAACACATAGGGCCGGTTGAGTCAACCAGGGGAATTGAAACATCTCAGTACCCTGAGGAAAAGAAAGCAATAGCGACTCCCTGAGTAGTGGCGAGCGAAACGGGATGAGCCCAAACCACCGCGGTGTGATAGCCCGACGGCGTTGCCGTGGTGGGGTTGTGGGACGTATCAGACGAGACGTCGGTCTCGTCAAGAAGTTACCAAAGCAGGAGTCAATCGAATCCAGCTGGAAAGCTGAGCCATAGGAGGTAACAGCCCTGTAGTTGACGGCTCTCTGCTCTTCTGACGCTGTTCCCAAGTATCACGGGGGATATCCCGTGTGAATCTGCGAGGACCACCTCGTAAGGCTAAGTACTACCTAGTGACCGATAGTGAACCAGTACCGTGAGGGAAAGGTGAAAAGTACCCCGGCGAGGGGAGTGAAATAGTACCTGAAACCATTGACTTACAAGCAGTGGGAGGGAGTTGGCAGTAATGCCAGTTCCTGACCGCCTGCCTTTTGAAGAATGAGCCGGCGAGTTAGCGATATGTGGCAAGGTTAAGGCGTGAGCCGTAGCCGAAGCGAAAGCGAGTCTGAATAGGGCGCCAAGTCGCATGTCCTAGACCCGAAGCCGAGTGATCTATCCATGGGCAGGGTGAAGCGGGGGTAAGACTCCGTGGAGGCCCGAACCCACCATAGTTGAAAATATGGGGGATGACCTGTGGATAGGGGTGAAAGGCCAATCAAACTCGGCGATAGCTGGTTCTCTCCGAAATAGCTTTAGGGCTAGCGTTGTGTGTTTCACCATGGGGGTAGAGCACTGAATGGGTTAGGGGGCTTACCCGCTTACCGACCCCAATCAAACTCCGAATCCCATTGGTGCCAAACATGGCAGTCAGTCTACGGGGGATAAGCCTCGTGGACGCGAGGGAAACAACCCAGATCGCCAGCTAAGGTCCCAAAGTCTGAGCTAAGTGGTAAACGATGTGGAATTGCTCAAACAGCCAGGAAGTTGGCTTGGAAGCAGCCACCTTTTAAAGAGTGCGTAACAGCTCACTGGTCGAGTGGTTCTGCGCGGAAAATGTAACGGGGCTTAAGCTCAGCACCGAAGCTGCGGGATTCAGCATTTGCTGGATCGGTAGGAGAGCGTCGTGTAGCCAGCGAAGCGGCGGCGTAAGCCAGCCGTGGAGGCTGCACGAGTGCGAATGCCGGCATGAGTAGCGAAAGAAGAGTGAGAATCTCTTCCGCCGATTGTCCAAGGATTCCTGGGGAAGGTTCGTCCGCCCAGGGTTAGTCGGGACCTAAGGTGAGGCCGAGAGGCGTAATCGATGGATAACTGGTTGATATTCCAGTACCGCTCTATGCGCGTACAGACCGAGACCGATTTGCTAAGGAAAGCCCTTCGGGGCCTACCGACCCAATTGGCATTAGGTCAGCGAAGGAGTGACGTGGAAGGGTAAGTGGACCCGGGCGTTGGTTGTTCCCGGGGTAAGCATGTAGGACGGGGTCTAGGCAAATCCGGACCCCATTAAGTCCGAGGTGTGATGCCGAGCCGCTTTAGGCGAAGCCACTGAACGCCCATGCCACCGAGAAAAACTTCTAGCGAGTTCATAGGGCGCCCGTACCCCAAACCGACACAGGTGGACAGGTAGAGAATACCAAGGCGAGCGAGATAACCCTGGTTAAGGAATTCGGCAAAATAGCTCCGTAACTTCGGGAGAAGGAGCGCCCCAGTAAGGTGTAGGAGTTTACCTCCGAAGCTTGAGGGGGCCACAGTAACCAGGCCCAAGCGACTGTTTAACAAAAACACAGCAGCGTGCAAAGTCGCAAGACGACGTATACGCTGTGACGCCTGCCCGGTGCTGGAAGGTTACGAGGAGAGGTTAGCCGTAAGGCGAAGCTTTGAATCCAAGCCCCAGTAAACGGCGGTCCTAACTATAAGGATCCTAAGGTAAATGAAATCTGGGTACGTGCACCCAGAGTTGCCCCTCTCCATAGCGATATGGAGGAGTGCAGCCGGCCATATGCTGGAAACTCCGAGTATCCGTAGGTACTGAATCTGTCATACCCGTCTAATAGGTTGGGCTGATGGACAGTGACAAACTTCACGGTGCGGACAATCAGCAGGAAAGGCCAGAAATCGACGAGTGGATCGTCGGATTCACGGATGGCGAAGGATGCTTTTCGATTTCCATCGTGCGCAACGTGGTATGCCGACTCGGCTGGTAAGTCCAGCATGAGTTCTCGGTAACCCAAGCCGCAGGATCGCGGGAAGCTCTAGAGCTGCTCGGAACACGCTTCGGTTGTGGAAGCATTATTCCCAACGCGAGGCAAGACAACCACAGAGACCTGATGCTGCGTTTCTCAGTGAAACGCCGACGCGATCTGGTCCACCGAATTGTCCCGTTCTTTGAATCCCATCCACTCAAGACAGCGAAGCTCGCTGACTTCGAGCGCTTTCGATCTGTGCTCCAGATGATGGAGCAGGGTCGGCACCTCGAGAGCAGTGGATTAGCAATGATCGCGGCGATCACCGAGACGATGAATCGGCGCCAGCGGTCTCGATATCTGGAATCCTCAGAGGCCATACGCCGGCCAACTCACATCGAATTGAGTTGAAGAGATGGTCCGAGCTCTGTAGCGATATGGAGAATAACTCGAGCGAAATTCCTTGTCGGGTAAGTTCCGACCTGCACGAATGGCGTAACGATTTGGGCACTGTCTCAACCAGGGACTCGGTGAAATTGCAGTGTGAGTAAAGATGCTCACTACCTGCGGCAGGACGGAAAGACCCCGGAACCTTTACTATAGTTTGACATTGGAGTTTGGCGTATGATGTGTAGGATAGGTGGGAGACTTTGAAGCGGAGGCGTCAGCTTTCGTGGAGTCAACCTTGAAATACCACCCTTCGTATGACGGGCTTCTAACCTCGATCCATTATCTGGATTAGGAACAGTGTCTGACGGGTAGTTTCACTGGGGCGGTGGCCTCCTAAAGGATAACGGAGGCGCTCAAAGGTTCCCTCAGCCTGGTCGGCAATCAGGCGTTGAGTGCAAAGACACAAGGGAGCTTGACTGCGAGACTTACAAGTCGAGCAGGGACGAAAGTCGGACTTAGTGAACCCATGGTGGCACGTGGGTGTGCCATGGTTCAACGGCTAAAAGGTACTCCGGGGATAACAGGCTTATCGGGCCCAAGAGTCCATATCGACGGCCCGGTTTGGCACCTCGATGTCGGCTCGTCGCATCCTGGGGCTGGAGCAGGTCCCAAGGGTCGGGCTGTTCGCCCGTTAAAGCGGCACGCGAGCTGGGTTCAGAACGTCGTGAGACAGTGGATTAACTAGCTGTCTATAAATTTGGCTAAATGCTGGAACATCCGGCACGGATCCTGAGGTACTCGTCACAATGACGAGTGAAAATCCTTCAGGTGATCCGGACAATCAGCAGGGAAGGCTGGAGGCATAATCTCCAGAACCCTCAGAGACTGTACGCCAGACACCCGCAAGTCGGGTGAAGATACAGTCCGAGCTGCATGGCGACATGCAGAGTCAGGCAGAAATGCCCTGGCCCCCCGATCAAGAATCGGGGAGTAACAAAACTGTCGGTCCCTATCCGCCGTAGGCGCAGGAGATTTGAAGGGAGCCGTCCCTAGTACGAGAGGACCGGGATGGACGTACCGCTGGTGTGCGAGTTGTTCTGCCAAGAGCATGGCTCGTTTGCTATGTACGGAAGGGATAAGCGCTGAAGGCATCTAAGTGCGAAACCCACCCTGAGATGAGATCTCCCACGGGATAACCCGGTAAGGCCCCTGGTAGATGACCAGGTTGATAGGCCGGAGGTGTAAGTGCAGTGATGCATTCAGCCGACCGGTACTAATCGGCCGAGGGCTTGGATTGAATTCAGGATTAACGTGCTCGCTATGGAGTGCTCAAGGAGCGCTCGAAGGTTTGTCCGGTGGCGTTGGCGTTTGGGAACCACCCGTTCCCTTTCCGAACACGGAAGTGAAACCAAACAGCGCCGATGGTACTTGGGGGGCAACCCCCTGGGAGAGTAGGTCACCGCCGGACAGTTCTTGAGAGAAGGGGTCGCAGCACTCATTGCTCGACCCCTTTCTTTGTGTGTTTGAACAGATAGGGTGGGACAACGTGGCCGGCAATCAAGGTGACAGATCTCGTGGCCCTCGGCGCGATAGTGGTCAGGGAAAGCCCGGAGCGGGCAGGGAACCCGACCGGGAACGTGCCAACAACCGCCCCGCCGGCGATCGCAAGGTCTACAGCCGCCGCGCCGACGAGCCGCGAGAAGAGCGACGAACGATTACGGCTGTTCCTGAAGGCAATCTTCCACGCTGGGTCCGCGAAGACATCTCTCGTTCAACGCCCAAAGACCGACGCGACGCGGCGCTGCACCACCTCGAGGAGGGGATCGGTCGTTTCGCCGACGGACGCTACCGAGCGGCGATCGAAGACCTGGCCGCAGTCAAGGCGCTGTCACCCCGAGCAGCCATCGTCCGCGAACTCCTCGGTCTTTCCAACTACTACCTCGAGAACTGGTCGCCCGCTCTCCAGGAGCTGAGGGCTTATCGCCGGCTTACCGGCGAGACCATCCACATGCCGGTAGAACTCGACTGTCTGCGTGCGCTCCGCAAGGGCAACGATGTCGACAAGACATTCACACTGTTCCGGGAATTGGGCGGCGACAAGGACACCGAGCGGGAAGCAGCCGTCGTCTATGCCAGCCACCTGCTCGATGAGGGCCGCGTCGCCGAGGCGTGGCGGGTCATCAAGCCCGGACGACTGGTCAACCCGGCGCCGGAATCAGAGCGGCGCCGATGGTTTGTCGCTGCCCGGGTGGCCCTAGCCGCGGGAGACAAAGAGGCGGCCGGCAAGTTGGTCGACGCGATCAATCGACAAGACGGCTCTATGCCCGGCCTCGCGGATCTCAAGAGCCAGATCCGTTAGCTCTCGCCAAATCTGTCGGCTCAAATTTGTCGGACTTGGTCCGTACGTTCAACCTCCCGCGCTTTCCCGCTGAGCAGGAGTCACGAACATGGACCTCAATCTGGTCCTAGTCAAAGGACGGCCGGTGGTCGAACCGGAGGTTGTCACGTTCCCCGATGGCGTTTGCTTCATGCGGATGATGTTGGCGATCCGTGTCGAAGGACCCCATCCGCGCCTCGATGTGCTGCCGGTGATTTGGTGGCAGCCTTCCGAGGTTGCCCTAAGTAATCCACCTGCCAAAGGGGAGTCGGTGTGGATCATCGGCGCCGTTCAACGACGATTCCTCGACGTCTCCCATCCGCCCCGGAGCGACGTCGAGATAGTGGCGCAACACGTTGTCGCCGACCCCGAAGAGCCAGCGTTAAATGCGGCTTTTGAGCCTTGACACGGTTCGTAGCATGGGCCGCGATCACGAACCCGAGGAGGTGCTGTCATGTCCGAAACCGACTCCATGAGCACCTCTCGATGGTTCTGGACCGATGATCTTGCCCGGCTCCTGGCCGATTCCGGCAAGCTGCTCCTCCCGCCGCTCGACGAGTGGCTCCAGGTGCCCTTTGCTGTCCGCGGGGCAGGAGATCCCATGGCAGTGGCAGAAGCGTTGCTCGCCGGCAAAGGCAAGTCAGTCGCGGCTTGACGATGGGCCGCCAGTTGACAACTCCTCGTTGGATCGCGGCGCATCTGGTGGCTTTGCTGCTTTTCATCCTCTTCGTCAACTTGGGCCTCTGGCAGTTACGGCGGCTCGATGAGCGGAGGATCGACAACCTGGTCGCAGCCGGTCGGGCGGCGGCAACGCCTCTCGACCTGGAGCTGTCAGTCGCCGCAGCAGGGGTCAATCCGGAATCGCTTGCCGATCGGCACATGTTCGCGAGCGGATCCTTCGACCCCGCCAGCGAAGTGCTCATCCGATCGCAAGTCGACAACGGTCGAGCCGGTTTTCACGTCATCACTCCATTTGTGCTCGAGTCCGGCAAGACGGTTTTGGTCAACCGGGGCTGGATACCCCTGGACATGGGTTCCGTACCTGTGATCGCTGCGCCTCCCGCTGGCAACGTCTCCATCAGCGGCATCGTTGGCCTCGATCAAGCGCGCCCGAACGCGCCCGTCGGGGAGGCTCCGATCTTCAACCGGGTCGACCTCGGAGCGATCGGCGGGGGAGCACTACTCCCCGTTTACCTCATTCTCGAAGGCGAACGCAGCAACCGCCTACCGATCCCGCTGCCTCCGCCAGACTTCACCGGCGAAGCCAACCACCTCTTCTACGCGATCCAGTGGTTCAGCTTCGCGCTAATCGGGCTCGTCGGGTACTTCCTGCTGTTGCGCCGGGCTCGCCAGACCGGCGACGATGTCGGCGTCGCGAACCCGATGAAAGATGGCTGGGTCGACCCGAATCTTGGCCGACCTCGAACCAGCGCCGACGACGACCCACTTGGGACTCATGACCGCCTCGTCGACCCAGATGCGGAGCCCATCCGGTAGGCCGAAGGGGGTGACGCCCCCGACCTCCATTCCGGTGACTTCGACGGTTTCCTCGGCCGAGGCGAACGAAACCTTTTTCACCCCAAGCCGGTTTCGCACCAACCCATTGACATCAAGACGGCTGGTGGCGAGGACCAAGCAAACCGCTATCTCGCCGAGCGGTCGGCGTGAGGAGACAAGGATGGCGTTGGCGGATTGCTCGGGAGGGATTCCGTAGGCGGCACAGAAAGCGGCGGTGTCGGCCAACGCCGGGTCGCAGGGGAGAACCTCGTAGGGGTGACCGAGCTGATCGAGGGCCGCGATGACCTGGGGATGGGCCGTCAAGGGGAGCGAGAATACCCATCGCTAACGTTCTCGAATGGCTTCCCTTACCGTGGTGGGCAGCGTCAACCTCGATCTCGTTATTCGTGTCGAGCGGCTTCCGGTACCCGGCGAGACTGTCTCTGATGGCGTCTTCTCCCGGCATCCCGGCGGCAAGGGTGGCAACCAGGCACTGGCCGCCCGCCGTTTGGGAGCCGACGTCTCTCTCGTCGCTGCGGTCGGCGACGACGAAGCTGCCAGCGTCGCCCTCGGCCTTTTGGAGCAGGCCGGGGTCGATCTCACGCGATCGTGGACCCACAGCAGCATGGCCACCGGCATCGCCGTGATCCTGGTGGCCCGAGACGGCGAGAACCAGATCGCCGTCGCTCCGGGAGCGAACCGAGCGCTGACCCCAGAATCGGTCGAGCTGGCCAACGGCGAGAACGTCATCTGTCAGTTGGAGATTCCGCTGGAGACCGTCGAAGCGACGGCCGCGCGCTGCACCGGTTTCTTTGCGTTGAACGCCGCTCCCGCCCGCGAGGTTTCGAAAGCAGTGCTCAAACGGGCTGATCTGGTGATCGTCAACGAGATCGAGCACGCGACCTTCGGCAACGAGCTACTGGAATGCAAAGGACTCATCGCAGTCACCCAGGGCGTTTTAGGGGCGACTCTCTACCGGCACGGCCGACAGGTGGCCAAGGCAGCCCCACCGGCTGTTGAAGCCATTGACACGGTCGGAGCAGGTGATGCCTTTGTGGGGGCGCTGACCGTGGCCGTCCTCAATGGTTTCTCACCCGATCAGGCGCTCGTCCGGGCCGTCGCGGCGGGCGCCTTGGCCACGACGGTCCAGGGCGCCCAGCCTTCACTCCCAACCGCGGCGGCCGTCGAGGGGCTCTTGGCGCGGCGATGACGATCCCCGTCATCATCGATTGCGACCCTGGGCATGACGACGCCATCGCGCTGCTGCTGGCGCTGGCCAGCCCCGAGCTCGAGATCGTCGGCGTGACCACGGTGGGCGGGAATGCACCCCTCGAGATGACCACCAAAAACGCCCTCAAGGTGCTCGAGCTGGCCGGTCGAACCGAAATCCCGGTCGCGGCTGGGTTCGCTCGCCCGCTGTTCCGAGAGTTGCAGACGGCAGCCCACGTCCATGGGGAAAGCGGGCTTGATGGGCCCGTCCTCGCCGAGCCGAGCATCCGGCCGCTACCAATCGACGCAATCGACTTTCTCGCCGAGAAGATTCTCAGCGCGGAGACACCGATCACGCTGGTGCCGGTCGGCCCGCTAACCAACATCGCCGCCCTTTTGAATCGATACCCGGAGGTGGAGGGACGAGTCGAGCGAATCGTCTTGATGGGAGGTGCGATCAACACTGGCAACATCACACCGGCCGCCGAGTTCAACATCTATGTCGACCCCGAGGCGGCTCACCGAGTTTTCCATTCCGGCCTCGACATCACGATGGTCGGGCTCGAGGTCACCCACCAAGCCCTGCTGAATCGCAATCACGCCGAAAAGCTCCGCGGCGCCGGCGCTATCGGAAAGTTCGTCGCCGAGCTCCTCGATTTCTTTCTCGTCAACCATCCACGCCATTTCGATGGGGGAGTAGGCGCTCCCATTCACGACGCGGTCGCCGTCGCCCATCTCATCTGGCCCGACCTGATGACCACCATCGATGCTTTCGTGACCGTCGAAACTCAATCGGAGCTGAATCGAGGCCGGACCGTCGTCGACCGTTGGCACGTCACCAGCCAGGCTGCGAATGCCCGGGTCGGTATCGATCTCGACGGACCCCGCTTCGCCAACCTGTTGCTAAACCGTCTCTCGTCGACGAAGCGCCCATAATCACCGTTATGTTACGTTGCGCCTCGTAGCTGTTCGGAGCGCCCCATTCCTAAGGCGATTTTGGTGGCTATGCCACCACCGGAACCTTAGGTTTGGCGAGTGCTCATCCAATGAGGGCGCGGAGTTGGCGGACGCCGATCATCAAGGGCGCCAGGTTGTCGGGTTGTTCGTCGCCCAGATTGTCGAGGAAATGGTCGAGCCGGCGCAAAGGCGAGTCTTGGGCCGTCAGGTAGCGCGAGATCGCGGTCGCCGGCGGGTCGTCCCCGGCCTGCTCTAGCACCCGTTCGGTCAACTGGCGGCGGATCCCGACCATGTCGTCCTCGAGCGCTTCGAGCGCCCAGCGCTGCCACCCATCGGTGAAGTTGTACCCAGAGGCCATCGCCTCCAGACGGTCGAGGCCGACGGCCTGGCCCGCCCCGAACATGATCTCGGCCACTTCCTTCACCTCGCGATCAAAGCGGTTGGCGACGAGGATGGCATCGGGGGCGTGGACGAGCTGGCGCCGATAGGCATAGCGCCGCGCCAGGTCGGGCGGAACCCCGGCCTCGGCCATGTCGAATTCCTCTTTCTCGTGTGCTTGTTGCCATTCCTTCGGACCTGCGTCAGGCAGAGCTTCTTCAAAATCCGAGAACCCGGCGATGTCCCCCGCCACCGCTTCGCCGATCGTGTCGGCAGGAAGCCGGGTCAGATACCGGCGGGTCAGCGAGGCGACGATTCGATCGGCCCCGGTCATGAGCTCGAGCCAAAGCTCGTTGGGAACCTGACCGGCCAGAGCCTCGACTGCCTCCCACCTCGGTAAAGCCCCCGATACGTCGCGGGCAATTCGATAACCCTTGACTATCTCGGCGACCGAGTTCCCGCTGCGCGCCGCCATCCGGCTGACAAAGGTGGCACCGACACTGTTGACCAGGTCGTTGGCGACCATCGTCGCGATCAGCTCACGGCGCAGCGGATGATCCAACAAGAGATCCTCGTAGCGAGAGGCGATCTCTTCGGGAAAGTAGGAAGAGAGATCGTTGACGAGGTACTCGTCGTCGACCAGGGCGCTGCGGACCAATGACTCGTAGATGCTCCGCTTGGCATCGACCAAGAGGACGGCGATCTCCGGTCGGGTGAGACCGCGTCCCAGCCGTCCCCGTTCAGCCAGCGCCTCGGTGGCCGGCAACCCTTCCAGCCGGCGGTCGAGAATCCCCTCCGTCTCGAGCAGGACCATCAACTGCTCATGGGCCCAGACCCGACGGGTCGCCGCCCCTTCTTCCTGGGAGATCATCTGCGCCTGCTGGAAGTTGTCATAGAGGATCCGGGCGACAACCTCAGGGGCGGCCGCGGCGACCAACTCGTCTCGCTCGGCGCGGGTCAAACCTTTTCGTTCCGCTGCAAGACGGAGCAGGATCTTGAGGTTGACCTCGCGGTCCGAGCAGTTGACCCCGCCGGAGTTGTCGATGAAGTCGGTGTTGACCTTCCCGCCGGCGAGGGCGTATTCGATTCGACCGGCCTGGGTCAACCCGAGGTTGCCCCCTTCCACCACTACCCGGCAGCGGAGCTCGTGGCCATCGACCCGGATCGAGTCGTTGGCCCTATCCCCCACTTCCTCGTGGCTCTCCTCCGTTGCCTTGACATAGGTGCCGATGCCGCCGTTCCAGAACAGATCGACTGGGGCCATCAACGTTGCCCGCAGCAACTGACTAGGAGCCCACTCAGCTTGGGTGACCCCGAGCGCTTTCTGCGCTTGGGGGGTGAGGGTGATCTTCTTTAGCGAGCGAGGGAACACTCCCCCGCCTTCGGAGATCACGGCCCGGTCAAAGTCGTCCCACGACGAACGAGGCAGGTTGAAGAGGCGCTTGCGCTCCTCGAAGCTCCGCGCCGGGTCGGGGCTCGGGTCGATGAAGATGTGACGATGATCGAAGGCGGCGATGAGTTTGAGCTGGGCCGAACCCAACATGCCGTTGCCGAACACGTCGCCTGACATGTCGCCGATCCCGATCGCAGTGAACGGCTGCTCGAACGGATCGATACCGAGCTCGAGGAAATGGCGCCGCAGCGATTCCCACGCCCCCCGAGCAGTGATCCCCAGGGCCTTGTGGTCATAGCCGGCCGAACCGCCGGAGGCGAACGCGTCGTCGAGCCAGAAGTTGTACTCGGCCGCGATCGAGTTGGCGATATCGGAGAAGGTGGCGGTTCCCCGATCGGCGGCAACCACCAGATAGGGGTCCTCGCCATCGTGCACTCGCACCCCCGGCGGATGGACGAGCTTGCCGTCGATCAGGTTGTCGGTGACATCGAGCAACGCGTGGATGTAGCTCTCATAGGCGGCTTGGACCTCAGCCGGGATCTGGGCGGCGTCGATTGGGGGTCGCCGCAAGACGAAGCCGCCTTTGGCTCCGGTGGGGACGATCACCGCGTTCTTGGTGATCTGGGCTTTCATCAGCCCGAGCACTTCGATCCGATAGTCCTCGCGCCGGTCCGACCATCGCAGGCCACCGCGGGCCACCGGGCCACCCCGGAGATGAACCCCCTCCACCCGCGGCCCGTAGACAAAGATCTCGGCGAAAGGAACCGGCTGGGGCATATCAGGCACCGCCGCCGAGTTGAGCTTGAACGAGAGATTCACCCGTCCCGGCAGGAACGCGTTGGTCCGCAAGGTCGCCTCGATCAGCCGGTAGAGGCTTCGCAGAATGCGGTCATGATCGAGAGAAGGGATTGCATCGAGGGCGGCGACGATCTCGTCGCGAAGCGGCTGCGGATCGACCGCGGATTGGGTCGGGTCGAAACGGGCGCGGAACAGCTCGATAAGTTTTCGCGCCACGTTGGGGAACAGATTGAGAACGTCGTTGACATAACCGATGGTGAAGGCGAGAGCAAGCCGGCGCCAATAGACCCGATATGCCCGGAGAATGCTCACTTCCCAATGCGTGAGCCCGGCCGTGATCACGAGCTCGTTCAGGTCGTCGGATTCGGCCTCCCCCGCCCACACCGCGGTGAGGGAGTCGGCCACCCGCTGCTGGCAGCTTTCGAGGTCGAGCATCTGCCCGTCATCTCCGGCCACCCCGAAGTCATGGATGAAGTAATCGCCGCCGCCCGCGAGACGAGTCGGCACCTCCTCGATGACTCGCAGCCCGAGATCCTCTAGGGCGGGCACAAGCTCGGAGAGCGGTTGCTTGCCGTCTGAGCGATAAATCAAGATTCGAGTCAGGTCCTCGCCGGCATCGGTTTCGTTGCGAATGCCGACATGAAACGCTCGCCCGCTCTTGGCGAGGTTGTCGAGCGTGCGCGCATCTTCGACTGCGCCCTCGAGTGTGCTTGAGACGCGGTAGTAATCGGGGAAACGATTGCCCCATTCTTCGCTGAGCGGCGCCGCTGAGCGGTCTTCCTCCAGTCGCTCGTTGAGCCGATCCGTCCAGGTACGGGTCAGGTCGAGGACTTCCTCTTCGAGTGTTTCGTAGTCCACTTCCGGGATCGGGCCGTTCACCCATACCGTGAAATGGACCCGAGCCTGATCACCTTCACCGAGCTCGAGGTGATACTCGACCGAAAGGCCGTGATATCGAGCCATGAACAGGTCCTGCAGCGACTTACGCAGCTCGGCGTTGAAACGGTCGCGTGGCATCGCAACGAGGATCGAGACGCTCCGCTCGAGCAGATCGCGCCGCACGAACAGTTGCACCTGACGCGACTCCTGATGGGCGAGCAAGCCCATCACTTGTCTGCGCAACTCCTTTGGTGGGGCGGTGAAAAGATCATGTTTCGAGAAGCCGTCGAAGATCTGGATGGCGGCCTTGTGGTCGTGCGAGCCTTCGATCAGATCCTCGGTCGCTACCAGGTCGAAAAGCTTGCGCCGCAGGATCGGTGTGTGGGAGGAACGTTCCATGAGCGCTTTCGAAGTGAAAAGCCCCAAGAGACGCGCTTCTCCGAACGAGTTGCCGGAGGGGCCGATGACCCGGATGCCGATGTAGTCGAGCTTGACTCGTCGATGAACGGTCGACACGCGGTTGGTCTTGGTGATGACCAGCAGATCGCCTTTGGCGTAGCGGGCCGCGATTTCGGGATCGAGGTCGTCAAGAGGAACCGGCTCGGCTACTCGGGACTCACCGGAGAGAATTCCCAGTCCGGTGTCGGCGACGGCTTGCACCGCCGTCTGGCCATCGAGGTCGACCAGGCGATACTCGCGGTAGCCGAGAAACACGAAATTGTTGTCTCGTAACCATTGCAAAAAGGCGATCGCTTCGCCAATTTCAGCTTCCGGATAGAAGCCCGTCGCCTGCCGGGCCAGCTCGACCATCCGATTGATCCGGTCCATGATCGAGTGGAAGTCATCCACTGCCCGCCGGACATCGGTCAATACGGTGCGTAATGCCTTCTCGAGCCCCCCCAGATCGCCTTCGAAGAGTCGCCGATCGAGTTCGTAGTACTCCACCGATTCTTTGTGGCGGGCGTGCCGCGCGTGGCCGATGCTGATCAGTCGACCGTCACCATCACGTTCAGCTCCGATCACCGGATGGGTGACGCGCGACACCTCGAGGCCGTGAGCCGCGATCTCGTTGGTCATCGAGTCGAGCAGGAATGGGCTGTCTTCGACATTCACCTCAATCACGGTGCCCTGGCTGTCGTCGGGATTCGATACCCGGACCGATACCGGCTCCTTCCGGACGCGGATGAAATCGAAGACCCGCTCGACCTCGGCGAGCCACTCAGCAGCAGATTGAGAGTTTTCCGGCGGGATTCTTCGCAGATAGGCCTGGGCAAACTCGGTCAGCAACTCGCGGTCCGGATTGTCAGCCGACTCCCCAATGAGGGCAAGCACATCGGCCAGCATCGGGTTGGAAACCTCAGTTACCACTTATCGCTTTCGACGTTCGACAACCTAGTGCGTATCTGAGGATGGGGGCTGTTTCCGCTGCCAGTTCCAGGCGTCGCGGGTCATCGCCGCCAGATCGCGGCGGGTCTTCCATGCCAGCTCCGCCTGTGCTCGTTCCACCGCCGCCCAGCTCTCGGCCACGTCGCCGGCCCGCCGGGGGTACGGTTCCCACGGCACCGGAACCTGATTGGTGGCCGCGAAGGTCTCGACCAGCTCGAGCACTGTCGTCCCCTGACCAGTACCAAGGTTGAAGATGTGCACCCCGGGCTCTTCCGCAAGAACCTCCAAAGCGCGCACATGCCCCTCGGCCAAATCCATCACATGGATGTAATCCCGAATCGCCGAGCCATCGCGGGTGTCGTAGTCGAAGCCGAAAACGCGGAGGAAGGGTCGTTGCTCGGCGGCAACCTGGGCGACATACGGCATCAGGTTGGTCGGCTCACCGATCGGCGACTCTCCAATTAGACCGCTCTCGTGGGCGCCGACCGGGTTGAAGTAGCGAAGAAGAGTGACCGACCAAATTGGATTGGCGCGGGCGAGGTCAGTCATCACCTGCTCCATAATGATTTTGGTCCAGCCATAAGGGTTGGTAGCCGTTCCGATCGGCATCTCCTCACTCAGGGGCAACGTCTTAGGCTGTCCGTAAACCGTTGCCGACGAGGAAAAGACGATCGAAGTGACCCCGGCGTTGTCGAGAACCTCCAGCATCCGGACGGTGCCGGCGACGTTGTTGTCGTAGTAGCGCAGCGGCTTCTCGACCGACTCGCCTACCGCCTTATAGGCGGCCATATGGATCACCGAGTCGAAAGCGCCGGCCTCCACCACGGGAGCGAATTGATCGGGTTTCCCGACGTCGACGCGGTGAATCTCTGGTCGGAAGCCGGTGATCGCCTCGATCCCGTCGATCACCGATGGTTGCGAGTTGACGAGAGTGTCGGCGATTACGGGCTCATGACCGGCCTCAATCAGCGCCACCACCGTATGGCTGCCGACAAAACCGGCCCCACCGGTGACGAGGACCTTCATCGGCTACGAGCCTACCTGCGGGGTTCGGGACTCACTATGACCGGACACTTCACGCCGTAAAGCAACTCGGCCACATAGGCGCCGAGCCAGACCATGGGATCAGGCTCCGCAAGCAGGATGGCGCTGGGACCCGTGCCCAGCCGCAGCGCTTCGGCGAGCACCGAAGGCGACGAGGACGACCCTCTGCCATGGGGCATCCGCAGCACTTTGCCTGACACCACCGCGCCTCGTTGCGGATGATGGACATCGATGATCTTTCCTGTAACCGGGTCAAGACCTCCCCAAAAAGAGAGCGGCTCGCTGAGCACGAGTGTTGGCTCATCCACCATTGACCGCCGCCATGATGCAATCGGTCAGCGAGGCATAGACCACCTCCACCCCGAGGTTGCCTGGTGCGTAGTGGGCCCATTTGGCTGAGTCGGTCATCACCACCCCGACCGCGGGGTCGAGAATCGGAGTGATGTAGGTACAGGTGTCGGTGACGATCGTCAGCCCAAGAGCCTCAAGCTCTACCAAAAGTGTGGGAAGGCTGGCGATCTGATCGCGAGACGTGTTGACGTACGTCGGGATCCGGACGCGGCGGCCGGCCAAGCCGTCGCGGAGCTTTCGGAGCTCTGTCCCTGAGTAGTGAGGCGCCCCCAGACTGACTGCGTCGACTCGTCCAGCCGCTGTCGAGAGTCGGATGTGAACCGCTTCCAACGCGTCTCGTTCAATCGTGAACCTCGTCAGTTGTTGGTAGTCGAATTGCCCTGCCTCCGGGGTAGAGCCCGCTGCGTGGAAGAGGGCGACACTTCCGCTTGTGGCGGCGGAAGCACCAATGGCTTTGAGTCGGTCTTCGCTCAATCCGGGCGGAAGGCCCGTGACGATGGCTACGGCCGCTCCGGCCAACTCGCCGAGCACATACCCGAACGTGGGATAGAACCAGCTTTCCTCGATCAAATCCCGTAGCGAGTGGCCGATCTCAATGTGGAGGGTGGGTTGGCGTCCCTGGTCAAGGTGAAGTCCAACCGCTGGCGCCCGACCGGTTATCGCACAGGAGATATCGATGAAGTCGCCATAGCGATTGCTTCTCGCCCCGAGCACCGAGTTGACAAACACAGTCGCGTTCGACTCCGCCCACGCCACCTGCTCGCCAAAGCTGGGACGATTGACCTTCTGATAAGGAGCGCAGGTCCAGGTGGGGGTGCAGCCGAGGGCGACGTAGGCATCCATGAGCTCGCGCGCCAGCCTGGCGGTCGTTTGGTCTCCCCTATAGAGATCAGGATGAAGCAGGTCGAGGGAAGACACATTCAACGTTGAAGGAACCGCCACTGCTGCTCCCCCGTCTACCAGCCGTTGGACGAAATCGAGACCGGCCATGCCGTGGAACAAGCAGCTGTCGATGTGTGCCGAGGTGATGTCGAGCAGCTCAAACGCTCCCATCTGATCGGCGGTGGCCACCACTAAATCCATGGCCATTGCCATCCCCGGACCTTCGGCTCCTGCGAGGCGAGCCTGATCGGGTCCGCTCAATGTGACCAGAGGTGCCGCTCCCTAGTCGTTTCCGGCTGGCAGGCGGGGCGGCACCGCGATCGCGGAAAGCGCGACGCCAACGAGACCTTGGAGCAAGATCGCGCCCCCGAGCACCGGCGGCCAGCCGAATTCGCCGATGAGGGCGAGGTAAAGGGCGTGCGCGGTCCAGACCACGATCGGCGCCAGGAACGCCCACGCCCGAAATAGCGACGGAGTCTCCGGCGAAGGCCTGAGACGGAACGCGAGGAAGTCGAGGGCCAACCCCGCGACCACTGCTCCGACTAGGTCGCCGGGTTGTTCGAAGCCATGCAAACCCTGGAGCCCGAGCCCAATGATTCCCAGAACCGCGGCGAAAGCCCCGAACGGAGGCGCCCACCTTTGCAGAATCAACAACGCGGCCACCATAAAGATCACCGTCGACGCGGTCAGGCTGAGAACTGAGAACGCAACCAGGAAATCGTCCCCCGGCTCCCACCGAAATCGGAACGCCGGTTCCTGCCAACCCGAGGCATAGAAGAGGAAGAACTGGGCGAGGAGGGCGCTGAGCCCGGTGGCGACGATGGCCGGAGCGACCCAACTCCACTTGCTGTCGCGGGTGGTGGGTCGATGCCAGCTCGATCGGATAGGAGTCGTCACAATCAGCATCGCCCCGACCAATAAAACCATGTGAGTTGGGCTCAAGAGGGCGTCGATGTTCACTTCGATCCCCAGCAGCTCGTGCCAGACCAGATCGAGCACTCCCCCGATGCCGAAGATGACGACACCGCTCAATCCGAGTCGGTATCCGGTCGGGACTCCCGCCCGAACCGAGCCTCCGCCGATCGGGCGGGGAGGCTTAAAGGTCAAATAGGCGATCCAAGCGGCGGTGGCCGCGAAACCGGAATAGAAGACCGCGTGCCAAGGAGTGAAGAAGGACTCCACTCCCCCGCGAGTCGTGTGGGTCCAGCCGTCGATCATCAACCCGGTCATCAGCCAGAACGAAAGGGCAGCGGTGATGGCGTCCTGCTTTACGCTTGTGAAAGGTTGGGTCAGAGGGTGGGTCACGGCAGCCATCGCCACTGATTCTGCCAGCCCGTTACCCGACTAATCCGCAGGCCTTCGATAACCTGCGGCCGCTTGGTGACTCCTGTTTCGTCTGACCTGCGCGAAAAGGTCGCCACTGCTCCCGGGCCCTTTCATCATCTCGGTGACATCATTCTTGTCTTTCGAGGGCCGGCCGATGAAGTCCGCCTCCAGACCTGGATGCCTAATTTCCCCACGCCCCCGCCCTTTCAGAGTATGAGCCATGATCTGCATTTTCTCCGGCTCCCGTTGCCCGCCACCGCTCGAATCGAGTATCGGTTTCTCATCCGTAACGGCAGGCGGCAAAGCGCGATCGAGGACCCGCTCAACCCTCCGATCGCCACCAACCCCTTCGGGGTCAACTCGGTTGTGGCCGGCCCAGGCTATCGGCCGCCTTCGTTTCAGCGTGGCCGAGCCTTCGGTGAAGGCACTTTGACCGAGATTCGGGTTCATTCAACGGGCCTTGGGGGCCGTCGTCACCACCGGGTCTATTTGCCAGCCGGAGTCGCGAGCAAGGATGCCCGGACCGTCCTCTTGGTGCATGACGGACTCGACTTCCTCCAGCACGGAGGTTTGGGACCGGCGCTCGACCAGCTCACCCAGAGGGGGGTCATCCCTCCGACTGCGGCCGTGCTCCTTGAGCCGCGAGATCGGATACTTGAATATGGAGCCTCACTTGCCCACAGCCGGCATCTCGCCGAGGAGGTGCTCCCCCACCTCGCCCGCCGGCTCCGGATCTGGTCGACGCTCGATCGCACCGTGGCCCTCGGTTCATCGCTGGGAGGGGTGGCGGCGCTCGCCGCAGCCGCTCACTATCCGAAGGTAGTTGGGGCCGTGGTGTCGCTGTCTGGTTCGTTCGCGCATCGCAGCGACCACTTCTGGCCGGCGTCGGTCTTCAAACCGGTCATTGCCTTTCTCGATGTCTTCGATCCACGCCTTCTTCGCGGTGTTCGCATGTACCAAAGCGTCGGTCGCTATGAGGGTTTGGTCGACTTCAATCGACGCCTGCATCCGCGCCTCGTCGCCGGCGGCATGCGGGTCAAATGGGTCGAAACCTGGACTGGCCACGACTGGGGAGCATGGCTCGATCGCCTGGAGGACGCCCTGACCTTCATCCTCCCTCCCCGTTAGTCTCGCCCGATGGCGGACGTACCACTCACGATTGGCCTTTCCTTGGGCGCAGACCTCGAGTGGCCCATCTTCTACGAAGACATCATTGGCCGCCTCGACCTGAGGGTGCCCCGGGGTGATGACTTGCTCACGTTCAACGTCGAGCGGGTGACGATCGAGCCGTTTTTCTTGGGCCAACCAGTCAAATACGCGGTTCTGCTCGACCGCCTCACCCACTGGTACCACACCTCCAGGGAGTGGATCAAGAAGGCCGTGGTCTTCAATGACCTCTACGTCTTCAACAACCCCTTCACCCTCCAGTCGATGGAGAAGCACACCTCCTATGCGGCGATGATGCGACTTGGCCTCCCGGTGCCACGGACCGCGCTCCTGCCCCCCAAGGAGTATGAGGCCGCCCCCGACCTCGAAGTGACCCTCGGACAGTACGCGCGCCTCTTCAACTTGCGCGAGGTGGCCGAGGAGATTGGTTACCCCTGTTACTTGAAACCCTTTGATGGCGGCGCGTGGCGAGGCGTTTCGCGAATCGAGAACGAAGATCAGCTCCTCAACGCCTACGAGCAAAGCGGCCGGTGGATCATGCACCTCCAAGAAGCGGTGGAGCCATATGACCTCTTCGTTCGGGCGTTAGCGGTCGGGCCGCAAGTGAATGTGATTCGGTACGACCCTGCCGCTCCGATGCACGATCGCTACAAGATCGATTTCAACTTCGTCAACGCCGACGAATGGCAACTGCTCTCCGACATGGTGCTCACAATCAACAGCTTCTTCAATTGGGACTTCAACTCGTGTGAGTCCCTGCGCAAGGACGGGCAGTTCTATCCGATCGATTTCGCCAACGCGTGTCCTGATTCGCAGGTGACCAGCCTCCACTACCACCTTCCGTGGCTGGTGAAGTCGAAGATTCGCTGGTCGCTTTTCGTCGCTGCCACCGGGCGCAAGGTTCGACACAATCCCGATTGGGAGGCCTTCTTCGAGATTGCCGACAGTGGCGCTCCCTATCGCGAGAAGCTCTCCGGATATGCCGCGTTGGCTCATCACAGGTTTGAGACCGATCGATTCCTCGAGTTCTGCGACCACCATCTCTCCCATCTCGACGAGATCACGTGGGAATATTTCTCGACGGACCGCGCCCTTGAAGCCGTGCGTCGAAAGGTCGCCGTCATCTTCCCGCCGCATGAAGTGGAGCGTTTCACCGAGCACTTCTGGGGGCTCCTCCAGTTCTGGCGTCGGACCGAACGCGATCGTCTCGACCTCAGCGGTTCCCGCCCCGGCGAGCCGCAGCTCGATCGCAAGTACACCCCGATCGCCTCCCCGGCGGGTGCGGGTGAGGAGTTTTTGTGAAGGCGGTCGAGCGCTGGCACTCAGACCGTGTCGGCGCCGAGGTCAACCTGGCGCGATGGGGCACCTTTGGCACCCCGCTCCTGATCTTTCCCACGGCCGGAGGCGACTTCGAGGAGATCGAGCGATTCCACCTCGTCGGTGCCCTCCGCGACTTGATCGACGAGGGCCGGATCAAGGTCTATTCGGTCGATAGCCTCAACGGTCGAATCTTCTTCACCGGCGCCGACTCCGCCCATGTGGGCTGGATGATGACTGCGTTCGATTCGATGATTCGCCATGAGGTCGTCCCCGCGATCCGGGCGGACTGCCGGTCGGGCTCGGTGGAGATCCTGACCGCCGGCGCCTCGATTGGCGCCTTCAACGCTCTCGAGGTTCTCTGCCGGCACCCAGATGTCTTCTCGGCCGCACTGTGCGTCTCGGGGACATTCGACCTAGCGAAGTGGCTCGATGGACCGCCAACCTCCGACTTCTACCTTTCGTCGCCCGTGCACTACTTGCCGCATCTCGTCGACGGAGATCTCCTGGCGATGCTCCGCACCCGATTCGTTCTGTTCACCCACGGGCTCGGGCGAGCCGAGGATCCGGGTGAGTCATGGCGAGCCGCCGCCGCCCTCGGCGCCCAGGGCATCCCCAACCGGGTCGACGAATGGGGCCCGGAATGGCCCCATGACTGGGTGACCTGGCGGGAGATGTTCCCCCACTATGTCGACGAGCTGACCCGCTGACCCACCGCGCAATGAGCGATTGGATTTCTCAGGCCGCGAGCGAAGCGTGGCAGCGTCTCGCCCCCATGCAACAGACTCGTTTCTCAGCGGCCGAGTGGGCCGAGTTCTCGGCGCGAGCGGAAACCAAATGGGAGCAGCTTTTTCGCCTACTCCATCTCCTTTATGGGTGGCGTTACGACTTTGCTTGGAGCCTCAACGAGATTCTCGACGTAGCTGCCACCGGATATCTCGAACGTCGCAAGCCTCACCGCCGAGTCGACCGAGAGCCGCGGGGGGAATTTCTCAAGGATCAATCAACGCTTTGGGCGATGACCTATCTCGACCTCTACGCCGGAAACGCCCAGAAGCTTCCCGATCGCCTCGATCATCTGCAGTCCTTGGGCATCACTCATCTGCATCTTCTACCTCCCTATGCCGTGCCCGAAGGCGCGAACGATGGCGGCTACGCGGTATCCGACTATCGAAGGCTCCGCCCTGATCTCGGGACCACGAAGCAGCTGCGGAGGTCGGTCGACAAACTGAGGATCGAAGGGGTCGGGGTTGTGCTCGACCTCGTCTGCAATCACACGGCCGCCGATCACACTTGGGCCCGTGCCGCCCTCGACGGCGATCCGCAGTTCGCCGATTTCTATTACTTCTTCCCCGACCGCACCCTGCCCGATCAGCTCTCGCCCCACCTCCGTCCCATCTTCCCCGATCGGGGCGGCGATGCCTTTACCTGGCTACCGGAAAAGAAGCTATGGGTGTGGACCACGTTTCACTCCTACCAATGGGATCTCAACTACCGCAACCCGCGAGTGTTGGCGGCCGTTGCCGGCGAGATGCTCTACCTCGCCAACCTTGGGGTTGCGGCGATCCGCATGGATGCGACCCCGTTCCTCTGGAAAGAGCCTGGCACGTCATGCGAGAATCGTCCGGAGGCCCACTTTGTCCTCCAGATCCTGCGCTTGATCGCCGATCTCGCCTGCCCGTCAGTCGTGTTTCTCTCCGAAGCAATCGTTCATCCCGACGACGTGGCGAGTTATGTGAATCCCGCCGAGTGCGAGCTGGGGTACAACCCGTTGCTGATGACGTCGGTCTGGGATGCGCTGGCGACAGAGGACGTCCGTTTCCTGGTCACCGCCCTCCGCGAAAGATTTGCGCTCCCTTCTGGCTGCCACTGGCTTACCTACTTGCGGTCCCACGATGACATCGGGTGGGGTTTCGCCGACGAGGATGCACTCCAGATGGGCGTCGATCCCCGGCTCCATCGCCGGTACCTAAACGGGTTCTACTCAGGAGCCTTCCCGGGGTCGTTTGCCAGAGGCGAGCTCTTTCAGCATCATCAACAAACTGGCGATGCCCGAATCTCGGGAGCGCTCGCCTCGCTGGCTGGTCTCGAATCGGCCCTCTCCGACATCGACCCCGCCGCGACCGATCTGGCCGTCGACCGCATCATCGCCGCGTTTGCCGTGATCATTTTCGCCGGAGGCATCCCGCTCTTGATGATCGGAGATGAGGTCGGAAGCCTCTCCGACCACAGCTATCGCGCGGACCCTCTACTGGCTGCCGACAATCGGTGGAGCCATCGTCATCGCTTCTCGGCCGAAGCATTTGACCAGGCGACGCTCGGGATCGGACCCGAAGGTCGCGTCTTAGCCGCGCTGCAGGCGCTGCTCGAGCTCCGCCGATCACTGCCACCCCTTGGCCAACCTCGGACCGTCCCCACCGGCCACCGCGGAACCCTCGGATTCGATAACGGCCCTATCACGGTGCTGGTCAACCTCAGCCAGAGCGTCGCCATCCTCGAACCCGCACCGGCGGCCCGCGACCTCCTTCGAAACGAGGATTGGCAAAACAACGTCCTCGCCCCCTACGAATTCCGTATTTTGGCGAACCCAGGGTTCGGGTAGCTGTACAACAACGACTCCAGCCCAGAGAATCGCTAAAAGAGCTCCAATTGGCCGTCGCGGGCGTAGCGGTCGAGGCCGTTCCACACCAACCCGTCCATGAAGACCCACGCCCGGCGATGGATCGCGCTCGGACCGAAGGCCTGCAGAGCCGCCTTGTGCACCGGGCAGGGATAACCCTTGTTGGCGGCAAAGTTCCAAAACGGGAAATGCTCGGCCTCGGCTCGCATAATGCGATCGCGGGTGACCTTGGCCAGGATCGAGGCCGCCGCAATCGACAGGCAGGTGCGATCGCCGCGAACGATACGCCGGGCGCCACCGACGAAGTCCCAATTCCCGTCGACGACGACGCGATCGGGCGGGCGCTGTAGCTGCTCGATCGCCCGCCGGGCCGCGAGCCTTTGCGCCTCGGACATTCCTAGCTCATCGCATTCGACTTGCGTGGCATGGCCCACCGCCCAATCGGCACACCAATTGGCAATGCGATCGAAAAGCAACTCCCGTTCCGGTTCGGTCAGAAGCTTTGAATCCCGGATCTTGTAGACCCGTTTCTCGCGGGGCACCACCGCCACCCCCACGCTCAAAGGCCCGGCCCACGATCCCCGGCCAACCTCATCCACCCCGACTACGGTCTGGTAGCCGTCTGCCCACAGCTCGCGCTCGACCCGAAGGCCGGGAGCCTTGTCAAGGAGCGCCATCCGGAGGCGAGGGACAATGATGGTCTTGGTCAAGGGAGGCTGAGGGTACCCCGGATTAATTAAGCGACGGGTCCATCGGATAGTGGGCGAGCATGGCGACGGTGCCACCCTGGCGGGCAAGGACTCGCGACCACAACCGATCGGGGTCAAGAGTGAGGAAATCGTCAGGTTCTGGCGGCAGCACCAACCAACTTCGTTGCTCTATCTCGAATTCGAGCTGGCCCGGTCCCCAACCCGCATATCCGGCAAAGATTCTGATCGGAGCCGGTGGACCCGGGGATGCGGAAAAGTCGGTGAGACCGGTTGAGGGATTGCTGAGATCGGTGGGAGCGGCCAAGCCCAAAGCCCGCTCGCGTTCGACTGGTCCGCCTTCATGGACCAGGCCGTCGGTTTCGAGGAAATCGCCCCAATCGGCCAGGTACGGCTCGGCGGGCTCCTCGGTTCGCCGGTTGAGAATCAGGCCCATTGCGCCGTGCTCGTCATGATGGAGGATGAGAACGACGGCACGATGGAAGTTGGGGTCCAGAAGCAATGGGGCCGCTACCAAGAGACGGCCAGCCAATGATGCGTCCATCCTCCATCCTCCCACAACCTTGACCCTGTTCCCGGAGCCCGATTTGGCCGATGACAACAGTGATCTTGAACCGATTTTTACGACCGTGGCGTATGCTTGGATGGCAGATGGGCCGACGACTCTCTTTGTTCTCCGTGCTGGTCGTGTTCGCGGTCTCAGCCTGCGGCTCGAGCGGGGTGGAATCAACGGTTAGTTACACCGACGCAGGCAAGCTCTCGCTCGTGCAATTGCCTGACAACTGGCACACCTACGAGCTCGATGAGCTCGACGGACTCGCCGACGTCCCCTTCGAGGAGCCCTACGCCGGTTTTGACTATCCGGCGGTCGTTTCTACCGCCTTTGACGGAGCGCCTTCGCGCGATCTCGAGAACGTCGCGGTCCCATTGGTTGAAGCCACCTACCCGATCGGTTTGGTTTCCGTCCGCACAGTCGGCGCCACCGAACGGCAATTCATCAATCGCGCCGCCCTTAGCCAAGCCATCCTCCCCTATTTCCAGTACCTCAACGCCACCGAACACCTCAGCGAAGACTTCTCCTTCGGCGATGGGTTTGACGGTGTCCGCGTGCTCGTTAGTTATGCCGACGATACGGGCGCCGAGGTTGGGGTGGCTTATCTGATCTCTGTCACCGATTCTGCAGATAACCGTATGTATTCAATCGTGGCCGGCTGTTCGCGGCAGTGCTACATCGATAACCAGGTCGAAATCGAGAGAGTGGTGGACTCATGGTTAGTGAACAAACGAGCGTCCTGAACAAAACCCGCCGCAAGGCGGACACCTGGGACCGCATCAAGTTCCTCGTGATACTGGGGATCATCACCACCGCCATCGTTGGCGGCCAGGTCCAGCCCCCGTTTGTCACGATTGGCCAGGCACTCGCCGACTTTCTCGCGTCCACGCCCGGCCGGGTTATCGGCATCTTGTTCCTCCTCGAGGTTCTCCGTCAGATTCACTACTTCATCTCCGAACGGAGCGAGAGCTACCACGGCTTCTGGCAGAAAGGCATCTTCGGCGGGGTCGAGGGAAGGCTCTCCCATTTCAAACCCTGGACCCGTTTCCGGGTCGGTCGCCTAATCCGGTGGTCGATCTTTCTCTTGATCTATGCGGTGATCGTCGACTATTTCACGTCGGATATCAGCTCGCCGATTCAGGCCCTTGGCGAGACCCCGCGGATCATCGTCGCGGCGCTGCCGTTCTTGATGCAGCTCTTCGTCGGCATCTCGTTCGTGATCATTCAATTCGGGGCCCTTTTCTGGTTCCTTACCCGAGGCGGCATGGATGTACTCCTCCCGGAAGAGATCAACACCCGTTTCTCCGATGTCTGGGGCCAGGATCATGTCCTTCGCTTGATCCGTGAGAACATCGCCTTCCTCGAAAAGCCCGACGAGATCGAAGCTAAGGGTGGCTACATCCCCGGAGGGCTTCTGCTCTGGGGGCCTCCTGGGACGGGAAAGACGCTCCTGGCTGAGGCGATCGCTGGTGAGACTGGCAAGCCCTACGTTTTTGTCGAACCAGGCGCGTTCATCCAAATGTTTATGGGGGTCGGCATCCTCAAGGTCAAATCGCTCTATCGCAAGCTTCGCAAGCTGTCGCTTCGTCATGGCGCAGTAATTGTTTTCTTCGACGAGGCCGACTCGCTCGGTAGCCGCGGCCAGATGGGCGGCTTGGGGATGGGCCAGCCGATGCAGCCTTCGAGCCCCTTCGCCACCTTCCAATGCAACGGGCTCTCGTATCTGACTGCGCAAAGTCAAAAGGCAGTACTCGAGGACCTGGGAATGTATGCCCATCCCCAGACCGATCCCGCCCCACCCCGCCGGCTCAGGGATCGGATAATGATGGGGGGGATGGGTGGTGGCGGGATGGGAACCCTCCAGGCGCTTCTGACCGAGATGAACGGTCTCAAAAAGCCTCGCGGTCTGACCAACCGTCTCCGCAAGATGCTCGGAATCAAGCCCAAGCCTGCCCCCAAATATCGAATCCTCACGATCATGGCAACCAACATGCCCAACGCCCTCGACGAGGCCATGTTGCGCCCGGGTCGGATCGACCGCATTTACAAGATGGGCTATCCCTCAAAGGAAGGCCGACTCCAAACGCTGCGAGGTTATCTGGCCAAAGTGAGCCACGAGCTGACTGAGGAGCATGTCGACAAACTGGCCACGGTCACGCCGTACTACTCAGGCGCCAAAATCAAGGACCTCGTCAACGAGGCGTTAATTCAAGCGATCAGGGAGGATCGAGCCGCCATCACCTGGGATGACATCTGGAAGGCAAAGGCCTTAAAGGAGCTCGGACCAGCGGAGGACGCCGAGTACATCCAGCGAGAGAAGCACGCCGTCGCGGTGCATGAGGCCAGTCATGCCGTCGTTGCCCACACCATGCGCCGGCACATGGCCATCGACCTCGTGACTATTGAACGCCACGGCGACACCGGAGGCATGGTGAAGAACCTCTTGGCGGAAGATCGCTTCACGCAATGGAAGTCGGAGTTCGAGACCGACATCATGGTGTCCTTGGCATCGCTCGCCGGTGAGAGGATGTTCTTCGACGAAGACAACTCATCGGGAGTTACAGGTGACCTTCGCAGCGCCACAACCGTTGCCGCGCTTATGGAGGGCATCTGGGGAATGGGTGAGCAATACCTGTCCTTCACAGTCCACCAAACGGGGATGGGCCAGGCCGGAAACCCGGCCGCCGCCACCGTTGCTCGCCGCCAGGACGAAGTCAATCGCCATCTCGCCCATCTTTACGATCGCACCTGGAACCTTCTCGACGAGCACCGCGACGATGTGTTGCATATCGCCGCTGTCCTCGAGCAAAAAAAGACCATCTCGGGTGACGAAGTGTCAGAGATCATGGGAACGCCTCCCGGCGAGCGCGCGATGCGCGAGCCCAAGGGCTGGCAAGTCATCTTCGACGAGACCAACAGCCGCCACAACGGCGCCGGTCACAAGGAGCAAAACGGCGGGAGCCCTGCTGACGAGGCTGAGGAAGCCGAAGAGGTCCAACCGGTCGACTAGACCCTCGCGTTTTCCGTTCTCGCGACCAAACCGGCACCTCCGAGGTGCCGGTTTGGTGATAAAAACGGCGTTTGGGTGGGTTAGGGCCAACCTTGATGGTGGGCGCGGTAGGCGCGGACTTCGTTTGCGGTCGTCGGGCCCCAGGTGAGGTTGGCGACCGGGTGTGAGAGCCTGGCCTCTCTGAGATCGGCTTCGCTCACCTTGCTCAACGCCGGTCCGATGTTGTAAAGACGGAGGGCGTTGAGCCCGAGCACTTTGGCTTTGACCGCATCGGTCAGAGCGGGGTATCCGAATCGCTCCTGAAATTCCTCGGTGATGGTGAACGCACGAAAAGCGTCGATCTGGGGCTGGGGAGTCCCGTAGAGGATCGAGTCGGTTCCCCACAACAGGTTGTCCTCCCCCACTGCCAACAGCAGCTTGCCAAGAGCATGCGCCGCCTCTTCGGGTTTCCTCAACAGGAGCCACCAGGTCGAGCCGATCTCGGCGTAGACATTGCTGCCGCGCTTGACGCCGGCATCTCGCAACGACGCAATCAAACGATTGACTCCGAGACCCGAACGCTCCAGGGTGAAGGGGCCCTCTGTAACTCCGACCTCGTAGCCGGAGTGGTAGATCACAAAGGACACACCCGGATGATCGCGAGCGGCTGGCCCGACATCGACTGGTGAACCCGATGGGTGCCGATCGGCCAGGCCTTTGTGAATGCACAAGACCGGCGCCTCCATCCGCTCCACTTGGTCGAGAAATCGGTTGCCCACCTGGGGCAGATCGGGGTCGGCGTCGTCGAGCCGCCACGGTCCGGCGAAATGCGTAAACGTTTTCCAGCCGCGGACGATCCCAGTGGAAGCCACTCGTTCCATCTCGTCCAACACGGATTGGAGTGGTCCGGCTTGCGGCAAGGCGAGCGCGTTGACGACTAGTCGCTCATCGCCGCTCAGCGCCTCTACCTCCCGGCGGGTGTCTTCCATGACCTCGGGCGAGAGCGGGCTCCCCTCCGGCATGATCGGCAGCCCCGAAAGGGCAGCCATCCTCGTGTCGCTGCGCACGAAGATCTCCTCGAGGAAATGATTCATCGAAAAGCACGCCCGCGGGTCTTCCTCCTCAGCACAGGCCGCCTGGGGAAACCCCGATCCCCAAAACCAGTTGCCGCGGGTCGAAGCGTCGAGCTCGTATTCGAGCAAATGCCCCTGCATGTCGAAGACAAACTCGCCCGCCGAGAAGAGGGTGTCGGCCACGGTCTCGTCCCAACGGGCCTCGGGATCGATCAAGTAGCGACCCCCCGTTCGCCCGAGGGCGGTGGAATCAATCGCCATCAATACCGCCGCCATCGCCGCTGAGCCCTTCAGGAACCTACGACGCGTCATCCCGCTCCGCCGCGCGCCCAGCTCGACCCATGACTGCGCGAGCCTTTCCGCCGAGCGTGCCTCCGCGGTAACCGTCGCCGGAAGGTATTCGCCGTTGGAGACGGCGTCGAAGCTCAGAGGCAGTTCGACGTCCTCGAAATCGGTCAACTTAGGTCGATCTGTCTAAGCCGACCAGCCCAGGTCACCGAGCGAGTCGATCTGGCAGTTGTCGGCCAAAGTGCGGACTTCGGCTACCGGATCGGTCGAGAACCGAACCAGGGCATTGCCCGATTCTCCGAGCACGTGCGTGCCATCTCCGACCGGCCAAACCCGCCTGAGCGAAGTAAGCACCGCCGGAAGTTCGACGGCAACGGGGTCGGCTCCGCCCAAGTCGACGATTTGCAGTCCTTGCCCCTCACCGCCGACCAGGATGCGATCCTCGTCGAACCAACCGAGGGCGACGTATCCGGCCGGAACCTCGACCGAACCGGTTCGGGTTCCTTCCGCTGAGAGCAACGAGTGATAGAGAACGCCGGTCTCCGGCTCCTCACCGATCAGCAGGATTTGCGAACCGGTCGGCGACGGATATGACGCAATCGGGATGCCGGAATCGGCAGTGACTTGCCAGATCCACTCGGCATTCCGGGCCGCGAAGTCAACGAGCATCACCGCCACTTCGACCTGCTCATCGTTGTTCACCACTGGTCGGGTGACAGCAACGATGACCTTGTTGCCGAAGCTTCCCAGCAGGTTGGAACCGTTCCAATCGCCGACTTCGAATACGAGTTGCTCTTCGTTGACCGAGTCGATCAAAGCCGACCCCCCCTCGTCTCGCCCTTCCAGGTAAAGAACCCGTCCACCGGCGGCGACCCAGTTCTCGGTGGGCGTTTCCAACTCGAGCCCAGTCCATTCGGCTGTGACCGGGTCGAAAGCGTAAAGCCGGCCGCCGATGCTGACCGAACGTGCGAAATCTCCACTATCGAGCGGGGCAGCATCCAGGTCAACGGGCGCAACTTCGGTGAAAGCGGTGGTGACCATGACCCCCAATTGCGGCCGCTCCGGGGCGTCAGGGTTGGGACCGAGGTCGACCGTCTCCTCGACCGGTGATCCCTCGCGCTCGACAGTGACGGTGATCGTTTCGCCCACCTCGTGGTCAGTCAGTAGTTGACGCAGTTCCCCGGCGCTCGCCACTGCTTGATCGTTGACCGAAACCAGGACATCGCCGATCTGTAAGACCCCGTCGGCCCCACTCTCCGCAACAATGTCCTCGATGAGGACGCCTTGGCCCGCCCCGATGAGGAATTGGCATTCCTCCGGCTCGGGGATGATGGAGGCGGCGTCGGGCAGCGGAGTCCGATCAGGGGAGGTTTGGCCGATACAGGCCGCGAGCAGCAGAAAGACGAGACTCCACCGACGCATGGCGGCTTCAGGTTACCCCGGGAGCTTGCTTCCGTTACTGGCCAACCACTCGATAACGTCGCCGATCACAAGCTTCCCCTCTGGTTCATTCAACGTTTCGTGACGGAGGTTGGGATAAAGATGACGCTCGATGTTCGTCGCCTGTGGGTTGTTTGGTCCCACCAAGAGTTCGCTGGCTGCCGGGGGTACCAAGGTGTCTTCGCCACCGTGGAAGACCAAGGTCGGAATCTTGATTCGAGAGAGCAGCGGCGCGATCCGAGCTTGGGCGGCGAAGGCATGGGCGCCCAAGCGGGTAGTCGCCTTGAAGAGGTTCAGCGGATCGGCGAGGTAAGCCTCGCCCACTGAGGGATCGCGCGACAGCATCGAACCTTTCACCGCGGTCGGCACCGCCAGAGTTGGAAATGCTCTGCCCAAGAACGGTGCAATCGCTTTCTGCCAGGCCGCCCCGCCGAGCAAGGCGGGCGAAGACAGGACGAGGAGATCGGGTTGCGGCCTTTCGCTAACCGCGTACTCGGTGGCGATCAACCCTCCCAGGGAATGGCCCATCAGCACGAGCGGCCTCCCGTCGGTCCGCATTGCGCGGAGATGTCCTTCGACCTGATCGAGATAGAGGCTCCAGCGGGCGATATCTCCTCGGGTCCCCGACGAGGCGCCAAACCCGAGCAAGTCGAAGCTCCGCACCCGGTAACCGGCCTCGGCCAGCCAGGAACCGGTGTTGGCGTACCGACCCGAATGCTCCCCCAGCCCATGGACGATGACGATGTCGCCGATCGCGGTTTCGGGCGGTTCCCACTCGCGGACAAGCTGAGCGCTCCCGTCGGGGGCGGGCTCGGGCCTGGCAACGCTGATGATCAAGACCAACTCCTCGCGCTCGGGGTTAGGCGATAGTACCGAGGCGCCGGCGCGGTAGGTCAGTGGGGACCTCGTCGTAGCGGTCGGTCTCGATCTTGGACACCGGCAAGCCGGCGAGGAACGCCTCCACTGCTCGGGCCAGGTCAACGAGCTGGTTTCGCCGATGCCACCACCCGACGACCGCAGTCACGGTCGACTCCCAAGTACCCTCGGCCCGCAACTCGGCTCCCGCCACGGCCAAAGCTTCGGTGAGCGCGGACGCGGGAGCAGGCGTGATGAAAGTCACTGCTAGGCCCGATGCTCGTGGCAAGACTCTCACTCCGGCGATTTGCTCGAGTAGCCGTCCCAAGTAATGAGCTGCCTGGGCAGCCCGTTCAGCCGTACCCCCGGCATCAGGCGGGTGGTGCAAGACCTCGCCGGTGAAGTCGGCCGTCACCTTTTCAGGAACGGCAGCTCCACGGCCTTGGCCTGCTCCCATGTTCCCCTGATCTCCACCTCGGGGTCGGCAGAGGTCGGTGGGGCGAGATAGCCCAGGCCAATCCCGTTTTCGAGAGTGGGGCTGAAGTTTCCCGACGTCACTGTGCCCTTGGACTCTCCAGCCCGGAGCCGGTAGCCGGGTCGGGGAATTTTTCTTCCGTCGAGACGGAAGGCGGACAGCCGCTTGGCCGGTTCGGCATCGCTAATCGACATCCACGCCCCCCGCCCTACAAAGTCGTGATCGGAGTTGACTGCCCACGAAAGCCCTGCCTCGGCTGGGTTGGTCGACGGGTCAAAGTCCTGACCGGCGAGCAGCAGCCCGGCCTCGAGGCGGAGGGTGTCGCGACATCCCAACCCGCACGGCGCTGCCCCGATCTCGGCCAGAGCGGCGATGAGTTTTTCGGCGGTGGCGGGATCGGTCACCACCTCGCCTCCGCGTTCACCGGTATAGCCAGTGCCTGCCAGCCACACGGGCGATCCGTCGTACTCGGTGGGATAGGTCCGAAAACGTTTTGGACTGACTCCTAAGAGCTGGTCGATCACGCCGGGTGTCTCGGGACCCTGGATGGCCAGCATGGCCGTCTTCGCGCGCAGATCCTCACAATTGGCACCCTGGTTAGTAAACCGCGCCAACACAGATTCGTACGTCGAAGCGTTGGGTAACACCCAAAGATCGTCCGGGTCCCACCACCAAACAAGGAGGTCGTCCTCGATTCCGGCCGATTCGTTGAGGAGCAGGGTGTATTGGGTGCGGCCCGGCTCGATCAGGTCGAGGTTGTTGGAGAGCAGTCGATCGATAACAGCTCGTTCTTGTAATGAGAAGCGACCCAGATGGGAAACGTCGAACCATCCAACCGATTCCCGAACTGCCCGATGCTCCGCTAGTACCGAAGAGTATTGGACGGGCATCTCCCAACCGCCGAAATCGACGAATCGGGCACCCAGCCGACGATGGACATCGTGGAGAGGCGATTGGGCCATCGGGCCGGGGTCAGGTCGCCTGGGGGCCGCGGCCCCCGAGCCGCACCACCGATGGCGGTCCCTGCGGTCGCTGGGGACGGGGATCGTGGAGAAGATTGACCGGGACTTCCAATCCATATTTCTCCACCAAATGCAAGTAGTCGCGTTGGTAGAGAATCTTGCACTTGACGTCCGGGTAGAGCTGACGCAGGGTTCGCACCTTGCCGTTTTTCTTGGTCACCAGCTTCTGGCTCATCGTGGTGATCTCGATGAACAGGTCCTCCTCGGGGAGGTAGAAGTCCGGGGTGAAATATTGGCTTGGCCGGCCGTCGCTATCCCAGGCGATTGGAAAGGCCCGAGGCTCGTAGAGCCAGGCGATGTCGTAGAAATCGAGCAGAGCGGCGAACTGACGCTCGCTGTGATGAGCGAAGAGATGTCCCGGCCCCCCCGGGGCTTGCGCCTCGAGCCCGTGTCTCAGGAACCCTCCGCCGCCATAGTTTCGTACTCGGGGTAGAGGTCGTGCAGGTTGGCTTCGAGCTCGTCCTGCACCGGTCCGATGGCGATGCCAAACACGCCCTGGCCACCCTTGAAAACGTCGACAACCTCGCTCGCCGAGTGCGCCGCGTAGATCGTCGCGCCGTCAGAGAGCAGGGTCACGTCTGTCAAGGGTTTCTCGCTTTGCAGTTGTTGGCGAAGGATCAGCACGGCCTGGCGAATCCGCTTCAGGCTCATACCTGCGTCCAAGAGCTTGCGGATCACCTTGAGCTGGATCACATCGGTGAACGAATAGAGCCGCTGAGAGCCGGACCCTTTGGCGTCCTGGAGCGACGGCTTGATGAGGTTGGTCCGCGCCCAATAGTCGAGCTGGCGATAGGTGATCCCCACCAGACGGCAAACGAGCGGCGCGCGGTAACCCTGAGCGACCGGCACTCGGTTTAGATCAGTCGTCAACGTCGTTTCCTCCCGCGTAATTTCGCCGCATGGTTACAGGCTCGTAATTCCGCCGCTGTGAGCAAGCTAGCCACCGACGGCGCGAGATGTCAACAACCCCTGTGGAAAACTCGGGGACTTACTCATCGCCGGGGAGGAAGTCCTCGATTGTGACGTCTTCCAGCATTTCCCGGAAGCGTTCGATCTCGTCTTCTTCGGATTCCTCGGAGAACTCAATGCCGGCGTCGGCGAGCACCTGGGAAGAGACGAACACTTGCGCCCCGGCGCGCACGGCGAGAGCGATGGCATCAGATGGGCGGGTGGAAACGTGATAGGTTTCTTTGCCCCGGCTGAGCTGCAAGTCGGCGAAGTAGACGCTGTCCTTTAGCTCCACGACATCGACCCGATCGACCGTCCCGCCAAAGGTTTCGACAATCAGACGCAAAAGATCGTGGGTCTGCGGCCGCGGCGGTTCGAGGCCATCGAGGGCAGCGGCAATAGCTTGGGCTTCAGGAGCTCCGATCCAAATCGGAATGTGGCGCCGACCCGCTCTCTCCCGGAGCAGCACGATTGGGCTGTTCGAGGGCAATTCGATCCGCACTCCCACCACTTCCACCGGAATCCGGTCCTCAGCCATAGACCCCAGATTATCACCGGTCCATTTTCGAGCGACCTAGGCCGGCAGGCGAAAACGGCTTTTCAGGCTATTGCGGTCAAGCACCGCCCAGAGGCTGCGCAGGTTGCGATAAAAACCCCGGTGGTCGAGGCCGTATCCGATCAAGTATTCGTCGCCCACTTCGAACCCTCGATATTCGAGCGGGACCTCGACCAACCGGCGAGTGGTTTTGTCGATCAAGGCCACGGTCGCCAGCGAGGCCGTGCCGCGATCAATCAACATCCGCCGGAGAGTCGACAACGTGAGCCCGGTGTCGACGATGTCTTCTACCAAGATCACGTCGCGACCGTTGAGATCCTCAGCCGTGTCGAGCACGAGTCGGAGACGGCCGCCCTCGCCAAAGCGCGAAATCGAGAGAAAGTCGACCTCACAGGGAATTTCGATTCGCCGGACCAAGTCGGCGAGAAATGGCAGGGCCCCAACTAGCACCGCCACCAGGACTGGTCGCCGGCCGTGGTAGTCGGCCGTGATCGCCTCCCCTAGCTCGGTCACGCGAGCCTCGATCTCAGCCGCTGACACCACTTCGGTCACCCCGTCGGGAGGCGGATCAAGCGCCATCGGCAAACATCTCGGCGCGCAGCGCACCCCAGAAGCGATCGACCCAACCGAGCGCTTGGCGCCAGTCGGGCGATTCGGGAGTCCGCGTAACCCGAACCTCGATTGGCGGAGGAATCGGCGGGGCCACCAACAAATCGGAGAGGCCGAGCCACGCGAGAGCTTCGCCTTTAGCGGCCTGCGCCAATGGGCCGTTGGGATCGATGGTCGAAACCGTGGTGGGAATGCGGGCCTTTTCGAAACCAAAGTCCAGAAGCTCTTCGGCATCGACAAAGTGGCCGCTTGCCCCCTCTGAGCCCATGACCACGGCGAAGAGGCGACGTCCTTCTCGTTCGGCTGCTGCGGCGAGCACCAGTGAGGCATCAAGCGTGTACCCGGTTTTGATCCCCAAGAGTCCCTGATAGTCCTCCAGCAACTGGTTGGTGGCAGGACCGCCGCGTTGCGTGCCGTCGGCAGCCACGGGGAAATCGATTCCGTTGAGAACGACTATGGACGCCAGCTCCGGATTGTCGAGGAGGGCGCGGGACATGATCAACTCGTCTGCGGCGCTCGTGTAGTGACCCTCTTCATCGAGCCCATGGGGATTCACAAAATGACTGTTGGTCATGCCGAGGGCCGCGGCCTTTTCGTTCATCAGGGAAGAGAATCCCTCCACCGAACCTCCCACATGCTCGGCCAAGGCGACCGCGGCATCGTTCGCCGATCGCACTAGCAGTGCCTTGAGCAGGTCGGCAACGGTGATGACCTCCCCCGACACGATGCCGATCTCGGACTCCCCGGCCTCAGGAGCGGTGACGCTGATCGTCACCATCTCGTCGAAAGCAGCGAAGTCGGCCACCACCAAAGCCGTCATGATCTTGGTCGTGGAGGCCGGGGCTCGTTGCGCGTCCTCATTGCGGGCGACCACGACCCAATCGGACTGATCGTCGAAGAGTATGTACGCCGGCGCCGAAAGATCGGGGGGCGGGGCGAGAATCCAACCTGGGCGTGGCGGCAGCGGATCCCAGTGGATGGCGGAGGCGGGCGCGGCAACAGTCAACGCCAACAGCAAGCCGAGAACGAGTCTCCTCATTCGCCGAGCATCGAGCGGATCTGGGCTCCGAGAAGAATTCGATGCAAAGCCGCCACAGCTTCGGTTCCCGACTCAAGACCTTCGCGCGCTCGCTGCCGCACCTCGGCCTGCGGCGAGCCGAGCAGTGGGTTGATCAGTTGCCGCAACAGCTCGACTCCCCGGTCGGCCGCCAGCCGCACCTGCCGGAGATGTCGCGCTTCATAACCCATGTCGAGGAGCTGACGCGCTTCGATCGCAGCCGGCAATGCCCACCCTGGATAGACCTGATCTGCTCCCTCGGAGGCGGGAAGGACCCCATGGGAGATGAGGTCGTTGGCCTGGGCCTGGGTGAGCCCGGAACGGCGCAACAGATCGGTCGCGGCGACGGGTTCACCTTCGGGGTCAATGCCAATGTCCGTGTCGCCGCCAGGGTCTTCCCCTCGATCCCAGAGCGTCAACTTCGACTTGATCACCTTGAGCGGGAGGAAATGGTCTCGCTGGAGGCCGAGGATGTATCGGAGTCGTTTGATCTCGGCCGAGCCAAATTGGCGGTATCCGGAGCCGGTCCGGGCCGGTGAGATCAGGCCTTGGGCTTCGAGAAATCGAAGCTTTGACACCGAAACGTCAGGAAAGTCATCCCGCAGAAGCTCGATCACGTCCCCGATCGAGAGGGAATCGCCGTTGGTGGTGTTGGCCATCGATCAGCTTTCGCCTCTTGCCACAAGAAACTGAAATCGGCCGATCAACACCTGGTCCCCCGCCGACAACGCCGACTGTTCGACCCTCTGGTCGTTGACATAGGTTCCGTTGGTCGAGCCAAGATCCTCCACGCTCAAGTCGTTCGTCGAACACTCGAACCGGCAGTGCCGGCGGGAGACTGTGACGTCGTCGAGCAAAATATCGGAGTCGGAATGTCTCCCCACCTTGATCTCGCCCGGGTGGAGCAAGAAGGTCATTCCCGCCCGCGGGCCTTTGCCGACCACTAGCGCCCAGCCGCTGATTCCGTCCACCGCCTCGGCTTCCTCACGAGTCAGACCGACCTCGGGGTCATGCAACTCGATATAGGCCACGGTGGGCTCTGATTCGAGTGCCAGCTCGCAGCTCGGACAGCGCTCCGCCGCGTCTTCGACGATCGAGTCGCACCTTGGGCACTGCATGAGGTCAATGGTAGAAGGAAACCGTGACCCTTTTCCGGGGCCAGGATGGGGTGAGCTGCTACTCGGTTAGCTGCTTATAGGCATCGGCGTCGAGCAAATTCTCGACCGCGGCAGCATCCTCGATTTCGAGCTCGCAGAACCAACCCTCGCCATAGGGGTCCTGGTTGAGGAGCTCGGGTTGGGTGGAGAGACGCTCGTTCACCGCGACAACTTTGCCGGCGATGGGCGCGTAGACCTCGGCGACCGACTTCGTCGACTCCACCTCGGCCAGCAGGGCATGCTGTTCCATCGTCTTTCCGACGGTGGGAATCTGCACGAATACCACGTCACCAAGGGCATCCTGGGCGTAGTCGGTGATGCCGACACGGATCGTCTTCTCAGAAACGAGATCAACCCATTCGTGCTCCTTGGTGTAGCGAAGCTGTGTGGGAATCTGCAAGAAAGGCCCTCCTTAGACCGGCTGGACTCTACCGAGACGTGCACGTATTTCTCCGACGTAAAGAATGCCAACGTACCAGTAGAGCAGCAAGCCGAGCACACCCGAGATCCAGGCCGGGGGCCCGAACAGCGAGGGCAAGATCCCGGCGGCGGTGAAATAGAACGAGGGGATGGCGCCGTAGAGGAGGAACGTCGCCAGCTTTCCCAGCCAGCGAACCTCGAGCTTGTCGAGGCCGCGGGTAGCCAGGGCGATCGTGCCGATCCCGACGAGCACCTCCCGGACGAGGAGGGGCCAACCAATGAGGGGCGGCAGCACTCCGGCGATCAACCCGCCGACCAACGCCGAGGTGATCATCAAGCGGTCGGCCAGCGGGTCGA
>Ga0136613_10000010_pt1 | contig 60635 bp, 61 predicted proteins | sample AntDrymUQ2722106_2_FD_106649 | JGI IMG/M metagenome (GOLD analysis project Ga0136613, IMG submission 106649) | Polar desert sand microbial communities from Dry Valleys, Antarctica - metaG UQ272 (21.06) | ecosystem: Environmental > Terrestrial > Soil > Desert | place: Antarctica: Dry Valley... | reverse complement strand
GACCTCCGCCGAACAGACGTCGGCCGAGCAGACCTCGGCCGAGACCTCGACTCAGCAGACCTCGACTGAGAGCACCGAGTCGACCACCTCGACGGCGACCTCGACGACGAGCGCAGCGCCGGAGGTCATCGTCCTCGACAGCGACGACTACTTCGGTCGCCCGCTGGACGAGGTCACCGCCGAGCTCGAGGGCCTGGGCCTGGTCGTGGAGGCGGTGCCGGTCGAGGACGAGCGGGTCAACAACGGCCAGATCGAGGAGAACACCGTCGGCCGGATCAAGCCGGAGGGCGAGGTCCAAGAAGGTGATGTCATCACCGTGCCGTACGCCGTACCGGTCCCCGAGGGCGGCTGAGATGGTGAGCCCGACCCGGCTGCTGGACGATCGCTACGAACTCGGCGAGGCGATCGGGTACGGCGGGATGGCCGAGGTGCACCGCGCCCGCGACATCCGGCTCGGTCGCGAGGTCGCGATCAAGGTGCTCCGGCACGACCTGGCCCGGGATGCGACGTTCCAGGTGCGGTTTCGTCGCGAGGCGCAGGCCTCCGCATCGCTGAACCACCCGGCGATCGTCGCCGTCTTCGACACCGGCGAGGACTCCGGACCGGACGGGTCGACGCCGTTCATCGTGATGGAGTTCGTCGAGGGGCAGACCCTGCGCGAGATCCTGCGAAGCGACGGGCCGCTGCCCACCGCACGGGCGATCGCGGTGTGCGCGGACATCTGCTCGGCGCTGGACTTCAGCCACCGCAACGGGATCGTGCACCGCGACGTCAAACCCGGCAATGTGATGATCTCGCCGAACGGCGCGGTCAAGGTGATGGACTTCGGCATCGCACGGGCGGTGTCGGACTCCTCCGCGACGATGACCTCGACCGCGGCGGTGATCGGTACGGCGCAGTACCTGTCGCCGGAGCAGGCCCGCGGGGAGAGCGTCGACGCCCGCTCGGACGTGTACTCGTGCGGCTGCCTGCTGTACGAGCTGATCGCCGGCTCGCCGCCGTTCACCGGCGACTCGCCGGTGGCCGTGGCCTACCAACACGTCCGAGAGGACCCGACGCCGCCGAGTTCGCTGAACCCGGCCATACCGGCGGAACTGGACGCCGTGGTGCTCAAGGCGATGAGCAAGAACCCGGCGAACCGCTATCAGAGCGCCGCGGAGATGCGGGCGGATCTGGTCCGCGTCCAGGACGGTCAGCCGGTCGAGGCCACGCCGCTGATGAGCGACGAGGACAAGACGGTCCTGGCCGGCGTACCGGCGGCCCGACCGACGGCCACCCGGTACCGCCCGGCGGCGCTGCCCGACCCCGACGCGGCTGACCGCAGGCGACGCGCCGCCGCGCTCGGCTGGGCGCTGCTGGCGGTTGCCGTCATCGCGCTCGTGGTGGCGGCGATCGTGCTGATCCCGAGGTGGATCGCCGACCCGGTGCCGGAGCAGATCGCCGTGCCGAGTCTGGCCGGCCTGACCCGCGAGCAGGCCGAGACCCGGCTGGAGGCCGACGGGCTGGGCCGTGGCGAGGTCACCGAGGACGTGTCGACGGCCGAGGAGGAGAACACGGTCATCGACCAGAACCCGCCGGAGGGCGAAGTGCTCGAGCCCGGCGAGCGGGTCGACTTCGTGATCGGTGCCGGGCCGGCGACCGTCGTCGTACCGGAGATCATCGGCCTGACCGAGGAGTCCGCGCGAGCCCAGCTGGAGGCGCAGGGACTTCAGGTGGCGCCGAGCCGCGAGCAGAGTTCGGCCGAGCCCGCCGGTCGGGTCGTCGACAGCGCACCGATGCCCGGTGCCACCGTGGCCGAGAACAGCTCGGTGACGCTGTTCGTCAGCACAGGGACGCTGCCGCTGCCTTCCGTGCTGGGGGAGACGTGCGACAGCGGCAGCACGATCCTGGCCGACGCCGGCTTCAACAACGTGGTCTGTACGAAGCTGGTCACCGTCGACGGCGAACCCGGCACGGTGATCTCCCAGGATCCGGCCGAAAGCGACCTCTCACCGACGAACCGGATCACCCTGACCATCGCCGAGGAACCGCCGCCGCCGATCACCACACCGCCCCCGAGCCCCACGCCGACGCCGACACCCACCTCGACACCCACGGCAACACCGACACCGACCCCGACACCGACCCCGACTGCGACCGGGTAGCCAGCCGGCTCCCTCCGTGACGTCCATCCGGCGGGCGCAGCGGCAGAGCGCTCGAAGCTACGGACGTAGCGAGCCGCCGGCGGCGGCGGCGGCCGCGGCGGCGGCGGCAAGGCGCAGCTGCTCTACCTGAGCGCCGAGCGGCGTAGCGCGGGCCGGAGCGTCAGGGTCGCCGCAGACGGCGAGCCAGTTGGCCAGCAGCAGGTGCCCGCCCTGCGTCAGCACCGACTCGGGGTGGAACTGCACCCCGGACACCGGCCGGCTTCGATGTCGCAGGCCCATGATCACGCCGGACTGGGAGCGGGCCGTGACCTCGAGGTCGGCCGGGAAGGTCTTCTCGACCACGGCCAGCGAGTGGTAGCGGGTCGCGGTGAACGGCTGCGCAAGGCCGGCCAGTACGCCGACGCCCGTGTGGTGGATCCGGCTGGTCTTGCCGTGCAGCAGTTCGGGCGCGGAACCGACTTCGCCCCCGAAAGCGACAGCAATGGCCTGGTGGCCGAGGCACACGCCGAGCAGCGGCAGCCGTCGTCGAGCGCACTCGGAAACCATCGCAACGCTCACCCCGGCTGCCTGCGGCACACCGGGGCCGGGGCTCAGGAGGACACCGTCCGGCGCGATCTCGTCCAGCTCGTCGACCGTCACCTCGTCGTTGCGCCGAACGACGCACTCGGCGCCCAGCTGCGCGGCGTACTGGACGAGGTTGTAGACGAAGCTGTCGTAGTTGTCGACGACGAGGACGCGCAGCGTCATGAGCTCGCCTCCGTCCGGGAGCACACAACAGGAGCGGACTGGACGGAGGCGGGCGGGGTCACAGTTCTCACCTGACGGTGACCTCGTTGAGGGGCAGCATCGGCTCGAGCCAGGGGAAAACGACGAACAGCAGCAGCGCCGAGACGGCCAGGACGAGCAGCAGCGAGCCGGCCAGCTTGCCCGGCAGCCCACCTGGAAGATGCCGCCAGATCCAGGTGTACACCTAGCCCCCCGTCAGGGCCGGGGGGCCGTCGGGGTAGTCGCTCTTGGGCAGCGGTGCGCCGTCCAGCTCGGCGTGGACGATCAGCCGCTGAGCGGCGGAGAACTTGGGGTGGCACGTGGTGAGCGTCAGCAGGCTGCGGGTCGGCGTCGCCTCCGGCTGCCCGGGGACCGGCTCGACTACCTCGACCGCACCGGGATCGACGATCTGCTGCCCCACCACCCCGTCGGGATCTGCGCGCACCTCGTTCCTGAGCATCCGGTAGACGAACCAGGTGTCGCGGGTCTCGATGATGATCGCATCGCCTGGCCCGAGCTGGTCGAGGTTCAGGAACGGCGATCCCTTGCCGACGCGGTGACCGGCCATGGCGAAGTTGCCCACCTCACCGGGCAATGCCGAGTCCGGATAGTGGCCGGGACCCTCGGTCAGCTTGTCCTCGTCGGTGCCTTCGAGGATCACCCGCACGTAGTCCGGGCCGAAGCGCGGAATCCGGATGAACGCGAAGCCCTCACCCAGCGGCAGCTCCGCGGCGCTGCCATCGGGGCGGTCCGGCGCACCCAACGGATCATCGCCGGTGTCCCAGCGCTGCCGGAGGTCCTGGGTCAGCTCGCTCTGTCGGCCCTCGTTGATCTGGTCGGTCACCCAGATCTCGTACCCAACGAACAGCAGCACGATGACGCCGAGGGTGATCAGCGTCTGCCCGAGGCCCCGGACCGCGGTCCGGGCCAGTCCGGCTCGGCGTACCGGCCGGGCGTGGCGGGGCCGGCGGATCCCGGGATCGGTCACGGCATGTGCCTCTAGTCCGCTTCCACGGCGAGGGCGACCCCGAGCGGGCCGTCGTACGCAGGGACCGCCACATCGTCGAGGTCGCCGACCTCGTAGCCTAGGCCGAACGCCTCGACCGCGGCGCGGAACAACTCGACGTACCGCGAGGAGTCCAACGCGTCCTGCATCCGTTCTGGGTCGCCGATGGCGGTGACCTGGAACGGCGGGGAGTACGTCCGCCCGTGCAGCAACAGGGTGTTCCCGACGCAACGTACGGCGCTGGTCGCGATGATCCGGTCCCCCATGAGGGTCATCGCCTCGGCGCCGCCGGCCCACAGGGCGTTCACCACTGCCTGCACGTCGGACTGGTGCACCACGACGTCGTTGGCGCTGGCCCCCACGGGGAGGGTGCCGTCCACGGAGGTCGGGGCGTCGTCCAGGGACACCGTGAGGCCGGGACCGTGCACCGCGGTCAGGCCGACATCCGGCCCGAGTGCGTCGGCCGCGGCCTGGGCGGCGGCCACCTCGGCGTCGCCGGCGCCGACCCGCTCCTCGAGGTCCATGACGTCAGCCTGTAACCGGCGGAGCCGTTCGTCCTGGACTGCGACGTCACGCTCCTGCTCGGCGATCAGCTGGGTCAGGTCGATGCGGCGGCCGGCTCGGAGGTCGGTTCCCGCGCTGGTTTCCGCCGACGTGGCGAACAGGACTCCGGCCAGCAGGGCGGCGAGCGGGACGAGCAGCCGCCAGCTGTCAGGTGCTCGGCGCCGGGTGGCCGCGGTCGCCTCGTCGTCGTCGTGCCGACGCCGTACCGCTGCCATGACGACTACGCTAGCTGGCAATCAGCTGCACCGGTGGAGGAGTACGAGTCGTGCCGAAGTCCAAGGTCCGTAGGAAGGCGGCCTACATCCCGCCCAGCGACGTGTTGCCTTCGGCCGCCAGTCGCGCGCGGGCCAAGTCTCCCAGCCCCACCTGGTACGCCGTCGTCATGATCGCCCTGATGGTCGTCGGGCTGATCTACATCGTCCTGTACTACATCGTGGGCGCCGACATCGGTTTCATGGCCTCACTCGGCGCGTGGAACTTCCTGGTCGGGTTCGGGCTGATGGTGGCCGGCCTGATCATGTCGATGCGCTGGCGTTGAGAACGACACCGGTGTAGTTATCCCCCGCAGTTATCCACAATGTGGATAACTGCGGCTGCCCCGGTCAGGTCACCCGCTCCAGGATGGTTGCATTCGCGGTCCCGCCGCCTTCACACATCGTCTGCAGGCCGTAGCGGATTCCGCCGGCACCCATGTGGTGGATCAGCGTGGTCATCAGCCGGGCACCGGATCCGCCGAGCGGGTGGCCGAGCGCGATGGCCCCGCCGTTCGGGTTGAGCCGGGAGGCGTCCGCGTCGGTCTCGGCGAGCCAGGCCAGCGGGACCGGAGCGAAGGCCTCGTTGACCTCGAACACCCCGATTTGGTCCAGCGCGAGCCCGGATCGGGCCAGCACCTTGGCGGTGGCCGGGATCGGGCCGGTCAGCATGATGACCGGGTCGTCGCCGGTCACGACCGCGGTGTGTATCCGCACCAGCGGGCGCAGGCCGAGTTCGGCGGCGCGCTCGGAGGTCATCACCATCAGCGCCGAGGCACCGTCGGAGATCTGCGAGGCGTTGCCTGCCGTGATGACCCCGTCCTCCTGGAACGGCGTCTTGAGCTCGGCCAGGGCCTCCAGCGTGCCCCCGCGGCGAATCCCCTCGTCGGCGGCGACGACGGTACCGTCGGGGGACTTCACCGGCGCGATCTCGGCGTCGAAGCGCCCCTCGTCCTGGGCGGTCGCTGCCTTGTCGTGCGAAGCCAGGCTGTATGCGTCGAGCTCCAGCCGGGTCTGGCGCCACCGGGCGGCGATCATCTCCGCGCCCGTCCCCTGGTTGGGCAACACGTCGCCGTAACGCTGCCGGAACCGCTCGCCGACCGGCAGTTGGCCGGCGGTTCCCACCGACGAGCCCATCGGCACCCGGCTCATGGACTCCACACCGCCGGCCACGACGATGTCGCACTGTCCCGAGATCACCGCAGCAGCGGCGAAGTGCACGGCCTGCTGCGAGCTGCCGCACTGCCGGTCGATCGTCGTACCGGGAACAGATTCCGGCCAGCCGGCGGACAGCGCCGCGTGCCGGCCGATGTTCCAGGTCTGCTCGCCGACCTGGCTGACGCAGCCCCAGATCACGTCGTCGACGAGGGCTGGATCCAGCCCGGTCCGCTCGATCAGCGCGTCCAGCACGTGCGCGGACAGATCGACCGGGTGTACGCCGGCCAACCCGCCGTTGCGCTTGCCCACGGGAGTGCGGACGGCGTCGACGATCACGGCATCACGCATGGTGCCTCCTCGGGTGTCGTGACCCGATCGTAGGACCCCAGCCGCTGCTCTTGGATCGACGGCAGGTGGCACCATCGGCTGCATGCAATGGGCGCCGCGCTGGCTGGAGAGCGCGGCAGCAGCCGCTGTCGGGATGTCGCTGCTGGGGGTCGCGGTCGGCTTGGATGCGGCCGGGCGGCTTCTCGTCGGTGCGGCCGGGCTGTTCCTGCTCGGGCTTGCGCTGAGCGATGCCGCCGTCCGGCCGCGGCTGGTCGCCGACGCGGACGGGCTGACCGTGCGAACCCTCGCCCGCCGGATCGGTGGTCCCTGGGCCGGCGTCGCCGTCCGGCTGCGGGCCGGGCGACGGCTCGGTACGGCGGTGCACACCCTGGAGATCGACGTGGGCGACGACCTCGTCGTGCTCGGCCGGCGGGAGTTGGGCGCGAACCCGTCGGAGGTGGCCGAGCAGCTCACCCGGCTCCGAGACTCCCGCGGCTAGGGTGTCCTGCGGATCTTCTGCGAACGATCCCTGTCTACCGACAGGTCCTCGAGCGCTAGCGCGTCGCCGGCTGTGTCCCACGGGACAGGGCTTGCTCGTCGAGGGAGAGCAGCTCGAGCGCCGCACGCGCGCGCGGTGGCGACTCGCCGGCGGCGACGGCCATGAGGGCCGCCCGCCACGCCGCCGCGAGAACCCTCCCTATCGGCAGTCGTCCGCCATGGCTTATCTCCATGAGCAGGTCAGCGACCGGGTCGAGGTCGCGGGTCGGATGAGCCTCGCCCAGCAATCGCACGAACCCATGTCCAACCGCGAAGTCGAAGCCGACGATCAGCGCGCCGAGCAAGGCGGCGGAGACCCCATCGCCCGCGCGGGCGGAGGCCGCACCCTCCATGCGGTCGAGCAGGCGCCGCTCCGCCTCGGCGCGGACGAAGCTGTAGAGGCCCAGCTTGCTGTCGAAGTGGTGGTAGAGCGAGCCGGTGGTCACGCCGGCCCCCGCGGCCAGCTCGCCAACCGTCACGTCCTGGAACGGGCGGCTGCCGAAGTCCTCGAGTGCACGCCGCGCGAGTCGCCCCTTCGGCGACGTCGAGACCGGGATCCACTCGCGCATGCCTACATAATGATGTTACGGTCATAGGTAATCAAATTACGGAAGGAAAGCGGATGAAGCTTGAGTTCCTCTACCTGCCGACACGTGACCTGAGCGCGGCACTGGCCCTCTACCGCGACGCGCTTGGCTGGCAGGAGGCGTGGCGCGAGGGCGAGTCCACGGTGAGCCTCGCCCTGCCCGGGACGGAGGTGCAGCTCATGCTCGACGCAACCGACCCCGACGCGGCATTTGGACCGATCTTCGTCGTCGGCAGCGTGCACGATTTCCACGCGGGCCGTCCGAGTGAGCTTCGGGTCAGCATGGAGCCCGCGGCCATCCCAGGCGGATTCATGGCCACGTTCGAGGACCAGTCCGGGAACACGATGTACGTGATCGACCAGTCCGAGGACGCGGCGGCGTCCGGGCCAGGCTGACGGAGATCAACCATGCACGCTGGTGTTGATAGCACGAGCGGCGAGGCGCGGGATCACCGGATCCGACCTGCCAACTCTGCCGTTGGCCGCGTGCTGGACGGCTAGTCAGCCTAGGGCAGGAGCCTGCACCAGCACCGGTACGACGGCTGCGATCACGACCAGCGCGAGCCCGGTGACCTGCAGCGCGGTGCTGCGGCGAGCGAAGATGAGCACCAGGGCGGCCAGCGCACCACCGATCAGTCCGCCTAGGTGCCCGAGCAGGGAGATGCCCGGCAGGAAGCTGATGATCGCGTTCAACACGAGGACGGAGATCAGCGGGCGCAGGTCCCCGTGCCGGTGCCGGATCACCACCACCGCGGCGCCCAGCAGGCCGAACACGCCACCGGAGGCGCCCACGGTCTGGCTCAGCGGGTTCGCGAACAAGGCGACCGCCGCGCCGCCGCACAGGGCCGCGACGAGGAACAGCCCGAGGAAGCGGGCCGGCCCGAGATAGTGCTCGAGGTCGGTGCCCAGGACGAGCAGCGCCAGCATGTTCATCGCCAGGTGGAACAGCCCGAAGTGCAGGAACGCCGAGCTGAGCAGCCGCCACCACTCGCCGTCATCGACAAGGAACGGGATCAGCGAGAACTGCTGGAACAGCGGCGACGTGCTGTTTTGCATCAGCCCCCCGCCGTACGGGAGCGCCGCGACCACCGTGACGACGTACACCGCGACGTTGACGACCAGCAGGCCGCTCGTCGCCAGGCCCCATCGGGCCGCGAAGCGACGCAGCGCGGTCGACGAGCGCGGCCGGCAGATCGAGGCCTGCCCTTCCCGTACGCAGTCCGGGCAGTGGAAACCGACCGACGCCGAGCGCATGCAGTCAGGGCAGATGGGGCGGCCGCAGCGAGTGCAGGCGATGCCGGTCGCACGGTCGGTGTGCCGGTAGCACACCTGCGCCTGCCCCTGGCCAGGACCGAATGGGGTCATTCCCGGTCGATCGTCACCGAGTCGAGGGTGACGTCCTCGACCGGACGGTCACCCGAGCCGGTCCGCACCTGCGCCAGCTTCTCCACCACGGCCCGGCTGGCCTCGTCGGCGACCTCGCCGAAGATGGTGTGCTTGCCCTGCAGCCAGGTCGTCGGGGCCACCGTGATGAAGAACTGCGAGCCGTTCGTGCCACGGCCCATCTGCTTGCCGGCGTTGGCCATCGCCAGGATGTAGGGCCGGGAAAAGGAGAGCTCCGGGTGGATCTCGTCGTCGAACTGGTAGCCGGGACCGCCGATGCCCTGCCCCAGCGGGTCACCGGCCTGGATCATGAACCCGGGGATGATGCGGTGGAAGACCGTCCCGTCGTACAGCCGGGCCTTCGTCCTTTCCTTGGTGCGCGGGTCGGTCCACTCCCGGGCGCCCTCGGCGAGTTCGACGAAGTTGGCCACCGTCTTCGGTGCGTGGTCCGGGAAGAGCTCGACCCGGATGTCGCCGTGATTGGTGTGCAAGGTCGCGTGCAGCGGCACAGCATTCTCCTCGTTAGGGGCCGACTCGGTGGGGGTTGGCTCGATCCTTCCACGGTGCCGGGCTGCGTGACGTCGCTCAGCCGAGCAGCGGCGCTACTTCGGCGGCGATGGCGCGAGCCTCCAGCGAGGAGGCCTGGTTGATCGTGACCACCAGCAAGGTGCTCCCGCTGGTGACGGCCAGCACGGTCCGCTCGACGGAGACCGTGACCACACCACCGTCGGCGATGTCGTCGATCGGGTTCGCCGCGGCGGTGCCGACGTCGACCGCAGCGATCTGCGCCTGGACCGCCGAGTCATAGGTCGTGATGGCGACGTCGGCGGCCGGCTCTCCGTCGGATCGATAGAACGTGCACCCGGGCAACGATTCGTGGCTGGTGGTGGTGTACGTCGTGCGGGCGATCCGCTGACCCACCGTCTGCTCGACGAAGCCGGTGTCCAGGTAGAAGCAGTCCCCGTCCGCCGTGACCGGCGTCGGTGTCGTCGTTGCCGTCGGCGATGGACTCGGCGGGGCGGTCGACACCGGCGATGTGACCGTCGACCTGACCGGCGACCCGCTCGGCTGCGGGTCGGCGCTCTGGCAGCCGAACAGAAGCAGTACGGCGAGCAGCAGCGTCAGACGGGTCAATCCGCTCCGCCGTGGCCGACCGGGAACGTCCAGCGGAACACGCTCAGCCCCGGACGGTGACACCAGCAGTCGTGCGGGCAGTCACAGACCAGCAGCCCCTCACGCTCGAGTCCCTTGCTCAGCAGTACAGCGCCGGCGTACGCAGCCAGCAGGTAACTCGCGATCCTCGCCATCACCCCACCCTAGCCAGGACTACCGCGTCAGGCCGGGCGATGAGTTTCGGTGCTGGCGGAAGTCATTACGCTGAGACCCCCGTGGGCGGCCGCAACGGCGCGGCCGGGAAGGAGTACCGATGACCGGTGTTCGAGTTCTGGTGGGTACCCGCAAGGGCGCCTTTACGCTGACGTCAGACGGCAGCCGCAGGGACTGGGAGGTCAGCGGCCCGCACTTCCCCGGCTGGGAGATCTACCACGTCGCGGGTTCACCGGCTGAGCCGGATCGACTCTTCGCCTCCCAGTCCAGCGGCTGGTTCGGCCAGCTGATCCAGCGCTCCGACGACGGCGGCCAGACGTGGGAGCCGATGGGCAACGAGTTCGCGTACGACGGCGTACCGGGGACGCACCAGTGGTACGACGGCACGCCGCACCCGTGGGAGTTCGCGCGGGTCTGGCATCTCGAACCGTCGCCGACCGACCCCGACACGGTGTACGCCGGGGTCGAGGACGCCGCGTTGTTCAAGTCGACCGACGGCGGTGGCAGTTGGGCGGAGCTGTCCGGGCTGCGCAAGCACGGGTCCGGGCCGTCCTGGCAACCCGGCGCCGGGGGGATGTGCCTGCACACGATCGTTCTCGACCCGACCAACCCGGCCCGGATGTATGCAGCCATCTCCGCCGCCGGCGTGTTCCGCAGCGACGACTCCGGAACGACGTGGCGCCCGATCAACCGCGGGCTGCAGTCCGAGGGGATCCCCGACCCGGACGCCGAGGTCGGCCACTGCGTCCACCGCATCGCGATGCACCCGTCCCGTCCGGACGTGCTGTTCATGCAGAAGCACTGGGACGTCATGCGCAGCGACGACGCCGGCGAGAACTGGCACGAGGTCAGCGGCAACCTGCCCACCGACTTCGGCTTCCCGATCGCGGTACACGCGCACGAGCCGGAGACGATCTACGTCGTACCCATCACCAGCGACTCCCACCACTTCGTGATGGAGGGCAAGCTGCGGGTCTATCGCAGCCGCACCGGCGGGAACGAGTGGGAGGCGCTCACCGCCGGCCTCCCGCAACAGGACTGCTACGTCAACGTGCTCCGGGACGCGATGGCCATCGACTCCCTCGACTCGTGCGGCGTGTACTTCGGCACCAGCGGCGGGGCGGTGTACGCCTCGGCCGACGCCGGTGACAGTTGGGCGCCGATCGTCGCGGATCTGCCTGCCGTGCTGTCCGTGGAAGTGCAGACGCTGCCATGATCCGGGTCGTTCTCCCGGCGCATCTGCGCTCGTTGGCGAAGCTGAACGGCGAGGTGAAGCTCGATGTCGACGGGGAGGTCACCCAAGGCGCCGTCCTCGACGCGCTGGAGGCCGCCTATCCGATGCTGCGCGGCACCATGCGCGACCAGGCGACCAAGCAGCGTCGGCCGTTCGTGCGGTTCTACGCGTGCGAGGAGGATCTGTCGCACGAGCCACCGGACAAACTGCTGCCCGACGCGGTCGCAGCAGGCACGGAACCGTACCTGGTCATTGGGGCGATGGCCGGGGGCTAGCTACAGATTCCCAACGGCCTTGGGATCACGCGCGGTCCGGATGCCGTTCGGGAAGATGGCTGCATGTTCACTGCGCTGAGCCACCTGTACTGCCCGCGTTGCGGGGCAACGGCCGATGCTTTCGTCCGGCAGGGGCTGTGCCGATCGTGCGGGTCGCCGCTGTTGGCGCGCTACGACCTGTCGTCGGTTCCGATCCGGCGGTCCGCGTTGGCCGACCGGGCGCCGGACCTGTGGCGGTATCACGAGCTGCTCCCGGTGTCCTCACCCGAGCACGTCGTGACCCTGGGCGAGGGCATGACGCCGCTGCTCGCCGTACCGCGTCTTGCCGCGGCACTCGGCCTGGAGCGGCTGTGGATCAAGGACGAGGGACTGCTACCGACGGGGTCGTTCAAGGCGCGCGGTGCGGCCGTGGGCGTTTCCCGGGCCCGCGAGCTCGGCATCCGGGCGATGGCGATGCCGACCAACGGGAACGCCGGGGCGGCCTGGTCGGCGTACGCAGCCCGGGCCGGCCTGGAAATGCTCGTCGCGATGCCGGTGGACGCGCCCACGATCACCCGGGTCGAGACGGTTGCCGCGGGTGGCCGGCTGGTGCTCGTGGACGGCCTGATCTCCGACGCCGGCCGGCTGGTGTCCGCGGCGGTCGCTGACACCGAGTGGTTCGACGTGGGAACGCTCAAGGAGCCCTACCGCATCGAGGGCAAGAAGACGATGGGCTTCGAGCTGGCCGAGCAGCTCGGCTGGCGGATGCCCGACGTCGTCGTCTACCCGACCGGCGGAGGCGTCGGGCTGATCGGCATCGTCAAAGGGCTCATGGAACTTCTCGGCCTGGGTTGGCTGGAGGGGCCGCTGCCTCGGATGGTGTGTGTGCAGGCGGCCGGCTGCGCGCCGATCGTGCGGGCTTTCCAGGCCGCTGCCGGCTCGTGCGAGGCATGGCCAGACGCGCGGACGGTGGCGTTCGGGATCACCGTGCCCAAGCCGCTCGGCGACTTCCTCGTGTTGTCCGCTCTGAACGAGACCGCGGGGACGGCGGTGGCGGTGACCGACGCGGAGCTGCTGGCGGATGTCGCCCTGGTCGGCCGGCTGGAGGGGCTGTTCCTCTGTCCGGAAGGCGCGGCGACGGTGGCCGCCGTGCGGGCCTTGGTCTCCTCCGGTTGGATCAGTTCGGACGAGGAGGTGGTGCTGCTCAACACCGGGTCGGGGCTGATCTACCCGGGCACCGTGCCGGTCGACGCTCCCAGGATCGCCGCTGACGGCGAATTCCATCTGCCACCGGCAGAATCGCAATGAGCGAGCGAGCGTATGAGTTGCGGGCGATCGGCTCCAGCAGGAGGTGAGCGAGGGTCTGCGCGACCTCCGGCCCGGAATCGACGTCATGGTGCTGACCTGGCTGGACCGGGCGCAGCGTGATGCCGAACCCCGGTCCTCGACGTGGGCGTCGAACGGTAAGCCCACTCAGGCGCCGAGCAGCAGCGGGCGGAGGACATCCGGTACGGCGCCGGCTGACCGGATAGGCCGCTGACCGGTCAGCTGCTCCGCGTCGGCCGGCGGCAGCCCGACCGACCCGACCAGGACGGTCCTGGCCGCTGCAACCGGCAGCAGGTTGAACCAGCGCAGTCCGAGTTCTGCCCGCCCCTCGGGGGTCAGCGTGCCGTGCGCCCGGACACGGGCCATGCCGCCGTCGGGAAAGACATCCACCCGAAGCTGCGATACGGGGGGCCCAGTCGGCAGCACGAAGCGGTGCCGGGTGTCGGGCAGCAGCGAGGTCCGGGCCAGCACCGGGATCGATTGCCCGTCCACGCCCCGACCGGTCACCTGCGCAGCCCCCGGGGCATTGCCCACGAAGTACGACGTGTCCAGTTCCAGCAACCGGACCACGCCGGGCGCTGTCAGCGCGAACTGCACCCAGTCGTTGCCGTCGTCGCGTCGACGAGCAGTCTCCCAGCCCTCGCCCATCGACGATGCCAAGCCGGGTGAGATGAGGTTCGCCGGTGAGGAGTAGAAGCGGTTGCTGCAATCCAGCACCGCGCCGCCGTTCTCCAGCGCAACAAGGTCCACGCCGCCGATGTCGAGCAGCCGTGGGTCCGGCACCGGCTCGCCGTGCACCCGCAGCCGGGCGACCCCGCCGTCGGGGTAGATCCTCAGCCGAACGTGGGTCACCCGTTGCTCGACGGTCACCGGATACTCGTTGGCCTGGTCGCCGCCGGCGGGCGACCGGGGCACCAGAGGGAACCACTCCGCATCCTCCGGCGCGCGGTAGCCCTCGATCCCGGTGCCCTCAACCGATACCTCGGGCGGGTAGTTCCCGGTGAAGAACGACGTGTCGACGACCACTGCGCGGACCACACCCGGTACGCCCAGCCGGACCACCGCATTGTCGTGCCCCGGCGTACGACGCCGCCGGCTCTCCCAGCCGTCGTAGATCTGGCCGCGGTGCCCGAACGTGTGCGGCCGGAACCCGGGGGCCTGCGGGGTGATCAGGTTCTCCTTTTCGGCGAACAGCTCGTCGTTTGCCGCGACGACCGAGCCGCCGAAACGCCGAGACGCCAGGTCGGGCAGGGTCAGGAACTCGGTCATCGCGGACTCCGTCGCATCAGGCGGTCCAGCGCGACCCGATCCGAACCGGTGAGCTCCGCGACCTCGTCGTCGTCGATCGCGCCGCATTCCAGGCCTCGGACGATCACCGCAGCCAACGCCTGCGCGGTGGCGGGCTCGTCGAGCACCGCCGTCACCGACTGATCGAGATAGGTGCGCAACCGCTGCGCCGCCGCCGGAAGGGCCGCCCGGAAGAACGAGTACGTCGCGAGGTACCGCGTCGGCAGTTGCCCCGGATGCAGGTCCCAGCCCTGGTAGAAGCCGCGCTCCAGCGACCGCCGTACCAACCGGAGATGCTCCGCCCATCCCCGGCGTACCGCGGCGCGATCGCCCACCGGCAGCAGGTTCGTCGAGCCATCCGACAGCCTCACGCCGGTCCCCGCCGCCGCGACCTGCATCACCGCCTTCGCGTGGTCCGCGGCCGGGTGCTCCATGCTCTGGTGCGCCGCCGCGACCCCGCACGCGGCGGAGTAGTCGTACGTGCCGTAGTGCAGCCCCGAGCACCTGCCCGCAGCCGCATGGATCATCCGGGCCACGGTCGCCGTACCGTCCGCCCCGAGCACCGACTGCGGCGTCTCGATCTGGAGCTCGAACCGCAGCCGCCCCTCGGGCAGCCCGTGCGCCTCCTCCAGCCGCTCGCAGACGACGACCGTGGCCGTCACCTGATCGACCGAGGTGACCTTCGGGAGCGTGACGACGAAGCCGTCGGGCAGCGGGCCGTGCCGGAGGACCGCCCCCACGAACAGATCGAGGCTGCGTACGCCGCGCCGCCGGGTCGCCGGCTCGAGGCTCTTGAACCGCAGCCCCCAGTACGGCGGAGCGACCCCCGTGGCCAGGGCCGCCGCGGCGCCGACGACAGCCGCGTCCTCCTCGTCGTCGGGCCGGTGTCCGTACCCGTCCTCGACGTCGACCCGGAGGTCCTCGATCGGCTCCCGCGCGAGCTTTGCCAGCATCCGCTCGTACGCCGCCGCGTCAGCGAACCCGAGCTCGTCGGCCAGACCGGCCAGGTCGTGCTCAGCCAGCAGGGCGAGCGCCGCAGCGCCGTAGCGCGCCGGCAGGTCCGGGGTAACCCGGTCGGCGGGGACGTAGACGGTGTGGACGGGTTGTCTACCACCGACCTCTCCCGGGTAGCACACCACGAGTCTTCGGTCCACGCCCGCTAGCCGCTGGTCCAACTCGGCGTACAGCTCCTCACCCAGGACCGCGGACACCTAGGCAGGCTAACGCGACGATCCCCCTAGGCTCGGCCCATGCGGGTCCTCGAGGTCTGGCGCTATCCGGTGAAGTCACTGCAGGGCGAGCGGGTGGAGTCCGTCGAGATCGGGCCGCAAGGACTCGAGGGGGACCGCGCCCACGCGCTGTTCGATGTCGAGACCGGATTCGGCCTCACCGCACGTCGCCAGCCGCAGCTGCTGTTCGCCTCGGCCCGGCTGCGCGAGGACGGATCGGCCGAGATCATCCTGCCCGACGGCTCGGTGGCCGCCGACGACGAGGCGCTGTCGGCATGGCTCGGGCGGTCGGTCGTGCTGCGCTCCACCGAGGAGGTGCGCGACCGGCGGTACGAGAACCCGGTGGACTTCGAGGAGGAGTCCGGGACGTGGGAGCCGTTCAGCGGGTCCAGTGGCGCCTTCCACGACTCCGGGAGGGCCAACGTGTCGCTCTTGTCCACCGCCACCATCGGCGGCTGGGAGCCTCGCCGGTTTCGGTCCAACCTGTTGCTCGACGGGGAGGGTGAGGACGAGTTGGTCGGCTCGCGGGTACGCCTCGGCGACGCCGAGCTGGACGTCGGCAAGCGGATCGACCGTTGCGTAATGGTGACCCGTCCCCAGCCGGACGGCATCGACCGAGACCTCGACGTGCTGCGGACGATCCATCGTCAGCGCGGTGGGGATCTGGCCGTCGGAGCGGTCGTCGTACGGCCGGGAAAGGTCAGCGTGGCGGACGAGCTGCTGCCGGCCTCGTAGGCTCGCCGCCCACGCTTTCCGTCGCGATCAGGGAGATGGGCCGGTCGTGGAGCTGGTGATCCGGGCTCGGCGGGCGATCCTGGCCACCGGCGAGGCGGCGGCAACGCTGGGCGTCGACGGCGGACGTATCGTCGCCGTCGAGGGGCTGCGCTCCGACCTGACCGGAGACGTCGAGGTGCAGTACGGCGACGAGGTGGTGCTGCTGCCAGGACTCCTGGACAGCCACGTGCATGTGAACGAACCGGGCCGCACGGAATGGGAAGGTTTTGCGTCGGCGACCCGGGCGGCGGCCGCAGGCGGCGTCACCACGATCATCGACATGCCGCTCAACAGCATCCCGCCGACCGTCGACGTCGCTGCGCTGGAGCTGAAACGCCGAGTCGCCGCACCACAGTCCACTGTGGACGTCGGCTTCTGGGGCGGCGCGGTTCCTGGTAACGGCGCGGAACTGCGGGCCCTGCACGAGGCCGGCGCGTTTGGGTTCAAGTGCTTCCTGCTGGACTCCGGCGTACCGGAGTTTCCGCCGCTGACGGCAGCTGAACTCGAGGCCGACCTGCAGATCATCGCCGCTTTCGACGGGCTGATGCTCGTGCACGCGGAAGATCCGGCGATCATCGCGGCCGCTCCGCGACCGGCCGGCCCGCCGTACCGCGACTACCTGCGCTCGCGTCCCTCGCGGGCTGAGGATGTCGCGATCCGGACCGTGCTGGAAGCCGCTCGACGTACCGGGGCGAGGGTGCACATCCTGCATCTGTCCAGTGCGGCCGCGCTGCCGCTCATCGACGCCGCCCGCACAGATGGCGTAGCGGTCACGGTGGAGACCTGCCCGCACTACCTGACGATCGCCGCCGAACAGGTTCGGGATGGTCGGACGGAGTTCAAGTGCGCGCCACCCATCCGCGACCAGGCCAACCGGGATCTGCTCTGGCAGGGCCTGGCCGCCGGGGTGATCGACTGCGTCGTGTCCGACCACTCGCCATGTACGGCCGACCGCAAGCATCTGGACACCGGCGACTTCGGCGCCGCCTGGGGCGGCATCTCCTCGCTGCAGCTCGGGCTGCCGGTGCTCTGGACGGAGGCGCGGCGGCGCGGGCACGAGCTGGCCGATGTCGTCCGCTGGATGGCCGCCGGACCGGCGCGGGTGGCCGGCGTACCCGGAAAGGGCGCTGTGACGGTAGGCAACGACGCCGACTTCGCGGTCTTCGCGGCTGACGAGGAGTTCGTCGTCGACCCGGCGACCCTGCACCACAAGAACCCGGTGACGCCGTACGCCGGCCGCCGCCTTCGCGGGGTCGTCCGAGAGACCTGGCTGCGCGGCACCCGTGTCGGCGGCCATCCGACCGGCCGGCTGCTCCGCCTTGGCTCCGGTTAGCCCGTCGTCGAGCTTGCCTCGCCGAACGCGGCTGGATTCGCTGGCGCCGAGTGCCCCGGGTGACTTCGACATGGCGATGTTCTCCCTCGGACCGGTCGCCGGGTTGCGACACCGCCGGGCTTTCACCGAGGCGACCGTCGCCGAGACCACCCGCCATGGCATCCTCGGCGACCAGGCGGTCTTCCGGCTGGAGGTGCCGTTCGAACTCATCCTGCTCACCAAACTTCCGGCGCCGGCCCGCCCTCTGATCGCCCGGATGTTGGGGCGATGGGTGGCGGGGTTGACCGCGGCGTCCCCGTCGGGCGCCCGGTTCGGCCTGCACCTGTGCCTCGGTGACATGAACCACCGCGCGTTCGGCCGGATGAACGACGTCCGCCCGGTGGTCCTGTTGACGAACGCGATCCTCGCCCGGCGGCCGGCCGCTAGACCGTTGGAGTTCGTGCATGCGCCGCTTGCCCCCGCTGACGAGCCACCGCCGACCGCGGAGTCGTTCTACGCGCCGCTGGCTGCCCTGAGACTTCCGGAGTCGGTGCGCTTCATCGCGGGCTTCGCGCACGAGGAACAGAGCCTGGACGATCAGCGGCGGGTGCTCGCGGCGGTCGAGCGGCTGCTCGGCCGTCCGGTCGACGTCGCCTCCTCCTGCGGTCTGGGCCGCCGCGACGCCGTCGCCGCCCGCCACGTGCTGGACCGCACCGCCGAACTCTGCACCGGCTGAGCGCCGTTACGGCAGCAGGGCCTGTAACGCGTCGAGGGTGTCCGCCTCGGCCGGGGTCTTGTCCGGCCGGTACCGAAGCACCCGGGCGAAGCGCAGCGCGATCCCACCCGGATAGCGGGTGCTGCGCTGCACGCCGTCCAGCGCGATCTCGACCACCAGCTCGGGCCGGAGGTAGACCACATGCCCGTCGGTGCCGGTGGACAGCCCCGGGAACGTCGCGGTCTGCCAGGCCAGCAGCTCGTCGGTCATCCCCTTGAACGTCTTGCCCACCATCACCGGCTCGCCGGATTCCGGGTCGAGCGCACCCAGGTGAATGTTGGACAGCATCCCGGTACGCCGGCCGTACCCCCACTCGGCACCGAGCAGCACCAGGTCGAACGTGTGCACCGGCTTGACCTTCTGCCAGGCCCGGCCACGCCGACCGGCCGCGTACGGCGAGCCCAGCGCCTTGACCATCACGCCCTCGTGGCCGGCGGCCAGCGAGCCGGCGAGCACGGCAGCGGCGGCTGCCTCGTCGGGCCGGACGACGCCGGGAATCCGCTCTCGGGCGGCAACCGACGTCAGGGCATCCAGCCGCTCGGTCAGCGGCGCGTCGATCAAGTCTTGGCCGTCCAGGTGCAGGCAGTCGAAGACATTGGGGCGTTGTACACCGGACCCGGCCAGGCTCACCGACTCCTGGAACGGCCGCGGCCGCCCCTCGTCGGTCAGCGCCAGCGACTCCCCGTCGAGCACCACTGACCGGCAGGGCAGCCCCAGCGTCCAGGCGACCAGCTCCGGAACGGCTCCGGTTATGTCGCGCAGGCTGCGGGTGTAGACGCCGACATCCTCGCCGTCACGGTGGATCTGGATCCGGGCGCCGTCGAGCTTGTACTCGACGCTGACATCCGTGCCGAGGTCGGCCAGCGCCTCGTCGAGGTTCGTTGCCGGGGAAGCCAGCATGGGACGGACCGGCCGCCCCACCTGCAGCCCGACCTCGGCCAGCGCGGCCGTTCCGCCGCGGAGCGCCGCCACCGCCGTCGCCGGGAGCCGGCCGGAGAGCATGAACGCCCGGCGTACGGCATCGCTCGGTACGGCGGCTGCTCGGGCCACCGCGTCGACCATGATCCCTTCGAGCGCCCCTTGGCGCAGCTCGCCGGTCAGCAGCCGGCGGAGAAACGTCTGCTCGTCGGCGGTCGCAGCGGCGAACAACCGGCCCAGCGCGCCAGCGCGACGCTGCGCGGAGCCCGCTCCGGATGTTCCGGCGATTCCTTCCAGCGCCGTGTCGACGGCGCCCACATCCAGGCTGGGCTCGGTCGCGGGCAGGGTCTCGACCGAGGACAGCGTCCGCCAGCCGGTCCCGATCCGGCCCTGCCGCGGTTCGCCGGCCAGCCATGCAACGACGGGGTCCACCTCCTCCGGTGACAGCCGTTGCAGCAGGCCGGCCAGCGCGTCGACCTTGGCCAACCGGGAGCGGGTAGCCGCCACCGTGGCAGACACCGCCACCACCTCGGCAAAGAGCACTGCGCCAGTCAACCAGCCGGCGGAGTGTCGGACCGACGTTCTAGGGTCGGCCCATGAGCAAGACGCTGAGTCGGGCCGAGACCCTGGACTCCATCGCCGACCTGCCCGGTTGGTCGCTGCTGACCGGCCGACTGCACACCTCGTACGACGCGCCGGATGTACCCGCCGCGGTCCGGCTGGTTCAGCGGATGTTCGAGGTCGCCGAGGAGATGGACCACCACCCCGACGTTGACATCCGCTACAAGCAGGTTCGGGTGCGTTGCTCGACGCATTCAGCCGGCGGCGTCACGTCGGCCGACATCGACCTGGCGCATCGGATAGAGCAGCTTGCCGCCGACGTCGGAGCGGTCCACCTGCCAGAGACCCCGACGTACACGGACATGGGCATCGACACCGCCGACGCGGAGCGGATCGCGCCGTTCTGGGCCGCGGTCCTGGGCTACGACTACGACGGCGACCCGGATTCGCTCAACGACCCGTTCGGCACCCGGCTCGGCGTGTGGTTCCAGCTCACCGACGGCGCCGCCACCGGGCGGAACCGTCCGCACATCGACGTGAGCGTCGCGGCCGAGCAGGCGCAGCCGCGGATCGAGGCGGCGCTGGCAGCTGGTGGCCGGCTCGTCACCGACGAGTTCGCGCCGCGCTGGTGGGTGCTTGCCGATGCCGATGGCAACGAGGCCTGCATCTGCACCGAGGAGGGTCGCGGCTTCTAGTGCCGTGTCAGGCATCGTTCGCCTGGTTGAAGATCCCGCCGAGCTCCTGCTCGGCGGCTGGCGAGGCGTCGCGGGCAGGCTCTCCCCCCCGCCGCAACTACGGCGACGACAAACTGAGGTGTGTGCCCTTCGGGTGCACGTCGCCGACGGCCGCCCTCCTGAGTACGACGCTGAAGCCGTCGACGCTATAGCCGGTGTCCACTCCGGGCGGAAAGACGACGACGATGAGTACCAATGTGTAGAGGGAGTCATCGGACGTTGCGACGCTGATCTGCTGCGCGCACCAGGTATCCGGATCAGTGATCGCGGCTTTACTGACGTACTCCTCCATCGTGTACCCGTCAGCAAGGTACAAACTCAGCAGCTCGGGGCAGACAGCTTTCAGCGGCGAGTCCAGCGAGTACTCCAGCTCCGCGCTCGGCCCCATGTCGAAACTGCCATCAGTGACCTCGCGGGACATCTCGACTGCTCCGTCAGGCAGGGGGGCCGACTCCACCCTGTCGACCAGCGGGGCCGCGGAGGTGCTGCAGGCGGCAACCGCAAAAAGGGCAATGGTGAATGCGCCGGCAACTGCGCGCCGGCGCCGTGGCGGGAGAACCGTCGGCGCGCTCATAGCGGACCCTGCACCGCTGCGAGCGTTGTGCATCGGCAGCAGTCGATCTGCGGGCGCACAACCATATGGCCAGTGTGCCATCGACCGCCCGATCGAGTCCGCGGACTGCCGGCGGAGCGGGACCCCGCCGCGTTCGCCGCCTTGCGCGACGGCCGGGTGCTGCCGGCCGGTCGGCTTGAACTGCCATCGTTCGGCGGTCGTGTTTTACGGGTGTCGTTGCACCGGTCCTAGCACCATTGAACAGCTGCCGCTCCGCCGGCACCGATGGCTACCGTCCGGTCAGCTTTGGACCTAGGAGGAGCTGTGCATCGAATCTCCCGGCCACCCGCGCTAGCCATGCGCTTCGCGCTTTCCTTGCTGGGCGCGAGCGCCCTGACCGTCACCGCGGCAGCCCCGGCGCATGCGGCGACGTACACCTTCGTCAACGTTGCCGACAGCGCCGAACTCGGCTTCGACCCGTTCAGCTTCGGCTGCGCGACCATCAACAACGGCGGTTCGATCGCGATCCGTGCGGGCCGGCTCGCTCAGGACGGGTTCAACACGATCCCTGGGATCTACCGCGCGAATCGGGACGGCAGCCTGAGCGTCATCGCGGAGAACGACCGGCGCTTTGACTTCATCGGCTTCAACCCGTCGATGAACGACCTCGGCACGGTGTCCTTCGCGGCCGGGATCGACGGCGGCTCCGGCGACGACTTCGAGGCGATCCTGACGGGCAATGGAACCCGGGTCAGCACGATCGCCGACACCCGCGGCCAGTTCAACTTCTTCGGCTTCGACACCTCGATCAACAACCGGTTCGAGGTCGCCTTCAAGGCCGAACTGGACGAAGAGGACGGCTTCGACGAAGGCCTGTTCTCCGGCCGCCGCGGGAATCGGATCATCACCCACTACCTCGCCTCGACGAGCCGCTTCGACGGCACCGACTCCCGGCCGTCGATCAACAATCGCGGGACCATCGCGTTCAACGAGTCGGTGAACTTCAACCTCGGCGTGTTCGCGGGGCGGGAGGGTCGGTTCGGCACCATCCAGGCCCCGGACCCCGACATCTTCGTGTCCGAGCCGGTGATCAATGATTCCGGCGTCGCCGCCTTCGAACGCTCCTTTGTCGAGAACGACCTGTTCGTGACCCAGATCGTCACCGGAACGGTGGGAGGACCGGTCGTGCCCGTGGTGGACACCCGCGGTCCGTTCGCCGAGTTCGGCTTCCGCCCGCCTGCGCTGAACAACGCCGGCGACGTCGCATTCCTCGGCACCCTGGACGACTTCACCACCACGGGCGTCTTCGCCGGTCCCGACCCGGTGACCGACCGCGTGATCGTGGTGGGCGACACCCTTGACGGCGACACGGTCACCGGGCTGCGGTTCTGCGAGGAGGGGTTGAACGACTTCGGGCGGCTGACGTTCACCGCTGACTTCCAGGACCCGACAACAGGGGAGAGTCGTACCGCGGTCTTCCGCGCCACTCCGGCTCGCTGACGTCGACCGCTGGTGGACACCGCCGGCTATCCGTGGGCGCCGCAACCGTTCTATCCTGCCTGGCACCATGCTGAAGCAATCGTCCAGCACCGGCAGCTGCCAAGTCGAACTCGTCGCCGCTCTGGATGACGCGGTCCGCAGCGACCACCGACCCAGGCCCGTCGTCGACGCGGTGACCGGCGCACTGATCCCGTTCTTGCGACGACCAGATCTACTCACGACCGCTCAACGCACCGGCAACCCGGCCGGCTACCGCCAGCGCGTTTTGTACGTCGCTGACGACGGCGCCTTTTCTGTCGTCGCGCTGGTGTGGCTGCCCGGGCAGGCGACCCCGATCCACGACCACCTCTCGTGGTGCGTCGTCGGCGTCCTCCAGGGAGAGGAGTCCGAGACCCGCTATCGGCTCGTCGACGACCGCCTGGTCGTCGAGCAGGAGGGGCTGACCAGTCCGACCGGTACGGTCGCCGGGCTCATCCCGCCAGGGGACATCCACCGGGTGACCAACGCCGGCAACGACGTCGCCATCTCCTTGCATGTCTATGGTGCTGACCTGCGGCAGCGGCCGAGCAGCATCCGCCGCTGCTACGACCTGCCGATCTCCCGCGCGTGAGGACCGCTGAGGGTCAGGTCCCGGGCAGGAGCTGAACAACGCGGCCGAAGTTCGGCAACGGGCGACCGGCCGCCAGCAGCGCGGCCAGCGCCGTACGCGGTGTGTGCTCGCCCGAGTCGCACAGCCGAGCGATCGCGCCCGCGATCTGCGGTGCGGCGAAGGACGTCCCGCTCCACACCGCCCACGAATCCAGACCGAAGACGTCGGGGTCCGGGTCGATACTGGCCGACTCCTCGCCAGGGAGGTACGTCGACATGACCCCCTCTCCGACAGTCGAGATGTCCACCCACACACCGTGCGAGGACCACTCCGAGGCCGGTGTGAGGTCGGCCCGGACGGCTCCCACGGCGACAACGCGGCGGAACGCCGCCGGCCAGCAGGGGCGGCTGTCACCATAGTTGCCGGCCGCCGCAATCACGAGTACCTCGGGGTCCCTCTGTCCGATGAGCTCCAACGCGGCTTCCAGGGCGACCGGCGGACCGTCGTCGATTGTCTGCGAGCCGAGGGACAGGTTCAGGATCTTGGCGCCGTCCTCGGCCGCTCGGATCATGGCGCAGCCGACGCGCATTTCGCTGCCGATCCCGTCGCTGTCCACTGCCCGGTAAACCCGGATGTCCGCCCCCGGGTGCACCTGCTGGACGACCCCGGTGACGAACGTTCCATGGCCCGAGGCGAAGTCCAGGAAGCCGTCGGGACTGCCTGCCGGAAACTTGTCGGTCTCGTCGATGTTGTCGCCGGGACGGTCAATACCCGGACGGTTGTTATCCAGGCGCTGCAGCCAGCCATCGCTGCGTTCCTCCTCGGCGATTCCGGTGTCGATGACCGCGACCCGCCACCGTCCCCTCTCACCGGACGGCTCGGTGACTGTGAAGGTGCGCCGACCATCTGACAGCTCGGCACCGCCCTCGCCCTTGATGATCGCGGCCAGCGGGGTGACGTGGTTCGCCGAGACCGGAATGCCGCGTGCGCGCAGCGAACGCGCGACGCCGGCCAGCTCCTCCGGGTCGATACCCGGCCGGGTGAACCGGGCGACCACCGCTTCGAGTTCGGCGCAATCATCGGCTGAGTCGCCAGCCTCGGTGAACCCGGCTCTGGACAGCAGGCCCGGTGCGATCTTGTCGCTGGTCAGGGCCTCGCGACGGATCAGCAGTTCCCCGGCGGCGATAAGCACCGGAAACCCGCGCGGGCCGGGCACGATATCGAACTGAAGCACTCCCCTGTCGGCCAGCGGCGCCCGCCGCGACTGCAACTCCGCCAGGAGGCGACGCTGGTACCAGTTGTTCGTGCGCGGAGCGGCGAGGCTGCGTATCTGAGCGCCGACCATCCTCCGCTCGGCGTCGCGTTGCTCTGGCGTGCGCGGGTCGTCGTACTTGCCGACGAGCCGAAGCACCGGCACCGCATCGTTACCGTCCGAACCAGAGCCGTCCATGACTGTAGTTACCCTCCACCTGTTGGCGTCGTCGCTAGCATTCGGTTGGGTGCGGTTTGGGTGCATTGTTCTCGTTGAACGGTGGCTATGGAAGCCGAGTCTTCGGACCTGCTGTCACGCGCCGCCTCCGCGTATCGCGACGTGGACGCCGACCCGAGCGGATTCGGCCCCGAGGCTGCCCGCCTGGTGGTCGAGGCCCGGACAGCCGGACATGTCGAAGCTCTGGTAAGCGCACTGCGCGCCGAAGCCTGGGCACACCGCTCTCAACGTTCGAACACCCGAGCCAAAGCGCTGCTCGACGAAGCGGCCCGCCTCGCTCGCAAACACGATCTGCCCGAACGTCTCGGGGACGTATTGACCACGCGCGCTGCGGTCAACCTCGAGCTGGGCAGGGAGCGTGCGGCCGAGCATGACCTCGCCGCCGCGGCGGCGCTGGTAACGGGCGAGAGTGCCCGACACCGTGACCTCCAGCTCGCCATCCTCCATCACAACATCGGGAGGCTCACTGCTGCCGCGGGCATCTACCGGGCGCTGCTGACCCGCCCTGACGTGCCCCTCGTCGTGCAGGGCAAGGCGGCCAACAACCTGGCCCATATCGAGGCGCAGCAGGGGTCCTACCGGGCCGCCCTGCGCTCGCTGGACGCCGCAGCGGCTGCCACCACCAATCCGGTGATGGCGGCTGGGGTGACGCTGAGCCGAGGATGGGTGACCGTCCAGGCCGGGATGCTCCCGGAGGGTCTGCGGCTCTTCGACGAGGCGGCCCGGCTCTTCCAAGCCGCCGGCCTGCCACTCGACGAGCTCTACACCGAGTCAGCTGACGCTCTGGGCGATCTCCGGCTGCTGCCCGAGGCCAGCGCAGCCGCGGTGCGCGCCGCCGCGGAGTGCGAAAGCCACGGCGTACCGCTGATGGGCGCGGACGCGCAGCTCCGGGTGGCTCGGCTGGCTCGGTTGTCCGGCGACCTGCAGGGCAGCGTCGCGGCGGCTGAGCGCGCCGTCTGCATGTTCCGGCAGCAGCGCCGCCCGGCCTGGGTGGCCCGGGCGGTTCTGGTCGGCATCGAGGTTCGGGTCCAAGCCGGTGAGGTCGGTGCACCGGACCTCCGCGCCGCGCGCCGGGCGGCGACGACATTGGACCGTCTCGGAGCCCGCCCGGAGGCTGTCCACGCGCACCTGACGGCGGGTCGGGTAGCCGCGGCGCTGGATCGCGGCAGACACGCGCGCCAGTCGCTGTCCAGGGCCGCCGGCCTTGCCGCCGCCGGGACGCCGGTTCTGGTCCGCCTCGACGGGCACGTGGCCGCTGCCCTGTGCGCACGGCTGCAGGGAGTCGACCGGGAGGTGCTGCGGCACTGTCGGGCCGGTTTGCGGGACCTGTTCCGGTATCGGGCCGCGTTGCCGTCGATGGAGCTGCGGGCGTTGGCGTCGGGGCACGGCGCGGAACTGGGCCGGCTCGGCCTGCAGATCTCACTGCAGAGCGGTTCTCCGCTGCGGGTACTGGACTGGATGGAGCGCACCCGTGCCGCGGCCCTGTCGACGGTCGAGCGGCCGGCAGCCGACGGTCTGGAGGAGGAGTTCGGCGCCCTCCGAGCGGTACACGCCGAACTGGCCGAGGCGGTCGCCGGCAGCACTGCGGACCCCGCTGGCACAGTCCCCGCCCTGGACCGGGACTCTCCCGCCGAGCGGCCGGGCACGAGCCTGCTATCCAAGCAGCGGGAGATCGAGGCCAGGATCCGGCGAGCGACCTGGGTCCGCGGCGGCGCCGCGGACACCGACTCGCAACCGAGCAGTCCAGCCGGCGTGCGGGCGGCGCTGGCCGGGCGGTTTCTGGTCGAGTACGGCGTACTCGCCGGGCAGCTTTTCGCCGTTGTGCTGGCTGCCCGCCGGAGTCGGCTGGTCGACCTCGGAGCCGTCGCTGCCGTCGAGGCGCAGGCTCAGTCGCTGATGTTCGCGCTGCGCCGGCTGACCCGCCCGCGCCGAGGCGCTGCGCTGGCAGCTGCCCGAACCAGTGCGGAGTTCGGCTTGGGCCGGCTCACTTCGCTGCTGTTGGCGCCCCTGCATCTCGACCCGGACTCGAGTCTCGTCGTCGTACCTGCCCGTGGTCTGCACCGCCTCCCGTGGGCGGCTTTGCACGGCGGACCGGTAGCCCTCGCCCCGTCCGCCGCGTTCTGGGTCCGGACCAGCACGGCCACCAGCGACAGCGGCGGCCCGACCGTCCTCGTCGCCGGTCCGGACCTGTCCGGGGCGGTCCGGGAAATCGAGGCGGTGCGGCGGCTGTACCCCAACCCGGTCGTGCTGGTGCCACCGCAGAGCACGGGCAGCGTCGTGGCGAAAGCCATCGTCGGCGCCGCCCTGGCGCACCTGGCCTGCCACGGCGACTTGCGGGCGGACAACCCGACCTTCTCGGCGCTGCGGATGAGCGACGGGCCGCTGACCCTGCACGAGCTGGACAGCCGCGGCGCCGCCCCCCGACGGATCGTGCTGGCCTCCTGCGAGTCCGGGGCTCAGGTCGAGTACGTCGGCGACGAGGTCGTCGGTTTCATCAGCGCTTTGATGGCTCGCGGAACGGCGGGGCTCGTGGCCAGCACGGTGGTGGTCTCCGACGCGGAGACAGTGGATCTGATGTGCGCCCTGCACCAGGCGTTGCGCGCGGGCGCGACCCTGGCCGATGCCCTGTACGGCGCGCGCCAAACCGTCGACCGGGACGACCCCCGAGCCTTTGTGTCGTGGTGTGCGTTCAACGCCTACGGCGCAGCTTGACCGATGCCGAAGGTATCTGCGGGGTGGCGCGGCGATCCGTAAGGCATGCCATTCGGTGCCCAGGACGAGCGCACGTTCCGCAAGACGATGAGCAAGTTCCCGACCGGTGTCACGCTGTTGACGACGATGGCCTCCGGCCGCCCTCGCGGCGTGACCGCGAGCGGCTTTGCCGCGCTCTCGGCCCAACCGCCTCTTGTCCTCATCTGTGCTGGCAGCAGCCTCAGCCTGGATCGGCGCGACGGCTTCGCGGTCTCGGTATTGGCGCAGCACCAACACGACGCCGCGCTGCGATTCGCCGAGGGACGCCGGCGGCAGACGGGTCAGGTGTTCGACTGCGTTCCCTGGTGGCCGGCTCGGGTATCGGGGGCCCCGGTCTTGTCCGGGTCGGTCGCGTGGTTCGACTGCACCGTGCACGACCTGATCGAGACCGGGCAGCAAACGATCATCGTGGGAGCGGTGTGCGACCTGGGACATGTCAACGGCGAACCCCTGCTGCAGGTGGACGGCGGCTATCGCGGGCTGGAGCACCCGGCGCCGCCGCCGCTGCTACCCGGCGCCGGCCACGGCGCCCTGCTGTCATTCGCCGCGCACCCCTGACGTCACCGTCAACAGGCGAACGCCAGCCGGGGCAGCGGCCGATGAGGCGCGACCTGCGTCCCGTCCGGGAGCAGCTCGCCGGTGTCGTCGAATACGACCACGCCGTTGCACAGCAACGACCAGCCCAGGCTTTCCTGACGGGCGACGACGTGTGCGGCAGCATGATCGTGGGCCGACGCGCTCGGGCAGCCGGGGACGTGCGTGCACATAACTCCTCCTGATGGAGCGGCGATACCCCTCAGACCGGCCAGCCGCCCGGGTGATACCGCAAACTCGTCGAGGCAGGCTTGTATCAGGAGCCGATCTGCCGGATCTTGACTGTGATGGCTACGGAGACCCGTCGCTGCGGCGGATCACCCGGATCCTCGCCGGAGGAGACCTGCATGCTCGGTACGCGCACGAACACCGACCTCGTCGAGGCGGCTGCTCGCGGTGATCAGGACGGGTGGGATGAGATCGTGCAGCGCTACCTTCCGCTCGTCTTCTCCGTCATCCGGCGCTACCGGTTGTCCAGCAAGGACGCCGAGGACGTCAGCCAGACCGTCTGGCTGCGGCTCGTCGAGCATCTGGACGCCATCCGGGAGCCTCGGGCGCTGCCCATGTGGATAGCGACGACCACCCGCAACGAGGCACTTCGGCTGGTGACGGCGCATCGTCGTACCACGCCGGTGGACCCGCTCAACACCTCGGCGCTGGACGCCGAGGTGGACAGTGCGGCGCTGGACGAGGAACTGCTGCGAGCAGAGCGACAGCAGGCGATCCGAGACGGGCTCGCCGAGCTCTCCCCGCGACACCGTGAGCTGCTGCTGCTCCTGGTGGCCGACCCCCCGCTCAGCTACGAGGAGATCGGCGCCCGGCTCGGCATGCCTGTGGGCAGCATCGGCCCGACCCGTGCCCGTTGCCTGGCTCGGTTGCGCGGCAGCTCGGCGGTGCAGGTGTTCTTGTCGGCTGGACGGGATATGGATGTCACGGGGGGTGAGCGACTTGACTTCAGCACGGTGGGATGACGACGACGCGCTGCTGACCGAGCTGCGGGCCGCACTGGACGTGCCTGCGGTGCCGGAGCACGTCGTCGCAGCGGCCAAGGCGGCCTACACGTGGCGGACGATCGACGAGGAGTTGGCGTTCGCCGTACTGGTCTACGACTCCTCGCTGGATGACTCGGCGCTGGTGCGGGGGGAAGGTCCGCGGACTCTGCTGTTCGAGGGCGATCAGCTGTCGGTGGAGATCGAGGTGACCGAACAGAGCGTGATCGGTCAGCTGATCCCGCCGGGCCCCGGTCGGATCACGCTGACGAACCCGGCCGGACCCGTCGCCGAGACCGACGCCGACGAGGTGGGGTGCTTCGTGCTCCCCCGTCCCGGCCGAGGTGCGGTGCGGCTGATCTGCCGCTGCGGTGAGGACGCTCTCTGCACGCCCTGGCTGCCGCTCTAGGCGCTGCTTGGACAGCGGGAGACCGCACAAGCTGTCCGCATCCGGTCACTGACGGTGGCAATCCATTGTCACGGAATGGTAACGTCGTTATCGTTGCGTGATAGTTAGCCAGGCTCTCCGTCCTCGGAGGCTCCATCGTGAGAAGCACAAAGCGGTCATTGCTCGGCGCGGCGTTGGCAACAGCGGCGACCGCTCTGGTCGCAATCGGTGTCACCGCCGGCCCCGCGCAGGCGGCCCCGTCGGCACCGTCGTTGAACCCGACCGCGGCCGCCACGCTGGCAGCTGATCTGGACTCGGCCGGCTCTTACCGCGATGCCCGCACCGGCGACATGGTCGTCACCGTGACCACCGAAGCGCGGGCCAGGCGGGTCCGCGACGCCGGGGGCACCGCCCGGATCGTGCAGTTCAGCGGCTCACAGCTTCGGGCCGCCTTCGACGTACTCAACCGGGATGCGCTGATTCCCGGTACGGCGTGGTCGATCGATCCCACCAGCAACCAGGTAGTCGTCAGCACCGACGAGACGGTGACCGGCGCGACGCGGACCGCGCTGACCGCGGTCACGGACCGGCTCGGCGCCAAGGTCCGGATCGAGAGCACGCCCGGTGTGCTGTCCCGCTTCGTCGCGGGTGGCGATGCGATCTACGGCAGCGGCTCGCGGTGCTCGCTCGGCTTCAACGTCACCGACGGCACCTATGCGTACTTCCTGACCGCTGGGCACTGCGGAAACACCGTCAACACCTGGTACACCGATGGCGGTCAGTCGCAGGCCATCGGCGACACCCTGGGCAGCAGCTTCCCCGGCGATGACTTCGCCTTGGTCGGCTACACCAATGACATCCCGCGCCCCGGATCGGTGCAGCTGTACAACGGCTCCTACCAGGACATCACCACGGCGGGCAACGCCTTTGTCGGTGAGCAGGTCCGCCGCAGCGGCAGTACCACCGGCCTGTTCGGCGGTCAGGTCCAAGCCCTGAACGCCACCGTGAACTACCAGGAGGGCTCGGTCTTCGGCCTGACCCAGACCAACGTCTGCGCCGAGCCCGGCGACAGCGGCGGCGCGCTGTTCGACAACAACATCGCCCTCGGGCTGACCTCCGGTGGCAGCGGCAACTGCAGCACCGGCGGCACGACGTACTTCCAGCCGGTCACCGAGGCGCTGAACGTCTACGGGATGAACGTGTACTGATCTGATCCATCGGACTCCGCCCAAGCGTTCAGGAGGAACCTATGAAGCTCAACATGACGTCACGCCGCCGGGCGGTCGTGGCCCTCGCCGCAGCCGCGATGGTGACGATCGGTGTGCAGGCGGCACCGGCCCAGGCGGCCCCCGCCGCGCCGACGCCGCTGTCCGCAGTCGCCGCCGCAGAGCTGGCCGCGGATCTGGGCTCGGCCGGCAGCTATCTCGACTCCGGCCGCATGGTCGTGACGGTCACCAGCGCGGCCGCCGCGCAGCGAGTCCGGGACGTCGGCGGTGTGGCGAGGATGGTGCGCTACAGCGCGGCCGACCTGCGGGCGGGCACGGATCTGCTCAACCGCGACGCGCTGATCGCCGGCACCGCATGGTCGGTGGACCCGACGACGAACCAGATCGTGGTCAGCGCCGACGAGACGGTCACCGGCGACAAGCTGGCCCGGTTGACCGCCGTCACGGACCGGCTGGGCGACAAGGTGCGGATCGAGAGCACCCCCGGTGTGCTGAGTGAGTTCATCAACGGGGGCAAGGCGATCTACGGCGGCCAGTACCGCTGCTCCTTGGGCTTCAACGTGCGCAACGGCAACACGTACTCCTTTCTGACCGCCGGGCACTGCACGAACCTGGCGACTACCTGGTACTCCAACTCGGCCAAGACCAAGACCCTCGGCACCCGGACCGGCACCAGCTTCCCAACCAACGACTACGGCATAGTCCGCTATAACAGCGGCGTGTCACACGCGGGCAACGTGCACCTGTACGGCGCGGGCAGCCAGGACATCACCACCGCCGGCAACGCCTTTGTCAACGAGCAGGTCCGCCGCAGCGGCAGCACCACCGGCGTACGGTCCGGTCAGGTCACCGGCCTGAACGCCACGGTGAACTACGCCGAGGGCACCGTCTTCGGCATGATCAAGACGAACGTCTGCGCCGAGGGCGGCGACAGCGGGGGTCCGCTGTTCGACAACACCATCGCGCTCGGGCTGACCAGCGGTGGCAGCGGGAACTGCAGCTCCGGCGGCACGACGTACTTCCAGCCGGTGACCGAGGCGCTGAACGTCTACAACGTCAGCGTCTACTGAGCATTTGACCGGGCGGTTCGCGGCTTTGTTGCCGACCAGTTACCGGCGTTGGCCGCGGTACGTGGCCAGCTCGGGATCACGACGTGCGGCGACGTTGCACGGTGCGGCAGGATGAGCTGCGCCCCTGTCCGTCCCTCGCGAGGAGCGCCATGTCCGACGTCGAGCTGCTCGTCATCGGGTCGGGACCGGGGGGGCAGAAGGCCGCCATCGCCGGCGCCAAGATGGGCCGGCGGTCGGCGGTCGTGGAGAAGGTCCACATGGTCGGCGGGGTGTGCATCAACACCGGGACCATTCCGTCGAAGACGCTGCGGGAGGCGATCGTCTACCTGACGGGATTGAGCCAACGCGAGGTCTACGGGCATTCGTACCGGCTGAAGCAAGACATCAGCGTCGGTGACCTGTCGGCGCGTACGCAGCACGTGATCGGCCGTGAGATCGACGTGATCCGCAGTCAGCTCGGGCGCAACCGGGTGGCGCTGCTGCCGGGAACCGCGCGGTTCCTCGACCCGCACACCGTCGGCGTCCGGTCGGAGGACGGGACCGAGCTGACGGTCCGCGCCGACCGGATCGTGATCGCCGCTGGCACCCGCCCTGCTCGACCGTCCACAGTGGACTTCGACGGTCGGACGATTGTGGACTCCGACCAGGTGCTGGATCTGGACCGGATCCCGGCGTCGATGGTCGTCGTGGGCGCCGGCGTGATCGGCATCGAGTACGCGTCGATGTTCGCCGCGCTGGGGACAAAAGTCACCGTGGTCGAGACGCGGGAGCGGATGCTGGACTTCTGCGATCTGGAAATCGTCGAGGCCTTGAAGTATCAGCTTCGCGATCTGGCTGTCACGTTCCGCTTCCGGGAGACAGTGGCGAGGGTGGAGCGGTACGAGCACGGGACGCTGACCCACCTGGCCAGCGGCAAGAAGATCCCCGCCGACACGGTGCTCTACTCAGCCGGCCGGCAGGGGGTCACCGAGGCGCTGGAGTTGGCGAACGCCGGGCTGCAAGCCGATTCCCGCGGCCGGATCACCGTCGATGCGAACTACCAGACGACGGTGCCGCACATCTACGCCGTGGGTGACGTGATCGGGTTTCCGGCGCTCGCAGCGACGTCGATGGAGCAGGGCCGGCGGGCGACCCACCACGCTTTCGGCGATCCGGTGCCCGGGTCTTTGACCGATCTCCAGCCGATCGGGATCTACACGATTCCGGAGATCAGCTACGTCGGGCAGACCGAGGAACAGCTGACCGAGTCCTCGATCCCGTTCGAGGTAGGAGTCGCCCGCTATCGCGAGCTTGCCCGCGGCGCCATTCTGGGCGACTCCTACGGGATGCTGAAGCTGCTCGTCCATGCGGAGGAGCGGAGCTTGCTCGGCGTGCATGTGTTCGGCACCGGTGCGACCGAGCTCGTCCACATAGGACAGACGGTGATGGGCTGCGGCGGGACGGTCGACTACCTCGTCGACGCGGTCTTCAATTATCCGACCCTGGCCGAGTCCTACAAGGTGGCTGCCTTGGATGCGATGAACAAGATGCGCGCGGTGGCTCGCTTCGCCGGCTAGCCTGGACGCGGAGACCGACGCCCTTCGAGGGCGGGCCTCCTTCGAGGACCGGTCGATGCAAGATGTCGCCCGGCAGGCCATCCGCGACTACATCGAGCGTGGGCCAGTGATCTGCCTCAACATCGGGGAGCTCCTGCACGTCGCCGAACGGGTCTTGGGGGAAGTGGCCGTGCGGGACGTCGGTCTGCTGGAGGCGGCATCGGGTCGTCCGCAGGCAACAGCGTTTGGCCAGGACGCCTATCCCGATCTTGTTGCCAAGGCTGCCGCCTTGATGCACTCCCTGGCCCGCAACCAGGGCTTGGTCGACGGCAACAAACGATTGGCGCTGGCCGGCAGCCTTGCCTTTCTCGGCATGAACGGGCAGCGGCTGACCCTGTCGAACGACGAGGCGTACGAGCTCGTGATGGCTGTGGCTACGGGCTCGCTCGACGATGTCGCCGACATCGCTGACGTCCTTCGCGCGGGCATTACCGCGCGTCGCTGATCAGCCGGTGGGCAGGTCGACGGTCTGGGTGCCGCCGCCGTAGCCGTTCTCCAGGTCGCGGCCCTCGACCACGACGCTAGTGACACCGTCCGGGATCTCCACGCCGGTCTGGGTCCGGGTGAACGGCTGCTCCGCGGCGTGGTCGTGGTCCAGCGTCATCTCGGCGTAGACCTCCTCGTCCGGTCCGAGGATCCGCCAGCCGTCGGCGTACCGCTCCGGGGTGTCGTACGGCGAGGACATCGTGACGTCGAAGGTGAACGTCCCGTCCTCGGCCCGACCGGCCACCACCTCAACCACGTCGGGGAACTGCTGATCGCTCTGCCCGGAGCTTTGGGTTTGCTGCTCGGTGGGAGCGGGGTCGGAGCAGCTGGTCAGAACCAGCGCACCCAGCAGTAACCCCAGCAGAAGACGTCGCATCGGTCCGACAGTAGGTGAACTGTCGGTGGTCCTGGATAGCCTCCCTGCGCGGCGTTACCGATCGGTAAGGCCGTCGGGGAGGATGACTGTGCACAGCATCGACGGCCGGCTGGTGTTGAGCCCGACCGACCTGACCAAGCACTTGGCCTGTGCTCATATCACGACGCTCGACCGGCAGGCACTCGACGGGATGGTCGAGCCGCCCGCCCCGGAGGATGACCTCACGGTCGCGCTGGCCGCCGAGCACGGGATGTCGCACGAGCGCTCTTTCCTCGCGACGCTGCGTACAGAGGGTCGGACCGTCGTCGAGATAGCGACGGCGTTCGACGGCGACGGTCGCCGGGCGGCCGAGCAGGAGACGGTCGCCGCGATGCGGGCAGGCGTCGAGGTGATCTACCAGGCGACCTTCTTCGACGAGACGTGGGGTGGACAGGCCGACTTCCTGCTCCGCTCCGACCGTCCGTCCGCGCTCGGGGCCTGGTCCTACGACGTGGCCGACACGAAACTGGCGCGGTCGCTGAAGGTGCCGGCGTTGCTGCAGATGGCGACGTATGCCCAGCGGCTGGCCATGTTGCAGGGCGGCGATCCGGAACACCTGTTCGTCGTGACGGGCGACGGCGTGCGCCGGCCGTGGCGGCTGCTCGACGTGTCGGCGTACGCGCGCCGCGCCAGGGCGCGCTTGCAGGACGCGCTGACCGATCGGCCGGTGACCGAAGCGGTGCCCGTGCAGCAGTGCAAGCAGTGCCGCTGGTCCCAGGTGTGCACCGACGGGTGGCAGGCCGCCGACGACCTGAGCCAGGTGGCGTTCATGCGGGCCGACCATCGCAGCGCGCTCCGCGAGGCCGGGGTGTCCACGGTCGCCGCGCTGGCCGCGGCCGATCCGGCGAGGCTGCCGGGCACGATCGGCCGATCGTCGCGTAAGCGGCTGGTCAGCCAGGCGGGCCTGCAGGTCCACGAGCGGGAGGCTGGCTCCCCGGCGTACGAGCTGCTGGTGCCGGACAGCGGCCAGCAGCTCGGGTTACTGCGGCTGCCGGAGCCCGATCCCGGCGACCTGTACCTCGACTTCGAGGGCGACCCGTTCGCCGAGGACGGCACCGGCCGGGAGTACCTCGCGGGCATCGGGGACCGGTTCGGTGGCTTCCGGACGCTGTGGGCACACGGCCCGGCGGAGGAGGCGGCCTTGACCGAGCAATTGGTCGACCTGCTGCTGCAGCGTTGGCGCGAGCACGCTGGGATGCACGTCTACCACTACGCGCCCTACGAGCCGACCGCGATCAAGCGGCTGACTGGCCGGCACGGGGTGCGCGAGGCCGAACTGGACCAGCTCCTGCGCGGAGGGCGGTTCGTCGACTTGTACGCCGTCGTCCGGCAGGGCCTGCGGATCAGCAAGCCGTCGTACTCGATCAAGTACCTGGAGGCGTTCTACTGGGGCACGGTCCGGGTGGGCGGCGAGGTGTCCGGCGCTCTTGACAGCGTGGTCGCGTACGAGCGGTGGCTGACCGATGGCGATTCGGAGATCTTGCGCCAGATCGAGGACTACAACCGGCTCGACGTCGAGTCCACCGCCGCTCTGCATCTGTGGCTGGAGCAGCGCAGGGACGAGCTCGGCCTCCGAGTCGGCCCCTTGCCGCGGCCGGGCGAGGCCCTGGTCGAGCCGCAGCCCCCGAGCGAGGAAGAACTCGCCGAGGCGGCGCTGGCCGCGCGGTTGCGCGAGGCTGGGCGGTCGCTGCTCGCCGGGCTGGTGCAGTGGCACCGCCGGGAGGGCCGGCCGCGGTGGTGGGACATCTTCCGGCTGAAGAACCTCACCGACGACGAGCTGCTGCACGACACCTCGGCGCTCGGCGAGCTGTCCGCGCCCGAACCAGCCGGCGTCGACAAGCGCAGCACGTTGTGGCGCTACGCCTTTCCACCGCAGGACACCAAGGTCCGCGAGGAGGTGCTGGACGTCGACTCCGCCGCCGGGCTGGGGACGGTGTTCGACATGGAGGCCGCTGACGGCTGGCTGACACTCAAGGTGGGTCCCGGCAAGCCGCCACCCCGGCCGCGCGGCTTCGCGCCGGGCGGGCCGCCGCAGGACAAGGTGCTGCGCGAGTCGATCGCGTTCGTCGGCACCGAGTGGCTGGCCGGCCGGTCCACACCCGGGTTGCGGTTGCTGGAGCGCGCCGTGCCTCCCGGTACGCCGGTGCGGGCCGGCGAGTCGCCGGCCGAGGCCGTGCTGCGGGTGGGCCGAGCGCTGTCCGGGGAAGTACTGGCGGCCCAGGGGCCACCCGGCAGCGGCAAGACCACCGTCGCGGCGGCATTGATCAGAGCACTGCTCGACGACGGCAAACGGGTGGGGGTCACGGCGACGTCGCATGCGGTGATCGGCAACCTGCTGAGCGCCGTCGGGCGGCCCGGCCTGCAGAAGTGCGACACCAACGACCATTGCGGGGCGCCCGGCATCGCCAGCACGACCCGCAACGACGAGGTAGCAGCGAAGCTCGCCTCGGGTGAGGTCATGCTGGTCGGGGGGACGGCGTGGCTGTGGGCTCGAGCGGACCTGCGAGGCGCTGTCGACGTCCTGGTGGTGGACGAGGCCGGCCAGTTCTCGCTGGCCAATGCGGTCGCGGTGGCGCAGGCGGCCCCGTCCTTGGTGCTGCTCGGCGACCCGCAGCAGCTGACCCAGCCGACGCAGGCCCTCCACCCGGACGGCGCCGACGCCTCCGCGCTCGGGCACCTGCTGGGCAATCACGACACCATCCCGCCGGAGTGCGGCATCTTCCTGGACACGTCGTGGCGGATGCACCCGCACATCACGGCGTTCGTGTCCGACCTGTCCTACGACGGGCGGCTGTCCTCAGCAGCCGGGCGGGAGCGGCTGCAGGTGTCCGCGCCCGGGCGGCTGCGCGGTAGCGGGGTGCGGTTCGTGCCGGTGGAGCACGCCGGCAACGCCGCCGGCTCGGACGAGGAGGTCAAGATCGTCGCGGAGCTGGTAGCCGACCTGTGCGGCGGCTCCTGGACCGACCACGCTGGGACGCCGCATCCCCTCGGGCTGGACGACATCCTCGTAGTGGCGCCGTACAACAACCAGGTCGGGCGGCTGCGGCAAGGCCTGCCAGCCGGTGCCCGGGTCGGGACGGTGGACAAGTTCCAGGGTCAGGAGGCGCCGATCGTCCTGTACTCGATGGCGAGTTCGTCCGCGGCGGATGCGCCGCGCGGAGTCGGCTTCCTCTACGACGTGCACCGGCTCAACGTGGCGGTTTCGCGGGCGCAGGCGATGGCTGTCATCCTGGCCAGTCCGCGACTGCTCGACGCTGCGGTGCACTCCCCCGAGCAGCTGCGAAGGGTCAACGCGCTCTGCCGGTACGCCGAGGTCGCCGAGCGGCAGGCTGCCGTACTCTGAAGACAACGGGGAGAGAGGCGGGTCTCATGACGACCCCGGGCCAGGAACGGCAGCCCTCTTACCGCCTTCTCAAGGTCGTGCTCCCGCTGGACGGGTCGGCGTCGTTCTTGCTCCCGGTCCTGCTGTTGGCTGCAGTGCCCGTTCTTCGCTGGCTCGATCCCTCGGCCACGTTGGTGGGAGCGGTCGTGATCGGCTCCGCCGTCGTGCTCGGTGCCTGCGGTGTGCTGATGGCCGCAGCAATGGCGAGGACGATGCTCCGCGGAGAGGCCGAACACCCGGAGATGGCGCGGTTCCTGGCCAGCAGCAGGCGCTAGTCCTCCCACCGGGTACCAGGCGCCTGCCCGATCTAGTGTCGTAGCGGTGAACGCAGTCGAAAGCTTCCGCGCCGTGGTAACCCGATCGGGGTGGACCCTCGATGAGGCCGCGCTTGCGATCGCAGCCGGCGCGGATCCGCGGCTGGACACCGGACGCTGGTTGACCGAACTCGACCGGCTCGCCGAGGGCGTCGGCTCCTTCGGGGCCCTCACCCGTCGGCTGTTCGTGGAGGCCGGCTTCGCAGGCAACGGGGAGCGCTACCACGACCCGCGGAACTCGCTGCTGCACCAGGTGCTCGCTCGCCGGCTCGGCCTACCGATCACACTCTCGGTCGTCTGCTTGGAGGTTAGCCGCCGCGCCGGCGTCGACATGGAGGGTGTCGCGATGCCGGGTCATTTTCTGGTCCGCCACGTCGGCAGTCAGCAGTACGTCGATGCGTTCGGCGGCGGCGAACTGCTGGACCTGGCCGGTTGCGAGGCTCGCTTCCGTCGCTCCACCGGCATGCAGATCCCGTTCGGGGACCATCTGCTGCCGACCGCGACTCGGCCGGCGATCCTGGCGCGCATTCTGGAGAACCTGCGCGGGGTCTACCGGGCCGGCCGGCCGGCCGACCTGGAGTGGGTGCTGCGGATGCGACTGATCCTGCCGGGCGCCGGCATCGAGGAGGTCATCGAGTTGGGCGAGGCGATGGGTCGGCAGGGCAAGTGGCTCGACGCGGCCGCCCAGCTGGAGTCCACTGTGGACAGCTGGCCGCAGTACGGCGAACGGTTGACCGTCGCCGCGCGCTCCCTGCGAGCCCACCTCAACTGAGCACCCGCGACGCCACGATCCTCGCGTGCAGGGCCACGCCGGGGCAGTCAGGCGGCCATCACGTCCCTGTCGCTGCGGATCGCCTGCCGGTAGTGCCCGATGAGCTCGTCGCCGATCTGCTCCCAGGTGCACCCCAGAACGGAGGCCCGGGCCCGCAGCCGCATCGTCGTCAGCCGAGCCGGGTCCTCCGCCAGTGCCCGCACCTGCTCGCGCAGCACTCCCGGCTCCCCGGCCGGCCATAGCCAACCGTTGTCGTCGTGATGGACCAGGTCCAACGGCCCACCGCGAGCCGGAGCGAGGACCGGTACGCCGGAGGCGAGCGCCTCCTGGATCGACTGGCAGAACGTCTCGTCGATTCCGGTGTGGACGAAGACGTCGAGGCTGGCTACCACCTCCGACAAGGCCCGCCCTCGTTGAAAGCCGAGAAACGCGGCGCCCGACAGCGAACGCTCCAGCCGAGCCCGGCGTGGGCCGTCGCCCACCACGACGACTCGGATGCCCGGCAAGCCAGCCAGCACCTGCAGCTGGTGCACCTGCTTCTCCCGGGCGAGTCGGCCGACGTAGCCGACGATCAGCTCACCCCGGGGCGCCAGGTCGCGCCGCAGCGCAGCGCTGCGATGCCACGGACTGAACGCCTGCTGGTCCACTCCCCGTCGCCAGAGCGCAAGCCGGTCGAAGCCGTGAGCGCGCAGCTGCCAGGCCGCCCAGGTCGACGGGACGAGCGTCACCTCCGCCAGGGCGTGGACCCGGCGTTGCCAGACCCAGGCCGCGTGGGCGAGCGGGCCGAGGTGATGCCGGCGGGCGAACCCGGCCAGGTCGGTCTGGAACACAGCGACCGCAGGAATGTTCAGCTTCCGGGCCGCCAGCGCGCCGGACCAGCCGAGCACCGTCGGCGAGGCCAGGTGCACCACATCCGGCCCGAACGCCGCCAGCATCGCGGTGAGACCACCACGCGGCAGACCGACCGGTACGCCGCGGTCCAGCGGCAGCCGAAAGGACCGGACCCGCTCGACCGGGATGCCGTCGTACGTGTCCGGTCCGGGTTCCGGGGCGATCACGAGGGACTGGTGGCCGGTACGGCGGAGGTGCGAGGCAGCCTGCTGTACGGAGTTGCTGACGCCGTTGACCGTGGGGTGGAACGACTCTGCCACAAAGGCGACCCGCACGACTCTGACGATGCTGGGTGAAGTGAGGGATCCACGGACCGGCAGGTAAGCGGCGGATGACTATTGGCCGACGTCTCGACGTCGGCCGGCCCGACCCGCGTCGGGGCTTGCCTGTTCATTCAGCCGCCGTATGCTCCACGCTCGCCTCGCCGCCAGCTTCGTGCTCGGCAGATCACCGGAGTTCGCATGCTTTTCGACCCACCGCCGCGAACCCTGCTGGTGCTGGGCGGCGGCGGCGCGATGGGTGCCTACCAGGCCGGGGCGTTGCTCGCGCTGGCGCACGCGGACGTGTTCCCCGATGCCTTGTTCGGCTGCTCCGCGGGCGGGTTGAACGCGGCCTTTTGGGCGGTCGAGCCGTCGGCGGCTCGCGCGGAGGAGCTACGGCGTTGGTGGCTGGACCGGCGCACGCACCGGCTGCTGTCGGCGTCGTGGTTCGCACGGGCGCGCGGCATGGCGGGGGCGCTGTCCGCTCGGCGGTCAGCTCTGTTCGACCCCGGACCACTGCGTCGGCTCATCGCCGAGAACGTCCCGGCTCACGACCTGTGTGAGCTGCGGGTGCCGCTCACTGTCACCACGACGTGCCTGGACTGCGCGGCCGCCCGCCACCACGACCGCGGCTCTGTCATCGACATCCTCACCGCTAGCTGCGCGTTGCCCGGCCTGCTTCCACCGGTGCAGCTTGCCTGCGCTGCTGACCGATCTGGGCACCTGCACGTGGACGGCGGGGTGTTGTGCGGTGTGCCGCTGGCCGCGGCGCTGACCGCGGCCGGGCCGAACGACCGGGTGCTGGTTCTCGACTGCGGGTTGGCGCCGGTGACCTCCGGGTCCGCGGGTTGCGCAGCGTATCCCGCCGGAGCACCCGAACTCATCGCGGAGGCCTGCGGCCTGGCCGCGGTCGGAGACCGCGAGTACGTCGCGCCGGTCGAGTCCAGCCGGGGCGCCATGGACGTGGTGCTGCGGGCGTTCACCGTTGCCCGCTCCGTGGCCAACGTCGCCCACGTCGCCGAGGGACTGGGCGACCCGCGGGTTCGGGTGCTGCCGCACATCGCCGACGCGTGGGCTGCTGGACTGCTCGACGTGCTACCCGAGGGCCCCCGCGACTTCCGGTGTACCGGCATGCTCGCCGAGGCCGGCGCCGACGCGACCGTGCGCTGGCTGGACGGCGGCGGGCTGGAACGCGTCGCCGTCACCAGTGCCGGCGAGGAATTCGGGTCGGCCTGACCGCTCGACTCCCATCCTGAGAGCCGCCGGCGCGACCCTGCCGCCGTGCTGAATGAGCCACGGAATCCCGCATGCCAGCACCCATCTGATTCGGGCCGGCCGTCCTGGTGCTCCGGGAATTCGCTGCGGCGGCAGCGGGACGGGTTCCGGCAGGTCACTGCCGGTCAGCGCTCGCACCGCGGAGTCGGCGATGAGTCGGTGTCCGGCCGGCGAGAAATGGACTCGGTCCACCTCCCACGCGCCGAGGAGACGGAGGTCGTAGATTCCAGCCAGGTCCAGCACCCGGATTCGGTCATCGGCAGCGGCCAGAGCCCAGACCGTGTCGTTCACGATGGCGACCCGGGCGACCAGCTGGCGGCGCAACCGCTTCGTGAGCGGTAGCGGGCGCAGCGCTCCGGGATCGTGCAGGGTGGCGAGGAGCACGGTGGCGCCGGCCGCCCTGAGGGAGTGCACGAGCACGCCCAGCTCAGCGCGGAAACGGTCGGGCCGGAAGCCGCTGCGGATGATGTCGTTCAGCCCGACCAGCACGGTGGCCAAGTCCGGTCGCTGGCTCACCGCCCGTGGCAGCTGGTGGCTGATGACGTCGCGGACCCGGGCGCCGGCGACCGCCATCTGGATCATGCTGGCCCCGGGGATTGCGTCGGTGAGCTGGGCCGCCCAGGTCTGCCCCGGTTCGACGTGGATACCTACACCTTCACCGCAACTGAGGCTGTCGCCCAGGGCGACCACCCGCGTAGCCTGTGGTCCCGCGCCCCGCCGACCGGTCCGCTCCTGTGGTGTGCTCCCGATCGATTGTGCGCTCATCGGGCCTCCTGTCAGTCGATCTGTCAGTCGTCGATCTGTCCGCGGTCGGCTTGTCTGTGGTCGCCGTGATCCCGTGCGCGGCAAGGAATCCGGTGATCGTCGTGGACCAGGGAAAGAGCTCGGCACGGGCGCGGGCATCGTGCCGTGCCGTGTCCAGCAGCGTCTCGACCGCGTCGGCGAAGGCGGCGGCCGTGCCCGCCGCCGCCACTCCTGCGGAACCGAGTACCTCGGGGAGCGCGGACGCTGCGTTGGCAACGACCGGCGTACCGCTGGCAAGCGCCTCGAGCGCGGCCAGCCCGAACGTCTCCACCGGACCCGGGGCGAGGAAAACGTCGGCGCAGGAGAGCAGACCGGCCAGTCGATCAGCCTCGGCGACGAAGCCAAGAAATCGGACCGGTAGGTCGGCCGCCTGCACCTGCAGACGGCGTCGCAGCGGTCCGTCGCCGGCAACGACGAGCTGGCTGCGCCGACCCCGACGGGCCAGCTCCCGCAGGGCCTCGATCGCCAGACCGGGCCGCTTCTCGCGGGACAGCCGGCTGACCAGGAGCAGCAACGCCTCGTCCGGGCTGGCCAGAGCGGCACGAACCGACGCGGTCGCCCGGCCGGGGTCGAAGCCGCGCAGGTCCACTCCGAGCGGCACGCAATGCAGGTTCGGCGTACCGAGGCGGGTGAACTCCTCGGCCGCCCAGCCCGTCGTGCAAACTACCGCGTCGAAGCCCGCCGCCAACGCCCGATTGGACCGGTCCGCTGCCGCCCGCAGCGGCAGCCACGTCGGGAGCCACTGCGCCAGCAAGCGGTCGAGCCGCTCGTGGCTGACGACCAGCGAGCGTACGTCACGGCGCGCCGCCCAGGTGCCCAGCCCACGCAGCGTCGCCCGGTCGTGGACTTCGAGGCGGTACGGCCGCAGCCGCGTCAGCATCGGAGTGACCGCGTCAGTCCCGGTGAACATGCGGTAACCGGTGCCGGGGATGGCGGGTGCTCGAAGCGTCACCCTGGTGCCCCAGGCGGCAGGTGTCTCGGAGTCAGACCGACCAGGGATCACCTGTACAACGTCGTACCCATGCGCGTTGTATCCCGCGGCCAGTCGGTCGAGGGCCGTCCGCAGCCCACCGGAATGCGGGGCGACGAAGTTCGCCACCTGCACGATCCGGCTCATCGAGCCACCGCGTCCACACCTCCACGATGAACGCGTTGTGCAACGGTCGGAGCCGAGCAGGGCCGCCCGAAGACAATGTTTCGCCAAGCCGTCCGCCGCCCGGCGCGTCCTGTGCACCTGCAGTTTGCGGAAAGGGCCGTGACCCGGGCGAGCCGTACAACACCGAAGAGGTGGTGGTAAAGGTGCGCCGCGGCGGCGAGACCGCCCTGGTGGCTACCACAACCGCGTGACCGAGCAGGCCGGAACCGGCTCACCATCGAGGGTGAAGGTGCCGCCGTCGTTGAAGACCTGCGGGCCGACCGGGGCGGTGTTGCCGAAGATGGCGGTGTTCGTCACCGTCATCGTGCCCGTGGAGGAGTTCCACAGACCGCCACCCTCGTTTGTCGCCGAGTTGAAACGCACCCGGCTGTCCGCGATCGTGACGGGCCCGCGCCGGTCAGGTGTAGACCGCCGCCGTTGCCCGGGTTGGCGCCGGTGTCGTTGTTTGCCCAGTGTGACCTTGGACAGCGACGTGTTCCCGACGTTAGCCTCGACGCCGCCACCGGCGCGGACCGAGCTGTTGCCCTGGATCAGCGTGTTGGCGACGGACAACGTGCCGAGGTTGTTCAGGATGCCGCCGCCGGAGCCGTCGTCGCCGTCAGCGGTGTTGTCTCTGATCTCGCTGTCGTTCACCGACAGCGAGCCGCCGTCGCTGAACAGGCCGCCGCCGCCTTGGTCGGCCAGATCACCGCCGGCGGTGTTGTCTCGAATCGAGCTACCGGAGACGACCATCGTGCCTGTCGAGGAGTTCCACAGACCGCCACCCTCGGCGGCGGCGGTGTTGCCGTGGACCAGGGCCCGGGAGACGGTGACGGTGCCGGCGCCGGTGAGGTGCAGGCCGCCGCCGTTGCCAGGGTTGGTGCCGGTGCTGTTGAACGACAGTGTGGTGCGGTTGACGGTGGTGCTGCCTACGTTGGCCTCGACGCCGCCGCCGGCCCGGACTGCGGTATTGCCGGTGATGGTGCTGTTGTCCAGGCGCAGCTTGCCCAGGTTGTTCAAGATGCCTCCGCCGGAACCGGCGGCTCCGTCGGCCACGTTGTCCTGGACGTTCGAGCGCTGAACCCGCAGGCTCCCGCCGTCGCTGAACAGGCCGCCGCCGCCCTGGTCGGCCGCTGGACCGCTGGCGGTGTTGCCCGAGACGTCGGTGTCAGACACCACCATCGTGCCGGTCGCGGAGTTCCACAGGCCGCCACCCTCGGCCGCCGCCGTGTTGCCGCCGACCGAGCTGCCGCTGACGGTGACCTGGCCGGCACCGGTCAGATGCAGCCCGCCGCCGTTGCCTGTGTTCGCACCGGTGGAGTTACCCCGGAGCGTCGTCAGGTTGATCGACGCGGTGACGGGGTTCGTGGCGGTCGTGCCCACGTTGACCTCGATGCCGCCGCCGGCCCGCGAGGCGCTGTTGCCCCGGATCGAGCTGCTTTCGACGGTGAGGACGCCGTTGTTGTTGAGGATGCCGCCGCCGGAGCCGGAGGTCCCGTTCGCCGCGTTGTTGAGCAGCTGCGAGTTGCTCACCGACAGCGAACCGCCGTCGTTGAAAAGCGCGCCACCCCCCTCGTCGGCGGCGAGCCCGCCTGCGACGTTGCCGATCAGCGACGTGCGGACGACGGTCATCGTCCCGGTGGAGGAGTTCACAGGCCGCCACCCTCGGCGTTCGCGGTGTTCGCGACCACCCGGCTGTTGGACACCGACACCGTGCCGGTGTCGGTCAAGTGCTGGCCCCCACCATTACCGGGTTCGGACCCGGTCGAGTTGTTCGACAGGGTGCTGCGGCGGACCGCCGTCGTACCCGCGTTGGCCTCGATGGCGCCACCGGCGCGGGTCGCGGTGTTGCTGTCGAACGTGCTGTCCTCGACGGTGAGCGTGCCGCCGCTGTTGAATGCGCCGCCACCCGAGGCCCCGGTACCGACCAGCCGTTGCCGGCGACGATCGAGTCGCTGATGCTCAGCGTCCCGGTGGACCGGAAGCCACCGCCGCTCTCCCTCAAGTTGCTGCCCAGCACATCGAAGACACGGTCGTTCCCCGTGACGTCGACGGTGGACCCCGGGGCCGCTGCTCCCTGCGCGCCGCCGTACAGGAGGCCAACTCCAACCCGGACGCGGACACGACGAGGACGCCGCCGCGAGCGGTGACCTCGACGTCACGTGGACGATCACGATCACCGGCGCCATGGCGTCGGCACAGACTCCGTCGCCGACATTCGCATCGACGCGGTCGGCGATGGTGTTCACCTGGAACGTGTCCGCCCAGGCCGGCGGCGCGGTGAGCAGGCTGATGGCCAACCCGCCCAGCGCCGCTGTGGTGATGGTTCTCAAGCGCAGGGGATCTCCCGATGCTGTGAGTGGTGGATGGTGCCGATGATTACGGGGCAGCTGAGGGTCGCGTTCAGTAATCGGAGGAACACTTTGTGTCGCTGCGGTGAACACTGTCCCGCCGGTGTGATGCACTGCGGTCATGCCTGGGCGGACGGTGGCCAGCATGAGCACCGCCGCTGCCCCGGCGATCTTCGTGTTGCTGTGGAGCACCGGCTTCATCGGTGCGAAGTACGGCCTGCCGTACGCCGAGCCGTTCACCCTGCTCGCCCTTCGGCTCGTCGTGGCCGCCGCTCTGCTCGGCGCGCTCGCGGTGCTGACCCGGTCGCCGGCGCCCCGGACGCGGGCGCAGTTCGGCAGGTCAGCCGTCAGCGGCGTGCTCCTGCACACGGCCTACCTGGGCGGCGTCTTCTGGGCCATCGACCACGGCGTCCCGGCCGGTGTCGCCGCAGTGGTGGTGAGCCTGCAGCCGGTGCTCGTCGCGGCGCTGGCCGGCGTACTGCTCGGTGAGCGGCTGGCCCCGATCCAGTGGATCGGGCTCGCGCTGGGGATCACCGGCGTACTGCTCGTCCTCGCCCCCGGCCTGTCCGCGGGCGGTCTGACGATCGCCGGTGTCGCGGCCTGTCTGGCGGCATTGGCCGGTGGCACGGTCGGCACGCTGCACCAGAAGCGCTACGGCGACGGCATCCCGCTGCTGTCCGGAACCGCGGTGCAGTACGCCGCCGCCGGCCTGGTGCTGGCAGTCGCCGCCGTCAGCACCGAGACGATGACGATCCGCTGGACCGGGCAGTTCGTCGCGGCGTTCGTGTGGCTGGTGTTGGTGTTGTCCCTCGGCGCCGTACTGCTGCTGCTCTTCCTGCTCCGCCGTGGCAGCGCCTCGGAGGTGTCGACACTGTTCTATCTGGTGCCCCCGGCGACGGCGATCGAGGCGTACCTGGTCTTCGGCGAGCAGTTGGCCGAACTGTCGATCCTCGGGATCGGGGTGGCCACCGTCGGCGTTGCGCTCGTCCTCCGCCCGCCACGCCGGAGAGCTGGCCGCCAGCGTCAGTAGCCTGGCCGGCTCAGTCCCTTTCTCCCGCCCCTCAGTCCCTTTCTCCCGCCGGCCGCGGCCGCCATCACACCGCGCGGCATGGCCACCAGCCGACCCCGGACCACGTCGGCGATCAGCAGCTTGTAGCTGCCGAAGTTCTGCTTGTTCTCCGCGTCGTACCAGACATGGGCGTCTCGATACTTCGCATTCGGCCCGTCCTTGGCACCGGCCCACCTGCGGACCCGGCCCTCGGCGGCATCGCCGTCCACTCCTCGTCGCGCTTGCCCAACGGAAGGTCCTGGACGGACGGAACGGCCATGGTGTCTCCTCACTGGTGAGCCGCATCAAAGCGTTCACGGACTTTGGCCGGAGCGCGCAGCCGCCACGACTCGGTGAGCAGTTCGGTCAGTTCACCGACGTCGATTCCGGCGAAACGCACACAGAGCACCGGGTGCCCGTCGTAGTGCGGCGTGGTGAAGAACTTGTCCGGCTCGGCCGCCACGAGGGCGTGCTTCTCCCCCTCGTCCGCACACCAGACGACAAAGGACTCGCCGTCCTCACGCAGGCGGGCGAACAGCTTGTCCCTCACTCGGTAACCAGGCATCCGGTAGGACGGTCGCTCGATGGTCTCGGGCAGCGACCGGGCGATCCGTCGTACGTCGGCTTCATCAACCATGTCGACATCCTCGCGCTCGCGCACCGGCACGCGTCGGGTGACCGGCCGATAGTCTGCCGAGCACCGTCGGAAACCGTCGGCAGGAGGACCCACGCATGCAGGTAGCGATACCGCACACCCCCAGCTTCGCCCTCGGCCGCTGAACTCCGGTTGCACGATGGGCTGGGTCGAGCGGCTGCGGGCGGACGGAACCGAACCTGATCCCCGGTTCAGCTTCGCCAACGAGCGGACGTTCCTCGCCTGGATCCGCACCGCGCTGGCGATGATGGCCGCCGGCATCGCGCTGGAGACCTTCGGCCCGGACTTCGAGATCGCCTGGTTGCGTCCCGCGCTGGCCGGCCTGCTCGTCCTGATCGGTGTCGTGATCTCGGGCAGCAGCTTCCGGCGCTGGCTGAACGCCGAGCGTGCGTTGCGCACGAACCAGCCACTGCCGGCCCCGCGGCTCGCTCCATTGCTGGCATACGGCGTCGCGGTGGTCGCGGTCGCCTCCGTCGTCGCGGTACTGCTCGCCCGATGAGCGGCTCCCCGCCCGGACTGTCTCGGGAGCGCACATCGCTGGCCTGGTCCCGTACGGCGTTGTCCTACGTCGCCTGCGCGTTGCTGCTCGCCCGGCTCGCGGCCACGTCCGGGGCAGCGGCGGCCGTGGCGGTGGGTGCGGTCGGCGTACTGGTCTCGATCGGGCTGCTCGCAGCCGGGGAGCTGCGCCACCGCGCCTCGCCCGCCGTGGTGCTCACGATGCCGGCTCCGCGGGCGGGTCCCGCCGTACGGCCGGTCATCGGTCCGGTGCCCATCGCGCTGCTGGCCACCGGCTCGGCGCTGCTGGGCACCTGCGCCCTCGTCCTGATCCTGACCTGAGCCGCGCTGGCAATCGCCAACCCAGCCCAGTCGCCGCGATCATCCGATTCATCCTGTTATGCCGGAGTTGAAGCGTCCTGATCGTCATGATCGCCGCCAACGGGGGCGCGGTACGTCGCTGTCGGGCCCGCTGACGGCGACCGGAGCATCCCGCGGATCACCCGGAGGGCGACCACCAGCGTGGCCAGGTCCAGGCTGCCACCTGCTGCGATTTCCTCCAGCATCGCCAGCGCCCGCTCCTGCGCGGGTCCGGCGGCGGCCCGCCACGCCTCGAACCGCTCTTCAGCCGGCCCGTGACCGGCGCGGAGCATCTCGACGGTGAGCGCTGTGTGCTCGGCGTTGAGGTCGTCGCGCAGGGCGGCCCGGGCGATCGCCGCCCAGCGTTCCCCGCGGGGCAGTTGGATCACCCGCTCCAGCAGCGAGGCCAGCGACAGCCGCTCATCGAGGTAGTAGTGGATCTGGCCCACCTCCGGCACCGGGCAGCCGGTTACCTCCGCGGCCAGTACGACGTCCAGCGCGGAGATCGCCTTGGGGAACGTCGCCACCTCCCGGGCCAGCGAATCGGGTACGCCGGCCGCCTCCAACTCCCGGAACCGCCCCTCGAATGCCTCCTGGTCGATGCCCCGGAGTTGACCGGGCAGCGAGTCGATCAGCTGCCGTACGCCGGTGCGGAAGCGCTCGATCTCGGCGTCGATGCTGATCGGCGATTCGGCCTCGGCCAGCAGCCAGCGGGTCGCCCGCTCGGCCAGTCGGCAGGCCTCCAGTCGAATCGTCGTGGTGATGCCAGCCGGTACGTCGTTGTCCAGCCCCTTGGCCTGAGCCCAGACACCATCGACGTCGAAGACCGTCGCGGCCGCCAGATGCGCACGGGCGACCGCCTCGGTGGAGTCCCCCGACTCCTCCTTCAGCCGGTACACCCCGGTGATCCCCGCCGTGTTGACCAGCGCATTCACCAGCTGGGTGGTGATGATCTCCCGCCGCAGCGGGTGCGCGTCGATCTGCGCCCGGCAGCGGTCTCGCAACCGGGGCGGGAAGTAGTCGTACAGCGCCCACTGCACGGCGGGATCGTCGGGCAGGGCCGAATGCAGGATCTCGTCGGTGCTCACGATCTTGGTGTAGGCGAGCAGCACGGCGAACTCCGGCGTCGTCAGCCCGAGCCCCTCACGCTGGCGGTCGGTGAGCTGCCGCTCCGTGGGCAGGAACTCCAGCGCCCGGTTGAGCAGGCCCTGGCGGGTGAGGGTGCGGATGTAGCGCTGGTGGACGTCCAGCAAGGACAATGCGTACGCCGACTCGCAGGCCAGCGCCGCGTTCTGGTCGTAGTTGTCACGCAGCACCAGGGCGGCGATCTCGTCGGTCATCTCCGCGAGTAACCCGTTGCGGTCCTCGGCTGCGATCACGCCGTCCCGCTCGGCGAGCCGCAGCAGGATCTTGATGTTCACCTCGTGGTCGGAGGTGTCCACCCCGGCGGAGTTGTCGATCGCGTCGGTGTTGACCTTGCCGCCGGCCAGCGCGAACTCGATCCGGCCGAGCTGCGTACAGCCGAGGTTCCCGCCCTCCCCGATGACCTTGCACCGCAACGCCGCGCCGTCCACCCGGATGGCATCGTTGGCCTTGTCCCCCACCTCGGCGTTGTTCTCCGTGCTGGCCTTGACGTACGTGCCGATGCCGCCGTTCCAGAACAGGTCGACGGGCGCGGTGAGGATCGCCCGCATGAGCTCCGCAGGGGTGAGCACGTCGACCTCGTCGGCGAGCCCGAGCGCCCGGCGTACCGGAGGGGTGATCTCGATCCGCTTCGCCGTACGGGGATGAACACCACCGCCGGCGCTGATCAACTCGGTCTCGTAGTCCGCCCAGCTGGACCGGGGCAGCTCGAACAGCCGACGCCGCTCGACATGGGAGGCCGCCGCATCCGGTGCGGGGTCGAGGAAGATGTGCCGGTGGTCGAAGGCGGCCACCAGCCGGATGTGCTCCGACAGGAGCATGCCGTTGCCGAAGACGTCCCCCGACATGTCGCCCACCCCGACGACTGTGAAGTCCTGCCGCTGCGTGTCGACGCCGTGTTCGCGGAAGTGCCGTTTCACCGACTCCCACGCACCGCGCGCGGTGATGCCCATCACCTTGTGGTCGTAGCCGGCCGAACCGCCCGAGGCGAACGCGTCGCCGAGCCAGAAGTCGTACGCCGCGGCCACCTCGTTGGCGATGTCGGAGAACGTCGCCGTGCCCTTGTCCGCGGCCACGACCAGGTAGCTGTCGTCACCATCGTGACGAACGACGTCCAGCGGCGGCACCGTGCGGGAACCGCCGTCCGGTACGGGCTCGAGGTTGTCGGTGATGTCGAGCAGCGCGGAGATGAAGATCCGGTAGCAGGCGATGCCCTCGGCGAGCACAGCCTCCCGGTCATTGGGATCCGGTGGACGCTTGACGACGAAGCCGCCCTTGGCGCCGGTCGGGACGATCACGGTGTTCTTCACGATCTGCGCCTTGACCAGGCCGAGCACCTCGGTGCGCAAGTCCTCCAGCCGGTCGGACCACCGCAGACCGCCGCGGGCGACCGCCCCGAAGCGCAGGTGCACGCCCACCAGTCGCGGTGAGTAGACCCAGATCTCCCGGAACGGCCGCGGTTCTGGCAGGTCCGGTACCGCGTGCGAGTCCAGCTTGTAGGAGACGTAGGGATGCGGCTGACCGTCTTTGGTCAGTTGGAAGAAGTTCGTCCGCAGCGTCGCGAGGACCACGGCCAGCAGCGCGGACAGGATCCGGTCCTCGTCCAGGCTGGCCACCTGCGCCAGTCCTGCCTCGATCTTCTCCGCGATGCTGCGACAGCGCTCGGCCCGGTCCTTGTCCGCAGCCGGAGTGAAGCGAGCCTCGAAGAGGTCGACCAGAAGTCGGCAGATGTCGACGTTGCGCACGAAGCACGCCTCGATGTATCCGAGGGTGAACGTGAGACCGCCCTGCCGCAGGTACCGGACGTACGCCCGCAGTACGGCAACCTGCCGCCAGGTGAGCCCCCCGAGGAGCACGAGCGCGTTGAAGCCGTCATCCTCGGCGCGTCCCCGCCAGACGGCGGCGTAGGCGTCCTGAAACCGCTCGGCCTGATCCGCGTCGGCAGATTCGGCCGGTAGCCGGCTGCGCAGCCCGAAGTCGTAGATCCAGGCGTGCTCGCAGTCGGGGCGGGTGACGTCGTACGGCCGCTCGTCGACGACGCTGACGCCCATGTGCTGCAGGATCGGCAGTAGGTCGGACAGCAACAGTGGCTCGCCCACCCGGTAGATCTTGAAGCGGACCTCCCCCGGCGCCGCGTCGTCGGGGACATAGAGCTTCATCGCCAGCTCGTCACCGGACAGCCGCTCCAGCTGCTCCAGGTCGTCGACGGCCTGCTCAGCCGGGAAGTCGGCCTTGAAACCCTCTGAGAATGCGGCTTCGTAGCGGGCGGTCAAGCCGGAGGCCCGGTTGACGCCGTAGCGGCTCGCCAACGCGTCGGCGAGGTCGTCACCCCACGAGCGAGCCGCCCTTTCAAGTCGCTCCTGCAGTGCGTCGGCGTCCACAGTGGACAGACCGGCGCTCTTGGGGACGCGGATGACGAAGTGCAGCCTCGCCAGCACCGATTCGGTGCTCCGTGCGGTGTACTCGACGCTGTCCCCACCGAGGGCCTCGACCAGGATGTCCTGAAGTCGAAGCCGAACAGCGGTCGTATAGCGGTCCCGCGGCAGGTAGACCAGCGCGGAGTAGAAGCGGCCGTAGGTGTCGCGGCGGAGGAACAACCGGGTCTGCCGCCGCTCACGAAGGTGCAGGACGGCCATGACGACCGGCAACAGTTCCGCGACCGTGACCTGGAACAGCTCGTCGCGCGGGTAGGTCTCCAGGATGTCGAGCAGGTCCTTGCCGCTGTGGCTGCTCTTGGGCAGGTGCGCGCGCTGCAACACCTCGGCGACCTTGCGCTGCAGCACCGGAACCGAGGTGACGCTCTCGGCGTACGCCGCAGAGCTGAACAACCCGAGGAACCGGCGCTCGCCCACCACGTCACCGTTGGCGTCAAAGGACTTGATGCCGACGTAGTCCAAATATACCGACCGGTGGACCGTCGAGCGCGAGTCGGCCTTTGTCAAGATGAGGACGTTGCGCTCCCGCGCCTTGACTCGTGCGGCAGCCGGCAGCCGGCGAAAGGCGTGGGCCATGTCGGAGTCCGAACGCAGGATCCCCAGACCACTGGCCGGTAGGGCGCGCAGCCCCTCCTCGCCGTCCGAACCGGCTTCCAGCAGGTACTCCCGGTAGCCCAGGAACGTGAAGTGGTCGTCGACCAGCCAGCGCAGCAGTTCCGCGGCCTCATCGGTGTCCTGCGCGGGCAGATCCAGCTGCGTGTTCTCCAGCTCTCGGGCGACCCGCACCGCCGCGGCGCGCATCTTGCCCCAGTCCTCCACCGCCTCACGGACGTCGTTGAGCACCCGGCGCAGATCGGCCTCGATCTGCGCAAGCGCCGCGGGCTCGGTCTCCCGGTCGATCTCCACGTGCATCCACGACTCGACGACACCGTCAGCGGGGCAACGGCCCGGGTCGGAGGTGTCACAGACCTGCCGCAGCGCCCCGGCGATGTCGCGCCGCACCACCAGAACCGGGTGTACGACGTGGTGCAGCCGCCGACCGAGTCGGCTGAGCTCCGCGGTCACGGAGTCGACGAGGAACGGCATGTCCTCGGACACCACCTGTACCACCGAGCGGGTGCCCAACGTCTGCTCGTCGTCCTCGGACAAGGTGGCGGCGCGGACCACGGCGGTGCCTTGGGCGCGCTGCGTCGCCAGTTCGTAGTGGGCCAACGCGACGCCGGCGAGCTCACTGGGCGATCGGTCCAGGATGTCCTCGACCGGCGCCTGCCAGTAGTACCGGCGCAAGAAGGCCTTGAGCTCGTCCGGCGGCACCCGCTGTCCGCCGACACCGGACTGGGGCGGGGTGGCCACCTCGGCCGTCTCGTGTAGCCGCGCCGCCTTGGCCCGGTAGTGATCTTCGAGTTTGGTCAGGTCGGTGGCTGCCTCGGCTGCCATCGCGCCTCCTGTGCTGGACCGCCCGCACAACGCCGTACGAGTCCTCGAAATCTATCGCTTCGGTGAGCCGGCCGCCGGTGCTGCGTTGGGCCGCCTGCGAGGATGCGTCGCTGTGGGACTCAACTCCGGCAGCGTGCGGACCGCGCGGTTGCTGTTGCGCCGGCCGGAGCCGAGCGATCTCGGCGATGTGTTCCGCGTCCACGGGGACCCGGCTACCCAGCGGTTCAATCCGGCCGGCCCCGACCCCGACGTCGCGGCCAGCCGCACCCGTCTCGACGAGTGGCTCGCGCACTGGGCCGAGCACGGCTTCGGTTACTGGACGGTGGTCGACGCACGGTCCGAGGGGTCCGAGGGACCGGTCGTGCTCGGGTTCGGTGGCGTCCGGCTCGAGCGGTGGCAGGACGAACTTGTCCTGAACCTCTACTACCGGCTGGCGCCGACCGCCTGGGGCCGCGGCGTGGCCACCGAGCTGGCCCGCGCCGCGGTGTCCTCTGACCGGCAGGTCCGGCCCGAGCTTCCCGTCCACGCGTACACGACGGCTGACAACATTCCCTCACAACGGACCGCCGTGGCAGCAGGTCTGGTCCGCCGACCGGATCTCGACCGCCACCAGCCGGGCTTCCTGGAAGTCGTCTTCCGCACGCCGGGCAGCAGCCAGCTCCCGCGTCCTGGGGCCTGATCGCCGAGGAACTCGGCGTTGAACCGGGACCTCTGCTGAGCATCGAAGGCGGCTGCACTGCGCCACACCTCGGAGAGGCGAGGGAAAGCGTGCCTGTCATGGTGGTCTTGGTGACGGGCGGAGCCGGGTACATCGGTTCGCACACCGTGCTGGCACTTCAACGCGCCGCGCACGAAGTGATCGTGGTCGACAACTGTGCCAACAGCCCGCCAGTGGCCCTGGACCGGGTACAGCAACTGTCCGGCTCTGCACTGGTGTTCCACGAGACGGACCTACGCGACACAAGAGGGCTGAGCCGGGTATTCGACGAGCGCGCGATCGATGTGGTCATCCACTTCGAAGGGCTGAAGGCCGTCGGCGAATCCGTGGCTCACCCGTTGCGGTACTACCACAACAACATCGCCGCCACAGTCTCGCTGTGCACCGTGATGGACCAGCATGACATCCGGAAGATCGTTCCTGCGCGATCTCACCAGCACCGGCAACGGCTGGCAGGTATCGCTTTTGCGCTACTTCAATCCCGTCGGAGCCGACCCATCCGGGCGCATCGGTGAGGATCCCGTTGGCATCCCGAACAATCTGCTGCCCTTCATCGCCCAAGTCGCGGTCGGCGCCGACCCGAGCTGGTCGTATCGGCGACGACTACGACACCGTCGATGTCACCGGCGTTCGCGACTACATTCACGTCGCCGATCTGGCCGAGGGACACATCGCCGCCATGCAGCACATGCCGCGGACCGACGCTGCCGAGGCGTACAACCTTGGCGTCGGACATGGTTCGTCCGTCCGCGAAGTCGTGCACGCGTTTGAGCAGGCCAGCGGTAGGAAGGTGCCGACGCGGACCGCCGCTCGCCGCGCCGGTGACCTGCCCGCCTACTGGGCCGACCCCAGCAAAGCCAAGCAACAACTGGGTTGGACTGCCGACCGCGACCTGCTCGAAGCGTGCGCGGACACCTGGCGCTGGCAACACAACAACCCAGACGGCTACCACGGCGTCTGACCGTGGTGGCGAACGAGAAGCGCTCGCAGGTTGGCTCAGCGCGAGGCGGAACGTGGTTAGTGGTTGCTGCCATCCTGGTCGATGTTGATCACGACAACGGAGAGCGGGCGACTGGGTCATGACGGTTGAGCCCATGCGGACCCGCCCGCCCAGGCGACGCCGGCTCGGTCTGAAGATCACGATCGGCCTCTCGCCGTTGTCGGGCTCGTGCTCGGCACGGGAACGCTGGTCGACACACTCGGCGGCCCCACCGACTACCAGGGTCTTCCACCGCCCGCGGGTGCGAGCGTCCCGGATCAGCTGGATCCGGTCGGCTTTTCCACCCAGCTGTCGGACGCGGCCGGCGGCCAGGATCCCGCGGCGTTCCTCGCGCTGTTCGCGCCGGAGCTGCAGGAGGATGCCGGGCGCTGGTACAAGAACGTCCGCACGCAGGGCGTCGACCGGGTGCTCGCGGTGCTCCGGACCGACAGTTCTGAGCAACTGCAGACCGAAACGTTCGACGCGGTCCTCCAGGTGGGCTTTCACATCCCCGGGATCGACGGCACGGAGATCCGGCCGAGAGCGCCACTGACAGGGATGGCCATCGAGCCGAATCGAACGCCCTCCACCCAGTACGCCGTCACCGTGCAGCGGGTCGAGGGTGGCGGCGTGATCCAGGCGTGGGCCCCGCGGCCGGTTCGCCCGCTCCGTGGGACGTGCACGAACTGGTGGCCGCGCAGGGCCCGGGGTACGTGCTGGCCACCGGCGCCCAGAACCAGTCGCTCCTGGCGGAGTTCGAAGCCCCGACCGCCCGGGCGGCCGACTACACGACCAACCTGTTCGAGGAGCTCCTGCCCGACCTCCCGGGAAGTGGTCTGGACAACCCGGGATTCCTGCTCTTCGTCGAGCCGGACGACGCCCTGTTCGCGACGTATCTCGTGGCCGGGCGCACACCCGGTCCGATCAGTGAGGTGGCGGGGTACGCCGTGGCGGTGCCATCGGCGTCAGGCGACAGCGCCGGGTCGCGCGTCGTCATGCGCCCCCAACCGGATCCAGCCGTGTTCGCCAGCGTCGCGGTGCACGAGTTCGTGCACGCGATGTTCCACTCGACACCGAACCAGTCCTTCCTGCCCGCCGGCCACAAGGACCCGGGTGTGGCCTGGATCTCAGAGGGCATCGCCAGGTGGATCGAGACCCACTTCACCGAGGCGGGCTTCACCGGCCCGAACCTGCAGCCGGAGTTCGGATATCCGGTCGCCGCCTCGGTGTTCGAATGGCTCTCGGAGACCTTCAGCGTGGCGACCGCGTTCGACGCTGCGGCTTCGACGAGATCTGTGAGGCGGTTCCTTGGTCAACTCGGGGTTGTGGTCGCAATTGAGCAGTCATTTCCGGCCTTAAGCCCGAGTTGATCACCGGGACTAATGAGTACGGCGTCCGCACCGGCCGGGTTTACTGTCGAGGTCATGGCGCAGCGAGAAGCCGACATCCGGGTCAGCGACCTGCGCAAGACATTCAAGGTGCCCGAGCGTGAGGCCGGTCTGCGGGCATCCATGCGCAGCCTCGTCCGCCGTACCCACCGCGAGGTGCACGCGGTCGCCGGCGTCTGCTTTCAGATTCCGGCCGGCGAGGTGGTCGGATTCCTCGGCCCCAACGGAGCCGGCAAGACCACGACCCTGAAGATGCTGTCCGGTCTGCTCTTTCCCACCTCCGGGGACGTCAGCGTCCTCGGCCATGTCCCCTGGCGGCGAGAGCGGGACTACCTGCGACGGATGACGCTGGTCATGGGCAACCGCAACCAGCTGCAGTGGGACATCCCCGCGCTGGACTCCTTTGAGATGAATCGCGCGATCTACCGCATCCCCTACCCGGACTTCCGGGCGACCCGCGACGAGATCGTGGAGTTGCTCGAGATCGGTGACCTGGTCCGCAAACCGGTCCGCACCCTGTCTCTGGGCGAGCGGATGAAGGCGGAGATCGCCGCTGCCATGCTGCACCGGCCGCAGGTGCTTTTCCTCGACGAGCCGACCATCGGCCTGGACGTGACGATGCAGAAGCGGATCCGCACTTTTCTCGGTGAGTACAACCGCCGGTACGGCGCCACGGTGCTGCTCACCAGCCACTACATGGCCGACGTACAGGCGCTGTGCAAGCGGGTGATCGTGATAGACGAGGGCTCCATCCTGTACGACGGCAGCCTTCGGGAACTGTCGACCCGCTACGCCCCGCACCAGACGATCAACGTCACGCTGGCCGATCCCGGTCATGACCTCGGCGGCTTCGGCGAGATCCTCACCGCGGAGGACGCCAGTGACAGCTCACGAGTGAGTCTGAAGGTGCCCAAGGAGCAGACCTCCGCGGTGGCCGCCCGACTGCTCGCGGCGCACGACGTCACCGATCTGACGATCGAGGACCCGCCGGTCGAGGACGTGATCGAGCAGGTCTTCTCTGGTCCTGCCCCGACCAGCGTGGGGTCCAGACCATGAGCGGAGTCGACCGGCCCGGAACGCTGCACGGCGGCGCCGAGGCCTTCCGGGCGTTGCACGTACCCGGCCGGCCGCTTCTGCTGCCGAACCCGTGGGACGTGGGCAGCGCCCGGATCCTGGTCTCGCTCGGCTTCCGGGCCCTGGCGACGACGAGCAGCGGTCACGCGGCGACGTTCGGGCGCATGGACGGCGACGTCACCCGCGACGAGGCGCTGGCGCATGCGGCGCAGCTCGTCGAGGCGGTGGACGTGCCGGTCTCCGCCGATCTGGAGAGCGGCTTCGGCGAGGATCCCGCCGCCGTCTACGACACCGTCACCGCGGCCGTCTCGATCGGGCTGGCCGGCTGCTCGATCGAGGACTACAGCGGCGACACCGGGCGCTACGAGATTGCCGCGGCCGCGGATCGGGTAGCCGCCGCCGTAGCCGCGGCGGAGGGGATCGTGTTGACCGCACGGGCGGAGAACTTCTTCCGCGAACGCGAGCCCGACCTCGGCGACACGATCGCCCGGTTGCAGGCCTACCAGGACGCCGGCGCCGATGTGCTCTACGCACCCGGACTGGCCGACCTCGGCGATGTTCGCCGGGTGGTCGCGGCGGTGGACCGGCCGGTCAACGTGCTTGCCTGGCCCGGGCTCGGCTCGATCGCGGAGCTGGCCGAAGCCGGCGTGGCTCGGGTTTCGGTCGGCGGCGCGTTCGCGTACGCAGCGATGGAGGCGCTGGTCCGGGCCGGGCGGGAACTGCTCGACGACGGCAGCCTCGGCTTCCTGGACCGCATCGCCGACGGCCGCCGACAGGCGCGGACCGCGTTCGCACCGCGCCGTTGACGACGGTTCGAGAGCCACGCCGCCGGCTGCAGGGGCTGCCCGGCCTGTACGCCGTCACGATGCGAACCGCCGTACAGGTGCAGTTCCAGTACCGCACCGCGAACTACGCCTACATGATCGGCATGATCGCCGAGCCGGTGATCTACCTCGTCGTGTGGTCCACCGTGGCGCGCTCCCAGGGCGGCGCGGTGGAGGGCATCACGGTCGGGGAGTTCGCGGCGTACTACATCGTCTGGACGCTGGTCCGGAACATGAACATCGTTTTCACGCCGTACGGGTGGGAGGGCCGGATCCGGCAGGGCCAGCTGTCGGGGATGCTGGTCCGCCCCGTGCACCCGATCCACTACGACCTGGCGTACTTCGCCGGCTGGAAGTTCGTGGTGATCCTGCTGTGGCTGCCGATCGCCGCCGTGCTGGCGCTGATCTTCCGGCCCACGTTCGACATCAGTCCACTGGAGATCGGGGTCTTTCTGATCGCGATCTGGGGCGCGTACCTGATCAGGTCGATGCTGCTGTGGGCGCTCGGGATGGTGACGTTCTGGACCACCAGGGTCAGCGCGCTGTACGAGATCTACTTCACCGCCGAGCTGCTGCTGTCCGGGCGGCTGCTGCCGCTCGCGCTGCTGCCGGCATGGGCTGTGACCGTCGCGGACGTGCTGCCGTTCAAGTACACCTTCGGCTACCCGATCGAGGTCATCGCCGGGGACCTGTCGACCCGGGAGCTGTTCGTCGGGCTGGGGATGCAGGCGCTGTGGGTGGCCCTCGGCGCCTTGTTGGTAGCCGTGGTGTGGCGCTTCGGCGTACGCCGGTATTCGGCTGTGGGCAACTGATGGCCGGGAGGGTGTCCCTGGCGGGGACGTTCCTGCGGGTGGGCGCGCTGAACGAGCTGCAGTACCGGGTGAACTTCTTCCTCAGTCTCGTGCAGTCCGTCGTCGCAGTGGGGACGGCGCTGGTCGTGCTCGCGCTGGTGTTCTCGCACACCGATTCCCTCGGCGGCTGGTCCAGCGACGAGCTGCTGGTGATCATGGGCGTCTACGTGCTGATGGGCGGGCTGATCCGCTCGGTGATCCAGCCGAACATGCAGCAGCTGATGGACGACGTACAGGAAGGCACCCTCGACTACGTCCTGACCAAGCCAGCGGATGCCCAGCTGCTGGTCAGCGTGCGGCGATTCGGGTTGTGGCAGACCGTCGACATCGTGGTGGGGCTGCTTCTCGTCGCGGTCGCGCTCGTGCGTCTGGACGAGCCGGTGAGTCTGTGGTCGGTGCTCGCCTTTGTGCTGGCGCTCGTTCTCGGTGGTCTGGACATCTACTGCTTCTGGCTGATCCTGACGACGTCGGCGTTCATCGTGATCCGGGTCGACTTCCTGGTGGAGCTCTTCGATGGCATGTACCAGGCCGGGCGCTGGCCGGTCACGATCTATCCCGGCTGGCTCCGGATCGGGTTCACCTTCCTCGTCCCGCTCGCTTTTGCGGTGACGGTGCCGGCTTCAGCGCTGACCGGTCGGCTGTCGGGCTGGCTGCTGCTCGGCGCGGTAGCGTTCACGGTCGGGCTGCTGACGCTCACCCGCTGGGTGTGGCGGCAGGGCCTGCGGCGTTATTCCGGCGCCTCCGCGTAACTGAACCGCCGCCCCAGATTCCGAGTGGCAGGAGGCCGCAGATGAGCACGCGCGATACGAACTGGCCGGAGGGGACACCCGCCTGGGCGGACGTGGTGGTGCCCGACCGCAAGGCCGCTATGGCTTTCTACGGCGGGCTGCTGGGCTGGGAATTCTCCGAAGGCGCCGCCGAGACCGGCTTCTACACGCAGGGTCTGCGCTCGGGGCGGACGGTGGCCGGGCTCGGCGAACCCATGCCGGGACAACCGGCTGTACCGCCGGCCTGGACGACGTACCTCGCCGTCGACGACGCCGACCGGGTCGCGGGCTCGATCACCGAGGCCGGCGGCAGCGTCATGATGCCCGCGATGGATGTCATGGACTTCGGCCGGATGGTCATCGCCGCCGACCCCACCGGCGCGGTCTTCGGGGTGTGGCAGAGCGGAACCCACACGGGCGCGCAGATCGTCAACGAGCCGGGGGCGATGGTCTGGAACGAGGCGCTGTCCCACGACTTCGACGCAGCGACGTCTTTCTATGAGTCGGTGTTCGGCTACACGTTCCTGGACCTGGGTGGGGACGGCTTCCGCTACGCCGGCATCGAGGTCGACGGGTCGATGGTCGGCGGACTCGGGCAGCTGCCGGCCGGGACTCCCCCGGAGGCGCCGGCCATGTGGTTGACCTACTTCCAGGTCGAGGACACCGATGCCGCAGTCGCCAAGGCACAGGAGCTGGGCGGGACGCTCCAGCAGGAGCCGCGGGACTCGCCGTACGGGCGGCTGGCGGTACTCGCCGGCCCCGCCGGGGAGGTGTTCGCCGTCATCAAGCCGGCCGACCCCGCGGCGGCAGACTCCTGACCCTGGGTGATCCCGGGCCGGCGCAGCGGCAGCTGGACTGGCCCGGGTGCGCCAACGTCCGGGACGTCGGCGGCCTGCCGACTCCGGACGGCGGCCGGATCCGGTCCGGCGCGCTGATCCGGTCGGACAGCCCCCACTGGCTGACCGAACGAGGATGCGCCGCGGTCCGGTCGGCCGGAGTACGGCGCATTCTCGACCTGCGCTCGACCGAGGAGGCCGAACTCGACCCGAGCCCATTCGCCGGCGAGGCGGCGTACCTGCCGCTTCCCCTCATCGACCCCGCCCGAGAGCACGAGCGCGACTGGGACGCCGAGCAACCATCCTCGCCATGCTCACCGCCGTGGACGAGCGGCACGGCGGCGT
>Ga0136613_10000008_pt1 | contig 64592 bp, 60 predicted proteins | sample AntDrymUQ2722106_2_FD_106649 | JGI IMG/M metagenome (GOLD analysis project Ga0136613, IMG submission 106649) | Polar desert sand microbial communities from Dry Valleys, Antarctica - metaG UQ272 (21.06) | ecosystem: Environmental > Terrestrial > Soil > Desert | place: Antarctica: Dry Valley... | reverse complement strand
TGCAGCGTCATCGACGTCGGACCGGCGACCGACAGCAACACCCCGCGCGCGCCCTCCATTGAGGTCTCGAGCAGCGGCGAGGAGATCGCCCTTTGGGCGGCTTGCCCGGCGCGCTCGTCTCCGGTGCCGCGGCCGATACCCATCACCGCGGTGCCGGCGTCTGACATGACGGTCTTGACATCAGCGAAGTCGACATTGATCAAACCGGGCGTCGTGATCAGATCGGTGATTCCTTTCACCCCGTTCATCAACACATCGTCGGCCAACCGGAAGGTCTCGGTCATTGGGGCCTTGGGGTCGGCGACGTCGAGCAAGCGGTCGTTGGGAATGACGATCAACGTGTCGACGGCCTCCCTTAGTCCCTGGATCCCCTGCTCGGCGTGGAGGGCGCGGCGACGACCCTCGAACCCAAACGGACGCGTGACAACCCCGACCGTCAACGCTCCCAAGCTGCGGGCCACCTCGGCTACTACCGGCGCCCCACCGGTGCCGGTGCCCCCGCCTTCGCCGGCGGTGATGAAGACCATGTCGGCCCCTTTCAGCACCTCTTCCAACTCGGAGCGATGACCATCGGCCGCCGCCCTGCCCACCTCGGGGTTGGCTCCCGCGCCGAGGCCTCGCGTCACCTCGCGGCCAATGTCGAGCTTGACATCGGCATCCGACATCAGCAGGGCCTGCGCATCGGTATTGAGGGCGATGAACTCGACCCCTCTCACCCCGGCCTCGATCATCCGGTTGACGGCGTTGACCCCGCCGCCTCCGACACCCACGACTTTGATCACCGCCAGGTAACCGGCGGGTTGGGTGACACTGCGTTGACTCGCTCTAGACGCGCTCATATCTCGATCTCCAATTGGAGGGGAAGGTTGGAAGTTGAAGTAGAGGTTTAGCCCGTGACTAGTCGGTTGTAAACCCTGTAGCCTTAAGTTCAACTTGAACGTCATACTTGTGTCTTCCCGGGGGTCAGTTGTCTCACCGGACGCGTCACCGTAATTTGTCCTCACCGGAACGGTCCAGACCAAATTCGTCCTGTGGCGAACGAGTACCGTTCGCCAAGGATACAGAACGAAAAGGGCGTTCGTGTGGGGACAAATTTCGCTGAACGGGACAGAGGCGGATCGGCTCGGCCAAGCCGGCTTTCCTTTCCTTTGTCGATGCAGTGATCGAAGCTGCGCCAAGGGGTCGGACTCTTCCCGATTGCTCTACGCAGGAATGATGGCGGGGCGGGAGGGGGCGATCAGGTTGATGATCGAGCCGGGGACAAGCGACTGGCGAAGGAGCGCGTTGAGGACGCGAGCCTTTTCGGCCATGTCGATTGCCCGCCCTAGCCGAGCCTCATATCCGCCGACCATCGCCCAGAGCTCTTCGCCTCGTACCTCGACGCGGGCCCCGGCAAAAAGCAGCGGATCGAGGTTGGAAGCGAATTCGAGCGCGCCGAGAAGGGCCGCTTGCTCGACGGGGTCGATGATCACCTGCGGCATTCCGGAGCCTGGTTCGCCGGCCGTTTCGAGCACCACCGCATCGACTCCGACCAGCGCCCACTCGGTGCCGTTGACGATCCACGCCACCGGGAGCCGGAGCGTAACCCGGATCCGCACCTGATGGGGCCAGACCAGATCAACCTCGGAGGCGAGGACCCGCGGGTCGGACTTGAGATTGGCCTCGACGACGGATGGCTTGACCGTGACCAGCGGTTGTCCAAGGTCGATCCCTGCTTCGGAACGAAGCTCTGGAACCAAGTTGGGCAGGGCGCCCTCGACGCTGATTTCGGTGACCGCCAGGAGCGGCGAACGAAAAAGCCAAACCACCAATCCCGCGAAGAGAGCGAAGAGCAAAAAAATTCCCAAGCGCGACAGGCTCGAGCGGGCCCGTCCCTCGGCGACTTCGCGCCGGCGTCGGAGCAGACGGCGGTCGATCTCGATCACGTCGTTGAGTTGTTTCGTCGGGCTCATCATTTCTCCGCGTTTTCGAAGTGGCCGACGAATTGGATCTCGGGCTCGAGCTGGATGCCGGTCTCGCTCCCAACGATCGCGGCCACTTTCTTCACCAAAAGGTAGACGTGGCTCGGTTCGGTGCCTGGCATTGCGACAAAGAAGTTGGCATGCTTCGCCGATACCTCGGCCCCGCCGATGCGGAGCCCCTTCAATCCGAGTGAGTCGATGATCCTTCCCGCCGAGTCGCCCGGCGGGTTCTTGAAGACCGACCCGGCATTGAGCGTTCCTCCCGGTTGATAGAGACGACGCCAACGAGTGTGCTCGCGGATGAGCTCGAGACCGGGGGCGGGGTCACCCTCGCCAGCTCGGAAGGTTGCCGATAGCACGACGTCGGTAGCCGTGACAGAGGTGTGGCGGTAGGTCATGTCGAGAGCGAATGCATCCACGGCTGCGGTCTTGCCGGTGAGCAGGTCGAAGACCACGGCCGACTCAAGCACGTCGACCATCTCGGTGCCGAAGCAGCCCGCGTTCTGCCGAACCCCTCCCCCGGCACTGCCCGGCACCCCGATGAGGAATTCGAGCCCGCGACGACCGGCCGCTGTCGCGGTCCGAGCGACTTGCGGGAGCGGCACGATTCCACCCACCGTGACCCTTGCTCCCGCGTCCAACTCGATACCGCCAAACTCAGGCCCGAGCCTGATCGCCAGGCCGTCGAACCCAGCCTCGGAGATCACGAGGTTGCTACCTCTGCCCAGCACCAGCACCTCCCGCGTTTCTTCGGCCAGCACCGCCGCGACCGCAATGAGGTCGTCCGACGTCGCGGCATCCAACAAGAACGCCGCCGGTCCGCCGAGCCGATAGGTGGTGAGCCCGCTCAGGTCGACCCCGGCCTGTACGCGACCCTCGGTGACGAGCCGGGCGAGAGTCATTCCCGGGACCTCACCAGACGCTCGGCGATTTCTGTGGCGGCGAGGGTGATGTCGCCCGCTCCCATGATCAGAAGAAGGTCCCCCGAACGCAGTCGCGCCGTGACGACGGCGGCGACCTCGGCGCGATGGGGCACATAGACGACTCCCCCACCTGCGTTCGCCACGGCGATCGAGATCAGCTCCCCAGTGACGCCGGGGACCGGGCTCTCGCGGGCGGCGTACACGTCGGTGACAATGGCGAGATCGGCTGCCGCCAAGGCCTCTCCGAACTCGTGGAAGAGGGCTTGAGTCCGCGAGTAGAGATGCGGTTGGAACAGGGCGACCAGCGCCCCGGTGCCTTCCCCCAGCCGGAGCCGGCCAGTGGCAATTGTGGTCGCGACCTCGGTGGGATGGTGGGCGTAATCGTCGATGATTGTCACTCCCCCGAGGAAGCCCCGCAGCTCAAAGCGGCGCTTTACCCCTTTGAACCTGGCGAGGCCCGCCACCGCCCGCAGCGGGTCGTAGCCCAGCTCCGCGATCAGACCGAGGGCACCGGCAGCGTTGACGGCCAGGTGACGTCCCGGTTGCGGGATGTGCACCGGAACCGCCCTCTCGCGCGGTCCGACCAGCTCGAAGTCAACCGCGCTGGGCCTGAGCGCGAGCGACTCGATCCGCCAGTTCGCGTCTTGGTTGAAGCCATAGGTGAGAGCATCGGTGGTGAGGGCCAGCCGGCTCGCACCATCGTCATCAACACACGCCAGCACCGGCCCTGCCACTGCCGCGGCGACGCGCGCATAGGCCGCCTCCATCGATTGGACGTCGCCAAAGTAATCGAGGTGCTCGGACTCGACATTGGTGACCACGAGGCCATCCAACGAGAGATGCTCGAAAGTTCCGAAGGCTTCGTCGACCTCGAGGACCAGAAGCGGATCGGGCCCGTAATGGGCATTGGTCCCAAGTTCGATCATCTCCCCACCGGTGACGAAGGAGGGATCGATTCCCAGCGCCTGCGTGAGGAGCGTGAGGAAGGCGGTGGTGGTCGTCTTGCCGTGGGTTCCAGTGGCTCCAATCGTCCGCACAGCTCCGGTTATGGCAGCCAGGAGATCGGGCCGCTTCCAAACCGGAACCCCGGCGGCTGCCGCCGCTTTGAGCTCAGGATCGGTCTCCGGCACCGCCGACGAAGCCACCACCAGCTCGACGCCGCCCATCCGTGTGGGCCGGTGACCGGACCAGGTTTCGATTCCGAGCGCCGCCAGCGAGTCGAGCTCGAGACCAGCCCGAAGGTCGGAACCGGTGATCACCCATGGGCTTTCCCCGTGGGGGCCGCGCGCCTGATGAAGCAGCTTGGCGAGAGCGCTCATTCCCGCCCCGGCGATGCCGACCAGGTGAATCCGTCTCGTCGATCTCAGCGCGGAGCCGGTGAGAGTCATGGGCCGGCCTCTTTCAAGAGCGCCTCGGCTATGTCGAGAGCCGCCCGCGGTCGGGCAAGAGTCGCCGTCGCGGCAGCCATCTCCGCGCGTTGGCCAAGTGCGTCATGCACCAGCGCGGGCACTCGCTCGAGCTCGTCCTCAGAGACCACCATCGCCGCCCCGGTCTTGGCGACTGCCCGGGCGTTGGCCCACTGATGCTCACCCGAGCCGAATCCCCCCGGGATCAATACGGCTGGGGTGGCGGTGGCGGTGTACTCAGCGACGACCCCGCCGGCGCGAGCCACCACCAAGTCGATAGCTGCGTAGAAGAGCTCGATCCGCGTCTCGAAGCCACGGACAATCCAGGGGCTTGAAGCCGCAGCGGCCAGCCTTGCTTGCTCGTGGGCATGGGCAGGGCCGGCAAGGTTGAGGATGGTGTACGCCGGCTTGGTGTTGGCGAGCTGTTGGGCAACGCGGTTGAGCAGGGCGGCACCCAAACTCCCTCCCATCACCCCAACCACCGGCTGGTCATCGGGGATGCCGAAGTGTTGCTTGGCGATTGGACGGAGGGCGGAGCGGTCGAAGGCCGAAAGGCTCTCCCGGATCGGGTTGCCGACCCACTCCTGGCGCTTGAGCCCGGCGGTGTGAGGGAAGGAGGTGAAAACCCGCTCTGCCCAGAGGCTGCAAAACCGGTTAGCCAATCCTGCCTGCGCGTTTTGCTCGGCGAGGTATAGCGGAACCGGCCGTCGCCTAAGCGCGAGAGCGGCGGGAACGGTCACATAACCGCCGAGGCCGAGGACGGTCGCTACCGACCGCTCGTCGAGAATCCGAGCCACGGCCCGAGCGGCGCGCCGCACCACCGCCGGCAAAGCAAGATTGGACGGCGCCATCCTGCGTTTGAGCCCTGCCAGCTCGAGGGGGATGAAAGGAAAACCGGCGGCTGGATAGACCTCAGCCTCGAGGCGCCGGCCTCCGATAAAAACGACGTTGTCCTGGGCGACTCCCAGGGCCACCAAGGCCTCGCCGACCGCGAGCCCGGGGAACACATGGCCACCCGTTCCGGCGGCGGCGATGAGTATCGTCACGATCGATCGATTAGGGGCGTGAGCGAACGAGACCTTGGCGAGCGATACTGATCAACACCCCGACCCCGGCGAGACAGGTGATCAGGGCGGTGGCGCCGTAACTGACGAACGGCAAAACGATACCGGTGATCGGCAGCACGCCGAGAACTCCCCCGATGTTGGCCAGCGCTTGAAACGAGAGCCAGGCGGTGATGCCCGCCGCCACCATCCGGCCAAAACGGTCCGCGGCGCGACTGGCGATCGACCATCCGGACAGAGCGATCAGGAGGCAGAGGGCGATCACGCCAAGCCCTCCCACGAGGCCGGTCTCCTCGCCAACGATCGCGAAGATGAAATCGGTGTGCGCATTGGGCAGATATGACCAGCGGGCTCGACTTGCCCCTAGCCCCACTCCGAAAAGCCCTCCCTCCGCCATCGCGTAATACCCCTGGATGACTTGGTAGCCGGTCCCGCTGGGATCGGCCCAAGGATCGAGGAAGGAAGTGATCCGTTCCATCCGATAGGAAGCTCCGATCGCCAGGAGCAGGGCGCCGGCCACGGCGATCGTGGCCAGCCCGGCGACATAGCGCATCGGGGCGTTCGAGACGAGGATGACCGCCATTGCCGCCGCCACCACTACGAGGGTGGTCCCAAGGTCGGGTTGGAGCATGATCAAAAGCGAGGTGCTGCCGACAATTTGATAGATCGGCATCAGAAAGTGGTGGCGATTATCAAGGAGATTGCCTTTCGACTCGAACATCGCCGCAAGGGCGATCACAACGGCCAGCTTCGAGAGTTCCGAAGGCTGAAACGTAACGAATCCGAGATCGAGCCAACGCGTCGACCCGTTCCGGGCCAGACCGACGAGCTTTACCGCCACCAGGCAGCCCAAGCTGATCACGAAGAACGGCAATGCAAACCGGCGATAGACCTGATAGCGGATGCGAACTGCCGCGATGAGAACGAAGAACCCGATCACAAGGCCGAACATCTGCCGCTTGAAGTAGAAGAACTGGTCGGCGGCATCGGCCAAGCCCCTGACGGAGCTCGCCGACATGAGCTCGCCAAGCCCGATCACGAGCAGAACAAAGACCGCCGCCAACAAAACGGAGATGAGCCGGCGGTTGATCGCGTGTGACTCTTCGCGCCGCCGGGCCGCGTTGCGGACGCGGGCGATCGAGGTGACGCTCCCCGTCATTGGCTACTCCCGACGGCCGTTCCTCGGATCACCGCTTGAGCAGCGGCGATGAACGCGTCGCCGCGAGCGGCGTAGTCCGTGAACATGTCAAAGCTCGCGCAACCGGGGGCGAGGAGGACGGTGTCCCCCGGCTGCGCAATTCCTGCCGCGATCGCGACTGCTTCGGCCATCGAGCCGGCACCGAGCCCGCGACCGCTTCCGGCCGCCGCGATCAACACTGGCGCCGCCTCCCCGATCGCCACCACCGCGACGACGTTCTCGGCGTGGGCGAGGGGAGCAATATCGAGGCCCTTGGCGAGCCCGCCTGCGATCAGGACTACCCGTTCGAAGCTGCGAATGCTGGCCAGCGCGGAATGAGGATTCGTGGCCTTGGAGTCGTCGACGAAGTCCACCCCGCTCCCTTGGCCGACAAATTGGCGGCGATGGGCTCCGGGCCGGAACCGAAGACAAACCTCGGCCACCGCTTCCACGCTGGCGCCGCCCTCGAGGGCCGCGACCGCCGCAGCAGCCAAGTCGACGACAAGCGTCGGATGATCCGATGGCAACTCGGCCATTGCCACCGACACTCCTGGAAGCACCAGCTGCCCTCTCTCGGGGCCGCTGCCGCCGGGCGGCCGACGATGGCCCGAAACCGGGTGCAGGCGGGAAGGGGCAGCCGCAACGGCTTTCACCGCTCCTTCATCGTCGGCATCGAAAATCAGCAGGTCGCTTCGGTCCTGGTTAGCGAAGACCTTCGACTTGGCGGCGACATAGGCCCCGAAAGACGGATGCCAGTCGAGGTGGTCGGGGGAAATGTTCAAGAGCACGGCCGCCGAGGGATGAAATGACTCGGTCAGCTCGAGTTGAAAGCTCGAGACTTCGACCACCAGGACGTCGTGAGGTTTGCCGACCGAGTCCGAGAGGGCGGTGCCGATATTGCCAACCGCCGCCGTGTCGTAACCAGAGCTTGTCAGCATTTCGGCGGCGGCCTCGGAAACTGTGGTTTTGCCGTTCGTGCCGGTGACCGCGATCACCGGGACTTCGAGATGCCGCCAGGCGAACTCGATCTCGCTCCAGACGATGACCCCGGCTTCTCTGGCATCGGTGATCGGCGCTGCCCGGAGGGGAATGCCCGGACTGGCAACCGCCAGCTCAACTCCGAACAACAGGTCGCGATCCCACCTGCCGTTGACGACCGCAACCCCTTCTCCGATCAACGGCAAGCCTGCCCCGCTTTCCCGGTCATAGACGGTGACCTCATGACCCAGACGGACACCCAGACGAGCGGCGGCAAAGCCCGAAGTTGCCGCTCCCAGCACCAGCACCTTCACGGCTAGACCGTCAATCGCAGAAAATCGGCGTAAAACAGACCTAACCCCAGCGCTACCCCCATCCCGGTGAGGATCCAGAAACGGATCACCGTGGTGGTCTCGGGCCACCCTCCCAAATCAAAATGGAAATGGATCGGCGCCATGCGAAACACCCTCCGGCCGGTGGCGCGGAAGCTGGCCACCTGGATCATCACCGATAGCGTCTCGGCCACGTATATGGCCCCCAACACGACCAGAAGAAGATGGGTGTTGGTGAGCAGCGCGAGCGCGGCGAGCAGTCCGCCGATAGCCTGAGCACCGACATCGCCCATGATGATTTGGGCGGGAGGCGCGTTCCACCACAGGTAGCCCAGCAAGGCGCCGAACATTGCCGCCGACACCACCGCCAGGTCGAGGGGGTTCAACGACTGGTAGACCTCCTCATTGCGGAACTGCCAAAACGCGATGATCGTGTACGCCCCCGTCACCAACGCCGCGCTGCCCCCGGCTAGACCATCCATCCCGTCGGCCAGGTTCACTCCGTTGGCAGCGCCGGTGAGCATGACCAGGGCCCACAAGACAAAGAAGACCCCGAGATCGAGACCGAGCGGGCGCACAAAGGAGATCTCGGTGCTCACCCCTTCGTTAGGACCGTCTTGCAGGGCCACCACTGCGAAGACAATCGCGATCAGGAGCTGGAGCCCGAACTTGGCTCGCTTGTTGAGCCCGTCTGAGTGTTTGCGGACAAATTTGACGTAATCGTCGAGAAAGCCAACGAGGCCCATGCCCACCATCGCCATCACCGCCAAGAGACCTCCGGCTTCGAAGGAGATGAATTGGGGGCGAAAGCCCCCGTCGAGGGTGAACAAACGAAAGTGGGCGACGAGATAGGCGATCACGGTGGCCCCCACGAAGATGAGGCCGCCCATGGTGGGGATTCCATGCTTGTGGGCGTGCATCGTGATCTCTTCTTGGATGAACTGACCGATTGATCTTCGGCGTAGGACCCTGATGACGAAGGGAGTGCCAAAGATCGAGAGCCCGAGCCCAACGGTGGCGGCGATCAGCAGGCTGATCACTGCTCGGGCTCCGCGGCGAGGCGGGCCAGGTGCTCGCGGGCGATCTCCTGATCGGAGAACGGATACATGACGCCGGAGATCTCTTGGGTCGTCTCGTGGCCCTTGCCCAAGATCAGGACAATGTCGCCGGACGCCGCCGCGGCGAGCGCGGTGGCGATAGCCTCCCGACGCTCGACAATCGCCATCACCGCCGAGTTGACGACGCCAGACATCACCTCGTTGATGATCTGACCCGGGTCTTCGCTACGCGGATTGTCGGAGGTGACGATCACCAGGTCGGCGGTCGCCGCGGCCCGGCCCATCTGCGGACGCTTGCCTTGGTCGCGCTCGCCGCCGGCGCCAACGATCACTATTACCCGCCCGCGGGCGAGCGTACGGGCGGTGTCGACGACGGTGGCAATGCCTTCCGGGGTGTGGGCATAGTCGACCACAACCTTTACGCCCGCCGAGCCGGCGACGAGCTCGAAGCGACCGGGCACGGCACGCAAAGAGGCGATGCCGGCGGCGATCGCGTCGACGTCGATGCCGGCGAGATGAGCGCAGGCCGCAGCCACCAAGGCGTTGGCGAGGTTGAACAGCCCGGGAAGGTTGACGCGAGCATCGGCCTCGCCGTCGGGCAGCCGCAATCGGAATTGGGTTCCCTCTTGGTCGGGACGCACCTCGGTCGCCGAAGCCGGGTGATTCCAACCCACCAGCAGCGCGTCCGGGTGCGCCTCCGCCAGGCGGGTCCCGTAGTGGTCCTCCGCCCAGATCACCTGTGCCTGGGCCATATCGAGGAGCTTGGCCTTGGCCTGAAAGTAGGCCTCCATCCCGCCGTGAAAGTCGAGATGATCCTGAGAAAGGTTCGTAAACGCGCCAATCGCAAAAAAGGTCTCGGCCACGCGGTCGAGGGCGAGGGCGTGGCTCGACACTTCGGTGGCCACCCAGTCGGCGCCGCCGTCCCGCATCTCTGCGAGCAGGCGTTGAAAGTCGGTGGCCTCGGGCGTGGTGTGAGGATTGACGAGGCGTTTCGTTCCGAGTCGCGTGTCGACGGTGCCGATGAGCCCGCAGGATCGTCCGACAGCGGTGGCGATCGCTTCGAGAAGAAAGGTGACCGTGGTCTTTCCGTTCGTCCCGGTGACGCCGATGACCTCGAGCGTGCGCGACGGGTGGTCATAGATCTCCGCCGCCAACCGGGGCAAAACCGCCCTCGTGTCGCTCACTCGCAAAAGGGGAAGCGTGCTAGTCACCGGTTCGGAGACGCATAAGGCAGTCGCCCCGTTCGCCTCGGCCTCGTCGACGAAAAGATGTCCATTTGATCGGCGGCCGGGGACCGCTACGAACAGGCTCGCTGGCTGGACCCGTCTGCTGTCGATCGTGGCGTGGGAGACCCAGGTTTCCGGGTCACCGGTGAGTTGGCCCGAGACGAGCTCGGCTAAGAGTCCCATCGGCCTACCCCCCTTGCGCATCGGGTGTCACCCCCAGCCGGTGGAGGGCTTGTTCCATCACCGTCGCGAACGCGGGGGCGGCAGCCGTGCCCCCGGTCCGAAACTCGAAAGCCGGGCTGTCAACCACCACTGCTACCACTACCTGCGGGTCGTCGATTGGGGCCAGGCCAACAAAGCTGGCCATCGTGATGTCGGTGTACCGCCCGTCGTCGCCAAGCTTGTTGGCGGTCCCGGTCTTCCCTCCCACCATGTATCCAGGAATCTGCGCGGAGATGCCAGTCCCGATCTCGACCACTTGCGCAAGCAACTGGCGCATGGTCGCCGCAGTCGCCGCACTCACGACCCGGTGGCTTGCCACCTCGGCCGTCTCTGCCTGGCCGGTCGGTCCATGGCGGCTGATGACCAGATGGGGCTGCATCCAGATCCCGTCATTTCCGATCGCCCCATAGGCGGCCGCCATCTGTACGGCAGTGGCGGCGACGCCGTATCCGATCGCAGCCGAGATCGGGCACGTTTGACAGCTCGGGTCGCGGTTGATGAGCCCGGTTGCCTCGCCGGGGAACTCGAGCCCGGTCCGCTGCCCGAGGCCGAAATCGTCGAGGTAGCCGAAGATGTGGTCGCGATCGAGAAGCTGGGCCACCTTGATCGTCCCCACATTGGACGATTGCCGGAAGATCTCCGCAACGGACATGTCATGGGTCTCGTGCGATTCGAAATCGGAATAGCACCCGTAGACCTCGTCTGTGTCGCTCTTGCACGCACCTTCCCTCAGCTCGATCTGATCGGGAACCGCGCCGATGACTGTGTTCGGCGAAACGATCCCATCCTCGATCGCCCCGGCAATCGTGATGAGCTTGATGGTCGAGCCCGGCTCGTACATGCCGCGCACCGCAAAGTTGGCGAAGCTCGTTCCGTCGGATGCAACCCGGCTTTGCGGATCGAAGGTAGGGGCACCGGCTACGGCGAGGATCTCTCCGGTCTCGACATGCATGGCGACGATCCAGCAGCCGCGTGCGCCGGTCGTCACGAGCGTTTCCTGACAGGCCGCTTCAGCCGCGTATTGCGTTGGGATATCGATCGTGGTGACGAGGTCGTCACCGGGGACGGCCGGAGTCGAGCTCGACGGTGCCCACGGAATTGGGACGCCATCGGGGGCCGACTCGTAGGTAAAGGTGCCGGGAACGCCGCGCAAGGCCTCCTCAAACTCGTGCTCGATGCCCTCGCTCCCGATCCCATCGACGTTGACAAATCCCACCACCTGAGACGCGACGCTGCCAGTGGGATAAACCCGCTTTGCTTCCTCGTGGGCGTGCACACCGGGTAGATCGAGCGAGAGAACCTGTTGGGCCATGTCAAGCTCAACTTGGCGACGAACGTAGACAAAACCGGTGCCCGAATTGATGTCGGCCAGGAGCTGGGCTGCATCGACCCCCAACAGCCCCCCCACCTGTTGGGCGACGAACAGCGGCTCGGTTAGCTCGACGGGCTTGACGAAGATGCTTTCGGCTTCGACGGTCATCGCCAGGGGGTCGCCGTTGCGGTCGAAGATGTTGCCGCGTTGGGGCAGCAGCACCTGCTCGGTCCGGCGCTGGCCGACCCCTTCCGCTGCCAGGTCGGCGGCCTCGACCACCTGCACCTGATAGAGCCGGAAACCCATCGCAACCCAGGCTCCGGCCAAGGCGATCCCTAGAAGGGCAAGCCGAAGGTGGGAAACGGTGAGCTTGCGGCCGGCCCGGCGGGCGGCCACGACTATGGAGCCTCTCCGGCCTCTAGCTCGGCCGGCGGCGCGGAAGCAGGGCCGGTCAGACTGGCGGCAAACCGATTCATGTCGGCCCAGCGGGGATCGCTCATCGTTTCTGAGACGACCCCTTCGATCACGAGCTGTTCGTTTTGCTGGGGAAAGACCATGCTCAACTGCTGGGCGAGGGGCGCAATTCGAGCCGGTGATTCAAGACGGGCAATCTCCAGTCGGAGCCTTTGGTTGAGCGACCTGGCGTCGGTGAGGCTGCGCTCGATCCGGGCAAGCTCAATCGCCGTGTTGTCGAGCGACGTGCGCACGAGGACCATTCCCAGGAAGGCCACCACCGCGAGCAGCGAGAAGACCGTCCACGAGAGAAGACGGGGACGGGGTTTGCGGCTGCTCACCACCGAGAGACCCGGACGGACCCGTGCGTTGGGGCGCGCGCTGAGGGCGGTCATGCCGCGACGCGCTCCACGGCTCGCAGCCGAGCCGAGCGCGAACGCGGGTTGTCGGCAACTTCGTCCGCCTGGGGTTTGATGACCCCTCGCGTCAACAACCGGTAATGAGCCTCGGCGCCACAGCCGCACACCGGCATTTCCGGAGGGCAAACGCAACCATTGGACGCCTCTCGAAAGAGTTTCTTCACCAGCCGGTCCTCGAGCGAGTGATAGGCGATCGTGATGCACCGACCATTGACGGCCAGCAACTCGAGGGCTTGACCAACCCCCGAGCTGATGGCGTCGAGCTCGGCGTTGACCGCCATGCGCAGCGCCTGGAAGGTCCGGCGGGCGGGATGACGGCGTCGCGGCCCCGACCGAGGTGTCGCCGCTTCGATGACGGCCGCCAGCTCGGTGGTGGTACGGAGCGGTCGTTTCGCGACGATCGCTTTCGCTATCCGGCCGGCCGCCGGTTCCTCGCCCAGACGACGAAGCAAGGATGCCAAATCCGGTTCGGGGAGGCCGTTGACCAAATCGGCCGCCGTCACCGGCGTGCTGGGATCCATGCGCATGTCGAGTGGACCTTCAAGGCGGTAGGAGAACCCGCGAGCGGGCTCGTCGAGGTGATGAGAAGAAACGCCGAAGTCGAAGAGAACCCCGACGGGTGCGCGAACTCCTGCCTCTGCCAGGATCTCGCCCAGGTGGGCGAAGTTTCCTGAACGAACTTCGATATCCATCGCTTCGGTCCTCCTCACCTCAGCTGCCCGGGCTACAGCCTCGGGATCGCGATCGATACCGAGAATTCGGTATCCGCGCCCGAGGCGATCAGCCAGCTCCCTCGCATGACCCCCTCCGCCGAAAGTGGCGTCGACCACCACCCCGACGGGGACCTCAGCCATGAGCTCCTTGACGGTCCCGGCCAAAACCGGCCGGTGATACTCCTTCTCTTCGATACTCCTTCTCTTCCTCTTGGTGCTCCGGCTCCTGGTCCTGGGTCATGGCCAGCCCCCCGGGCGCTGGCACCAAAGGAAGCGGGCGGAGTCAGGGGCCTTCCGTTGGTTACCGGGGGGCTGGCGATGATCCAGGGCTAAGAGGCGGTCACCCCTTTCTGGTTGTCCTCCGCGATTTTCTGTGCCAGTTCGGCGCGGGCGATGGCGTCGTCGCGTGCGAACTTCTCGAGATTCCAGATCTCGGCGAAGCGATTAGCGCCGGAGATCATGACCTCTGTCCCAATGCTGATGTCAGCCATACCTCGCAGCAATTCGTTGATCACCACGCGACCCGCCTTGTCCAAGGATTGCTCACTCGCGGAGTTGGCAAAAAGGCGGACTCGGCGACGAATCTCCGGAGTCGGCGCGGTCGCCTCCTCGCGGTCGAGATAAGCCTGGTACTGGTCGGGAAGGTTGATCCGAAGCTGCCCGTCGATCCCCGGCGAGATGATGCACTTGCCGGTGTCTTCAAACTGTTTACGTATGCCCGACGGAAGCACGACGCGTCCCTTCTCATCGATCGAATGGATGTACTTGCCGGTGAACATCTACAGCGGTCCCTCAAATGCACACGCTCCTCAGGTGCTTCGCCATCATGCCCCACTTCCTCCCACTTGTCAATCATTTCCCCCCACCTTTCTTTCTTGCCCGTTTCTCCCCCCTCCGGGGGGAGTGGCCGCCGACGAAGGAGGCGGACGAAGGGAGCGGTCGATTGACGCAAGGAAGGCGGGTTCCATCTCGACGCGCGCTCAACGGAACGACTTCTCGCGCGTCAATTGACGGCCCCACTTCCCCCGTCCAGCTCACAACCGAATCATCAAAAGGAAGCTGACCCCACCTTGTTCCCGACATAATTTGTCGCCACAGGACGCATTTCGCGTACGCGGGGAGTTTGCGGGATCAGATCCAGGTAAAGCGACACTTCCCCCGGGGGAGAAACAGCCGGCACCGCTTCGGCGTCTTTTGTCTTATGTCTTCGAGTCTCTGAGTCTTCGGGCGTTATTCTTTTGGTGGGATGGCCGCTTCGTTGATTCTCAATGCCAGTTTCGAGCCGTTGTCGGTGGTTTCGAGCCGACGAGCGGTGGTTTTGGTTGCCCGGGGAAGGGCGCATGTGATGGCCGAACGAGACGAGGTTTGGCACTCGGCGAGCATGGACATCCGGGTCCCATCGGTGATCAAGCTGACCACTTACGTCAGGGTCCCATACGAGCGGGCAGTGCCGGTCAGCCGGAGAGCCGTCTTTGGACGAGACGAGCACTCTTGCCAGTACTGCGGCGGCGCCGCCGAGAACATCGACCACATCCTCCCCCGGTCGCGAGGCGGCCTGCACACCTGGGAAAACGTGGTTGCTTGCTGCCGGCGGTGCAACCTCCGCAAGGGTGACCGCCTGCCCGGCGAGGTTGGCCTCACTCTGGCCCGACGCCCCACTGTCCCCCACCGCCACACCTGGATCTACGCCAGCGCCGGCTTCGCTCTTGACCCTTCCTGGCAACCTTATCTGCTGACCGCATGAGCGGTCAGGCGACCAACCCGCGGTTACGGCGGAGACGGCGTTCGACCGCGCCGAAGATGATGTCGACCAGGATGCCGATGATCAACACGACGATCATGAACGCCTGCAGCCCGTCAGAGTCGGAGAGCTCACGGGCGAATTGGAGCTGAACGCCGATTGATGGGCGGGCGGCGATGATCACCAGGATCTCGCCTGCCATCAGGGATCGCCAAGCGAACGCCCAGCCCTGTTTGAGCCCGCCGACATAGCTCGGAAGCGCAGCTGGGAGGACGACGTGTCTCCAGGCGGTCATCCCCCGCGCGCCCAGCATGCGACCGGCGCGGAGAAGCACCGGAGGTATGTGGTCGACGCCGTTGATCAGACCGTTGGCGATCGAGGGAGCGGCTCCAATGAGAACCACAAAGAAGATCGCCGTCTCAGTGAGGCCGAAGAGCAGAATCGCTAATGGGAACCAAGCGATCGAAGGCATGGTCTGGAGGCCGGTGATCAGCGAGCCCACCGCCCGCCGGAGCACGCTGCTTTGGGAGACGGCAAGGCCTACGACCGTGCCGATGCCCATCGCCACCGAGAATCCGATCACGGCCCGCCGCAGCGTCGTGGCAATCGCCACCCAAAACCGATCGGTAGTTGCCAGCTCTCCGAGCGTCTCGAACACCTCGTAGGGCGGGGGGAGCACGAAGCGCTCTTGCCAACCGCTCAGGACAACCAATTCCCAAACCACCAGTGCCATTGCGACAGCTGCCAGTTTCGGCCAGGCGGACCGCCAAAGCCGGCGGGCGCGGCTGTCGGTGGTGCCAAGGGGAAGCTCGAGTCGATCCAGCCCGCGAATGTCCTTTTCGAGCAGGGTGCCGCGATCAGACATGGGAACGCACCTGCTCGAGCAGTCGCTCGGTGACCTGGGCGGCGATCTCAGTCACTTCCGGCGAGTCAAGGCGGCGCGGTCGCAGAAGGTCGACATCGAACTCGTCGACCACGCGTCCCGGCCGGCTCGACAACAACACAACCCGATCGCCGAGCCGCACCGCTTCGCGTACATCATGGGTGACGAAGATGACCGTGAGCCCGGCCTCCTGCCAAATCCGTTCGAGCTCATCGTGGAGCACGGTGCGGGTCATGGCATCGAGCGCTCCGAAAGGCTCGTCCATGAGCAGGATGTCGGCATCTTGGGCAAGCGTTCTCGCCAAAGCCGTACGTTGTTGCATCCCGCCGCTCAGCTCATGGGGCCGACTCTTACCAAAGTCTTCGAGATGGACGATTCGAAGCAGCTCTTGCACCCGGCTCCGATCGGGACGGGCCTTACGAAAGCGCATCGCCGTTTCGATGTTTCGCTCAACTGTCAGCCAGGGGAACAATGCGGGCTCTTGGAACATGAGCCCTACTCGACCCTTGGCAGCAATCGATCCTTTGTCGATCCGGTAGATGCCAGCGATCAGATTGAGGAGCGTGCTCTTCCCGCAGCCCGACGCCCCGACGAGGCATACGAACTCGCCTCGGCGGATCGAAAGGGACACGTCCTCGAGGGCAGCGACCGCCGAGTGGCCATCGCCGTAGGTCTTGGAAACTCCGAGAACCTCGACCGCCCGGTCTGTTGCTCGCGCCGACTCCGTCACACGCACTGCCGCGGTCATGACGACACCTCAACGCGTCCGAGCGGGGCGAGGATCTCGTTGAGCGCTTCGAGCGCGTAGATGCCATCGAGATCGAAGGGCTCGAGTAGCCCGACAGCTTCGGCGTTAGCAGCCGACTGACGAAGTGAGCTGGCGAGCGGGTCCAGGGTAAAGGTCAGGTTCGCCCAGGCACCGGTCATCACCTCCGGGGCCAAACTGCTCCCCGTTAGTGACTCAATGCTGTCGTTGACCACCTGCTGGGCACCGGCGGGGTCCTGTTCGATGGAGTCAACGGCGGACACCAGTCCGCGCAATATCGCGGCCACCACTTCTGGGTTCGCTTCGAGGAATTCCGTCCGCACTATCAGATGGGTGGTCACGAATGCGCCGTCCGGCCAGAGGTCTCTTTCGTCGACCAAGATCTCGCCGCCACCCTCCAGGACCAACCGCGTTGCCCACGGTTCGGGCACCCACGCCCCGTCGATGTCACCGCTCACGAACGTCTCCAGGCTTTGCGAGTTCGACTGCGGAACGATCGAAACGTCGCCCCCTCCTTCGAGATCAGCCGTGACACCGTGCGACAGCAGCCAGGCGCGCAGGGCAACGTCCTGAGTGTTGCCAAGTGAAGGAGTTGCCAGCGTCGCTCCGGCGATCTCACCGGAGGCCGCGATCTCGGGGCGTACAACCAACGCCGCTCCTCCCGAGGTCGTACCGGCGACGATCCGGATCGCAGAGCCATCCGATTGGGCATGAGCGTTGATCGCCGGATTCGGTCCGATGAAAGACATGTCGAGCGCGTCCGCGAAGAGGGCTTCGACCGCTTCGGTGCCGGCGTTGAAGGTGGAGGTCTCAAGCCGCACCGACCCCAGCTCCTCCTCGAACAACCCCTGTTCAACTCCGATCAGCGCCGGAGCATGGGTCACGTTGGGGAAATACCCCAGCCTCACGACCTCGACCTCTGATGCCTGTGCTCCCCCGCAGGCGCCCAGGCCGATAGCCAGCGCCACACCAAGGAATCGAAACCGCCCTTTACCCATCTGATCCTCCCACTCCCATAATGTCGACTTAAAAAGTCAACATTGTTACCAATCGAAGCTAACCTGTCGACAAGATGTCGTCAATGCCAAATCGATCATGTGGATAAGCCGGAAGACCGATTACGCGACCCGAGCGGTGCTCGCCCTGGCGATCGCGTCCGGAAGGTCGCTCAAATCGCACGAAATTGCCGAGAAGACCCACATCCCGCCGTCGTTCTTGGAACAGATCATGGGCCAGCTTCGCGGTGCCGGCATTGTTCGATCGGAGCGAGGGCCGGGCGGCGGCTACCGGCTCAACCACCCACCGCAGGAAATCACGCTCGAGAGAATCGTCCGAATCTTCCAGGGCCCGCTCGCCCCGATCTCGTGCGCAACTCGCACGGCGCCCGAGCCATGCCCGATGGAGGTCATGTGCTCGCTCAAGGAAACTTGGGAGGAAGTCCGCGACGCGACGATCGCCATTCTGGAGAGAACCGACTTCGAAAAGCTCGCGAATCGAGCTGGAGGGCCGTGGCTGGAGATTTCAGATAAGAGACAAAAGACAGAAAGTCTGAAGTCTGAAGTCTGAAGTGTCTTCGCCCTCGGCGTTAGCCGAGGGCTGCGGCCACCGCGCGGTCGAGGGCGTTGGTCCAGCCGCTCGTAACCACCGCTGCTCCGGCCTTCACCCCACCGTCGACCGAGGCCAAGACGGTGAGAATCCGCCAGCTGCCGACCTGGTCCAAGCCGATCCACAGAATCTCGGCATCGGAGTGGCCGGTGAGTTGGGCGCGAGCCTTGCCGACGGCGCGGGCGGCCGCCAGCGGGGTCGGATCGACCAGGTTGATCACCGCTTCGCCGGCCCCTTTGACCTCGACTCGCAACAGTTGGCCGGCTTCCTCGATCTCCGTCACCAATTCGTCGGCGGCGAACACCCGGCTGAAACCCGGGGTAACAGTCTCCGGAGACTTCAACCCATAAGTGACGAGCATCGCCCTGATCCGATCGAGGACGGTGGCTTCTTCCGCTCCTTCCGCCAGCGTGACTCTGATCCCAGTCAACCCGGCGTCACCGAGCTCTAGCTGGATGGACGAAACCCCTTCGATGCCCTCAAGCCGTTGGCGAAGCCCGGTCACGGTCATCGGGCAACCTTTCGATATTGGGCCAACTGCTGTCGCCAGGTCGCATAATCGACAAGATCTGACCAGGTTGGGCGGGCCGTATGGTTGCCAAACGCTGTGTACATCCGCCAATCGAGATACTTACTATCGGGGATCGGAAGAAACGGAGCCATGGCCCACCACCGCCGGCTTCGAAACGACACGACCGCACGAGTGACCGCCAGAATTGAATTGATGAACGACCTCGCCCGCGCAACCCCTCCCAGGGTCGCCCTCCCCGCTCCCACCTTCAGTCTCCTTCTAAGACCCGCCCCGCAATATGGTATTTCACACTAACGGCGGCCTTGTGAGGCCCAGGGACTATTGCGACATGGACGGAAGGGATCAGACATGACCAACAAGGTGTCATTAGGCCCAGGACTTCGCACGCGCGAGAAGCCGCGATGACGGCTGTCGACAGACTTGACGTTTCTCGATTCGCCGATCGCTTCGCTGGCATCGCCGACAACATCGAGCGCGTCATCCAAGGCAAACGCTCGCCGATCGAGCAATTGCTCACTTGCCTCATCGCCGAAGGCCATGTGCTCATCGAGGATGTGCCCGGCGTCGGGAAGACGTTGCTCGCCAAGTCCCTTGCTCGTTCGATTGACTGCGAGTTCAATCGCATCCAGTTCACCCCTGACTTGCTGCCCTCCGATGTGACCGGTGTCTCAATCTGGGACCGTCAGGAATCGGCCTTCGTTTTCAAGCCCGGCGCGATCTTCGCCAACATCGTGGTTGGTGACGAGATCAACCGGGCGAGCCCCAAAACTCAAGCCGCCCTCCTCGAAGCCATGGAGGAGCGCCAAGTCACTACCGATGGCAAAACCAAGCTGCTCCCCGAGCCGTTCATGGTGGTCGCCACCCAAAACCCGATCGAGCACGAAGGAACCTACCCGTTGCCAGAAGCACAACTGGATCGGTTCATGATGCGGGTCTCGGTGGGATACCCATCTCGCGACAAAGAGCTGGAAATGCTCGAGACTCACAGCCTTCGTTCAACCTTTGAGGACTTGGAGCCGGTGGTCAGCGCCCGAGAAGTCGGGGCGATGATCGAGATCGCCCGGCGAGTTGAGGTGGTTCCGGCGGTTCGTAGTTACATCATCGACATCGTCGAAGGAACCCGCCGTCACCACGAGGTCCTTCTGGGAGCGAGCCCACGCTCGGCGCTCTACCTGCAGAAGGCGTCGCGGGCCCGGGCCGCGTCGGAGGAACGCGACTACGTGACCCCCGACGACGTGAAGACCTTGGCCGGATCGGTGCTCGAGCACCGCCTCGCCTTCCGCCCCGAGGCGCAGATGCGCGGGGTAACGAGCGGCGAGCTGATCGCCTCGGTGCTCGGCAGCACCCGCATCCCCATCCACCGAACCAGCTAGCCGTGACAGCTCGCGGCGGTCAGGTCATCGGTGCGGGCCTCGGATTGTTGCTGGCCTGGGTAGTGCTCGGTGAAGTGGAGTTGCTTGCTGCGGGCTCGGCGATGCTGGTCGCGGTGGTAGTGGCCCTCGCCCTCACCCGACTCGCCCGGCCCCGGATCGAAGCCACCAGGTGGCTCGCACCTAGCACCGTTCACGAAGGCGACCGGGCGTCGGTGAACCTCGTTGTCGCTAACCAGCGGCGCACCCTCGCATTTTCGGTCTCGGTCGAAGACGGGGTCTCGGGTCTCGGATCGGCCCGCTTCCAGATCGGGACGCTGCCAGGGAACGGCACTGCTACCGCGGCCTACCACATCGCCTGTCGCAGTCGCGGGATATATACCGTCGGTCCGGCCACGGTCACGGTCAGCGACCCTTTCGGGCTCGCCGCCAACAACCGCACCTCGCCCATCACCGATCGACTGATCGTCTACCCGGCGATCGAGGCCTTGTCCGGATTCCCGGCGGTTCGGGGCCGCGACCCGGCGATGAGTGCCAGCCGTCCCGAATTCAGCCGGCGAGGGGGTGAAGACTTCTACACCCTCCGCTCCTACCAGGAGGGCGACGATCTTCGTCGGGTGCACTGGGCGTCGTCGGCGAAGCTCGATGAGCTGATGATCCGCCAAATGGAGACGCCGTGGCAATCGCGGGCGCTCATCTTCTTCGACATCAGACGGCGTAGCTATCAAAACGCTGACGCCTTCGAGCGGGCAGTGCGAGGAACAGCGTCGGTAGCCATGCATCTCGGAGGAAACTTCGCCGGCGACCTCTGGCTCGGGTCGGGTCTAATCGATCTTGCCACTCCCGGCGTCGCCTTCGAAGAGCTCGCCAGCGTGCAGCCAGTGCAGGCCATCGACTTGCGGGCAGTCGCCACCCGCATTCGCCACCAAAGCCGGGGAGGGGCTTTGATCATGATCACCGGCACCCCCGATGACGAGACACTGTCTGTCATCCGGCTCTTGGGCCAGCAGTATCGAGTCGGGATCTTGCTCGCCGCCACCGATCAGCCGGGGGCTGTGCTCAACCGGATCCAACAGCTTTCCATCAAGACGGTTGTCACCGGTACCGGTCAGCGCTGGGCACCAGCGTGGAATCAGAGCTTGGCCCGGTCGACGACTCGCGCAATGGGCGTCGGATGACGGTTGCTACCCGCCTCGGCCTCGTTGGCGGCCTCGCCGCGGTCGCCCTCGCTCTTAGCCGAGTGCTGGCCTTGGTCGAGTCGACGCCTGAACAACCATCGATCCTGGGAACCCTGCTGATCGCCACACTCATCGGCGCCGGGATAGCCGCTGCTACTCAGTTGGCCCGGCTGGGTTGGCCGGCGCAAACCATCGCTGTTGTCCTCGGCGCACTGTTGGTCTTTGCACGGTTGGCAGCTCCGGCGAGCCTTGCCGGCGGATTGGTCCCGACCACGGCCACGCTGCCCGCCGCGGGAGCGGAGCTCACGATCGCCCTCGAACTGATCCGCTTCGGAGCGGCGCCGGTGGTGGCCTCGCCAGGGCTGATCGGAGTACTGGCCATTGTGTTCCTCGTCCTCGGCGCCTTCCTCGTGAACGGCATCGCTTCGGTGCGACCGCTCCTGGCCGCCGGCCCGAGCCTCGGCTTCTACCTGCTGTGCGCCACTCTCGATCGCCGGCCGCCGACTTGGTGGACGCCGACCGCGTTAGTCGTAGTGGGTGCCATTGCCTTCCTGGCCGCGGCCCTGCGGTCTCGCGGCGGACGGACGCGGTTGCGGTCGACCGGACGGCCGCTAGCTACCCACAACTGGGTCGCCTCGGTTGTCGTGGTTGGTCTTGTCGCCGCCGCCGGCACAGTCAGTGTGGCCCGCTGGGCGAGCGCAGTCCCAGAGTCGGGTTTGGTGGCATGGCGCAATCCAACCGGGTTCGGCGGAGGCCTCTTCGCGGGTTTCTCCTACAACCTCTTCACCTCGATGCAGCAGGACCTTTCCGCCGAGAGTCCCGAGATCCTTTTCGTCGCCCGGGTTTCGGAGTCGGCTCCGCCCCCGGATCAGCTCTATTGGAAGCTGAGCACTCTCGACACGTTCGACGGCACCTACTGGCTGCAGGCTCCGCTCGCCGTCGAGCGACCGACCTCCCCCTCGGATTGGGAGGCTCCTGACTTTTCCTTCTCGGGGGACACGGTCGCCGTCGATGCGTTCGTGCGGATCGAGGCATTGCGTATGAACATTCTGCCCGTTCTCTACGCGCCCCGCGGGCTCTCGACAGAGGATCGCCTGCTCGAGCAGAGCTATCGAAGCCGCGAGGATGGGTCGGTCAAATTTGACGCCCGGTCACAGCAAGGGCTCCTCTATCGGATTACCTCGCAAATCCCGATCCCCAACCTGTCGATTCTGGCCAGCGAAGACGGAGAGCTATCGCCGATGTTCGAGAACGCCCAAGAGCAGGGATTCTTCAACCTTCCCGCCGCCGACGCCGCCCAGCCCGCTCCTTCTTCCCGCTTGCAGACGATCTACACCGCGTTGCCCGAAGACTTCTCGGATGTGATCAGGGGCCTTTCGCGCCAGATCACCGAGCAGGCAACGACCGACTTCGAACAGGGTTTGGTGCTCGAGGAGTTCTTCAGGACCACTGGTAGCTTTGTCTACAACGCTTCGGTGTCGACGGGTCACTCGGCCCTCGATCTCGAAGACTGGCTGCTCGATCCCGAAAGCCGCAATTATCGGGAGGGATATTGCGAGCAGTTCGCCTCGGCAATGGCGCTCATGGCTCGCGCCCTCGGCATCCCGGCCCGAGTGGTGATCGGCTTTTCGCCCGGCACCATCCAAATTCAACCTGACGGGGCCGAAGTGATCGTCGTTCGCGCGCGGAACGCTCACGCCTGGGTCGAGCTGTTCATGGCCGGACAGGGATGGATTCGATTCGACCCCACACCGCGGGCGGATGGGAGCAACCCCGCCACCGTCGCCACGCTGGCGTTCGACCCGATTGCCTTCCTCCCCGAGCCGGCCGATCCCTCCGGCAACATCGTCCCGGGATCGATCGCGGCCATCGACCGGCGTTTCTTGGAGGGGGGCCTCGATCCCACCACCGGTGGCAGCCCAGTCGTGCCCACCGAGCCAACCCGGCCGTGGACGGCTATCGCCGTTGTGCTCATGTTGATTGCCATTGTCCCCGCGCTCAAAGCCGTGCGCCGTGGCTGGCGATTGCGACGGTTAGCGGCGGGCGACGTGCTCGCCGGTTGGAGCGAACTCTCCGATCGCCTCCGCGACCTCGGTCTTTCAATGTCGCCGTCGCTGACCCCCACCGAGGTGGCCGCTGCGGTCGATCAGGGCATCGGACCCTTGGCGAAACGCGTCACGGCCGCGGTCTACGGGAATCGGGAGTTCACCGATGGGAGATCGGCGCTCCGCTTGGCGGAAAGTTCGTTGCGCGCCCGATTCTCCAAAGCCCGGCGGTTACTGAGTTGGTTTCGGCCCGAGACTCTGCTCAGCGGGTCGATGCATTTTATCCATCGCCAGCCGCGAGTTCCTCGCTCACGTCGGATTCGACCCGTCGCAGAAAATTGAGAAACTGATCGCGATCGAGCTCAAAGCGCGTGACGTCATCTTCAACTTCCCGCGTGATTTGCTCGATCTCGATAAAAAACGCCATCTGTCCTCCCCGTAGCGCATCGAGCACATCGCCTTCAGCCGCGCCAATTTCGTAAATGCTGACGCCATCGGTGACGAGCTTGACATCACTGAGGTGGCGCTCCATGTCGCCTTGCCGACGCAAGTATTCCCAGGCGCGCCGAACTCGTTGCAACGACATTCCGTTGTCGACCAATGAGCGCACCACTCGCAGGGCCACGAGGTCCCGAAAGGCATAGATCCTGCGAACCCCCGGTCTGCCCCCTGTGCCTTGGACGCTGGGCCTCACCAGCGACATCTTGTCCCAATACCGCAACTGATGTGGTGTGCAGTTAGTCAGCCTGCACGTCTGCTCCGCCGTATAACCCTGCAACGAACCTCTCCTCCCAAAACTTTACGATCACGCGACCGGCGCGCGACTCCCCGGGGTCACGACACCATCGATGATGTCCCTCCAAAGTGCTATCCCGCCGCTTCCCTCAACGTTCCGCGTAGCGTCGACGGGGGCGCCACTGTAGTCGCGTCGTTCTAGTCGCGACCGAGCCGTCCACGACCTTTGTCGTCGTCTGATTCTTCGCCAGCCTGTCCCTCTTCTTCCTTCTCTTGACGGTCGGCGATCACCGTCGTGATAAGACGAGTTGCTGAGATGACGACGAGCACAAAACCGATTACCGCAAGCCAGGTGAAACGACTGATCGCCGCGCCGACGAGGGCCGTCCCGATGACGATGCCGAGCACCGCCCCTCGCGTTCCAAACCGCTGATTGGGATCGATCTTGCGCGCCGCCCGCACAAGCCGAGGATCTTCCGCGTAGAAGTGTCGTTCGATCTCGGCCAGGATTTTCTGCTCTCGGTCACTCAGCGGCATGACCTTTGATTCCTATCAGGTGAACTTGTCTCAGTATACGAACTGCGCTCGATTCTGGGAGAGACCAACAGACCATCTCTTTCTCACGATGCACCGCAACGCGGGCGAATGTCAACCGAATCATTCATCTGTTTTTCCTGTTCCCGCCTGTGGGGAACGCAGGACCACCCGGGCCGGCCCTACCGCCCCTCCGCCGAACCGCTCCCGCACCTCTTCGACGGCACCAGTCAGGTTTTCCCAGCGTGGGTCAAACTCGGTGCTGAGCTGGACCGGAGACTCCGCGTCCTGCACCTGAGCGACGCCGAGGCCGAGCAAGCGCACCGGTCGGTCCCAGTCGAACCGCGCGTGGAGGGAACGGGTGACTAGCCACAGATCGTGCGCTCCGACCACTGCCTGGGTTGGCCGCTCTTGCCGGGTGACAGTCTCGAAATCGGCGTAGCGCACAGTCATTGTCACCGTGGCTCCGGTCAACCCGGCGACATGCAGGCGAGACCCGAGGCGATCGCAGAGGCGCAGGAGCTCGGTGTCGACTTGCTCGGGCGTTTCGAGGTCGTATTCGTAGGTTTCCGAAGCCGAAATGGACTTGGTTTCGCCTGCTGGCACCACCGGCCGCTCGTCGATCCCCTGGGCGAGGCGGTGGAGGTGGTTGCCGGCGACGGTGCCCAACCGTCTCACCAGCGTCGCAACCGGGATTACGGCCAGGTCGCCCATCGTCGCCACGCCGAGTCCTTCCAACGCGGCATGGGTTGCTTCTCCCACGCCTGAGATCGCCCTGACCCCCAGCGGATGGAGGAAGTCGAGTGTCGCTTCTTTTGGAACGCGGAACAGACCGTCGGGCTTGGCTGACTCAGAGGCGAGCTTGGCAATCACCTTGTTGACCCCGATTCCCACCGAAACGGGCAAGCCAAGCCGGTCGCGCACTGTTTTTCGGAGAGCGTGGCCAACCGTTTCCGGATCTGGAAAATGATGGCTGAGGCCACCGATGTCGAGAAATGCCTCGTCGAAGGAAAGCCCCTCGACGAGTGGCGTGAAACTCCTGAAGATGGAAAACACTTCGCTCGAGACCTCGGCATACCGCCGATGATCGGGGGGGACCACGATGACATTGGGATAGGCCGCCCGGGCTTGTCCCATCGGCATCGCCGACCTGATCCCGTACTTGCGAGCCTCATAGCTGGCTGCAGCCACTACTCCTCGCCGTCCTGCGCCTCCGACCACCACCGGCTTTCTCTGCAGCGCGGGGTCGCGCTGACGTTCTACCTCGACGAAGAAGGCGTCCATGTCGGCATGGACAATGTTTTCTGCGAAGCGACCGGTCATGCTCTCCCGTTGTACCAACTTTCTCCCCCCGAAGGGGCGAGTACCCCGTTTCTCCCTCCGACGGGGGTGTGGCCGCCGACGAAGAAGGCGGACGAGGGGGCGTTTTACTGACGCGCGAGGAGGTCGCTCATTGCGGGCCACTTGCAAACGGGTTACCTCGTTCGCGTCACAAGAAAACGCCCCCCTCCCCCTTTCGGGTACTCCCCCCTCCGGGGGGAGAAAAGCTGGGACACTGGGGACGTGCGCGGGCGACATCTTTGGGCGTGCGGAACGCTGCTGGCATCGGTGATGGGGACCGCGACCTTGCTCGTAGTCGAGCCCGAGCCGTGGCATCCGACCACCGCCGTCATCATTTCTGCCTGCCTTGTCATCTGGGCCACGGTTGCCGTGGTAGCGATCCTGTTGGAACACAGCCGGCTCGGCTATCGCCTTGGCATCTTCGTTTTGGTGTTCTCAGCTGTCATCGCCGTTCTCCACCGCATCTCGCCGATCTGGTGGATCGCAGTGGCGCTCATCGCCGTGAGCGCTCTCCTCACCACCGACCCCACGCTCGGCGGGTGGGTCAGGCAACGAACCTCGGCGGCGCCGGTACCAGCCAGGGCAGTTGTCTTAGCCCTCGTCTTGCTGACGATTCCCGGTCTTACGGCTCTATCAATTCTTCGCTCAGATCCCGGCTCATTGTCGATCCTCGTCCCACTCGATCTCGTACTGCTTTTTGCCTATGTCCGCCGCCCTGCTTTCGCTCTGGCGGCGGTGCGGATCGTCCCGCTGGGGCTGGCGATCGCGGGTCTCACCCTTGCGGGTCCCGGGCGCTGGGTCTGGATTTCCGGCCAGCTCGCCGCCCTTCCCCTCGCTTGGACAAGGGAGGTCCGGCTGGCGATCCGGCCATTGATCGAACGAGGCACCAAAGTGATCATCCCCCCTGAGCTCGCCCCCGCCGAGATTCGGGAAATGCTCGAGGGCAAAGGGTGAAACGGCGGCCCAATCCGTACCTTTTGACCGTGTCGCTCGTGATCGGGGTCCTGATCGGGTGGCTCGGCTTTGTGATCACCAACCTTTCCTGCCGAGCCGAGCAACCAGCGCCGGCCCCGGGCTGTCCGGGCGCCGCTTGGGTGGTTGGAATCGCCTCGTTCTTCGTGGCAGGGATCGGGTTGCTCGTCGTCCTCGGCCTCACCGCCCGCTCGATCGCCGAATATCGAGGCGAGACAGGAGACAAAGGACAAAAGATTTGAGACAGAATCCGTCTCATGTTCGTCTACTCCCGAGCGACCCTTTCGGACCCGAGAACCAGGGCGACGTTGTGGCCGCCGAAGCCAAACGAGTTGGACATCGCGTACTCGCCGGTGAATGGGCGCGCCGCGTTGGCGACGTAGTCGAGGTCACATTCGGGATCGGGATGCTCCTGGTTGATCGTCGGAGGAAGGATTCCCCGATTGAGGGCGAGCAACGACACGATCGCCTCCACCGCTCCGGCCCCTCCCAGGAGGTGACCGGTCATGGACTTGGTCGACGAGATCGGCACCCGATAGGCCTCCTCCTTCCCCATGGCGATCTTGATGGCAGCGGTCTCGCCGGCGTCGTTGGCTTCCGTCGAGGTCCCATGGGCATTGATGTAGGAGATATTGCCGGGTTCCAATCCCCCGTCCCGCATCGCCGCCGACATCGCTCGGGCCGCCCCCGTGCCTCCCGGTCGAGGCAGAGTGATGTGATAAGCGTCGGCCGACATCCCATAACCGATGAGCTCGCCGAGAATGGTCGCTCCGCGCTCGATTGCCCGGTCGCGATCCTCGAGGACCACCGCACCGGCCCCCTCCCCCATGACAAAGCCGTCGCGCTCGGCGTCGAAGGGTCGCGAGGCTTTCTCCGGTTCGTCGTTGCGAATCGACAAGGCCCGCGCCTGATTGAACCCTGCGACCCCGTAGGTGGTGATCGCGGCTTCCGCGCCCCCTGCAACCATGACGTCCGCCGCGCCTCGGCGAATGAGCTCGGCGGCGTCGCCGAGCGCGTTGGCCGATGCTGAGCAGGCAGTAACGACGCAGCTCACCGGGCCGAGGAGGTTGTGCTCGATCGACACCAAGCCCGCCGCCATGTTGGCGATGATCTTCGGGATCCCAGTGGGGCTAACCCGTTCGGGCCCGCGCTTGAGCAAGACGGTGATCTCCTCGACAAACGCGTTCATCCCGCCGAATCCAGCTCCGACCATCACCCCGGCCGAGGCGTTCTCGGGGTCGTCGGGCCCGTACTTGATGTCCGCCTGCGCCAATGCTTGACGGCAGGCGACCATGAAGTATTGCGAGTAGGGATCGATCCGGCGTACTTCGCGCTTCTCAAAGTGTTGCTCGGGGTTGAATCCTTTGACTTCGCCGGCGATGCGGGTTCGATAGTTCGAGGCGTCAAAGTGGGTGATCGGCCCAATCCCCGACCGCCCGGCGACCAGCGCCGACCAGAAGGATTCGACATCGTTGCCGACCGGGGTGACGACACCAAGCCCGGTGACCACGACTCGTCGCCGTCCCCGAGGGTGGGGGGCGGTCACGAGATCAGACGTTGAGCTTGCCGTGGACCAGGTCGATGGCTTCGCCGACGGTGTGGATGTGCTCGGCTTCGTCGTCGGGGATCTTCACCCCGAACTCATCTTCCATCGCCATCAGCAGTTCGACAACGCCGAGCGAGTCGACATCGAGGTCCGTCTCGAAATTGGCACTGCGATTGATCTTGTCGGCGTCGAGCCCGAGCTCGGAAACGAGCACGTCCCTCAGCCGGGTTTCGATCTCTGTTTTTTCCATTTCTTCAGTTTCTCCTGTTTCTGCCTGGCAATTAAAGCGCCAGACCACCCTCTACCGCCAAAACTTGGCCAGTGATGTACCCGGCGGCTTCGGAGGCGAGGAACGCCACTGCCGCCGCCACCTCGGCCGCCTCGCCGAAACGTCCCAGGCTGATCGAGCCGAGAACCGACTCTTTGACCTCGGCCCCAAGGCCCTCGGTCATATCGGTGTTGATAAATCCGGGCGCCACGACGTTGGCAGTTATACCCCGGCTGCCAACTTCTTTAGCCACGGATTTCGTGAAACCAATCAGGCCGGCCTTGCTGGCGGCGTAATTCGCCTGTCCAGGGTTGCCGGCGATTCCCGCCACCGAGGCGATCGAAATGATCCTCCCCCACCGAGCCCGCAACATTGCCTTCACCGCCAGGCGGCTGCAGAGAAAGGCAGACCGAAGGTTCACCGCCAGGACACGATCGAAGTCCTCGGGGGTCATTCGCAATAGCAGGTTGTCAGCGGTGATTCCGGCGTTGTTGACCAGGATCTCAACTGGCCCCAACTGCGCGGCCGCCTCCGTGAACATGGCATCGACCGCGGCAGCATCGGACACATCCGCTCCGAGCGCTATTGCTTTGCCGCCGGCGGCTTCAATCTCGGCGACCACGTCGGCGGCCGGTCCCGACGACGACGAGAAGTTCACCCCAACCTGGTGGCCGTCACGGGCTAGAGCGAGGGCGATGGCCCTCCCGATCCCTCGTGAGGCCCCAGTCACCAGGGCAGTTCGAACCATCAGCTTGTGGGCTGATACTTCCCAAAGAAGTCCACGTTGGGCGCGAGGAGATCGTCGGTGGTGCGGTCGTTGGGCGGGAGGGCAGAGTCGCTCTCTTTGATCGGCTCCACCCGATCACCCCAGCGGATCACGGCTGCTCCCCAGGAGAGGCCGGCACCGAACGCCGCGATCACGATCAGGGCGCCGGGCTCGACCCGGCCTGCCTCCAAGGCCTCGGTGAGTGCCACCGGGATGGTGGCGGCCGACGTGTTGCCATAACTCTGGATGTTGATCATCACTTTTCCGGGGTCGAGCTTGAGCCGGCGAGCGGTGGCATCGATGATCCGGATGTTCGCCTGATGAGGAATAAGGAGATCCACCTCTTCGAGGGCAATGCCGGCTTTCTCGAGCACGCGAACCGAGGCGTCGCCCATCGTCGTCACTGCTCGTTTAAAGACTTCGGGACCGTCCATGTGGATGCCAGCGCGTTTCGGATCGGGATTGTCACGATCGCCCTCGGTGCCGTCATGGGGGATCTGGAGAATGGCGGAGGCCGATCCGTCCATGCCCAACTCCGACGCGAGAACGCCGACCTCGTCCTCCGTAGCCTCGAGCACCACCGCCCCCGCACCGTCACCAAACAACACGGCGGTCGATCGATTGGTGAAATCGAGGTGGTAGTGGAGCTTTTCGGCGCCGATGACTACCACCGTCTGGTGTGTGCCGGCCTTGATCATGTTGGCGGCGGTGACGAGCGCGTAGACAAAACCTGAGCAGGCCGCATTGAGGTCGAAAGCGGCGGCGTTCCATGCCCCCAGCTTTGCCTGCACATGGGCAGCGGTGGCGGGGATCGACGAGTCACCGGTACAGGTGGCCAAAACGATGAGATCGCATTCTTCGACGGTTTTGCCGGCGGCGGCGAGGGCGTGCTGGGCGGCAACTGCGGCCATGTCCGACACCTCGACGTGGGAAATCCGCCGTTCCTTGATCCCCGTCCGAGTCGTGATCCAATCGTCGGAAGTTTCCACCAGCGATTCGAGGTCATGGTTGGAAAGAACAGCGGGCGGCAGGCACTTGCCCCACCCGGTGATCATTGCATTCGGCCCGTACTTCAAAAGGGGAACCTCCTCGACTGGTCGATGCTACCGATCGCCCTCGGCGCCGGGGCGCCACCGGCCCGGCGTCCGGAACATGTGAGGATTCCGCTCCTATCCGAGACCGTTGGTGGGAATCGAAGCCACGTCGGACACGGCCTGATAGGTAGCTCCGGGCACCGAGCGCTTGGCCATGCCGACCGTCACGTCGCCCGGTCCGACGTGGACAAAGCGATCGACCCCGGCGGCGGCCATGCCGGTGAGGGTTTCAGAGAAACGGACAGGTGAGGTCACCTGGCGTGCGAGGAGCGCTTTCTCCATCCCCGGCTCATGGGCCGCGGCGGTGACGTTGCTCCACACAGGAAACCGGGCCTGGTGGAATTCGACTCCTGCCACGGCGGCCTCGACTCGATCGGCGGCCGCGCTCATGAACGGCGAATGGAAGGCGCCGGCCACCTTGAGCCGTACGACTTTGCGGAGCCCGTGATTAGACGCCTCAGCTTCAAGCCAATCGAGATCCTCGCCTCCTCCGGCCACCACCACCTGGCCGGGAGCGTTGATGTTGGCGACAAAAAGCCGGCCCCCGGCTTGTCTTCGCGCCAGCGTCACTGCCTCGGCCTGATCGAGATTGGCGCCCAGCAGGGCCGCCATCCCCGAGTCCTCCTGATCGGCCGCTCCGGCCATCGCCCTGCCTCGCTCGGCGACAACCGCCAGCGCCTGGTCATATGCCACGACCCCGGCGGCTGCCAACGCCGTGAACTCACCCAGCGAGTGGCCGGCCGCGGCGGCAGGGATGCTGGTGAGGCGAGGTGCAAGCTCCGCCCACAACGCATAGGAAATCGCAAAGAGTGCGGGTTGGGCGTGCTCGGTCCGCGTGAGCTCCTCCTCGCTCGAGTCGAGGCACATCTCTTTGAGCGACCAGCCGAGAATCGAGTCGGCCTGCTCAACGAGCAGGTCCGGGCGCCGCTCGAACAGATCAGCGCCCATCCCGGAGAATTGGCTTCCCTGCCCGGGGAAGAGGACCGCGTACCCCAAGTCGAGTCAGCCTTGCAAAGGAGCGACGAGCCGGTCGACATCTTCGCGGTCGACGTCACGATGAGTGACCAGGCGCAACACTCCGATAAACGGCGGGTTGATCTTGATCCCTTGGGCACTGAGATCGGCGCGCCACTGTTCGGTGGGGATCGGGAGGAGATCGGGCTGGACCTGCACCATGTTGGTTTCGACCTGGCCGAGATCGACTGCCCCCGGCGCAGCTTCGTGCAACCGTTCTCCCAGAAAGCGGGCCACTTCGTGGTCTTCCTTGAGCCGGTCACGGTCGCGCAGGGCGATCCGGGCGGCGGCCGCGATGACCCCGACTTGGCGCATCCCTCCCCCCAACCGCTTGCGCAGGTAGCGAGCTTCGTTCATCAGCTCATGGGTGCCGCACAGAACCGACCCGATCGGAGCGCCCAGGCCCTTGGAAAAGCAAAACTGGACAGTGTCAGCGTTCCGGGCGAAGACGTCGGCCGGCACCCCCGAGGCGGCCACGGCATTGAAGAGACGAGCGCCGTCGAGGTGAATGGACAAACCGAGCCGGCGAGCGGTGGCGCTCGCTGCCTGCATCACCTCGAGGGGGATGACTTTGCCGCCCAAGAGGTTGTGGGTGTTCTCCCAGATCATCAAACGCAGGCGCGGGAAGAACGCCGAATTGGCGACAGCCTCCTCGACCTGGGCCGAAGTGATCCGGGCCCCAGGCGCCTCGACGGTCCGAAACCCGACCCCCGACAGGGCGGAGGCGGCACCTTTCTCGACGCTACGCGAATGGATGCCGGGGTCGCAGAGGATGTCGTCGCCAGGTTTCGTTTGCATCATGATCGCGATCTGGTTGCCCATCGTCCCTGTCGGCATGAAGACCGCCTCTTCCTTGCCCACCACGGCCGCCGCCTCTTCCTCCAACGCGTTAGCGGTGGGGTCGTCGGAATAGACGTCGTCTCCCAGCGGTGCCGCGGCCATCGCCGCCAGCATCTCCGGGGTCGGACGGGTCACAGTGTCGGAGCGAAAATCGACGACGCCGTCTGCAAAAGCCATGGCCTCAGGGTACCAACCACTTTCCTGCGTAACTTGGCGCCCCTAATCATGGGGCTTTTTACGCAGGAATGGTTTTAGAGCCGGTCTAAGACCCGACGGATGCCGCGGACCGCCTGCGCGATCCGGTGCTCGTTCTCGACGAGGGCAAAACGAACATGGAGATCGCCCGAAGGGCCAAAACCGACGCCGGGACTCACCGCCACCTTGGCTCGGTCGAGCAAGTCGAGGGTGAAGGCCATCGAGCCGGCATCGGCATAGGGATCGGGGATCGCCGCCCAGACAAACATCGTCCCCATCGGCTTTTCGACCTTCCAGCCGTTCCGGTTGAGACCGTCGACCAGCACCTCCCGGCGGCCGCGATAGATCGCGTTCACCTCTTCGACGTAGTCATCGCCTTCGTTGAGAGCGATGATCGACGCGATTTGGATCGGCTGAAACGTGCCGTAATCCAGATAGCTCTTGAGCTTTCCCAGCGCGGCCACCGCCTCCGGGTTGCCGACGACGAAACCCATTCGCCAGCCCGCCATCGAATGGCCCTTGGTAAGCGTGTATAGCTCGACGGCCATCTCCTTCGCCCCCGCGACCTCAAGGATCGATGGAGGCCTGTACCCGTCGAAGGCGACGTCGGCATAAGCAAAGTCGTGGACGAGAAAGATGCCGCGGTCGCGGGCAAACCCCACCAGGCGTTCGAAGAACGGAAGGTCGACACAGGTTGTGGTCGGGTTGTGAGGAAATGAGCAGATGAGCGCCCGGGGCGAAGGCTGCTCGCCACAAATCGCGTCCAAGGCGTCGAAGTATCCCTCGTCGGAGGAAACCGGCACCCTCCGAATCTCCGCTCCCGCCATCCGCGGGGCGTAGATATGTATGGGATAGGACGGCTCCGGGACGACGGCCACATCGCCCGGCTCGACCAGGACCCACAACAAATGGGAGAGTCCTTCCTTGGCGCCGATGGTGGCAATTACCTCGGTTTCGGGATCGAGCCCTATCCCGAAACGCCGCTGGTAGCGGTCGGCTACCGCCCGGCGCAGGTTGGGAAGCCCGCGGCTGACCGAGTAGCGATGATTGCGTGGATTGGTGGCCGCCTCAACGAGCTTTTGGACCACCACGGGATTGCTCGGGATGTCAGGGTTGCCGAAACCGAGGTCGATGACATCGTCGCCCGCCCGCCGCGCCTCGAGCTTGCGCTGGTTGACCGTCCCAAAAACGTACGGCGGCAATTGGTCGACGCGCCGAAAGTCCATTTGTTGGGAGGGTACCGGGTCAGTCGATCAGACCGGACAGCAGCTCCCAGTTGGAACGGCGGTTGGGCACCACCGAGACCACCAATTCATCGGCCACGGCGCCAAGTTCGTCTAGCTGTTGTCGGATCGACTGCGGGTCTCCGGCCAAAGCGCGGTCGGTTCCACCGCGACGCGCGATCAACGCGTCGAGCTGTTCCTGATCTGGAGCCAGCAGCACCGTTCCGCCCCACGAGACCCTGATCTTGGGAGCCGTCGACCGGACGTCAGCCGCCTCAGCCGCGAAGTCGTCGACAGAAGCCCCCCAGCAGTTCCAGCCATCGGCCAGCTCGGCGGCAATCGCCCGGACTCGTTGATGCCTCCCCCCCACCCAGACCTCCACTCCGGGCGCCCGGTGGCGGATCGACTCGATGGTCCGGATCAACAGCTCCAGTCGCTCTGCGAGCGGCGGGAGCGGAATCCCGAACCGGACAGACTCATCGGCAGTGAGTCGGTCACCGATCCCGAGACCGATCGTGATCCGGCCGGGAGCGATGGCGCCGAGGGTGGAGGCGATAGCGGCGGTCACCTCCGGTGGACGGAGGGTCGCCCGGATCACCAGCGAACCGACCCTTTTGGTTGCAAGGGCGGCCGAAGCGCCGAGCGCCGCGGCGGCTTCGAACACCGGCCGGTTCGGGTCATCGAGCGGCACGAGATGATCGTAAAAGAAAACGCCGGCCAAGCCGGATGGGTCGCGGACGAGGTCGAGCAATGGCTCCGGGTCGGTGCTGAATTGGGGAACGGTCACCGAGACCGGGATCATCTCAGGATCCGGCCAGCATCCCCAAGAGCTTGCGGATCTTGGCAGGGACCAGATCGTTCGCAGTCGAGAGCACGGAACGCACCATCCCCAAGAGATCCTGGGGACCGTCCCAATGCTCGAGCACCACTTCCTCGCCGGCACGCTCGATGAGATGGTTGAGGGCAAAGACGATCAAGAACAAGTCATCAACGATGCCAATCACCGGGATCACCTCGGGAAGGACATCGATGGGTGACATGACGTAGCCAATCGCCGCCATCAAGACGAGCTTTGACCGACGGGGCACGCGGGGGTCTTTGACCAGACGTCCGAGCAGCTTGATCAAATTCGGAAGCATCAGAACGGAATCCGTAGCCAATTGTCGAAGCTGCATCGCTGCCCCTCCTTCTGGGGGAATGACTTCATCGGGACGCACCGAACGAGTTGCGAAACGTCGATCCCCTTGCATGTCGATTCAGGATAAGGCCTGCGAATCTTTTTGCGCCAGCAACGCCGCGCCGATGGCACCGGCCCAGATCCCATGCCTCGAGGCGACGATCGGCGGCAGCGGTCGATGAATATCGCTCAGGCGGGCAATCTCATCCAGTGCCGCCGGAAGGATCTCATCGCCGTGCTCGGCGGTCACTCCTCCTCCCACCACATTCACCGCCGGGTCGAGAATCGTGATCAGGTTGAACAGACCTCGCCCAAGCCAGATGCCGGCATCCTGAAGCTGGGCAGGGCTGGTCCCCACCTCGGCGAGTCGCCAGGACGAAATCCGAGTCTCCCAACAGCCAAGCCGCCCGCAGCGACAGACCCGGCCGTCGGGCTCAATGGTCATATGACCGACCTCGCCGGCGAAGCTGCGGCCGCGATAGACGTCGCCGCCGGTCCATAGCCCGGCACCAATCCCTGTTCCCAGCATCACGACCAGCACCGGGTCTTGGGCGAGGCTGGTGGCTTCGGCACGAGTCGCGCAATTGGCATCGTTGTCGACAGCCACCCGACGGCCGAGCCGGGCCGAGAGCTCGGCGCCGATCGGCACGTCGACCCCGTCGAGATGGGGAGCCCAGCGCAAAATTCCTCGGTGGTGATCGACCAGACCGGCGATGCCGACACTGATCGGCTCTTCCGGTTCGGCCAGCGAGACCAACTCGTTGGCGAGGAGCTCGGGCCACGCACGTTTGACGTCAACTTGGCCTCGCCAGACAACCTCGTTGTCGGCGAGGCGGACAAACTTGATCCGGCTGCCGCCAACATCAGCCCCGATCGCCATCGGTCCTACTCGACGTTGATGCGTTGCCGGGGTTCGTCAGGTGAGTCTTCCTGGCCCACCCGGGCCAGCTCATCGAGGACTGCGGACAACGCCTTCAAACCCTCGATCCCAGCCATAGCCAGGTGATAGGCGGCGCGCTTACCTGCCCTGCGCAACGCTTCCGCGGTCTCTGACTCCAGGATCACTTCTTGGCACGTTTCCTCGCCGGGGCGGCGCCGAAACTAACCCGCAACACGCCCTTCTCGAGCTTCGCTCTGGTCACTTGCCGGCGGCGCAGGGTGTCGGGAAGGACAAACGAACGCCGGTAGGGGCCCACCTGCAAAAAGAGCTCCGAGCCGTGCCGGAACACATCGACGTCGCCTCGCTCCACAAAAGGCACCTTCATCTCCATCACGATTTCCCCGGCTTTCTCGGTCACCTTGAATGGGCTCTTCGCCGTAAAACCGGTGATGGGGTCTTTCGATCCGTAGAGCTCATCGGCCATCAGCCGGAGCTTTTCGACTCCGACCATCTCGTCGTCAAAAAGGCGGAGCCGGAGCCGAGGCACGTCCGCGAACCCGGAGTCGATGGTGTCGAGATGACCTTTCTGGATCGACCGCCAGCGATCAAAGTAGGGATCGGAGACGGCGTCGGGCAACACTCGGTTGATCACCACCGAATCGACTCCGTAGCCAAACAGTGCCAAGTAGGTGAAGGTCCGTCGCGCCTCGTCGATCACCATCTTTTCGGGGTTGACGACGAGCCGGGCCGAGGTCGTTTGTGGATCGGCCAGCAAGGCTTTGACTTTCTCCACGCCTTCGAACACCGACTGCGCGGCCTGGTAGACGTTGTCCTCGGCAATCGGTAGGTCGGTGAGCCGGGTGAGGAGTGGCCTAGCGGCCTTCATCAGACGGCGTTCGGCGGGCATCACCCGTTCGAAGTACCAACTGAGCACCTCGGGCAGGGAGAGCAGCCGGAGGGTTTCGGCCGTAGGGGCACAGTCGACGACGATCACATCGTAATCGCCGCTGCGCGCCTGCCGATCGACCTCGAGCAGGGCGAACAGCTCGTCCATGCCGGGGAACACCAAGAACTCCTCGGCTTCGATCCCGGTGACGCCGCCCCAGTCGAAAACTTGCATGATCTGGTCGCGAATCGAGCCCCAGTGCCGATCAAGCTGGGACTGGGTGTCGATCTGCTGACCCGACAAAAGCGGAAAGATCTCGCTCTCGACATCTCCGAGGGGCACCCCGACCGCGTCGGCTAGAGAATGAGCCGGGTCGGTCGAAGAGACCAGCACGCGATGCCCGCGATCGGCCGCCGCAACTGCGGTGGCCGCCGCGACGGTGGTCTTGCCGACGCCGCCCTTGCCCGTAACGAGGATGACACGCACTGACCGCCAGCATATGCAGCCGAGCCGCCTCGGACTCAGGCCAGCAGGCCCGAAATCGAACGGGCCTCGCACCGGGCGCCCCGGGGTCGGGATCGACTAGGCGGTCCGGACCGAGTCTGCCTCTTCCAGGCCGAGCTCGGCGATCGAAACCTCGCGCATCTTGTACTTCTGCACTTTGCCGGTCACCGTCATCGGGAACTCGTCGGCGATCCTCAGATAGCGCGGGATCTTGTAATGAGCGATGCGGTCCTGGCAGAACTCTCGCAGGTCCTCGATCGTCAAGCTTTGCCCTTCTCGCAGCCGGACCCATGCATAGAGCTCCTCCCCATACTTGGCATCCGGCACGCCGACGACCTGCACGTCGACGATCGCGGGATGGCCGTAGAGAAACTCTTCGACCTCGCGCGGATAGATGTTCTCCCCACCCCGGATGACCATGTCCTTGATACGGCCAACGATGTTGACATAACCCTCCTCGTCCATGGTCGCCAGGTCGCCGGTGTGCATCCACCCGGCCACATCGATCGCCTCGCTGGTTGCTTCGGCGTTGTCCCAATAGCCACGCATCACCGAGTACCCGCGGGTGCAAAGTTCCCCTGCTTGCCCACGCTCGACTGTCTTTTGAGTTTCGGGGTCGATGATCTTCGATTCGACGTGAGGCATGATCCGGCCGACCGTCGAAACCCTGCGCTCCACCGGATCGTCGGTTCGGCTCTGGAAGGACACCGGTGACGTCTCGGTCATCCCGTAGGCAATTGTGACCTCGTCCATGTTCATGTCCGAGATCACTCGTTTCATCACCTCGACGGGGCAGGGCGAGCCGGCCATGATCCCGGTGCGGAGGCTGGAGAGCTCGGCCGTAGCAAAGGTCGGGTCGTCGAGCATGGCGATGAACATGGTCGGGACGCCATAGACGGCTTCGCATCTCTCTTCTCCGATCGCGGCCAGCGTGGCTGCCGGCTCGAAGCCCTCGGCCGGATAAACGACGGTGCCACCCCGACTCAACATCCCGAGATTGCCCATCACCATGCCAAAACAGTGGTACAGCGGCACCGGCACACACAACACCGACTGTGCGTTCAAGCCCTGCATGCCGGTTACGAAGTAGCCGTTGTTGAGGATGTTGTGATGGGTGAGCGTGGCGCCTTTGGGTTTGCCGGTGGTGCCGGAGGTGTATTGGATATTGATCGGGTCGTCGAATTCGAGCGACGACTGCACCCGACGTAGATCGTCGTCATTTGTCCCGTCTTGGCGGTCGAGGAAATCCTCCCACTGGAGATCGCCGCCTTCGCCGAGCGAGATAACCGTGGCGAGCGAATCGAGCCCGGAGCGGACAGCTTCGATCGTTTCCAGAAAGGAAGTCCCCCTAAAGGCCTCCGCCGACACCAACACCGAAACTCCGGATTGAGTGAGCGCATAAGCGAGCTCGTGACTTCGATAGGAAGGGTTGACATTGACGAGAATCGCTCCAACCTTGGCCGTCGCGTACTGCACCACTGCCCACTCCGCCCGGTTGGGCGACCAAATTCCGACTCGGTCGCCCTGGCCTACTCCGAGGGTGAGGAACGCTCGAGCGCAACGATTGACCTCTGAGACAAAATCGTTGTAGGTCCAACGGATTCCCTGATGGCGGGAAACAAGGCAGGTGTTGTCGCCGTTCTCCGCGGCGACGGCGTCGAGGTTGTCACCGATTGTTTGACCAACAAGGGGATCGACGGCAGTGCCGGATGCGTAGCTCAGCATTTGGAGGGTCGTCTACTCCTAAGTCTGCCGGGCCAGTTGTTCCACTCTCTTGCGCAGCCCTCGCAGGGCGGTGCCGACCAACTGCTTCTCAGCCTGCCGGCGCAAGAAACCCGGGATCGTGAAGGACGGCTCCACCCGGAGGCCGTAGACGACCTCGGTGCGGCCGTCACCGACATCGTTGAAGACGTAGGAGCCATCGAGCTCCTTGAGATCGGGGCCGGGCTCGGCCATCCAGGTCATCGAGTTAGGCTCGTCGTAGGAATACTTGAGGACGTAGGTGATCTCCTTGACCATTCCGTCGACAACGAATCGGGCCCGCGCCGCCCGGCCCTTCTTGTCCTTCTCAAGGACCTCGACTTCTTTCACCCCCGTCGCCCACTGCTCGTAGGACTCGAGGTCGGCGGCGACGGCAAAGACCTGGGCGGGGGTCGCCGAGACTTCGATCGATTCGATGGTGCCTTCGACCATATATGCGCTTGAGGTTACCCAAAGGCAGAAGCTGAATCGCTAGGGCAAGACATCAGATTTCAGACTTCAGACCTTCCCATCTGAAGTCTCACATCTGATGTCTGTCATCTATTTGCCGTTCTCCGAGAAGTGCATCCAGTCTTTCAGTGTCTGCCAGTTCCCGCCCCATTCCCAGCCCAGGTCGGCGAAGGCTTCAATGATCGCTATTGCCGCGGGGTCGTCCGGGTCGAGCATCCCCGGCCGGAGCTCCGCTCTATCGGTATAGGCCGAGGCAAGCTCGGGGACCACCACTTCCTCGCGCCAGTAGGGGTTGTGGAACGGGTTGAGGTCGATCGCCAGGCCGTAGGCGTGCATGGACCAGCCGCTGTCTTGGGCGACCACCGGCCGGCAAACAAAGCTGGTGGTGTCGTTCGAATCACCCGTTGGAGGAGCGTCGAGCTCGAGGTCGGTGATCACCCTCATCTGCTCAAGGGGAAAACGATGCTCATAGACGGTTCGCATCACCTCGAGCATTCCTTCGCCGTAACGAGCGTTCACGATCAACTCGCCTTTGTGAGCCTGCCCGTCGAAACCGAAGAAAGTGACCACTAAATACGAGAGGTCCTCGACGGCGGTCGGGCACCCCTCATGCCAGCTCGAGCGGGCGAGGACGTCGATTGGCACCGGGCCCACCGTGCCGAGGAACTCGTCCGACTCGAGCGGTCCCAGCAGGTCGATGGTCGGGAAGCGCCGGTTGACCAGCTCCTCCGGGGTCGGTTGGATCTCGCCGAGACCGTCCGGACGCAGCGGGAGAATTCGCGTCCCGAGCCAATCGGGCCGTACGGTGCCCGGTTCGGGCGGGATCGTGGTGGCGGTGATGGTCGCTGGAGCCAATGTCGTCGTCGGCGCGGCCGTTGTCGTCGCCGAGGTCGTGCTGGTGGTTACAAGGACTGACGTTGCGGTCGTCGTCGGCTGCGGCTGTGAGGTGCAGGCGACGAGCAAAGCCAGGACTGCCAACATGCGCCTCATGGCGAGAACTCGACCGGCCGACCGGTGGCGCGGAAGTAACCGACGTTTCGGCAGACCGTTCGGCCCACCCGCCACGTGGTTGCTTGCGGCTGGTGGATATCGCCAAAGAAGTGATAGCGGGGCTGGAACTCGCGGAGGTAGTCGAGGATGGGCCCAGAGCTTCGCTCCCGACGTCCGGTGATCACATCGGTCGACAACGCCGGCACCCGGGGAGGGAGATGCGAGCAGAGGACATCGACCTCACCGACCTTTTCGAGTTTCGCCACCATCTCCTCATCGGACACCTCGCCGGCCCCGGCCAAAGGCGTGGCGGTGCCTCCCCCGACGAAACCCACCGTTACTCCTTCGATCTCGTGGACCTCGGCGTCGACAAAACGCATGGTCGCTGGCAGGGCCGCGGCCAGGAGCTGGGGATTGTCGACGTTGCCATAGGTGCAGAATCCGCGCGCGCCGACGAGCGCCTCTTGGCATAACTCGTACTGCGCTTTGATCCCCGCCTGAATCTGCTTGGTGATCTCGGTGCGTCGCTCGCCCGTCGCTTCACCCCAGGTCTGGCGCATCGCGTCGTAGTCACCCAAGGCCCGATTCTTGGCAATCACTGCGCCAAACTCAGTGCCCAAGACATCGGCGATGATGCCTTCTTGGGTTCGATAGTCCAAGAGATTGATGAGGTCGCCCAGGATGAGAAGGGTCTCGTTTCTTGCTACAACTGCCCGCAGCGACTCGAACGCGCCGTGCACGTCGGAGACCAACAACATGCCTCAGGGCTCCGCGGGCTGTTTCTCAGATGCCTGCGGACGATCGATCCACCCGGCATACCAAGCGGCGGCCGCCGCTCCGAGCAAGGCCAAGAGCAGAGACACCGGCCAGGTGATGTCACGAGGGGAGAACTCGGCCGACAGGCCGCCGATGCCGAATGCGACCAGACCCGCCACCAGCCGGCGACCCCAGCGACCGAAACGTCGGTCCGGGTCCATTAGCGGGCGCTCGTTCCCGAGGTAGGTCGCAAAAATCCAGGCGATCAATGCGGATAGCCCGACTATGAGCGCCACTGCGTAAACCTTTACCACTGGCGCCCAGGTTAGAGCGAAGCCCGATTCAGCCCGTGACCGCCCCGGTCTCGGGCGAGCCGACCAGGCGGGCGTATTTGGCCAGCGCCCCGGTTGAATAACGCGGAGGCTGGGGTTTCCAGTTGGCGCGGCGGTCAGAGAGGGCGTTCTCATCCAACAAGAGGTCGAGCCGGCGATCGGCAATCGAGACACGGATTCGATCCCCCTCCTCAACCAGGGCCAGCGGGCCGCCGACCTCGGACTCGGGTGCGACATGTCCGATGCACAGCCCGGTCGTTCCCCCCGAAAAGCGCCCGTCGGTGATAAGGAGGACGTCGCGGCCGAGGCCGGCGCCCTTAATAGCGGCAGTGATCTGCAGCATCTCCCGCATTCCCGGCCCGCCCTTGGGCCCCTCGGTTCGGATCACAACAACGTCTCCCGGGTTCAAGCGATGCTCGAATAGGGCGTCGAGTGCGAGTTGTTCCCCGTTGAACACGCGCGCCGGTCCTTCGAAGATGTCGAGCTCGATCCCGGCGGTTTTCACCACTGCCCCTTCGGGGGCAAGGTTCCCGCGCAGGATCGCGATGCCTCCCTCGGACGAGATGGGCGCCGAGGGTGCCCGGATGACAGCCTGATCGGACGGGAACGCGACCTCGGCCAAGTTCTCCGCCATGGTCGCACCGGTAACGGTGAGAGTGTCACCGTGTAGCAGTCCGGCGTCGAGCAAGACCCTCAGCACCACCGGCACTCCCCCAATCCGGTCGAGATCGACCATGTGAAAGCGCCCGAACGGCTTCAGGTCGCCAAGGTGGGGGGTTCGTTGCGAGATCCGATCGAAGTCCTCGAGGTTCAGCTCAACACCGGCCTCATGGGCGATCGCCAGCAGATGCAACACCGCGTTCGTGCTTCCGCCCAGCGCCATCACGGTGGCGATGGCGTTCTCGAATGCCGGACGAGTCATGATTTGGCGGGGCCGGATATTGCGTTCCAGGAGATTCATCACCGCTTCCCCCGAGCGGCGAGCGAAATCGTCGAGACGGGAATCGTCGGCGGGCACCGCCGCCGAACCAGGCAGCGACATCCCGATCGCCTCCCCCACTGAAGCCATCGTGTTGGCGGTGAACATCCCCGCACATGAGCCGATGCCCGGACAAGCATTGCGCTCGATCTGGCCGAGCTCGTCGAGGTCGATCTCGCCGGTCGAGTAGGCCCCGATCGCCTGAAACACGTCGACGATCGAGATGTCCTGGTCGCGGTGACGTCCGGGGCGCGACGACCCCCCGTACAGGAAGACCGAAGGCAGGTTGGTCCGGGCCGCGGCCATGAGCATGCCCGGCAGCGACTTGTCGCAGCCTGCGATCGAGACCATGCCGTCGAACCGTTCGCCGTGCATCACCAGCTCGACCGAGTCGGCAATGACCTCGCGGCTGACGAGCGAGGACCGCATGCCTTCGTGCCCCATCGAGATCCCATCCGACACGGCGATGGTCGTGAAGATGAAACCCACCCCTCCGTGGTCGGAGACACCGGTTTTCGCCGCTTGGCACAAACGAGGGCCGGAGAGGTTGCACGGGGTGACTTCGTTGCCCGCCGAGACGAGGCCGATCTGGACCTTCTCGAAGTCCGCATCGGTGAGGCCAAGTGCTCGCAGCATCGCTCGCGCCCCGGCCTTGGTCGGCCCCTCGGTGACGTCCTGGGAATGGATTTTGGCCGGCATTTTCCGATGGTACGAGGGAAATATCAGCACACCGACACAGGTAAGGTTTTCCGCTTGCAGATCCCCACTCTTCCGCAAATCGAGTTCGCCATTCCTGCGGCGATGGCCCGCACCGTCGAGCTGGCCTACAACCTGTGGTGGTCCTGGAGTGATTCCGGGACGAGCCTCTGGTCGAACCTCGATCCCGTCGCCTGGGAACAGCGGCACAACCCGATCGATCTCCTGAACTCGATCGAGCCGCGGCAATGGCAGGTCGTGAGCCAGCTCGAAGCCGTGCAGGAGCGCTATCAAAAAGCACTCGCCGATTTCGACGCTTATCTCGGCGACCGCGACACCTGGTATCGCCGCCAAGACCAGCACCTCGCCCAGCCGATTGCGTATCTCTGCACCGAATTCGGGGTCCACGCGTCGGTGCCGTTCTACTCGGGAGGTCTCGGCATCCTGGCCGGCGACCATCTCAAGTCAGCCTCGGACCTTGGGCTGCCGTTGGTCGCGGTCGGCCTGCTCTACCGCCGCGGCTATTTCCGCCAAGAGGTCGAGGCGGGTGGCGATCAGCAGCACATCTATCCATCTCTCGACGTGCGCCGGTTGCCGGTAAGACCGGTGGAGTCACCCACCGGTGGCCAGCTCAAAGTCGAGGTCGAGTTCCCCGGCCGGCAGGTGCAGGTGGCGGTCTGGAAGCTCGACGTCGGCCGGGTGCCGTTGCTGCTCCTCGACACCGACATCCCCGAGAACGACGTCTCTGATCGCCCGATTACCCATACCCTCTACGTACGGGGACGTCCGATGCGTCTTTGCCAGGAGATGGTGCTGGGAATCGGGGGCGTCCGGGTTCTGAAAGCGCTCGGGATCACGCCCTCGGTTTGGCATATCAACGAGGGTCATGCCGCCCTGGCACTCGTCGAGCTGATCAGGGAGACAACGAGCGCCGGAGTCGACCTCACCGAGGCGACCGACTCGATCAAGCAGCGAACGATCTTCACCTTGCACACCTCGGTACCTGCCGGGAACGAAGTCTTCGATCGAGGACTGACCGACTACTACCTGAAACCCCTCATGGAGCGAATGAGCGTGAAATCAGAGGAGCTGGCCAACCTCGGTGTGGCCAAAGGCGCCACTCATCGCTTCGACCTGGGAGCGCTTGCTATCGAGATGTCGGCAGTGGTCAACGGGGTGAGCAAGCGGCATGCGGAAGTGGTGAGCGCCGATTGGGAATACCTAATCGGCGGGCCTGCTCATGCGGTGACCAACGGGGTCCATACCCCGAGCTGGATCGGCCGTGATGCCGGGCACGTCCTCACCGACCGTTTCGGGTCCACCTGGCCTTCGGTCTTGCTCGAGGACGCCAACGCCGAATCCCGTGTCGCCGAGCTGACCCCCGCCGAGATCCTGTCGGCGCATCGAGTGCGCAAAGAGATCTTCACCAATTTTGCCCGCGGCCGTCTGCGCAGGCAGTTCGCCCGGCACGGGGTTTCGCCCGATGAATTACGCGAGGTGGACGACATGCTTCCCAACGACCGGCTGACTCTGGGTTTTGCGCGCCGATTCGCGTCCTACAAACGAGCGACCCTGATGTTCACTGACCTCGACCGTTTCGAGGCGCTCGTGACCAATCCCAAGATGCCGGTGCAGGTGGTGTTTGCAGGCAAGGCCCATCCCGCCGACCGCCCGGGGCAGGACTTCATTCGACAGATTTACGAACTGTCCCAGCGGCCCTCGCTCAAGGGGCACGTCTTCATGTTGGAGGACTACGACGCCCGCATCGCCCGCTTCATGGTGCAAGGGGCCGACGTTTGGGTCAACAATCCTCGCCCGCCGATGGAAGCTTCGGGGACCTCGGGGATGAAGGCCGCCATCAACGGCACCCTCAATCTCTCGGCGCGGGATGGTTGGTGGCTCGAGGGATTCAACGGCACCAACGGCTGGGCCTTCGGCTCCCCCAATGGCAACCATGACCACGAGGCCGAAGATCAGGCTGACGCCGTTTCCTTCTACGAGCTGATGGAAAGCGAGGTCGTGCCTGCCTATTACGACCAGGACGCGGAGGGGGTTTCGGCTCGTTGGACGAAGATGATGCTGGACTCGGTGGCCTCGACCCTCGTCGCCTTCTCCAGCCACCGGATGGTGGCCGACTACGCCAATCTGGCTTACTTCCCGATGGGGACTCGGTCGAGCTCCTGACGGACCCGGGGGTCGGTTTCTAGCCGTAGCCGTTCATCTATTACCGCCCGGGCGCCGTCGAGTTTCTGCAACGCCCACACGGCGTGAGCACGGAGAAGCCAGTCGGGGTGTGCCGCGTACGGGGCCACCACCTCGACCATTTCCGGCTTGCGGGAGTTGCCGGCGGCGATCAGGGCGTTGCGGCGGATGATGCGCGGGTCCCGATGGGGAATAAACCAGTGGCCAAACTCGGCGAGCAACGTCCAATCGGCGGCCCACAGGACCCAGCGCAGATCGAAGCGGAGTCCGTCGTCGCTCCCCGCTGCCTGAAAGGCGCGGCCCGGAGGGCAAGCGTCAAGGCAATCGTCGCAGCCATAGAGGCGGGCACCCATCGGTTCCCGCAGCTCTATTGGAAAGACTCCGGGAGTCTGCGCCCAGGCGGCGAGACAACGCCGCGCGTCGAGTATGCCGGGAGCGACCAGCGCGCCGGTGGGACACGCGGGTAGGCAGGCCGCGCAACTTCCGCAGCCGCGGGTCATCGGTCGGTCTGGTTCGATCGCCAAGTCGGTGACCACCGATCCGATCAGAAACCACGGTCCTAGCCCGGGGGCGAGAACCATCGAATTCTTCCCCCACCAGCCGATCCCGGCTCGAACCGCGGCGGCGCGATCGACCAACCGATTGTCGTCGCAGAGCACCTCGGCGTCGTGTCCGGCCCCGAGGAGGGCTTTTTGGATATCTTCGAGACCCCGGCGCAACGGCTCGTAGCCGGGGAGACGAGCCGAAGCCGCCACCATGCCTGAGTCCGCGCGTTGACCGGTGGACGGTCGGTAGCTCTTCGCCGCGACGACCAGCGTTTGGGCCCAAGGAAAATGCGACCGCAGATTCGTGGCTGCGCCTGGGTCGTTGTAGGTAAAGCCGAGGCGACCGCTCAGCCCCTCGCGGTTGCGGCGCTCCAGCTCGCCTTCGACCGCGGGAAAGGGGTCCGTTGCGGCAAAACCGACTCGATCAAGCCCGGCGGCGATCCCGATCGAGATGAGCTGGGTCCGCATCTCCGCTTTCTAGCTGCGGATCGATCACTAGGCGCAACCTCGGAACCAGTCCCTCCTCGGCGAGCAGCGCGAGGGCCTCGATCTCCTCAGTCTCCAGGTCGAGCGACGAGCCCGAATGGAGGATGAAGGTCACCACACAGTCGTCGCAGGCCTCGGTCTTGTCGGCGATACAGGAGTCGCAGTCGATGTGCATGTCCCCGACCGTATCGGACGCCTGGGACAAATTAAGCAGCGGTCTCGTCGGTGTGGGCGATGTGGGTGAGCTGGCGCCAGATCAGCACGACGAAGAGTGCCGAACCTGCGAACGCAAACCAGAACGGGGCGGCGACTCCCCATTGCTGGGCCAGCGCGCCCCCAATCGCCGAGCCGACGACGAGGCCGCCAAACACCCCGACCAAGTGTACCGAGCTGACCCGACCTTGGAGCTCCATTGGCACCGCCCGCTGGCGCACCGTCACCGAGGTCGTGCCCCACACGAACGCATGAGCCCCAAAGACGAAGAACACCGGCATCGCAATTTGGGGGTCCATTGCCATAGCCAACGCCAGATGGATGAAGGTTTCGATGATCAAACCGATCCGCATCAGGTTGCCAAGGCTCACTCGCCGCGTCAGCCATCCGTAAGAAAGCGTCCCGACCACACCTCCCAGAGCGATCATGGTCGTGATCAACCCGAAACCAACTTCGCCCAATCCAAGCCGGCGCGTCGCGTAAAGCACCAGGACCGACCAGGCAGCGCCAAAGGTGATGTTGAAGGTGAAGATGGTCAGTACCAATGTGCGAACAGCGGCGTTATGCATGGTCCACCGGAATCCTTCGGCGATGTCAGTGCGGAGCCGAGTGGAAGCATCTCTATCACGACCATGCGCGGGCAAGGCGACCCGAGCCACAAGCATGATCCCGAAGAGCACCAAGACCGCCTGGGCGACAAACGGCCAGGCCATGCCGGCGGCAAAAAGCAATGCTCCGAGCGGCGGTCCCACCAACTGATTCACGGTGACGAAGCCTGCCTGCAGGCGAGAGTTGCCAATCGCCAGGTCGTCGCGGTGAACGATCATCGGGAGCAAAGTGGCCGACGCGTTATCGGCGAAGAGCTCGGCAGTGCCAAGCAGAAACATCGCCCCCAGGACCAACCCAATCGAGACTGTCCCCGTCAAGACCATCGTCGCGAACAACACGAGGATCACGACCCGAACGGCATCGACGGTGACGACGATCGCCTTGCGATTTAGCCGGTCCGTCAAGGCGCCGGCATAAAGACCGAACACCAAGGGCCCCGCCCATTGCAGCATGGCTGCCAGCGCGACGAGAAAAGCCTGGTCAGTTTGCGAAGCGACAAGGAGCGGTCCGGCGGCGAGGGCTATCCCGTCACCGAGGTTCGTGGTCCATGATGAGGCCAGGAGCCAGCGAAATCCCGTGCCCAGCCGACCCGGAGCGACTGCTTCGACGATACGCAGCGTCAAATTGGCCCGAGGTCGGAACTCGGCAGCCAGGCGATGTCCGGCGGAAAGAAAATGTCCAAAGTCCAGTCGAGCGCGACACGCGTCCGTCTCAGCATCGTTGGCAGCTGCAGCAGGTAGTAGCTCCGCCAGAGGAACCATCCCAAAAGCCCCGAGACCGGAAATCCAAACACTTGACCAACGGCGTTGCGATGTCCGAGCGAAACCAGCTCGCCCTTGGTGCGATAGCGAAAAGGCTCGACATCGCCGCCTTCCAAGATCGTCTTGAGGTTCCGTCCGAGGTATCGGCCCTGACGCAACGCGAACTGCGCGGTAGGAGGTGAATAACCACCTTTGCCGGTCGGCGAGTGGGCAGCATCCCCCACCGCGAAGACCCGATCGGTAGAAGTTCGAAAATAGCTGTCGACTGGTGGCCTTCCCTGCTCGACGGCGAGCCCGCTCCGGGCCAGCAACGGATGCGGCTTTACCCCTGCTGCCCAGACCACATTCTCGGCCACGATCCTCCGGTCGTTGGCAAGAACGATGCCCTCCTCGTCAACCGAAGCGACGGCCGAGCCCAGCACCAGCTCCACCCCGCGCCTGCCGAGAGCCCGCGCCGCGGCATTGGAAAGCGATGGCGGCAGAGCCGGTGTCACCCGGTCGACCGCATCGACCAAAGCGACAACCGGCGGCCGTCCCCGTGAGTAGAAGCGGCGATGGACCTCATTGAGGAAGTCGGCTAGCGACGCCGTCACCTCTGCTCCCGAGTAACCGGCGCCGACGACCGCCACCGAGGTCGTTCCCTTCGCTTCCATTTGCGCCAGCAGCCGGTTTCTGATCCGGAGAGCGTCAACGATCGTCTTGAAGGCGAGCCCGTGTTCCTCCACTCCGGTCACGCCAAAGGTGTTGGAAACCGAGCCGATCGCGATCACCAACACATCTCCGCTGACGGTGCGCTCCCCTCCCTCGAAATACGGCGCAACCTTCAAGCTGTGACTCCCGGCATCGATCGATTCGATCACGCCTTGGACGATCTCCGCTTGCGGGGCGAGCTCGCGCAACGGAGCGATGATGTGCCGGGGATCGACGTCTCCAGCCGCGACCTCGGCAAGCATCGGCGTGAAGAGCAGGAAGTTGTCGGAGCTGACCAGGGTGACGTCCACCCCCGCCCGCCCCAGCCCGTCCGCCACCTGCGATCCCGCGAACCCACCCCCGGCAACCACAACTTTCATCGCGCCAGACTCTATGCGAACCCTGGGTTCGCAGCGTTGTTGTACAACGACCCCAGCCCACAGAACGGGCGAATTGGAGCTACGGCGCCGGCATCGTGAGGCTGACCGCCTCGCCGTCCACATTTCCGGTGACAGTTGCCACCGCGTGGTGGTCGTAGTCGTTCCAGGTCAGGGTGAGTCGTCCAGTCGCCGCCCCGCTGAAGTTCACCTCGGCCTTGATCTCGCCGGTGAAGCGGTTCCAGTCCACCCCTCCACTCACCCTGAGATCGATCACATAAACAAGGCCGGACAATCTGAACCGGACGATTTCGAGCCCAGTGGAGGTAAACGTCCCCCCGCGTAGCCCAACTCCGTCGTAACCCAACGCGTTCATCCAGCGAGGAAAGATGTCCCCAACGGTGTCGGCAACCGCCCGCGCGACCTGGCCCCCGTGAACCGAACCCCCGGATGCGGGCGCGACGTCGGCGAGCTGGGTCGGGAACGACTCGACGGTTCGTACCTCTTGGTAGGTGGTGGCGGCACAACTCACATCGCCAGGGTCGCCACCGGTCGCCACGAACCTGACTGCGATCCCAGACGTGCAGCCGTGATAGTCACCCAGGGCAACGACGTGTCCAAGGTTGGGAACCTCGACGTAGGTCGAGTTCGGGAAGTGAGCTGCTGCTTGCATCGAAGCCTCCGGCGAGGTGATCGAGTCGAGGTCGCCAACCATGACCAACACTGGTACGTCGGGATAGGTATGAGGCTCGGGCAGTGGCGGCACCCAGAGATCCGGGGCGGGCCAGGGCAGGCAGAAGTCACCGTCGAACCAATCGGAGGCGATCCACTCGTCAACCGTGAAGGGATAGAACGCGTCAGGGTCCGAGGCCTTCAGTGCGTCGACCGCCGCGAGGAACTGCGCCTCCCGCTCAGGCCGGGGGGCAAAGATGTCCCAGAGCTGGGGGTAATCGTTGCAGGCCACCGCCACGTAGGCGCCTTCGGAGAATTCCTCGATGGGGCCGGCGTCGCCCCACCAAGTTTGCTCGGCCATGATCCTCAACAAAGGTGCGGGGTCGGCGTTGTCAAGCCACGCCTGCCCTGCGCCATCGAGCTCGCGATACACGGTGTGACCGTAGGTCGCCACGCCCATCAGGAAACCAAGACCGGGCACGTCGACGGTTACGTTGCGAAGCACGCCGTCGGCGTCGCGCGCCTGCCCAGTCAGGGGCTCGATCGCGAGGGCGTCGGCCAGCTTGCGCAGCCGTTCGATCGGATCCCCTCCGAGAGCTGAGCATTGCACGTCACGGGCACACACTGCTTGAAAAGCGTCCACCATCGCCCGGTTGATGTCTCGGTACCACGGGTCGAGACCCTCGACCGGATACGCGGCATCAAGGGTGACGGTGCGAACCCGATCGGGGTGCCGGACTGCAAACGTCTGGGCGAAGAAGGTGCCGTACGAATCGCCATAGAGATCGATGCGATCGATCGACAAGTAGTCGAGAACCGCGGCCATGTCGTCGGCGGCGAAGGCCGTGCCGTAGACATCGCTGGTCGAACCGAGTTTCTCACCGCATTCCTCGAGCGCTTCTGCGTAGTCGCCTTGATAGGACTGGAGCTGGCGGCACCCGATCGGGTCGGAAAGCCCGGTTCCGCGATTGTCGACGATCAGGACATCGCGGGTGTCACGGAGCAGCTCATAGAGATCGAGGTACCAATCGGCGCTGGCCGTGGACGCATAGCCGGGCCCTCCCTCAACCGCGACGATGGTCCCCTCCGACGATCCCGACCGGGCGGGATAGAGATGAAACCCGATCTCGATCGTGCCCGCCGCGGGATCTGAGGGATCGAGCGGGCGGATGATCGAGCCGCACAGCACCTGCCGCATGCCGGGGCAGGGTCTTACGCCTTCCGCGACCGGGACCGATGCCGCCGCCGAAGGTGCCGCCAAAGAGGCGAGTGAGATCAGGATGACAGTGACCAACGAAGCCCAGCGCCGCAAGGCCGGCACGCTACCAGTCCGGGGCGCCATAACCTTGGCCTGGTGACGGACACCTTCGACCAGCCAGTCACGATCTATGACCTGCAGGGGCGCGAGGACGCAAAGATCAACCTGCGTCGAATGCCCAACCTGGTGCGTCGCGCTTCTCAGCTGGTGCTCGCCGCCGGGAAGCGAGAGTTCATCATCTCTACCTCGTTGCAAATCGTGTCGGCTCTGGTGATTGGTGTCCAACTGATTGTTGGACGGGGTGCCCTGCAGGAGCTTTTCGAGGCTGAGCGCTCGGGAGCGGGATTGAGCGCGGTCGCTCCGTGGGCGCTGGGTCTCGCCGCGCTCACCGCTCTCTCTTTGTTCGCTTCAACCATCCAGCGCGAGCAGCAACAGATCCTGGGCGAGCTGGTGAGCCGGCACATGCACGGCCGGGCGCTCGAGATTGCCGCCAAGGTCGAGCTGGCCGCCTTCGAGCACCCCGACTTTCACAACCGGCTGCAAAGAGTCCAGAGCGGCTCCCAGCAGCCACTCAACATGGTCTATGGAGTCAGCGGTCTCATCTCGGCCCTGGTCGGCGTGATCGGGGTATCGGTGGCGTTGATCGCGATCGAGCCGCTCGTGATCCCACTGGTCTTGACGGTCCTTCTACCGGCGTGGCTCGCGGCTTCGCGCCGTAGCTCGGCGTTCTGGCATTTCTTCTGGCGGATGACTCCCTCCGACCGCGAACGGAACTACGTGGGCAAGCTGCTGAGCGGCCGGGACGAGGCCAAAGAGGTCCGCGCCTTCGGCTTGGGGCGTCTCTTGCTCGATCGTTGGAACCACCTCTTCGATCACCGCCTTCAGGAGTTGCGGACGGTTGCTCGCAAGCAACTGCTTTTCACTCTTCTGTCCACGGCGGTCATCGGAGTGTTGTTGGGCGGGATCATCCTGCTCGTCGCTTTCCTCGCCTCCAGCGGACGAGTCACCCTCGCCGAGGCCGGAGTTGCCATCGCCGGGATTGCAGTGGTTGGGTCGAGGCTCGCCGGTGCTGGATGGTCGGTCAGCACCCTCTCGGAGGCGGGCTTCTACATCGATGACTTCAATGTCTTCCTAAGCATGGGCAGCGAAGTATCCCCAACTACCGAGCCCACCCCGAGAAGCTTCAACCAGATCACAGCGACCGATGTCACTTTCACCTATCCGAGCGCCAGCGAGCCCGCCTTGATCGGAGTCTCGCTCCACATTGACCGCGGTGAGGTGGTGGCGCTGGTTGGCGAGAACGGCTCAGGGAAGTCGACTTTGGCCAAGCTCCTCGCCGGCCTCTACCAACCCGATTCCGGAACCGTGGCTTGGGATGGGATCGACATCGCAAGTGTTGAACAACCCGACTTCAGCCGGCAGGTGGCGATCATCTTTCAGGATTTCTTGCGTTATCACCTTTCCGCCTCTGACAACATCGGTCTCGGTCGACACGAGGCCGCCGATGATCGGCAAGCGATCAGCGACGCTGCTAGCCAAGCCGGCGCTGAAGGCTTCATCGAAAAGCTGCCCAAGGGATACGAAACCTTGCTCGGACCCGAGTTCCTCGGTGGTGTTGATCTTTCGGTGGGGCAATGGCAGCGGATGGCCCTGGCCCGAGCCTTCTTTCGTAACGCCCCTTTGGTCATCTTGGACGAACCGACCGCCGCTCTCGATGCCCGCGCCGAGCATGAGCTTTTCGAGAAGATCCGCAGCCTGCTGGAGGGCCGGACGGTGCTGCTCATCTCGCATCGCTTCTCCTCAGTCCGCACCGCCGACCGGATCTACGTCTTACATGAGGGCCGCGTGGTCGAGGATGGCACCCACCACGACCTCCTTGCCGCGAACGGCCGCTACGCCGAGATGTTCAACCTGCAGGCGGCGGCCTACCTCACCTAGAGACGTTTTTATCAGCTAGCCGCGTAGAACGCGAAGGGCGGAAGTAGAGCTTTCAATCGCGTCCATCACGCCGATATACTCAGCATGGCAATGACGTTCTCGATTCTCGTACTTCCTTAGCGCACACGCCTCAACCCCCGCGTGTGCGCCCCTGTGACCCTCCCCCTCGGGAGGGTTTTCCATTACCGCAACCCACCCAAAGAGGAAAACCATGACCAAGATGACCGGAGCTCAGGCACTAATTGCCTCACTCGAGCACGAGGGCGTCGACGTCATGTTTGGCGTCCCCGGCGGCGCCATCCTCCCCGCGTACGACCCGCTTCTCGACTCCCCCATCCGCCACGTCCTCGCCCGGCATGAACAGGGAGCGGGGCACATGGCGGAGGGCTATGCCTGGGCGACGGGGCGGGTCGGAGTGTGCATGGCCACCTCGGGTCCGGGCGCGACCAACCTGGTGACCCCGCTTGCCGATGCATTGATGGACTCGGTGCCGATTGTGGCGATCACTGGCCAGGTGCCGACCTCGGCCGTCGGCAACGACGCGTTCCAAGAGGCATACACCACCGGGATCACCATGCCGGCCACCAAGCACAATTACTTCGTCACCGATCCCGGCGAGATCACGGAGATCATCCATGAAGCGTTCCATATCGCTTCCACCGGCAGGCCGGGTCCGGTCTTGGTCGACATCCCCAAGGACATCCTCAACCAATCGACGACGTGGCATCCGCCCCATGATCTCGCCCTGCCCGGCTACAAGCCCACCGTCGACGGCCACCCGCGCCGAGTCAAGGAAGCCGTCGAGCTGATCCACGACGCCAAGCGGCCGGTGCTCTACGTGGGTGGTGGGGTGATCAAGGCGAACGGCGCGAGCGCGTTGCGCAGGCTGGCCGAGGCCACCGGCATCCCGGTGACGACCACGCTGATGGGTCGCGGAGCCTTTCCGGATTCCCATCCCCTGGCGATGGGAATGCCGGGCATGCACGGCACCTATACCGCGATAACTGCGATCCAAAAAGCCGACCTTCTCATCGCGGTAGGAGTGCGCTTCGATGATCGGGTCACCGGCAATCCGAAGTTCTTCGCCCCCCATGCCAAAGTCATCCACATCGACGTCGACCCCGCCGAAATTGGCAAAGTGCGGGCGGCCGACATACCCATCGTGGGCGACGCCGGCCGGGTGCTCGAGCAACTGCTGGCTGCCTGGGGCGACCGCGAGGCGCCGGATCTGCGGGCGTGGACCGAAACCATCAACCGATGGAAAACCGAGTACCCGTTGCGGTACGAGCAGTCCCCCGATGGAGCGATCAAGCCCCAGTTCGTGGTCGAAGAGCTATATCGATTGACAGGTGGCGACGCCACGATCGTGGCCGGGGTCGGCCAGCACCAGATGTGGGCCAGCCAATACTGGAAATTCGAAGACCCACGTCGATGGATCAACTCGGGAGGACTCGGGACAATGGGCTTTGCCGTCCCGGCTGCGATCGGAGCCAAGGCGGGAACCCCGGATGAGCTGGTGTTCGCGCTCGATGGCGACGGCTGCTTCCAGATGACCTTTAACGAGCTCATCACCGCGTCGACCGAGAAGATCCCGATGAAAGTGGCGGTCTTCAACAACGGGGTCCACGGCATGGTCACCCAATGGCAACGGCTGTTTTACAACAGCCGGTTCTCGGCGACCTACTTGGGCGATGGGATCGACTATCCCAAGCTGGCCGAATCGCTGGGCTGCGTCGGTCTCAAAGCCGAGAATCCCGACGAGCTCGGACCGGCTTTGGAAAAAGCGCTGGCTATCGATGACCGACCGGTGGTGGTCGAAGTGGTGGTAGATCGAGAGGAGATGGTTTTCCCGATGGTGCCCGCCGGGGGCTCGAATGACGAGGTAATTCTCGGACCGACCGAGAAGGCCATCTCACCGGCAAGCGACTTGCCGTGAATCACACACTGTCGGTCGTCGTCGAAGACAAGCCAGGGGTGCTGGCGCGGGTGTCCTCTCTCCTCGCCCGGAGAGGGTTCAACATTCACTCGCTGGCAGTCGGGCCTTCGCACGAGGACGGGATGTCACGCATGACGGTGGTGGTCGAGGCGCCCGACGTCGAGCAGGTCAAGAAGCAGCTTCACAAGCTGATCAACGTCGTTCGGATCTCCGAGTTCGATCCGAGCACCGTGATCGAACGGGAGATCATGCTGGTCCGCGTCTCCGGGGGGCCTGGCAAGCGAGGCGAGATTCTCGAGATCGCCTCGATCTTCGATGCGATCGCGGTTGACGTCGGCCACAACTCGATCACGTTCCAAATCGCCGGCGATCCGCGCAAGGTGAACGATTTCCTCGAACTGGTCCGTCCCTACGGTCTGGTGGAGCTCGTCAAGTCGGGACGGGTGGCGCTTTCGCGAGAGCTCAAAGGCAAGCCTTCGGCCCGGTTGCGGGCTGTCAACTGATAAGGAGAACCGATTGGGAAAGATCCTTTACGACGCGGATGCCGACCCCGCTTTGATCAAGGGGCGGAAGGTGGCCGTGATCGGCTACGGCAGCCAGGGGCACGCTCACGCGCTCAACCTCTCCGAGTCCGGGGTCGACGTTGTCGTCGGCCTGCGACCGAGCTCGTCCTCCGCAGCGAAAGCGGGAGAAGCGGGTCTCAAGGTGATGTCGCCGGCTGAGGCGACGGAGTGGGCCGACGTGGTGATGATGCTCGTTCCCGATCAGCACATGGGTGACCTCTATCGCGACGAGATCGCACCCCATCTAGAGCCGAACGACGCTCTCATGTTTGCTCACGGTTTCAACATCCATTACGGCGCGGTGGTGCCGCCTGAAGATATTGACGTGCTCATGGTGGCGCCAAAAGGGCCGGGCCACCTCGTCCGCCGGACCTATACGGAGGGCTCCGGCGTGCCCTGTCTCCTCGCTGTGCACCAAGACACCACCGGCACCGCTCACAACCTCGGCCTTTCCTATGCCGCCGCCCTCGGTGGCGCCCGCGCCGGGGTGCTCGAAACCACCTTCAAGGAGGAGACTGAGACCGACCTCTTTGGCGAGCAGGTCATCCTCTGCGGCGGTGTTTCGGCTCTGATCAAGAACGCTTATGAGACCTTGGTCGAGGCTGGCTACCAACCGGAGTCGGCGTATTTCGAGACGCTGCACGAGCTCAAGCTCATCGTCGATCTGCTCTATGAGGGCGGTCTCTCGTGGATGCGCTACTCGGTCTCCGACACGGCCGAGTATGGCGACTACACCCGGGGCGGTCGCATCGTCACCGAGGAGACGAAAGTCGAGATGAAAAAGGTGCTTACCGAGATCCAGTCGGGGGCGTTTGCCAACGAGTGGCTGGCGCAGGCGCGCGAGGGAGCGCCTTTCCTGCTCGAGCAGCGCCAGGCCAACCGCAATCATCCAATCGAGAAGGTGGGACGCGAGCTGCGTGCACTGATGCCGTTCTTGACTCCGAAAGAAGCACCATGAACGATCGCCTGGTCATCTTCGACACCACGCTGCGCGACGGCGAGCAGGCCCCCGGGATTGCCCTCACGCCCGAGGAGAAAGTCACCATCGCCCATCAACTGGCCCGCCTGCGCGTCGACATTCTCGAAGCCGGGTTTGCTGCCAGCTCCCCCGGTGACTTCGAAGCGGTGTCCCGCATCGCCCGTGAGGTCAAGGGGCCAGTAATTACCTCGCTCGCTCGGGCTCATCCCGACGACATCGACCGCGCGTTCGACGCGCTGAAAGATGCCGAGCGTTACCGCATTCACGTCTTCATGTCGACCTCGCCGATCCACATGGAGAAGATGCTCCGCTTGACCCCAGACGAGGTTTTTCGGGCGAGCGTCGAAGGAGTCCGTCGCGCAAAGAAGTACACCGACGATGTCGAGTTCTCTCCCCAAGATGCGACCCGCTCCGACCCCGACTTTATGATCTCGGTCTGTCGGGCGGCGGTCGAAGCGGGAGCGACGACCATCAACATTCCCGACACTGTTGGCTTCGCCACCCCCCGCGACTTCGTCAGCCTGCTCGAGCGGGTCTTCCACGAAGTGAAAGGTGAGCGCGATGATGTGGTCATGTCGGTCCATTGCCACAACGACCTGGGTCTAGCGGTCGCCAATTCGCTCTCCTCGATCGCGGCCGGCGCTCGTCAGATCGAAGGCGCGATCAATGGCATCGGGGAGCGGGCCGGCAATACCTCGATCGAGGAAGTGGTGATGGCAGTCAAGACCCGGCAGGACGCCTTCGGGGTCGAGCTCTCGGTCGACACGACCCAGCTCTATGAAACCTCACGCCTCGTCTCGCGGCTCACGGGCTATCCGGTGCAGTTCAACAAAGCGGTGGTCGGACGGAATGCTTTTGCCCATGAGTCGGGCATCCATCAACACGGAGTGCTGCGCGACAAAGGGACATACGAGATCATGGACGCCGCGGATGTTGGCCAGGAGGCAGCCCAAATCGTGCTCGGGAAGCACTCGGGCCGGGCGGGCTTTGCCGATGCGCTCGACAAGATGGGAATCGTTCTTGATGAAGAGTCCTTTGCTCGCGCCTTTGGCCGGTTCAAGCAACTAGCCGATCGGAAGGTGCAAATCGGCGAAGACGAGGTGAGAGCGATCGTCGAAGATCAGTTCGGACCGGCGACCGCGAAGATCCGGCTGATCGGCCTCCATGTTGCCGGCGGCAACGAGGTCACACCGACAGCGACCGTCCGGGTCGAAAAGGATGGAACCGAGCAGGTCTTTTCCGGCCAGGGAGACGGGATGGTCCACGCCACTTTTGCGGCTTTGCGGCTCGCGTTCGGGATCGATCCCAAGCTGATCGACTACCGGGTCGTGCCGGTGACCTCCGGCGCCGACGCCCTGGCCGAGGTCAGCGTCGTCGTCCAAGTCGGCGAACGGACGTTTGCGGGCCATTCCATCAATACCGACGTAGTCGAGGGTTCGGCCGAGGCGTTTGCCAACGCACTCAACAAGTCCAGCTAACTTCATTCTTGCGTAAACCCCGCCCAAGTTGATCAATTTGGGGGGCGCAGATCTACGCAAGAATGAAATGAAGGAGTTCCCTCAAATGCACTTTCGCCGAAGTCTCTTATTGATGATCGTGGCCGTTCTGTCGATTGCCTGTGCGAGCGGGTCCGCTGACACAACGGCTAGCACGACCAGTGTGGCGGTCGACACCCAAGACACGACCGATTCCGGATCGGTGGGAAGCTTTTCCGACATGCCCCAGGAGTGTCTCGATGCATTTGACGTCTTCCTTCGGGAGATCGAGCCGGTGGTCGCCGACTTTGACTTCGTGAACTCGACTGCGGGCGATTTCGAAACTATGCAGGTGGAGTTGGACGCTGCTTCCGCATCCCTCGACGAGGAGACGGCGAGCTGCCCGGAGCTCGACATGGACACCGAGGAGAGCTTCGCGGCGATGATCGATTACGCGCGGAATGTCGCCCCGGGGACCGTTCCCTATCTTGAATACGCCATGTCCTTTTTGAGCGAAATGCCAACTGCCGGCACCGGCGATTGCGAAACTGATATCGACTCGTTTATGGAGTTTGTCAATTCCGGCACGCCGATGAACGATCTCACCCTCAGTGAGGTGCAGACGGTCAGCGGGCTCCTCGCATCGATTTCCGCGTCATGCTCGGCCGAGCGCTACACCGAGGTCGTCGCCGACCCGGCCGTTTCGGAGTTCCTTGCCGGCACCTAGCCCGGGCTGACACCGGATAAGGAGGACTCCATTAGCACCGGCCTTGGGCTGGGCCTCGTCGGAATCCTGGTCCTCATGACAGGTTTTTTCGTCGCGGGCGAGTTCGCGCTGGTTGCGGTCGACCGCAGCCGGGTCAAACGTCTCGCCTCCGAAGGTAACCGGCGCGCCCAGCAGGTAGATAGGTCACTTCGCCAGCTTTCCTTCGAGCTGTCGGGCGCTCAACTCGGAATCACAATCACGTCCCTTCTGACCGGGGCGATCGCCGAACCTGCGCTTGCCAGCCTCTTCGAGCCGCTCCTGGCCATGGTGGGCTGGGAAGGGGTCACCGACAATCCCGCTGCGGCGATTGTCGTCGCACTGATCATCGCCAACCTCGCTTCGATGCTTCTGGGCGAGCTGGTCCCCAAGAACTTCGCCCTTGCCAAGCCGTTTGGCACCGCGGTCGTGATCGCCATTCCGATGTCGTGGGTAAGTCGTGTTCTCCGCCCCATCATCCTGCTTCTCAACCGAGCGGCCAACTGGACCGTACGTCTGCTTGGAATCGAACCCCGAGAAGAGCTCGCCGGCGTGCGCTCGCTCGAGGAGCTGGAACTGATCATCCGATCCTCGGGTCAAGGCGGCGAGCTCGACGATGCTGAGCTCTCGCTCCTCACCCGCGCAATCTCATTCACCGAGAAAGTGTCGGCCGACGTGATGGTGCCGCGAACTTCGGTCACCGGCCTGTCCCAGCACGACTCGGTAGCCGATCTGCGGCGGCTGTCCTTGGGGACTGGCCATTCCCGCTTCCCGGTATTTGGCGAAGACCAGGACGAGATCGTGGGCGTCGTGCACGTGAAGGACAGTTTTGAGGTTCCCAACGACCGCCGCTCCATCACCCCGGTCGGAGAGATTGCCAAGCCGGCGCTGGTGGTGCCCGAATCGCGCCCACTCGACGATCTCCTGATCGACCTCCAGCGCGAGAATCGAGCTCTGGCCGCGGTAGTAGATGAGTACGGTGGTTTCGCGGGGATCGTGACGATCGAGGATCTACTCGAGGAAATTCTCGGTGAGATCAGCGACGAGCACGATGCACCCCTCCCGATCGCCGACCAACCGGAGGCCATCGCTGGCGAACCGGTCGAGGTATCGGGGCTGATCAATCGCCACGACTTCGAAGAGCAGTTCGATTCGCTGCTTCCGCGAGGCCACTTCGAAACCTTGGGCGGCTTTCTCGTTGCTCGACTTGGGAGGTTTCCCGAAGTGGGAGAGGTCGTTGCGCACGAGAACCTCCGTTTCGAGGTGGTGGCGATGGATGGCAGGCGCATCGATCGCATCCGGGTGTCCGAGGCGGGCGCATGAGATTGAGCGCCCTGTTCTGGATGTTGGTGCTGCTTATCGCCAACGGGTTCTTCGTGGCCGCCGAGTTCGCCTTCACCGCCGCCCGCAAGGAAGTGGTCGAAGAGATCCCCGGTCGAGGAGCCCGCGCTGCGGTGAGAATCATGCGGAGTCTTTCGGTCGCCCTAGCCGGCGCCCAAATCGGGATCACCGTCGCCACGCTGCTGCTCGGTTACGTCGCCGAACCGGCGGTGGCCAGCACCATCGAGCTAGCCCTCGGATGGATTGCCATCCCCCCGGCTCTCCTGCACACGATCGCCTTCGTGGTCGCTCTCCTGATCGTCGTCTTCTTGCACATGGTGATAGGCGAGATGGCTCCGAAGAACATTGCCATCGCCACCCCCGAACGCTTGGCAGTTTGGCTCGGGCTTCCCTTCCAATGGTTCATGACCGTTTTCAAACCATTGGTCCTTTTGCTCAACTGGCTTGCCAACGGCTTTCTTCACCTTTTTGGGGTCGAACCGCGCGATGAGATCGAGACCACCCACAGCGCCGAGGACCTGGCCTCGGTGATCGCCGCCGGACGGCAGGAAGGGATCATCGAAGAGTTCGCGAGCAAGCTGCTCTCGGGCGCGATCCGCTTCTCGGAACGGGACGCGTCCGAAGTCATGGTCCCGCGACCTGACATCGTCGCTCGCCCATCCGACGCCACCCCGGCCGAGCTCGAGCAGATCATCAATGATGAAGGGTTCTCCCGGATCCCGATCTATGGGAGCAACATCGACGATCTGATCGGGTTCGTCCACGCCAAGGACCTGCTCGCGGTGTCCGATGAAGCCTATGACCAACCGATCGAATCTGGCCTGATCCGCCCGCTTCTGGCGGTGCCGGAGTCAGCTTCAATCCGGTTGCTGTTGAACGAGATGCAACGTAGCGGGCGCCACCTCGCTTTGATCGTTGACGAGCACGGCGGAACCGCCGGCTTGCTCACTCTCGAGGACATCGCCGAAGAGCTCGTCGGTGACATCCGCGACGAGTACGACGAGGCCGGGGCTGCTCCTCCGCTGCTCACGGGCCGCGATCGATATGAGGTCCCGGGGGCGATCAGACCCGACGAGTTGCGCAACCTCACCGGGCTCAAACTGCCAGAAGGGGAATACGAGACGCTGGGCGGCTACGTAATGGACCGGCTGGGAAGGATTGCCCGCAAGGGCGACAAGGTCGACGTCGAAAACTGGACCATCTGGGTCAGAAAGATGGACGGCCGGCGGGTGACCGAGCTCGAGCTCCAAAAGATCTGAATCCATTCCTGCGTAAAAACCCCGGGCCAAATTGATCTACTGGGGGGCGCAGTTTTACGCAAGAATGAGATCAGATCTCGACGGTGACTCCGATCACGACAACCCGATCCGTTGGCAGCTGGAAATAGTCGGCGGCGCTGCGGGTGTTGCGATGCATGAAATTGAAAAGATGCTCGCGCACCCCGTGGAGGCCTACGCCCTTCCGACCGACAACCCGTTCTTTGGCCAGGAAATAGGTGGTGTCGAGGGGATTGAAGGCAACTTCGGCCATCAAATGCTCGAGGGCGGCCGGGACGTTCGGCTCCTGCATAAACCCGTAGGTCAAGATGACCTTGAAGAAACGGGAACCCAGATGCTCGATCTCCTCGCGGCGAGCCCCAGGAACCCGCGGTACCAGAGCGGTCTTGACCGTCAGGAACACGACCGAGTGATGAATGGCGTGGTTGTGACGTAGGTTCGCAACGAAGGCAGGTGGCACCGCGTCGGGAGTACGGAACAGATACACCGCGGTGCCTTGGGTCCGATGCACACCCGACTTGGTGAGACTCGTGATGAGCGCTTTGAGAGGTTGGCGGCCGCGCTTGACCTTGTGTTCGAGATAGCGGCGTCCCGCGATCCAGGTGGTCATGATGAAGACCACGATCCCCGCCAGGACCAACGGGAACCAACCCCCGGTCGGGATCTTGAGAACGTTGGAGGCAAAGAAAGCGATCTCGCCGGCGTAGAAGACCCCGATCACCAGCCCCAGCTGCAACCAACCCCATTTCCAATGCTCTTTGGCGTGAAAGGCCAGCAAGGTGGTGGTAATCAGCATTGTCGCGGTGACCGCGAGGCCGTAAGCGGCTGCCAGGTTGGCCGAAGACCTGAACCCGAGGACCAGGCCGACACACACGACCAGAAGAGTCCAATTGACCGCGGGCAGGTACACCTGACCGTGGACGTCAGCCGAGGTGTGGCGAACTTCCATTCGGGGGATGAAGCCGAGCAGGATTGCCTGCTTAGTCAAAGAGAACACCCCGGAGATCAACGCCTGGCTGGCGATGACGGTGGCGATCGTCGCGAGGATCACCAGCGGGAGCAACGCCCAGCCGGGGGCGAGCAGGAAGAAGAGGTTGTCCACCGCTTCCGGACTCTTGAGCAACAGCGCCCCCTGCCCGAGATAGTTGAGGAGCAGGGCGGGAAAGACGACGGCCAACCATCCCAACCTGATCGGGCGAGCGCCGAGATGGCCCATGTCGGCGTAGAGGGCCTCGCCGCCAGTGACAACGAGGACGACCGAACCCAGGGCAACGAAGGCACGCCAGGTGTACTTGGTCATGAACTCAAACCCGTGCAGGGGGTTGAGAGCAGCAAAGACAGCCGGATTGTCCAGGATTTGGATAAGGCCGAGCCCGGCGATGACGAAGAACCAGATCACCATCAGCGGTCCAAAAATCCGACCCACCAGGGCCGTGCCGCGCCTTTGAATCGCGAAAAGGCCGATCAGGATGGCGGCGGCGATGGGAATCACGAAGCGAGAAAGCGCCGGTGCCGCCACCTCCAGACCCTCAACCGCCGACAACACCGAAATTGAGGGAGTGATCGCTGCGTCGCCGTAGAGCAGGGCGGCACCAATGATCCCGGCAAACACCAGTTGCCGCCTTCTTCGCCGAGCCTCATCACTCGGAGCGACCAGAGCGGTCAAGGCGAGGATCCCTCCTTCGCCTTCGTTGTCTGCGCGCATCACGACAAAGACGTATTTCCCGGTGATGATGATCAGAAGCGCCCAAAAGATGAGCGACAGCACCCCGAGCACCGAGGCCGGCTCGACCGGAATGTTGTGGTGCTCGGCGAAAGTTTCTCGAATCGAATACAAGGGGCTCGTGCCGATGTCGCCATAGACGATTCCTAGCGCCGCCAGCGTGAGACCACCGATGCCGCCGTGACCGCGCCCAGTTGACGTCGAAGAAGCAGCGGCCACGAGCCCGAGGGTAACTTTGCGCCATGACGCATCGGATCGCCGTGATCGGCGGCGACGGGGTCGGGCCGGAAGTGACTAACCAGGCTTTGACCGTGCTCTCAGCGGTGGCCGATCGGTTTGGGTTCGCCTACGAGACAACCGACTACGACCTTGGCGGCCGGCGCTATCTGACCACCGGTGAGGTCTTGCCCGAGACGGTGCAAACGGAGCTAGCAACCCATGACGCGATTCTTCTCGGCGCGGTCGGCACGCCCGAGATCCCGCCCGGCGTTTTGGAACGAGGACTCTTGCTGAAGCTCCGCTTCGATTTCGATCTCTATGTCAATTTGCGCCCGGTCAAGCTTTATCCCGGCGTCGCCTCACCAATCTCAGGGCTAGGTCCGGAGGATTGTGACCTGGTCGTAGTGCGGGAGAACACCGAAGGTCTCTACACCGGGGCGGGCAGCGTCACAGGGCGCGACACGCCGCAGGAAGTCGCGACGCAGGAGTCGCTTAACACCTATGTCGCCATCGAGCGGATCGTCCGTTTCGCCTTCGAACTGGCGATCGCGCGTCGCAACCATCTCACCCTCTGCCACAAGACCAATGTCCTCACCTACGCCGGTGATCTGTGGCAGCGGACTTTCGACAAGGTCGCGGCCGACTTCCCTTCGGTCCGCACAGACTACGTCCATGTCGATGCCGCTTGTCTCTACCTGGTGGCCGACCCCGGACGGTTCGATGTGATCGTCACCGACAACCTGTTCGGCGACATCATCACCGACCTCGGCGCCGCCATCCAGGGCGGGCTCGGGCTCGCCGCCTCCGCCAACCTCAACCCAACCCGCCGGTTTCCATCGATGTTCGAACCGGTCCACGGCTCTGCGCCGGATATCGCCGGACGAGGCTGGGCCAATCCGGTGGCCTCGGTGCTGTCGCTCGCTATGTGCCTCCAGCATCTCGGGGAAGGTGCTGCGAGCAGGGCAGTCGAGGACGCCGCGGTCTCGGTGCTCCCTGATCTCAAAACCATGGGCGGCCCCGACATGGGCATGTCCACCTCGGAAATCGGTGCGCTGATCGTCTCCCGGCTGATCAAGTAAATCTTCTCGCGACCAATCTGGCCAACTTCGGCGTAAAGGAGGGCATGTTGCGCAAGAAATCGCTGTTGATCTTTCTCGCTACGGCGGGAGTGCTGAGCACGGTCGGAGCAGGACCTGCCGCCGCGGCGGTCGGCGACCAGATCGTCTACGAATGCGTCGGCGATATCTGCGTCATCAACGCCGACGGCACCGGTGAGGTCAACC
>Ga0136613_10000007_pt1 | contig 65087 bp, 60 predicted proteins | sample AntDrymUQ2722106_2_FD_106649 | JGI IMG/M metagenome (GOLD analysis project Ga0136613, IMG submission 106649) | Polar desert sand microbial communities from Dry Valleys, Antarctica - metaG UQ272 (21.06) | ecosystem: Environmental > Terrestrial > Soil > Desert | place: Antarctica: Dry Valley... | reverse complement strand
GGCTCCGGTCGTTGTCGTCGTAGGCGGCAATGCGTGCCGGGTCGAATCCGTCGAACGCAGCACGATATCCCTCGCGCTTGCGGAGGATGGTGATCCAGGCGAGGCCGGCCTGCGCGCCCTCGAGGCAGAGCAGCTCGAAGAGCCGATGGGGATCGCGGAGCGGCACGCCCCACTCGGCATCGTGGTAGGCGGTGTACAACGGGTCGCTGCCGGCCCATGGACAACGGCCGAGCTCTGTCACAGGTCGAGCACCACGCGGGCGATGAGGAAGTAGATGATCAGCCCCGATGCGTCCACCAGGGTCGTGATGAACGGCGCGCTCATGACGGCCGGGTCCACGCCGACACGGCGGGCGACGAGCGGCAGGAAGGCGCCCACGAAGGCCGCCAGCGTGCAGACCGCCAGCAGCGTGAGGCCGACCACGATCCCGATCGAACGTCCTGCGAAGACCCAGGCCGGGCCGAGCGCGAGGAGTCCGAGCATCGCGCCGAGCAGAAGCCCGACCCTCGCCTCTCGCAGGACAACGACGCCGAGATCGTTGAACCGCACCTCGCCGACCGCCAGCGCGCGCGTCACGGTGGTCGCCGCCTGCGCACCGGTGTTGCCGCCGGTGCCGATGATGAGCGGGATGAAGAGCGCCAGGGTCACGACCCTGTTGAGGGTTCCCTCGAATACCTGGAGCACGTTCACGGTCAGGGTGGCCGCCACGATCAGGAAGAGGAGCCACACCACCCGCGACCGTGCGATCTGGAGGACGGACGTCGTCAGGTACGGCCGGCCGAGCGGCTCCGCACCACCGGCCCTGGCGACATCCTCGGTCTCCTCCTCCTCGAGGACCTCCATCGCATCGTCGACGGTGACGATCCCAACGAGCCGATCCTCCGTGTCGACGATCGGCAGCGCAAGAAGGTCGGCCTCGCGAATCAGCCGCGCGGCTTCCTCCTGGTCCGTGTCGACCCGCGCCGAATACACATCTCGGTCCATGAGCTCGCCGACCGGCGTCGCCGGATCCGCCAGGACGAGGTCTCGGAGGCCGAGGGCGCCCACCAGGCGCCGCTGGTCATCGGTGACCGGAAGGGCATAGATCGTCTCGGCCGATCGACCGATCCGGCGCAACCGCTCGAGCGCATCGCCGGCCGACATTCCGGCGCGCAGGCTGGCTACCTCCGGGGACATCAGCCGGCCGGCCGAGTCCTCCGCGTAGCCGAGCAGGGTCGAGGTCAGGCGTCGCTCATTCGGCGAGAGGCCGGCGAGGAGACGTCGAGCGACCTTCGCAGGCATCTCCTCGGTGAGCCGGGCCCGGTCGTCCGGGTCGAGCCCCTCGAAGAGGTGTCGCACGTTCGCCTCCCGCAGGCCCTCGAGCAACTCCTGCTGCAGCGAGGGGTCGAGAAGCTCGAAGACCTCGAGCGCGCGATCCTTGCCGAGCAGCCGGAACGGGACCGCCCGATCCTGGCTGGGCAGGCGCGCGAGCTCGTCGGCGATCTGGACCTCGCCCGCCTGGGCGAGCCATCGGTCGATCAGCTCCAGGTCGCCGCCCTCGAGCAGATCCCTGAGCTCCACGGTCGGGACCGCATCGGGGGTGCCGGTCAGCGTCGGACGGTTCACGCGCCGAGAATAGTCGCTGCGCCGCCGGGTACGATGCGCCCGGGCATTGGCCCCGAGCGCATCGGTTCGGTTGAAAGTCGTATTTGGCTCAATACGGGTAGTTCGTGGCCCTCGGCATCCATTCGGTGTCCGTGGTCTCCACCGCGTGAGCCAGCTCGCGGCGGATCGCGTGAAGCAAGGCGGTGATGACGCCGTCCCCATCGGTCCTCCGTTCCGGCCGCGATGGTCGATTCGGAGGCGGCGTGAAGAACGCGACGTCGGTCATGCTGAGCGCGAATGCGCCTGTTGCGGCCGTCATCGGAGCTGCCTCCTTTCATTCGTTGTGCTGTGGGCTCTGCGCAACCATGATGAGCCGGACGGTCGCCCGTGACGCCGGTCGCCGGTCGCGGTCGGTCGCGGGATCTTTCGCCGATGCCCGCATACGTCATCCGTCGGTATGCTTCGACCCGTGGACCCCGACGATGCAACCGCTCCAGCGACGCGACATCTGACTTTCTTGTTCGCCGATGTGGAGGGCAGCACCCGACTCGTCGAGCGTCACGGTTCGCCTGCAGGCGTGGCGCTGTCGCGCTACCACGAGCTCGTTGCCTCGCACGCGGCGACGCGCGGCGGCCGGCTGTTCGAGCGGATCGGGGATGGCGCCTACGCGTGCTTTCCAGACGCGGGCGCCGCGGCGCAAGCCGCGGACGCCCTGCAATCGGCGGTCGCCGAAGAGGACTGGGGCGCGATCGGGCGGCTCCGGATTCGGATTGCGCTGGTCACGGGCGACGTCGAGGTGCGCGAAGATCGGTTCTACGGCCGCGCGCTGTTTCGCGCCGCCCGGCTCCAGGCACTGGCCAGGGGCGGCGAGACGTTGCTTGCCGGCAGCACGATCGATGAGCTGGCCGGTGCGCTGCCGGACGGTACGGTGCTGCGTGACCTTGGCACGCAACGACTGCGGGACGTGCCGGAGCCCGAGCGCGTGTTCGCGCTGGTGCATACTTCCCGCGCGCGCCCCGGTGACGCGCCCCAGCGGGATGAATCCGAGATGCAGGGGACCGAGACGGTGATAGACGAAGAAGGCCCGATCCGCGTGCTGCTGGTCGATGACCACTCGGTCGTCCGACGTGGGCTGCGCGGCTTTCTGGAGCTGCTCAAGGACTTCGACGTGGTTGGGGAGGCCGAGAACGGCCGAGAGGGTGTCGCCGCCGCAGACCGATTGGCTCCCGACGTCATCCTGATGGATCTGCTCATGCCGCAGATGGGCGGTCTCGACGCGATCGCCGCCATCAAGCAGGCGCACCCCGAGATCGAGATCGTGGCCGTCACCTCGTTCATCGAGGAGGAGAAGGTCACCTCGGCGCTCGAGGCGGGCGCGTCCGGCTACCTGCTCAAGGATGCCGAGGCGGAGGAGGTGGCCCAGGCGATCCGCGCCGCCTACCACGGCGAGGTGCACCTGGACCCGGCGGTCTCGCGGCTGCTGGCGCAACGGCTGCGGCAGCGCAAGGACGCGGAGCCGATCGAGCCGCTCACCACGCGCGAGAAGGAAGTGCTCGCGCAGCTGGCAAAGGGCGCCTCGAACAAGGAGATCGCGTACGAGCTCGGGATCACCGAGCGAACGGCGCGCACCCACGTCTCGAACATCCTCGGCAAGCTCGCGCTCGCTTCGCGCACTCAGGCTGCCCTCTATGCCGTCGAGCACAAGCTGGTCTAGCCGCGTCCTCGGCCCGCGCGAGCCGTCCTACGGGGCTATCCCCAAGGAAGAGCAGCCCACTGCCGGCGCCCCGCCCAGCGGGGTAAACCACCAGCGAGCTGGGTCCATTGGCCGTCAGATGGCGATCACCCACGCCCCACGGGTCAACAGCGGCCGTTGAGCCGTCGGCAACCAGCGGCACACACGCAAAGCGCCCTGTCCTTACCGGACGAGGCACCCGACGAATGCGAAGAAGCGGGCCCGGTGTCGGGCCCGCTTCTCGGTGAGAGAGGTGACGGTCTAGGCGGCCGTCGGGCGGAAGCGCTCCGGGAGAATCGGGTCGACCGACTCGAGGGCGGTCCGGACCAGCCCCAGCGGGCTGCCATAAACTCGGACGACATCGATCACCAGCAGCGAGACCAGCGCGACCTCGATCCCCTTGGCGATGAAGCCCAAGGTGAAGTACGGGCCCATCACCAGGTAGCCGGCGATGGTCATTGCGGTGTAGCCGATGAGCGCCAGGCGCGGGAACCAGCTGAATCGCTCGACCACTGCCACCGGTGAGACGGCGCCGATCACGACGAGGCCGGCCAGGCCGAGGTAGCCAAGTGCGTTGAGGGTGAAGAGCAGGCCACCCAGGGTGGAGTGGATGTATGCCGTCGCGAGGGTGAGCCCCACGATGGCGGTGGTGAGCACGGCGCCGGTGGCGCGGTTGCGCAGGAACGATGACATTGCGGTTGACCCTCCCGGTCCTATGGTTCCGAGGCCGGTGATCCGGCATCGGTTCATCTCGATGCCAGAAGTGTCGGACCGCAGGACGCTCGGCAAATCGGGCAGAGGGGCGAGGCGCTCGCGCGACATCCGTGGCCGCGCGGGTCGGCCGGATGACGTAGGCAGCCTCCGTCATCGATCCGACAGTGGCGTGCGCGCGGGATGGCGTATCCTCTGCCCGCTCATGACCCGCGCACCATCTCGCTCTGAGCCGAAGTCGACCCCACGCCCGCCCGCGGATCAGCCGGACGCACACGCGCTCCTGTCCCGCGCGGTGGAGGAAGCGGCGCGTCTCCTGAACGCCGATGGCGCGATCGTCTACCTGGTCGACCCGGACGAGGCGCGGCTCCGCTTCGCGGTCGACGCCGGGATCCGCAATCGAGAGGCGCGACAGCTGATCCGCGACCTGTCGCTGCCCGTGGGTGTCGGCCTCTTCGGGACCGCCATCGCCACGCGTGAGGTCGTCGTATCGGGGAACTACCCGAAGGACGGCCGATTCGAGCACTCGCCGATCGCCGATCGGATCGCGGAGATCGCGAAGATGCGATCCATGGCGGCCGCTCCGCTGGTGGCCGAGGGGCAGGTGCTCGGGGCGCTGGGCGCCTATTCCTCCCGAACCGACGACTTCGAGGAGTCGGAGATCGCGCTCCTCCGCGCGCTCGCCGATCACGCTGCGACGGCCATCGCCAACCAGCGGCTGATCGAGCAGCTGGCACGATCGCGGGAGGAGCTCGGGCGGCGTGTCGAGGCCCAGGCCACGCTCGGACAGATCTCCGCGCGCATCACGGTCATCCGTCAGCCGGGCGAGATCCTCGAGCTCATCGTCGATGCCGCCCGGCGGCTGATCGGCTCCGACGGTGCACATCTGGCGCTCATGCTGCCCGGTGGCCGCTTTCTTCGGCCGACCGTGATGGTCGGCGGCAACGCCGCGTGGACCGAGGACTGGCTGGAGCAGCTCGACTTCCCGGTGGACGGTGGGATCAACGGGCTGGCCGCCGCCCGAGGGGAGCTGGTCCACACCGAGGACTACCTCGTCGACCCGCGCATCCCGCACGACGAGGAGGACCAGTCGGTGGCCGAGCGTCTGGCGCTGCGCGGCATGGCGGCCGCGCCACTGCGGGCGCCCGGCGGCGAGGTGATCGGCACGCTGGCCGTCTCGTTCGAGGCCCCTCACGCGTTCAGCACCGACGAGCTGGCGCTGCTCCAGGGACTCGCCGACCAGGGCGCCATCGCCATCTCGAACGCGAAGCTCGCCGAGGAGCTGCAGCGGCACACCGACGAGCTCGCCCATCGTGTCGAGGCGCAGCGCACGCTGGCCGAGATGGCGACCCAGCTGACTTCGCTCCGAGATCCATCGGCCGTCCTGGAGCAGACCCTTCGGGCCGCGGTGCGGCTGCTGAAGGGGCACGGCGGCCAGATCGGCATGGTCAGCCCAGATGAGGACGGGGCGATTCGCTGGGGAGACGGCCACTCGCTCGTCCATAACGAGCTCGTCCCGTTCACCAAGGAGGACCACACTCGCGCCGACGACGGCGTCTCCGGACGCGCGATCCACACCGGTCGCGCCTCGTGGACTGAGGACTACCTGGCCGATCCGACCTTCACCCACGAGGCCGAGTCCGACCGGGTCGCCCGCGAGCTCGGGATCCGCGCGGTGATCGCCGCGCCGCTGCTCGACGACGACGGGCCGATGGGGGCGATCGGTGTCTTCGCGGAGACGCCGGGAGCATTCGACGCCGATGCCGGCGAGCTGCTCGGTCTGCTCGCCGACCAGGCCGCCATCATCCTGACCAATGCCCGCCTCAATGCCGAGGCGGAGGTTACCGCCGAGAAGCTCGCCCATCGCGTCGAGGCGCAACGCACGCTTGGCGAGATCGCAGCCTCGATCACCTCGATTCGCGATCCGGCCGCGGTCCTGAGCCGTGCCGTGGCGGACGCGAAACGGCTGCTCGACGCCGAGCACGTCGTCATCCACCAAGTGCGGGCGGGAACGCGGGAGCTGGCCGACTACCGCGAGGCCATGGGCGGGGGGTCGCAGGCGCATCCGGTCGACGACACCACGGTGACCATCGGGCAGGGGATCGCCGGCCGTGCGGTTGCCGATGGCACTGTCGCGTGGACGGGGCACTATCTCGAGGACCGTTCGTTCGCGCACACCGCGCGCGCCGACCAGTGGATCGGCCATTACGGCTACCACTCGCAGATGAGCGCGCCGCTCGTCGGCGGTGACGGTGCGCCGCTCGGCGCGATCAGCGCGTACTCCACGCGCCCCGACGCGTTCGATGCCGATGACGCCCAGCTGCTCGGGGCGCTTGCCAGCCAGGCGGCCATCGTGCTGGCCAACGCGCGGCTGTACGAGGAGCTCGAGCGTCGGGTCGAGGCACAGCGCTCGCTCGGCGAGATCGCGGCGAACATCACCGCCCTGCGGGATCCCGGCGACGTGCTCCAGCGCACGCTCGACGAGGCGGTCCGCCTGCTCGACGCCGATGGCGGACGGATCGAGCTGGTCGCCGCTGGTGGCGGCCTGCACTGGGCGTTCGGGCATTCCGCCATCGACCTGCCGATCGAGCGCGACAAGGAGGTCGGCCCGGTCATCCTCGACGAGGGCGTGTCGGGCCGCTCGGTGATGGAGCGTCGGGTCGTGCGAACCGGCGACTACCTCGCCGACCCCGCCTTCGCCCATGCCGAGGCGCCCGATCGATACATCCGGCAGCACGGCATCCGCTCGGTCATGAGCGCGCCCCTCATCGGCGAGGATGGCGCCATCGGTTCGCTCACCGTCCACTCACAGGCGCGTGATGCGTTCGATGCGGCCAACGCGGAGCTGCTCGAGGTCCTCGCCAGCCAGGCCGCGATCGCCGTGGCCAACGCCCGCCTCTACGAGCAGCTCGGGGAGGAGTCGGCGGCCCTTGCGCGCCAGACCGAGTCGCAGCAGCGGCTGCTCCAGATCAACCAGCGTCTGCTCTCGACCCTCGACCCGGCATCGGTGCTCGAGCTGATCGCCGACGGCCTGAAGAGCGTCGTCTGGTACGACAACTTCAGCATCTATCGCGTCGACGACGAGATGCGCGTCCTGCATCCGGTGCTGGCACGGGACCGTAACGCGCATGCGGTGCTCGAGTTCCCGATCGTGCGCGGCCGAGGCCTCACCTGGTGGAGCGTCGAGCATCGCGAGCCGGTCCTGCTCAACGACGCGCTCAACGATCCGCGGGTGATCCAGATCCCCGGCACGGCCGAGGAGCAGGAGGCGATGATCACCGTGCCGCTCATCAGCGGCGACGAGGTGATCGGCGCCATGAACATCGCTCGCACCGGTGGCGCCGAGGTGGCATTCACCGACTCCGACTTCGAGCTCGTGCAGCTCTTCGCCGGCCAGGCAGGCGTGGCGATCACGAACGCGCGCCTGGTCGAGCAGCTTCGAGCCCGCGTCGATGCGCAGCGCAGCCTGGCCGAGATCGCCGCCCAGATCGCGTCGCTGCACGAGCCCCAGACGGTCCTCGATCGTGCCGTGGCGGATGCCGCCCGTCTGCTCGGCGCCGACCGGGCGCAGATCAACCTCGTCGGCGACAGCGCGACGCACCTCGACCCGCCGATCACCGCCGCGCCGATCGCGCCGTCGCCCGACGACGTGGTCGTGCCCATCGGCTCCGGCATCGCCGGCGTCGCCGCCGCTGAGCGGCGGGTCTGCTGGACCGGGGACTATCTCGCCGACAAGGCATTCCCGCATGACGAGGGAGACGCCTGGATCGGTACCCAGCAGATACATTCGATGATGTCGGCGCCCCTGCTCGGGCCGGACCGGCTGATCGGCACCATCACGGTCCAGTCGACCGCCACGAACGCGTTCGACGAGCAGGACGCCGAGCTGCTCAAGCTTCTCGCCGACCAGGCGGCCATCGCCCTGACGCACGCTCGCCTGTACGCCGAGGTCGAGGAGTCGGAGCGCCGGTACCGTCACCTGGTCAACAACTCGCCGGATATCGTGTGGAGCGTCGACGGCGACGGCGTCTTCACCTTCTTCAGCGACTCGCTGGAGGCGCGGACGGGCTGGAAGCCGGAGCAGCTCATCGGCCAGCCCTTCACCGCCCTCGCCGGCGAGGAGACGCTCGCATCGGCGGTCGGCGCGTGGGAGAGCCTGCGTGCCAGCCCCAACAAGGAGCAGCGGATCCGCCTCGACCTGCCTCTGCCCGACGGGCGCGTCAGCCAGACCGAGGTGGCGATGACCGGCACGATCGTGGACGGCCGGTTTGCGGGGGCGCACGGGTCGGTTCGGGACATCAGCGAGCGTGAGCGGCTCGAGGGCGACCTGCGCAGCCAGGCCGCGGAGCTGGCGGCGGGGCAGGAGCGCGCTCACCTCGCCCGCGAGCTTCACGACTCGGTCACCCAGGCGCTCTTCAGCATGGGGCTCACGCTGCGAACCCTCGAGCTGCTGCTGGAGTCCAACCCGGCCGCGGCGCAGGGCAAGGTGGAGGAGCTGCGCGAGCTGCAGAAGGACGCCCTGGCCGAGATGCGCACCCTCATCTTCGAGCTGCGGCCATCCTCGCTCGAGTCGGATGGGCTGGTGCAAGCCCTGCGGACGCACGCAACAGCGGTCCAGCGTCGCACCGGCCTGACCATCGTGGTCGACGCGGAGCCGATCGAACGCCTGCCGCTTCCCTCCGAGGAGGCGCTCTACCGCATCGGCCAGGAAGCGCTGCACAACGTGGTGAAGCACGCGAACGCGTCGAATGCCACCCTGCGCATCGCGAATGGCGACGACCGGGTGATCCTGAGCGTGACGGACGATGGCCTCGGGTTCGCGCCCGAGGAGGTGCCGCGCGGGCACCTCGGCCTGATCGGGATGCGGCAGCGGGTCGACCTGGTGGGCGGTGAGCTGCGAGTCGAGAGCCAGGCCGGCGGGGGAACGCTCATCGAGGCCAGAGTGCCCATCGGTCCGGCATCGGGCGAATGACGTAGACGCGCTCGCGCCACTTGCCCACTGGCCGCTCTGGTCGGTCGAGCGGTACTCTCGATTCCATGCCACCCCTTCCGCGCACCGTCTCGCCCGCGGCGCCGAGGGTGGTGATCGTCGACGCAGATCGTCGCATCCAGTCCAGCCTCGCCGACCTGCTCGGCGTGACGGGCGAGGTCCGAGTGGTCGGTGGTGCCGGTGATGTGCGGGCGGCACTCGAGCTCGTGGAGCGGGAGCGGCCCGATGTCGTCCTGGTCGATCCTCGGCTGCCGGACATCGACGCGGGTTTCGCGCTCATCGCGGGGATGGCCCGAGCGTGGCCGTCCATGCGCATCGTGCTCACCGGCTGGAATGACACGGGTGGCCACGCGCAGCTGGATGGGCGGGAGACCGCCTACGTAAGCAAGAGTGCGACTCCGGAGCAGTTCACCGAGGCGATTGTCCTCGCGTGTTGCCCGGCCTGATCGATCGAAGGGGGGCGCGGAAGCGCCGACGCCCGGAGACCTACAGCTCCATCGCTTCACGGATGGCGCCGAGGTCCGCCGAAATTGGCGTCAGCGACCCCTCCTCGGCCTGAACGGCATCGGGATCCTTCAATCCATGGCCGGTGAGGACGCAGACCACCGTCTCGCCTGAGCCGATGCGCCGCTCCGCGGCGAGCTTCCGGACGCCGGCCACACCGGCGGCGGAGGCCGGCTCGCAAAAGACCCCCTCCAGTTGCACGATCATCCGCTGTGCCTCGAGGATCTCATCGTCGCTGACCGCCTCGATCAGGCCGCCCGACTCGTCGCGTGCCCGCACCGCCCACTCCCAGGACGCCGGATTCCCGATGCGGATCGCCGTGGCCACCGTCTCCGGCGCGTCGACCGCTTCTCCGCGCACGATCGGTGCGGCGCCCTCCGCCTGGAAGCCGAGCATCCGCGGCAGCTTCGCATCGGGCGTCCGTCCGGCGCCCGCGTACGCCCGGAAGCCCCGCCAGTAGGCAGTGATGTTGCCCGCGTTTCCGACCGGCAGCGCAAGGTTGTCCGGCGCTCCGCCGAGCGCGTCGACGACCTCGAACGCCGCCGTCTGCTGGCCGTCGAGCCGGTCGGGGTTGATCGAGTTGACCACCACCGCCAGCCCCTCCTCGCCCAGGCGGCGCACGGCGGTGAGCGCCGAGTCGAAGTTGCCGTCCACCATGATCAGCTTCGCGCCGGCGGCGAGGGCCTGCGCCAGCTTGCCGCGCGCCACCTTGCCGGCCGGCAGGATGACGTGGCACGGGAGGCCCGCCGCGGCCGCATAGGCGGCGGCCGATGCGCTCGTGTTGCCGGTCGACGCGCAGACGACGGCGCGTGCGCCGGCCGCCACCGCCCGGTTGACGGCGAGGACCATGCCGCGGTCCTTGAACGAGCCCGTCGGGTTTGCCCCCTCGAACTTGAGATGGAGCTGCCCGACCCCGATCTCGGCGCCGAGACGCCGTGCGCGGATGAGCGGCGTGCCGCCCTCGCCGAGCGAGATCGGGAAGGCCTCGCCGTCCCTGGCGATCAGGTCGCGGTATCGCTCGAGAAGCGGCTGTTGCTGCACGGCGCCGAGTATAGGCACGGGTCAGCCGCCGACCGCCAGAACCTAGGCCAGCCCCTCGCAGGATGCGGTCAGTTATTCGCCGCTTGACTGCTCTCGGCACTGCGCCGGCGTCAGGGGGTCAGATATGCAACACGTGATTGATAGGGTCGATTGCAGCCCGAAGTCAGCCCTCCGAGCCGCTGGAGTGGGCCGTCGCACGCTCCGAGCGCCCACTGCGGATGACGGCAGCGTGGCGAAAGGCGCCCCAGTAGTCATGTGGTGAATAGCTGGTCATCTCTGCGGTCTGGGATCCGCGCGGCAGCGGCGGTGTGCACCGTCGGCCGGCGCTCAGCGGCCGGTGAGCGCCTCGCGGACGATGCGTTCCTGCTCGAGGTGATGCGCCGCGGGATAGCCCTCGGCCGGTCGGGAGCGCTCCGGGCGCGAGATGTCGCCGAGCGGGATCTTGTACGACACCAGGTGACGAATCTGGGGGAGCACAAATTTCCTTGCGCCCATGTTGCGCGGTTCCTCCTGGACCCAGGCGAAGGACTCGATCCTGGGGTAACGGTCGAGGATGACCTGGAGCTCCTCGTCCGGGAAGGGATAGAGGCGCTCGACCCGGATCACGGCAACATCGGCGGCCTTCTCGAGGTGCTCGGAGCCGATGAGGTCGTAGTAGACCTTGCCGCTGCAGAGGAGCACGCGCCGCACCTTCGCGGCCGCCTTCGCATCGGCAGCCGTGCGTGGATCGTCCAGGACGCCGCGGAAGGTGCCCGACGACAGCTCGGAGGCGCGCGATGCGGCCTGCGGCAGCCGCAGCAGCGACTTCGGCGTCATGACCACCAGCGGCCGAGCGTCGCGATGGCGTGCCTGCCGCCGGAGCAGATGGAAGTATTGCGCGGGAGTGGTGGGGTAGACGACCCGGATGTTGCCCTCGGCGCCGAGCGCCAGGAAGCGCTCCAGCCGGGCGGATGAGTGCTCGGGTCCGGATCCTTCGTAGCCGTGCGGCAGCAGCAGGGTCAGGCGCGAAGTGAGCCGCCACTTGGCTAGGCCGGAGACCAGGAATTGGTCGAGGATGATCTCGGCGCCGTTGACGAAGTCGCCGTACTGGGCCTCCCAGAGGACCAGCGCATCGGGCGCCGTCACCGCATAGCCGTACTCGAAGCCGAGAGCCGCGTACTCCGAGAGCGGGGAGTTGTGGAGCTCGAAGGCCGCCCGAGAGCCGGCCAGGTGCTGGAGTGGCACATGGCGCTCGCCGCTCACCGCGTCCCAGAGCCCTGCGTGGCGCTGGCTGAAGGTACCGCGCACCGTGTCCTGTCCGGTCAGCCGGATCGGCGTGCCTTCGGCCAACAGCGTCGCAAAGGCCAGCAGCTCCGCGTGGCCCCAGTCGATGCGCGGCTCATCGTCGTCCAGTGCCGCCGCACGTCGCTGCAGCTGCTTGCCCAGCTTGGGATGGACCGTGAAGCCGTCCGGCACGGCGCCGAGCGCAGCATTCAGCCCGCGTAACCGGGCCAGCCCGACCGCAGTCTTCGGCTCCGCCGCCTTTTGCTGGGGGATCGCCTCCGAGCCGCGATCGAGCTCCGACTCGCCCTCCTCGGCGCCCTTGCGCAGCGATGCCTGGCGGGTGGTGAGGTCCCGCTGGGCCGCCTTGATCCTGGACTCCGCCTCATCTTCGGAGAGCGCTCCAGCAGCGACCAGGTGCTCCTGGTATCGCTCGCGCACGGACGGGTGCTCGGCGATCCTGGCGTACATGGACGGCTGGGAATAGGCCGGCTCGTCGCCCTCGTTGTGTCCGTAGCGGCGGTAGCCCACGAGGTCGATCACCACGTCGTGCCCGAATGTCTGCCGATACATCATCGCCAGCCGGGCCGCCGCCAGGCATGCCTCGGGGTCGTCGGCGTTGACGTGGATGATCGGCGCGTCGAAGCCTTTGGCGAGATCGGAGGAATAGTCGGTCGATCGGCCCTCCCGCGGCCCCGTCGTGAAGCCCACCTGGTTGTTCGCGATCAGATGTACCGTCCCGCCGGTCGAGTAGCCGTCCAGGCGAGCCATGTTGAAGGTCTCGGCCACGACGCCCTGCGCAGCGAAGGCGGCGTCGCCGTGGATCAGCAACGGAAGTGTCGAGGCGGCGTTGGTAGAGGCGATCGGGGTGGATCGGTCCGTCTGCTCCGCTCGCGTGCGCCCGGTGATGACCGGGTCGACGGCCTCGAGGTGGCTCGGGTTCGGTGAGAGCACGACGCGCACCTCCTCGTCGTCGGCGGTGAGATAGCCGCCCTCGGCGCCGAGGTGATACTTCACGTCGTCGAGACCGCCGCCCTTCGGCGCGGTGCCCGCATCCGCGCCCGCGCGGCCCGCCTCGAACTCGGACAGGATCGCCTCGTAGCTGACGCCGACCACGTGGGCCAGCACGTTCAGCCGACCGCGGTGAGCCATCCCGATCATCACCTTGCGTGCGCCCTGGTCGGCCGCCTCGCCGATGATCACGTCGAGCATCGGCACCATGGTGTCAAGGCCCTCGATGCTGAACCGCTTCTGGCCCAGGTAGGCCCGATGCAGGAATCGCTCGAGCGTCTCGACGCTGATCAGCCGCTCGAGCAGGGCCACCTGGTCCTCGGCATCCATCCGCAGCCGATGCTCGCCCGACTCGATGACGCGTCGCAGCCAGACACGCTCCGCGTGCGAGCCGATGTGCTCGACCTCGTACGCGATGGAGCCGGAGTAGGTCTCCCGCAGGTGGGGGAGCGCCTCGGCGAGGGTCTCGCCGGAAACGTAGATGCGCAGCAGCTCGGCCGGCACCTCGCGCATCTTCTCCTCGGTCAGCCCGAGCGGCGCAGGGTCGAGCGCGGGGTCGCCGGCCGGTTCCGCGCCCAGCGGATCCAGGTGCGCGGCCATGTGGCCGAAATGACGGTAGGCCTTCACGAGCGCCATTCCCGCGGCCACCGCCTTGAGTCGCTCGTCATCCGCCGTGCCTGGCGCGGCGATGGCAGGCGCACCCGCCGCCTCCGCCGGAGGCGGCATCGGCTCATCGGTCGTCACGTCGGCGGTGCGCGCGCCGAGCGAAGCGAAGGCATCGGCGAAGAAGCCGTCCTCGCCCGTCAGCAGGCCCTCCATCCGTCGCAGGAACATGCCGGACTCGGCTCCCTGGATGATGCGGTGATCGTAGGTCGAGCTGACCGTCATGCGGCGGTCGCCGCCCACGCTGCGGATGGTACCGGTGGCGACGATGGTGCCCTGGTTCGGCATGAGACGCGGCACGCTCATGGTCGTGCCCAGCGTCCCGGGATTCGTCAACGTGATCGTGGCGCCGGCGAAGTCGTCTGCCGCCAGCCTGTTGGCGCGTGCCTGCTCGACCAGCTCCTCGTAGCGCGCGTGGAAGGCGGCGAAGTCCATCTCATCGGCGCCCTTGATGGCCGGCACGACCAGGAAGCGGGTGCCATCCTTCCGCTCGACATCGACGGCCAGGCCGAGGTTGACCCGTCCCGGGTCGACCCGGTACGGCTGGTCCTCGATGGTCGTGTGGTAGTGGCTCATGCTCCTCTGCTCGGTCGCGGCCTGCACGATCGCCCATGCGATGAGGTGCGTGAAGCTGACCTTTCGTGGGCTGATCTGTCGGTTCAGCTCCCGGCGCCGGGCCTCGAGAGTCGCGACGTCGATGTCCCGAAAGCTCGTCGCGGTCGGCACCGCCAGGCTGGCGGTCATGTTTCGCGCCAGGCTGGCTGCCGGGCCCTTGATCGGGGTCGCGCCCTCGGGAAGCGGCGGGCGCGTCGGAGGTGCATCGGCCGCCGCGCGGGCGCCGTTGGTGGCAGCCGCCGACGCCCTGGTCACCGGCTCAATGCCGCCGAAGCCGGAATCGAAGAGGTTGCGCCATTGCGGCTCGACGGTCGCGGGATCGGCTCGATACCGCTCGTACAGGTCGGCGACGTAGCCCGCGTTGACGAGATTCAGATCGTCAAGCGACTCGGTCCGCTGGTCGGGATCGGTCGAGGCCATGTCATCGTCAAGGATACGGCGCCGCGCACGTGGCTGCCGTTCCCCGCCGGTCCGCGGTCAAGCGGTGCGGCACGCCAGCAAACCGCTCCGTTTGCGCCGCAGCGCAACCATCTACGAAGCAGGGACGCGGGTGAAGCCGCAGAGCTGGGGTTCAGGCTGGCGAGTCGCGGCGCTCGAGCACGGCCCGTCCCAGGACCACCAGCCCGATCCCGATGACCGCGACCGGCAGCAGCCACTCCGGGAGTGCGAGCCGGTCGCCGCCGATGCCGATCACGCCCTCGAAGAAGAGGAAGCCGATGGCGAACATCGCCAGGCCGCCCAGCAGGCCCCAGGTTCCGTTGCGCAGGTCCCCGCCATTGCCGCTGCGGAGGCCCCACACCCCGAGCCCCAGCCCGCTTGCGGCAGGCCCGACGAGTGCCCAGGCGTAGGCCCAGGACTCCCATCGGCCCGTCTGGTCCTGGTAGAGGAGGACCAGGCCCACGGTGGTGGTGATCGCGCCGCCGATGACCATGCCCTGCTCATCGGCGATCACGAGACCGATGACGAAGATGGCGACACCCGCAGCGACCACGAAGAATGGCCAGCCGACGTCCTCGATGCCGATCCCCAGCAGCTGGCCGGCGAAGAGCGCTGCACCGACGAGCACCAGGATCAGGCCGATCGCCATGGTCGATATCCCGCGGCTCTCGGATTGCCGCTCCGGCGGCGTGGTGGGCGTCTCTGTCATGCGCCGATCGTAGCGTCCGCTGCAACCCGCGTCGGGACTAGCATGACGCGATGGACCTCAACGCCGATCTGGGCGAAAGCTTCGGGCGCTGGACCCTCGGCGACGACGAGCGACTCGTCGTCCAGATCACGAGCGCCAACATCGCCTGTGGCTTCCATGCCGGCGAGTTTCGGGTGATGGAGGCGACGGTGGCAGCCTGCCGTCGGGCCGGCGTCGCGGTCGGTGCCCAGCCGGGCTATCCCGATCTCCTCGGCTTCGGCCGCCGTCCGATGCCGTACGACCCGGACGAGGTGGAGTCGCTCGTGCGCTACCAGATCGGCGCGCTCGAGGCCTTCTGCCGTGCCCACGGCGTCGAGATGCAGCACGTCAAGCCGCACGGCGCACTCTACAACCAGGCCGCCGCCGATCGACGCCTGGCCACCGCCATCGCACTCGCCACGGCGAAGTTCAGCCGCGGCCTGGCCCTGTACGGGCTCGCCTCCTCGGAGCCGATGGCCGCAGCCGCCGAGGATGCAGGGCTGCGTTTCGTGCCCGAGGCATTCGCGGACCGCCGTTACCTCGGCGATGGATCCCTCCAGCCGCGATCCGAGGCGGGGTCGGTGCTCGACGATCCGGAGGAAGCGGCCGCACAGGCGGTGTCGATCGCCATCGACGGGCGGGTGATCGCCGCGGACGGGAGCAGGGTCGATCTTCGGGCCGAGAGCATCTGCTGCCACGGCGACACCCCAGGCGCGGTCGAGATCGCCGCCTCGGTGCGACGATCCCTGGAGAGCGCCGGCGTGACGGTGGCCTCGCGCTTCGCGCCATGATCCGACCGTTCGGCGAGGCGGCGCTGCTCGTCGAGCTCGAATCGGCCGACCTGGCACAGGCACTGGCCGCCTCGCTTCGCCGTGAACCGCCGCCGGGCATGCTCGAGTCGGTGCCCGGACTCTCCTCGCTGCTCATCGAGCTCGATCCGCTCACCGCCGACCCAGACGTGATCTCGGCCCTGGTCGAGCGCCGCATCGATGGCCTGGATGCGGCGCCGCCTCGCGGCCCGCTGCACACCATCCCGGTGGCCTACGACGGTCCCGACCTTTCCGACGTGGCGGAGCTGACCGGCCTCGCGCCGTCGGACGTCGCGGGACGCCATGCGTCGACGGAGCTGCGAGTGCTGTTCTGCGGCTTTGCGCCGGGCTTCGCCTATCTCGGTGATCTGCCGGCCGAGCTCAGGGTCGAGCGGCTCTCCACGCCGCGCACACGGACGCCGGCAGGCTCGGTCGCCATCGCCGGATCGATGACCGGCATCTATCCGGCGGATCTGCCGGGCGGCTGGCGCGTGATCGGCCATGCGGACGCGCCGCTCTTCGATGCCCGCCGGCATCCACCTGCGCTCCTGCTGCCGGGCGACCGGGTCCGCTTCAGGCCGGCATGATCGAGGTCCTCGAGCCGGGCGCGCTCACATCGGTGCAGACGGCGAACGGGCGGCCCGGCTGGCGGTACCTGGGCGTGCCCGCCGGCGGCGCCGCCGATCCGTGGAACGCGCGCCTGGCGAATCGCCTGGTAGGCAACGCGGATGACGCGGCGGTGCTCGAGGTGACGCTCCATGGGCCGACGCTGCGGTTCGCGGCATCGACCGCCGTTGCGCTCACCGGCGCCGAATTCGACGCGTCACTGGACGGGCTTCCGCTGCCGCGAGGTGTCGGACGTCGCGTGAGATCCGGGTCGCTCGTTCGCTTCGGCCTCGGAGATGGCGCCAGAGGCTACCTCGCGGTCGCAGGCGGCATCCAGGTCGAGCCGCTGCTCGGCTCATTCTCGACCGACCTGCGCACCGGGTTCGGCGGCCACTCCGGACGCGCTCTCCAGGTTGACGACCGGCTGTCGTGCGGCCCGACGACCGGTGTCACACGCCGCTGGACCGGGCGCGCACCGACCGGTCCGATCAGGATCGTGTCTGGGCCGCACGCGGGAGCCGACCAGCTCGCCGAGCACGGATGGATCGTGGCGGCAGAGGCCGACCGTGCGGGCGTGAGGCTCGACGGAGCATGGGCCGAGGGCGAGCGGGCGGAGGTGTCCTCGATGGGCCTCCCGCTCGGTTCCATCCAGGTGCCGCCCGACGGACGGCCGATCGTGATGCTTGCCGACCGCCCGGTCACCGGCGGTTATCCGGTGCCGGCCTGCGTGATCCGGGCCGACATCGGTCGCATGGCCGCGTTGCGGCCCGGGGATCGTGTGGCATTCGCGCTGGTGTCCCCCCACGATGCCCGCGCCGCATTCCGCCACTTCGAGGACGAGCTCGCCGCCCTGGAGGACGCCGAGGCGCCCTCGGACGACGAGCCCGCCTGGGCGGGAGCGCTGGAATGAGCTGGTTCTCGAGCTCGCCCCGCTCGCTTCGTGGCCCTCGATGGTGCCGCCACGTTCACATGGGAGCTGCGTGCGGCGGCCTCCGAGCTGGCTGGAGCACCGGTTTCACACCCGGACCGATGCGTGGGGCCAATTCAAGCCCAGTTGTCGCTCCCTGTGAATGCCTGGGGCAAGCCGCACGGGGGACCCGATCACATGTCGTTCGTGCGTGAATTCGGGCGAGCGTTCCCGCTTCCGAGCACCATCCGGAGGGTTTCGGGGGACACATTGCGGCCGGTGGTGACGATCGCGACGTTGCGGCCGGCAACGTCGAGCAGGCCGGGCCGCAGCGCGGCGATCCCGAGCACCGCGCTCCCCTCCAGCAGCACGTGCGGCACCTCGAGCGCCCAGCGCATGGCCTCGGCAATCTGCTCCTCGCTGACCAGCACGATCTCGTCGACGAGCCGGCGGCACAGCTTCCACGTGATGCTGCTGCGCTCGATGTTGCCGGCAACGCCATCGGCGATGGTCGGCGCAATCGGCATCGGATCGGTCGTGCCGGTCTCGAAGTAGCCGTACATGGGCGGCGACGCCGACGGCTGCACGCCGATGAGACGCAGGCTCGGCTGCAGGGCCTTGACCCACAGGCCGATCCCGGCGATCAGCCCGCCACCGCCGATCGGTACGACGATCGTGTCGACCTCCGGCCAATCCTCCAGGATCTCGACGCCGACCGTCGCCTGGCCGGCGATCACCTCCGGATCGTTGTAGGGAGGGATGTAGATCGCGAGACCGGCATCGTCCCGGCGCCGCGCCTCGACCTCGGCATCGTCGGTGTCATTGCCGATCAGCTCTACGGTGATGCGGTTCGTCTCGAGCGCGCGAAGCCGCTCCAGCTTGGTGGGCGACACCGAGCGTCCGACCAGCACGGTGAGCCGCATGCCGTGGCGGATGGCCGCCGTTGCGACCGCGATGCCGTGATTTCCGCTGCTCGCCGTCACGAGCGCCGCCTCCGGACGCCCCCCGGCCACGATCGCCACCTTGTTGTGTGCCCCGCGCGTCTTGAAGGCGCCGGGCGGCTGGACCTCTTCGCGCTTCAGCCGCACGTCGGCGGCACCGGTCGCCTCCGCCAGCTCGAGGCTCCGCTCGAGGGGCGTGTGCAGCGCGATGCCGCGCAGCCGCTGCCGGGCCGCATTGACGTCGGCGAGCGTGGGCATGCGAGGCATGCTCGGAGTGTCGCAGGTGCGCTGAGCCGATGCGACCCCGGCTTCGTGCGCCGTTGGCGCTCACTCGCCCGCGGTGCGCTGGCTACGCGCCCGGCACCGGTGCGGCGACTGGCGGAGCGGCTCGGATCTCGCGGAGACGGATCCCGATGCGCATGAGCGAGCCGAGACGGTCCTCGACCCGAGCTCGCTCCACAGGCGTGGCCCAATGGAGAAGCGTGTAATCGATCTCGCGTTTCTGGCGGGTCGCGGTGGCGAACAGCTCGTCGACTCCGTGTCGCAGGTCGACCGCTGGATCGAGGGCCAGAATCGATCGGTGCGACTCCAGGATGTCGAGGAAGTACGAGGTCGCCAGGCGGTCGAGGTCCCGCCGCGCGTCGTGGTCCCATGGCTTCGGTGGCCCACCGAACCCGAACCTGCGCCACTCGTACGTTTGCACCTGCTGCACGAATCCTTTCATCACGCTGGCTGCGTCACTGCCCCGAGATTCGAAGGATATGGGCTCGGGCGGGCGACGACGAGTGACCCTTCAGGGTATCGGCGACCTTACGAACGGCCAGAGCCCATGACACGGGTGCGTTTGTGGGGATTCGCAACGCTCGGCTACAATCGGCGCCTCGCCCAAGGCGACCGAGTGGTATCGCATGGTGCTCGGCCGCGCGGCGCGCGAGCTGGGCGCCCGGCGCCCGCTTGACGCGCTGACCCCAGCCGAGGTGCGCGACTGGCTGCTGGCCCTGCGCCAGACACTGGCGCCGATCTCGGTGGCCGAGCTGACCGATGACGCTCTGCGCCGGCTGCTGGACGGCGCCTCGGTCCGCGACCGGGCCATCCTGCTGCTGTTCCTCGACACCGGCCTGCGGCTCTCGGAGCTCGCCGGCCTGCGCACTGCGGACCTGCGGGCCGATGCCAACGAGGGCGCGCGCCAGGGCGGCGGTGCCGCGGCGGACCAGGCGGGCACCACCCGGCTGGACGAGATGGCGGCGACCACCCAGTCGGGCACGCCGTCGGCCGAGCGGGCCGCGGCCGACCAGGCCTACACCGATCGGCTCAACGCGCAGGCCGCGGCCACCCAGGCCGGGGCGGCCGACCAGGCAAGCACCGACCGGCTCGACGAGCTGGCGGCAACCACTCAGTCCGGACCTTCGGCGGCTGACGAGGACAGCAACGAGCTGAACGACATCGGTGGCCCGACACCCCGCTAACGGGACGATGGCAGATCAGGAACCGGGGGCTGGTCGATCCGGCCTCCGGTTCTCTCCGCGTTCCGACACCCATCGCTCAGCGCTGGAGTGATCTGCTGGTTCCCCGCGGCTGGGCGCCGCCAGTGTCGCTGCGTCACGCAACGATCGCCCCTTGTCCTTTTTCAGGGCGTACGAACCGTCGTCAGGGTCCCGCGGACGGCTCCGGCGGCAGTGGCTGCGGAATGGGCTCGCCCCGCGGCACGTAATTGGAGACCCAGACGGCGCCGGTGGCCTCGTCGATCGCAAGCCCGCCGGCGAAAACGCCTTCGGGTAGCGGGATCGAAGTCTCTTCCCTGGTCTCCAGGTCGATCCGGAGCACCTTGTCCTTCGCGCCGATCCAGATCGCCTCAAGCCCGAAGACATGCCAGCCGGTTTCGCGTGGAATCCCGATCGGCTGCCCGGCTTGTCCGGTCGCCGTATCCACCGGGGTGATCGTTCCCGAATCGCCATCCATCAGCCAGACGACCGAGGAGTCGGTCGAGACGGACCCCTGCGACAGCTCACGCTGGTCCTCGAGGAAGAACCCCCGCTGAGCGAATTCGATGGTTCGAAGCGGAGCATCCGCGTCGGCATCCCACTCCGTGATACGGCCCTCCTCGCACTCGCAGATCCAGACGTGGCCGCCGACGGAAACGATCGCGTCCCGGACGGTCTCGAGGCCATGCGGATCGCGATCGGTGATCTCGTTGGCGTCCGGGTCGACGAAGAGCACCTCGTCGTGGGTCAGGACGTGGAGCCCGTCGCGTCCGTACGCGATCCAAACCACTGGCTCATCGACCGTCACAACGGCCAGCTCCCGGCCGGAGGTCGGGTCAATCCGATAGATGACCCCATTTGCGCGATTCGGGCCGGCGTTTGACTCCATCCATATCGAACCGAAGGCGGGGAATGCTCCGTAGTCGGCCTTCACGCGCTCCTCGAGGATCGAGAGCGCCTCTCCCGTCACCACGTCGCGGCGCACCATGGCGATGCGCATGTCCTGCCACAGCACCCCGTCCACGATATAGACGGCCGGAAAATCCCAAATGGGTAGGAATCTGTCGACGACCTCGAGCGCGACCTCGTTCGTGGCGGCGTCGATCTTGACCATGCTCGGTGGCCGGTCCGGCTCGAGCACTGCTGTCGGTATGCCGGACGGTGTCGGTGGGCCGGCAAGCGAGGGATTGCCTGAAGGCAAGGTAAGGATCACCGCGCCGAGGGCCAGGATCGCGAAGGCCCCCGCCACGCCGAGACCGATGACGGCGGCTCGTGGTCCGCCAAGCGAGCGTCGTCGGGAATTCGGCGCAGCGCTCAGCCGGGCGCGGGCCTCATCGGCGCCCAGGGCCGGCGAGGTCGACGCTCCATCGATGCCGGCCACGCGGTATAGCGTCCAGTGGCCCGGGACGCCCTTGAGCTGCGTGTCCCTCGGATCGTCGAAGGCCACGCCGCTGCCAACCACGAGGTCGTGAACGGTCGCGGTGACGAGCACTTCGGCGGGCTCCGCCTTCGCCATGACGCGAGCGCCGATGTGGGCGCAATGCCGCCGAACCTGCCGTCGATCCGCTCGAGCTCGCCGGTATGGATGCCGCATCTCGCGTCGAGACCCAGCGCGTGCACATCGGCCATGACGCCAACGGCGGCGCGGATCGCGGCAGCCGGCCGGTCGAACGTGGCGAAGAATCCGTCGCCGGCGGTGTCCTGCTCCTTCCCATGCTGAGCCTTCAGCCGCCGCCGCACGGCGCGGCGAAACGATCCGACGAGTTCCCGCCATCGGCGGTCCCCCACATCGGACGCCACCCGCGTCGAGTCGACGATATCGACGAACAGCACAGTGGCCAGGCTGCGGTGTGCTCGGGTCCGGGCCGCCATCGGCCGAGTATGCGCCGGCACCCCACTCTCGCGCGAGCCTTCCCCGGACGAGGATACGGATGCCCTTCAAGGTCCTCGGCTGACCTTCCATTGGGCCCATCGGCTTACTGGGTTTGGGGTCTCGTTGAATCACAAACGCGAGCTTGCAAATGGTGGCGGGCAGACTCCGGCAATGGAGCTACCCGAACGTAGAGCCGATGACACCGGACCGATGCGCGGGCGGCCATTGGTACCGGCGAGGATCCCGATGGGCGCTGCGACAATGGATCCGCAGTGCGGCCACCCGGAGCCGCGCTCGGAAGGTTGCCCGAACGATGAGACGCCCCTACAACTGGCTGCTACTCCTCCTGATCACCGGTTGCGCTCAGGGCACGCCAATGGCAAGCGGTGCTGTCTCGGCGGCCCTCCTGGCGAACCGACGGCGTCGGCGTCGGTAGCGGCCGCACCTGCGGCGACCATCACGCACGATGAATTTTTGACGCAGCTGGGGACGGCCACCGCCGCGCTTGACCTTCAGCTCGCCGCCATCGAGGAAGCCAAGGCCTACGCATTCCCCGAAGACGCAATTCAATACGCGTCGGGCTCACCCGGATCGACATGCTTGCCCGCCGGACGGGACTGAACTCATGGGAGCACCCCTTCTTCGGCCGCAGCGACGGCGCATTGCGAATGGCTTACCCTGGGCCGGTTGGCCGGTGCCTGGCATCCCGGATACAATGCCTCCCAGGAGTCGCCTGAGCGTGGGCACCTGATTCTTTCGGTTTCGCGCGTGGGCACCTGACTCCCTTCCGGGATGGGCACCTGACTCCCCGGAAAATCGAACATGTGAGGACTCGGCGCGGGTCGGTCCTGAGCACGAATCTGGCTCATCCACTGGGGAGTGGCCAAGCGGTAAGGCGCCTGACTCTGGATCAGGAGATCGAAGGTTCGAATCCTTCCTCCCCAGCCACTCGGCTGCGGCTGCGATCACACTTGAACCGATGAACGAATCCGAAGCACGGCGTCGCTTCGCCGCCGCCCGTGTCGCTCGCCTCGCGACGGTTCGGACCGATGGCTGCCCGCACCTGGTGCCGATCGTGTTCGCGCTCGATGGGGATCTGATCTACTCGATCGTCGATGCCAAACCGAAGCGGAGCCTGCAGTTGGTGCGGCTTGCGAATATCCGTCGGGAGCCGCGGGTTTCCCTTCTGGTTGACGCGTACGACGACGCTTGGGAGCACCTATGGTGGGTGCGGGCCGACGGGCGGGCCTCGGTGGTTGCATCGGGTCCTGGACACGCGACCACGATCCGGCTGCTCCAGGCCAAGTACTCACAGTATCGAGACTCGGCGGCGCCATTCGGCGCCGCGATCATCACGCGGGTCGAACGCTGGAGATCCTGGTCATTCGCACCGTAGGCGCCGCCCATGGCATATGGGCTGCATCGCATCGGGTCATCAGCCGGGGTCACTTTCCGCACCAGGATCAGCCCAGCGAACCGTCCGTTTCATCATCTCCGCCACCGCCACGAAGGGAGCGCCGTCATGACCGATCGGCCGATCATTGAGCCCGAGTCGCCGGATCCGCGGCTCGACCGAACCGACCAGGATTCGAAGCCACCGGATGATCAGGCGCCGATTCGCCCCGGCGCCGCCGAGGGCGGCGAGGAAGCGGATGGCGGTCCGAGGGCCCCACGACCCAGTCAGGCCGAAGGCGAGCGAACCGGCTCAGGTTAATGCGTCCACCGCTGACTAGCCCTCGTCGATGTCGGCGTCGCTCTCCGGATCGGCCTCGGACTCCGGCGGGATGTTGGCCTCGTCCCCCTCGGTCATGGACGGGTCGTACGCCAGGCCCTCGTCCGGCGGATCGCCGGCCGGCTGCTTGACGGAGGTGGCGTCGCGTTCCTGCTCCATGGGATCAGGCGTTCTCGCCCGCGCGCCGGACGTCGTCGTCGCTCGCCTGGTCGCCCTCGCGGTGGCCCTGCGGCCAGCCCTCGTCGCTCGGTGACTCGCCGGACTCGTTGTTGGTGACGGCGACGCGCTCGGCACCATCGTCCAGCTGCTCGCGCACCTTCTGAGTGTTCTCGTCGGGATGCTGGCCGATCCAGGCGCCGCCCTCGCGGGGCTCGGTGTCATTGGTCATGGGAGCTCCTCCACTGCATGGCAGGCGCTCTTGCAAGCGGCGCGCCGGACTGGCCACGGGTCATGGTCAGCCGTTGTAAGCCGACATGATCCGATCCTTGGCGCCGGTGCGGTGCTCGGGATCGGTGTCGTGGGTGTTCGTGCTGCCGGGGGTTGGAACCGCGGAGGCGATATCGACGCCCGTATCGGCAAGCAGCGCGTTGACGGCGTCGACATAGGCACCGACCGATGCCTCCAGCACGTTCTCGCTCACGAAGCGTCCGGGATAGAGCGGCCCATCCTCGTCCCCGCGCGACCGAACGGAGAGCGAGACCGATCCCTTCGTCTCGTGGCCCGGGCCGGCGGCGTGCACGTCGTACGTTGTCAGCACCACGCCATCGCCGAGGAGCGGCGCCAGCGCGTCATCCACGGCGCGCATCAGCGCGTCGATGGCGCCGTTGCCATCCGCGTGCGCGCGCCAGCGATGGCCGCCTCCCTGGAGGACGAGCGAGGCGCGACTGCCACGCTCGCTGCCACTGGTCGCCGACCAGCGCTCGATGCTCAGGGCCGAGTCGGGATCGGTCTGGGGAAGGGTCATCGGGATGCGTCTCCTTGGTGGGCGGCCGCGGCAGAGTCGGCCTGGGTCAGATCGGGGTGAGCCAATGGGCATAGCGGTCGTCGCTGCCCCGCACGGCGGCGAAGTAGCGACGCTGGATATCGAGTGAGATCGGAGAGGAGCCGCTCCCGACGGGGCGCTCGTCGATCGAGGAGATCGGCGCCACCTGGACGCCGGTGCCGGTCAGGAAGACCTCGTCGGCGAGGTAGAGCTCGGAGCGAGCGATCCGCCGCTCCACCACGTCGAGGCCTGCGTCACGGGCGATCTGCAGGATGGCGGCACGCGTGATCCCGGCCAGGACGTCATCGGTCAAGGCTGGCGTGGCGACCTCGCGACCCGCCACCACGAAGAGGTTGGCGGCCGACGCCTCGGCAACGTGCCCGTCGCCGGTGAGCAGGATCGCGTCGTCGTAGCCGGCTGCGTGGGCATCCTCGGCCGCGAAGGCGGCATTGACGTACGAGCCGCTGATCTTGCCTCGCGCTGGGATGGCGTTGTCGCTGACCCGCTGCCAGCCCGATACGGTGACCCGAATGCCGCCGGTCGGCAGGTAGTCGCCGAGCGGGATCGTGAAGAGCGCCACTCGATCGTCCAGGCCGGTCAGCTTGACCCGGATCGAGCGCGCCGACTTGTAGACGAGCGGTCGGATGTAGGCGTCGCCCTCGTGAGCGTTGCGACGGAGCACGTCACGCGTGATCTCGACGAGGTCCTCGACCGACTCGGAGACCGATGCGCGCAGCAGGCGCGCGTTGCGCAGCAGCCGCTCGTAGTGCTCCCGAGCGAACAGGATGGCGCTGCTGGCGTCGTCCTGTCGGTAGGCGCGGATGCCCTCGAAGACGGCCGTGCCGTAGTTGAAGGTGTGGGTCGCGATGCTCACGTTCGCGTCCCCGACCGGCACCACGGCGCCCTCGAAGTAGGCGAATGCGCCGATGTCACCGGAGGCGGACGGGTGGCCGGCTGCCGGCCGTGGCTCGACCGCCGTCACGCCGGCTCTCCGGCGGCGAGTGGCGTCGGGTTGTGCGCGGCGTGCGAGGCCGTCCGCTCGTCGCGTCGCCGCGGGCGGGCATCCAGGCGCCAGATCGCGTACTCCAGCGAGTCATGCAGGGCGGCCAGCGAGGCCGCGATGATGTTGCCGTCGGCCCCCGCGGTGAGCCAGGAGCCGGTTTCATGGCCGGTCTCGATGATGACCCGCGTGCGGGCGCCGGTGGCGGCCTCGCCATCGATGATGCGCACCTTGTAGTCGACCAGGTGCACCTCGTCGAGGGCTGGATAGAAGGCGCCGAGGGCCTTCCGCAGTGCCAGGTCGAGGGCGTTGACCGGGCCGTTCCCGTCGGCCGCGGTGTGCAGCATCTCGCCATCGACCTCCACCTTGACGCTCGCCTCGGCGCGCGGAGCCGTCCCGTCGCGGCGCTCGACGATGACCGTGAAGTCGACGATCCGGAAGGGGGCGACGTAGTCCGCACGGCGACGCCGGACCAGCAGCTCGAACGACGCGTCGGCCCCCTCGAAGGAGGCTCCCTCCGACTCCAGCTGCTTGATCAGCTTCGAGAGCTCCTCCGGGTCGAGCCCTTCGGAGGCGAGCCCGCCCAGCTGGCGCACGCGCCATGCGGCGTTCGCCCTGCCGCCGAGCTCGCTCACCACCAGGCGGGACGTGCCACCCACGATCGCCGGCACGACGTGCTGGTAGGCCTGCTCGACCTTGGCCGTGGCTGCGCCGTGGACGCCGCCCTTGTGGGCGAAGGCGCTGGTGCCGACGTACGGCTGGTGCGCATCTGGCGCGATGTTGGCGACCTCGGCAACGAAGCGCGAGAGCTCGGGCAGCCGGGTCAGGTCGTTGCCGCCGGGAGCCGTCTCCAGGCCCAGCTTGAGCCCCAGGTTGGCCCAGATGGTGACCAGGTTCGCGTTTCCGCAGCGCTCGCCATAGCCGTTGATGGTGCCCTGCACGTGGCGGGCGCCGGCCTGGACGGCGGCGAGGGAGTTGGCGACGGCAATGCCAGCGTCGTCGTGGACGTGGATGCCCAGGGTCACGCCGGTCCCAAGCTCGGAGCCCACCTGCCGCGTCATCGTGGCGATCTCGTCGGTCAGGCACCCGCCGTTCGTGTCGCACAGCACCACGGTGGTGGCGCCGGCCGCGACCGCCGCCTTCAGGGTGGCGATCGCGTAGGCGGCATCTGCCTTGTAGCCGTCGAAGAAGTGCTCCGCGTCGTAGATCACCTCGCGCCCGGCGGCGCGCAGGAACGCGACCGACTCGCCGACCATCGCCAGGTTCTCCTCGGCGGTCGCGCCGAGCACATCGGTGACGTGCAGCAGCCAGCTCTTGCCGAAGATGGTGGTGACGGGCGTCTCGGCGGCAAGCAGCGCGCGAAGGTTGGGATCCTCCTCCGCGCGGTTGGCGCGGTGGCGGGTCGAGCCGAAGGCGGCCAGCCGGGCATGCCGGAAGGTCATCGAGCGTGCCGCGGCGAAGAACTCGCCGTCCTTCGGGTTCGAGCCCGGCCAGCCTCCCTCGATGTAGGGGAAGCCCGCCTCGTCGAGGCGGCGAGCGATCTTCAGCTTGTCGGCAAGCGAGAGGACGAGGCCCTCGCGCTGGCTGCCGTCCCGCAAGGTGGTGTCGTACAGCAGGATCACGCAGGGACCTCCTGTCGCCGGGCGGCGTGGTCCAGCAGAAAGTCGGTAACCGCCTGGGTGCCGTCCGCTCCACCGAGGTCACCGGTGCGCGGGCCCCCCTGGATGCAGGCGTCAACCGCCGCCTCGAGGGCATCGGCCGCATCGGTCTCGCCGAGGGAGAGCCGCAGCATCAGCGCGGCGCTCGAGACCGTCGCGAGCGGGTTGGCCAGGCCCTGGCCGGCGATGCCCAGAGCGCTGCCGTGAACCGGCTCGTACATTCCGAAGCGGCCGCGCGCGGTGGCGCGGGTCCCGAGGCTGGCCGAGGCGAGCAGCCCGAGCGAGCCGGCGATCGCCGCCGCCTCGTCTGAGAGGATGTCGCCGAACAGGTTTTCGGTGACGATGACGTCGTAGTGCGCCGGCTGGGTCAGCAGCAGGTACGCCGTCGAGTCGACCAGTGCGTGCTCGACGGTGACCGATGGATGTCGCCGCGCCACCTCGTCCACGATCTCTCGCCACAGCCGGCTGGAAGCAAGGACGTTCGCCTTGTCGACGCTGGTGAGGTGGCCGCGCCGCCCTGAAGCCAGCTCGAAGCCGAGCTCCACGATCCGCTCGATCTCGGGGCGCGTGTAGCGCAGCGTGTCGACGGCCGACTCCACCGCGTCATCGGTCGAGCGCCCCTGGGGACGGCCGAAGTAGAGTCCGCCGGTCAGCTCGCGCAGGATGAGGAGGTCGGCGCCGGCCCGGATCTCCGGACGCAGCGGCGAGGCCGCGTCGAGCGCGGCGTGGGCCACCACCGGGCGCAGGTTCGCGAACAGCTCGAGGCCCGAGCGCAGGCCGAGCAGTGCGTCCTCCGGCCTGGTGACGGCCGATGGATCGTCCCAGCGCGGACCACCGACCGCGCCGAGGAGGACCGCGTCGGCTGCGCGGCAGGCATCCAGCGTCTCGGGCGGAAGTGCCTGGCCGACGGCGTCGATCGCCGCTCCACCGACCAGCTGCTCGTCCCAGGTGACCTCGAAGCCGAAGGTGCCGCCGGCGCCGTCGACGCACCTCCGCGCCGCGGCGCAGACCTCTGGCCCGATTCCATCGCCGGAAAGGTACGCGACCCGGTGCTCTCTCACGGATGACTCCCGACCGGAGTCGGAACCGGATCGTCTGCAGCACGCCGATCCCTTGCGGCGGCCATCGCATCGGCCGCGGCCGGGTGCTGTGCGATGAGCTTGTTCACGGCCGCGATGTAGGCGCGCAGGCTTGCCTCCACCACGTTCGTCGACAGCCCATGACCGGTGAAGGTCTGCGGCACGTGCCCGCCGGCCGCGGGCGCGTTGATCTTGACGGTCGCCTCGCCCTGCGCGTCCTCGCCCGAGCCGATCGAGCGCACCTGGTAGTCGACCAGCTGCGGCCGCCCGCCGATGATCTGTTCGAGCGCGTTGTCGACCGCCGACAGGAGCGCGTCCACCGGCCCGTTGCCACCGGCGAAGGCCCGGAAGGTCTTGCCCTCGTAGAAGAGCGACACGTTGCCGCTGGACGACTCGCCCTGGCGGCTTGCCGCCGCCCAGTGCTCGAGGCCGACGAGCTGCGGAACCGGATCGGCGTGCATCTCGGCGAGTGCCAGCAGGTCCGCATCGGTCACCTGCTTCTTCTGGTCCGCCAGCCCGATCGCCTCGCCGTAGAGCAGGTCGAGCGTCTCGGGCTCGACGTGGACGCCCAGCCGGCGCAACCGCTCGTCGAAGCCGGCACGGCCTGAGAGCTTGCCGAGCGTGAGCGTGGAGCCGGAGAGACCGACCGACTCGGGGGTCATGATCTCGTAGGTGAGCGGATTCTTGAGGAAGCCGTCCTGGTGGATGCCCGACTCGTGCGCGAACGCGTTCGCGCCCACGACGCTCTTGTTGGGCTGAACCGGGATACCCGTCAGGTAGCTCACCAGCCGGCTGGTGGCGGTGATCTGCTCCGTGGCGACTCTTGTGGTGGCGGAGCGGAACTGCCCCGGACGCGTGCGCAGCGCCATCACGACCTCCTCCAGCGAGGCGTTTCCGGCTCGCTCCCCGAGCCCGTTGATGGTCACCTCCACCTGGCGGGCGCCGGCCTGGATGGCCGCGAGCGTGTTGGCGGTCGCCAGGCCGAGGTCGTTGTGGCAGTGCGTGCTGACGATCGCTCGCCGGCCCACCAGGCGCACGACATGCCTGACGACGGCGGCGTACTCCCTGGGCTCGGTGTAGCCGACCGTATCGGGGACGTTGATGACCGATGCGCCAGCCTGCACGGCGGCCTCGTACGCCTCCATCAGGAAGGGGAGCTCGGAGCGCGACGCGTCCTCGGCGCTGAACTCGACCTCGTGGTCCGGGCCGACCATGCGGCGGGCCTGTGCCACGCAGGTGCGAATCCGCTCGAGCACCTCCTCGCGGTTGGTCCGCAGCTTGTGCGTGATGTGGAGGTCCGACGTGGCGATGAAGACATGGAGCTGCCGGCGCTGCGCTGGAGCGAGCGCAGCCGCGGCCACCGTGATGTCGGCCGGGACGCACCTGGCCAGCGCCGCGATGACGGGGCCATCGTCCGTGGCGCCCACCTCGGCGGCGATGCGCCGCACCGCCTCCGCCTCTCCGGGAGAAGCGGCCGGGAACCCGGCCTCGACGACGTCGACCCGCAGCCGAGCCAGCTGCTTGGCGATCGTGACCTTCTCGTCGACGGTGAGGGCGGCGCCGGGCGTCTGCTCGCCGTCCCGGAGCGTGGTGTCGAAGACGCGGATGCGTGGCGGCATCAGGCGACGCCCTCGCCCGTAGTCGACTCGGCCTTCGGACGGCCCCCCTCGGCCCAGCCGTCGGGTGCCCGCTTGGGACCGATGAAGTCCATGTGGCTGCGCAGCTCCGCACCCACGGCCTCGATGGGAGCGTTGGCGTTCTCCGCGCGCAGGCGCTTGAACGCCGGCGCGCCGTTGCGGCCCTCCTCGATCCACCGCTTCGCGAAGCTGCCGTCCTGGATCTCGGCCAGAATCCGCTTCATCTCCCCGCGGATGCGCTCGTCGATGATCCGTGGGCCTGACACATAGTCGCCGTACTCGGCCGTGTCGCTGATGGAGTAGCGCATGTACTGGAGGCCGCCCTGGTACATGAGATCGACGATCAGCTTGAGCTCGTGCATCGTCTCGAAGTAGGCCAGCTCCGGCTGGTACCCGGCATCGACCAGCGTCTCGAAGCCGGCGTTGACCAGCGACGTCACGCCGCCGCACAGGACCGCCTGCTCGCCGAACAGGTCGGTCTCGGTCTCCTCGGCGAAGGTGGTCTCGAGCACCCCTGCGCGGGCTGCGCCGATGCCACGCGCGTACGCCAGGGTGCGGTTGCGTGCGGTGCCGGTGGCATCGCGGTGGACGGCGAAGAGCGCCGGCACGCCGCCACCCCCCTCGTACAGGCGACGCACCAGGTGGCCCGGTCCCTTCGGCGCCACCATGCCGACGTCGACGCCGCCAGGCGGGTCGATCTCGCCGAAGTGAATGTTGAATCCGTGGGCGAACATGAGCAGGGCACCGTCGGCCAGGTTCGGCTCGATCTCGTCCCGGTAGACCGATGGCGCCGCAGTGTCGGGGACGAGCACCATGACCACGTTCGCCTCCGCGGTGGCTGTGCCCGAATCGGTCACCCGCAGGCCGGCCTCTCTCGCGCGCTTGGCCGATGTCGAATCCGGCCGCAGGCCGACGACCACCGTCACGCCGGAGTCGGCCAGGTTACGTGCGTGCGCCTCGCCCTGGCTGCCGTAGCCGATCACGGCCACGCTCTGGCCCTCGAGCGCTGACGCGTCGATATCGGCCTCGTAGATCAGCTTGGTCATGTCTCGGTCGCTCCGTTCTCAGTGGACTGGGTAGTGGGATTGGCGGCCATCGCCACGGCGCCCGCCCTGACAAGGCTGCGCAGGCCGTGGCCGCGCAGCGCGTCGAGCGCGTGGTTGATGACATCCGGTGTGGCGGTGAGGCGGGCGCGCCAGCGCTCGGGATCGGTGGAGAGCGTCTCGCCACCGGCCGCAGCGAGAATTCTCTCGAGCAGGCGTCCCTCGGCCGGCGTCCGGGGCGGGTCCAGCTCGACCAGTGCGAGCTCCAGCTCGATGCGCTCCACGTTCGTCAGGTCGGTCACCTCGAGCACCTCGATGAGCCGCTCGAGCTGGGCGAGCACCTGGCGCAGATGGCCATCGTCGCCGCGGATGGCGATCGTCATGCGCGACCTGCCCGGCTCGTGGGTCGAGCCGACCGTGAGTGATTCGATGTTGAAGCTGCGCGCTCGCAGCAGGCCAGAGACGCGGTTCAGCGTTCCGGGACGGTCGACGACCAGAGCGCTCACCACGTGCCGGCGGTGGACCGCATCGGCCTCTCCCGCCGGCAGGGTCTGTCGAGGCGCCGTCATGGCGCTCACTCGGACCCCCCGGTGACCATGTCGGAGAGCCCCTTGCCGGGAAGCATCATCGGGTACACGTTCTGCGCCTCGTCGAGGTGAAAGTCGATGAGCGCTGCTCCGGGCGCTTTGCGCGCCTCGGCGATGACCCCCGCCACCTCATCGGGCCGCGTCGCTCGCCAGGCGGGGATGCCGTAGGCCTCGCACAGGCGCAAAAGATCCGGCCCGAGCAGCTCTGCGGAATGGTAGTTCTCGTCGTAGATGATCTCTTGCCACTGCCGGATCATCCCGAGCCGATGGTTGTTCAGAACCGCGATGCGCACCGGGATCTGGTCCTGCACCAGCGTCGCGAGCTCCTGCATGGTCATCTGGAATCCGCCGTCGCCGACGATTGCCCACGTCTCGCGCTCCGGCGCGCCGAGCGCTGCGCCCATGGCGGCCGGCACGGAGTAGCCCATGGTGCCAAGACCCCCGCTGCTCAGGTGCCGATACGGGTGGCGGAACCCGAAGTAGCGCGCAGCCCACATCTGGTTCTGCCCCACGTCCGACACGAGCGTCGCCTGGTGATCGGTCGCCTCCCCGATCTGGTCGACCACGTAGTCCGCGCTCAGGCGTCCCTCGCGCCACGCGCCGGAGCCGTGCCACGAGCGCGCCTCGCTCACCTCGCGCCAGGCGGCGAGCTGGTCCATCCACTCGGTCCGCGGCTCTGACTGCGGGAGGCGGCGCAGGAGCGCGGCCAGCAGGTCGCCTGCATCGGCGACGATGCCGAGGTCGGTGCGCACGTTCTTGCCGATCTCGGACCGATCCACGTCGACATGCACGATCCTGGCGTTCGGCGCGAAGGTGCTCGTCTTGCCGGTGATCCGGTCGTCGTATCGGCAGCCGATCCCGATCAGCAGGTCGCACTGCTGGATCATCTTGTTCACGTGCATCCAGCCGTGCATGCCGGCGTACCCGGCGCTGAGCCGATGCGTCTCATCCATGTTCCCGATCCCCAGCAGCGTGTGCGCGACCGGGATTTCGGAGCGGTCGGCAACCTCGCGCAGCAGGTCGGTGGCGTGGGCGATCTGCACGCCGTGGCCGGCGAGGATCAACGGGCGCTCGGCGGCCGCGATCATCTCGGCCAGCTCATCGGCCTGTGGCACGTCGCCGCGGACCGGGCGCAGCAGGCCGGGCAGACGCAGCTGGTACGGCTCGGGGTAGGGGACCGATGTCTCGAGCTGAAGCACGTCCTTCGGGAAGTCGAGCAGGACAGGCCCGGGCCGCCCACTTCGTGCGATCTCGAACGCTTCGGCGACCGCGCACGGCACTTCGTCGGGATCCATGACGACGGTCGCGTACTTGGTGACCGGTAGCGCGATGCCGACGATATCGGTCTCCTGGAAGGCGTCCTTGCCGAGCAGCGCCCGCGGCACGTTGCCCGTGATGGCGACCATCGGGACGCTGTCCATCATGGCGGTGGCCAGCCCGGTCACCAGGTTGATCGCACCGGGGCCGGAGGTGGCGATCGCGACACCGACACCGCCGGTGGCGCGGCTGAAGCCGTCCGCTGCGTGCGCGCCGCCCTGCTCGTGGCGAACCAGGATGTGTCTGAGGGGAAATTCCCGGAGGACATCGTAGATCGGCAGGACCGTGCCGCCGGGATACCCGAAGATGGTGGTCACGCCCTCGCGGACCAGCGCCTCGCAGACGGCGCGCGCGCCGATCCGGGGCGCGACGCTGTGCTGCGGCTGGAGGGCGCTCGTGGGGAGGGAGAGGGCTGACATGGGGTGGGAGTTCCTCGTCTCAAACAAGAACCCCGCCTGGCTTCTCGGCCTGGCGGGGTGTCGGTCGCTTTCGGGTTGCCTGTCCGGCTACTCGGTCGAGCGTCCTCCATCCCGCCATCCAAGGAGGATGACGAGCCGAAGAATGCCGATGAGTACGAGCACGCCGAGCATCCCGGTGCGAACCGGGCGCACGATCGGCTGGGCGGCGTCCGTGCCGCGCTGCTCTGACATACGGTTGCACCGTAGCAGCGATGTCAACCCGGCGCCACCGGGACCATCGGACCTCCTGCTGTCATGCTGGCACCGTCTGCGCATCGCGCGAGCCGACTGCCAGCGTGAGTGCACACAGGACTGCCGCAAGCCGCTTACCGCTCCGACAGCGCTCGAGCCAGCCGTGCGCCGGTCGTCACAGCACCTTCAGAGGCCGATGACACCAACGCCGCGTACTTGGCCATCACTCCCCCCACGTGGCGCGGGTGCCGCGGCGTCCAGGCAGCCAGCCGTCGCACGACCTCCACCTCGGGCACGTCGAGGTCCAGCCGCCGCGCGTCGACGTCGATGACGACGGTGTCGCCCTCCTCCACCACGCCTATCGGTCCGCCGAGCGCCGCCTCCGGCGCCACGTGCCCGATCATGAGCCCGTGGGTCCCGCCGCTGAAGCGTCCATCGGTGATCAGCGCCACCTCGCCACCGAGCCCTTCACCCACCAGGGCGCCGGTGACGCTCAGCATCTCCTGCATCCCCGGGCCGCCGACTGGGCCCTCGTGGCGGATGACGACCACGTCGCCGGGACCGATACGCTGCGCGCGCACGGCGTCGTAACAGGCCGCCTCCGAGTCGAAGACGCGCGCCGGCCCCCGGAACTGCCGCATCTCGTGTCCGGCCAGCTTCACGACGCAGCCGTCCGGCGCCAGTGAGCCGCGTAGGATGGCAAGGCCGCCGGTTGGCTTGATCGGGTGCTCGATCGAAACCACCACCTCCTGGCCTGGCGTCTCGACCGCGGCGTCCGCCACCGCAGCCAGCGTTCGGCCATCGACGTTGCGCGTCGACCCGTCCACGAGGCCGCCACGGATGAGCTCTCGTGCGACGAGCCCGATCCCGCCGGCCTCGTGGATGTCGAGCGCCGTGAAGCGGCCGCCCGGCATCATGTTCGCGACGATCGGCGTTCGCTCCGCGATGTGGTCGAAGTCCTCCAGCTCGAGCGGGATGGCCAGCTCGTGGGCGATGGCGAGCAGATGCAGGACGCCGTTGGTGGACCCGCCGGTGGCCGCGACGGACGCGATCGCGTTATCGATGGCGGCGCGCGTCATGATCTGCGACGGCCTGATTCCGCCGTTCACCAGATCCATCACGAGCTCGCCGGCCCGCGTCGCCGCGGCCTCCTTCGCCGGATCCGTGGCCGGGATCCCGTTCAGGCCACCGGGTGAGATGCCCAGGAACTCGAGGGCCGTGCTCATCGTGTTAGCCGTGAACTGGCCGCCACAGGCACCGGGACCGGGGCAGGAGAGGTCCTCGATCTCGCGGAGCTCCTCCAGCGAGATCTTCCCGGCCCGGTACGCGCCGATCGCTTCGAACACGGTCACCACCGTGGCATTCCGCTTCCCGCGGATGGTGCCGGGGTTGATGGTGCCGTTGTAGAGAACCAGCCCCGGGAGATCCAGGCGGGCGAGCGCCATGGCAGCTGCTGGAATTGTCTTGTCGCAGCCCACCAGGCAGACCAGCCCGTCGAACAGGTGTCCGCGGGCCACCAGCTCGATCGAGTCCGCGATCACCTCGCGACTGATGAGCGACGCCTTCATGCCTTCGGTGCCCATGCTCACGCCATCGGACACGGCGATCGTGTTGAACTCCATCGGCGTGCCGCCGGCCGCGCGGATACCCTCCTTGACCTTCACCGCCAGCTCGCGCTGGTTGTAGTTGCACGGCATCGTCTCGATCCAGGTGGTCGCGACGCCGATGATCGGCTTCTGAAGATCCTCGTCCGTGAAGCCGATGGCCTTGAGCATGGCCCGCGCGGCGGCACGATCGGGTCCGTCCAGCAGGACGCGGCTGTGCTCGCGGGGGTCGGGGGTGCCACCGTCGGTCATGGGCTCGGAGTGTAGGGCTCTATCAGCCCTGGGGGGACCCACTGAGAGCTCCGCCAACGTGATTGCCGAGATCAGCGGATGCTCCGGCAGGGCCGAGGCATCCTCGAATCGGGGAAGAAGGATCACGGTGTTCGTGTCGAGCAGCCCGACATCGCTTCGGCTCACACCTCGGCCCCAATGACCGAATCGAGGGGATCTCGAAGCTTGCGGCAATCCATCGCGGGCAGCCGTCGCCAGCGCTCGAGCAGCGCGGATGAGCTGAGTCCCTTGGACTGCATCGGCCGAAGCTCGGCGACCGGCGTGCCGCTGCGCGTGACGATAAGCCGCTCCCCGGCCGCCGCACGGTTGACGACCTCACCGCCCTGATTCCGCAGCTCCCGGATGGTTACTCTATTCATGGGCGGACCGTATCGGAGTGTGCAGACGCGCTCAACGATCCCGCGGGTGGGTGCATCGGCCAGGTCTTGGCCGAATACTCACGGGACGGGCACGTCGGGCAGGCAGACGGCCGGATCGTCGCTGGCTCACCCAACCGGTGGATGGGGCGGACAGATCTTGGCCGATAGACCCTCCGGGGGCATGCGCGGAACCTGCGATCGACGGTCTCTTGACGGATCGGCTACGGTCGAGCGACCGATGAATGAGACGACCGCCCACTCCGCACGCCCGCGCACGATCGTCGACAAGATCTGGGACGAGCATCTCGTGGCGCCCGGCACCGAAGGCGCGCCCGACGTCCTGGCCATCGACCTGCACCTCGTCCACGAGGTGACGAGCCCTCAGGCCTTCGATGGCCTCCGTGCGCGTGGCCTCAGCGTCCGACGACCGGGCCAGACGCTGGCGACAGTCGACCACTCCATCCCGACGACCGACCGGAGCCTGCCGATCGCCGACGAGATCGCCGCCACACAGGTGAGCCGCCTCGAGCAGAACTGCGCGGAGTTCGGCATCCCGCTGCACGGGATCGGCTCGCCTCACCAGGGGATCGTGCACGTCATCGGGCCCGAGCTGGGGTTGACGCAGCCCGGCATGACGATCGTATGCGGCGACTCGCACACGGCCACGCACGGCGCCTTCGGAGCGCTCGCCTTCGGCATCGGCACCACCGAGGTCGAGCACGTCCTTGCGACGCAGACGCTTCTCCAGCGCCGGCCGAGGACGTTCGAGGTGCGTGTCGAGGGTGCGCTCCATCCCGGCGTGACGGCCAAGGACATCATCCTCAGCCTGCTCAGCCGGATCGGCGTCGGCGGCGGGACCGGCCATGTCTTCGAGTACGGCGGATCGGCCATCCGCGGGCTTGGGATGGAGGGACGGATGACGATCTGCAACATGAGCATCGAGGGTGGCGCGCGCGCCGGCCTGGTGGCCCCCGACGAGGTCACCTTCGAGTACGTCGCGGGACGGCCTCACGCGCCGATCGGCGCCGGCTGGGATGCCGCCGTCGACCGATGGCGCAATCTCATCACGGACGAGGGCGCGGAGCACGATCGCAGCATCAGCTTCGACGCCGGCGACCTGACGCCGATGGTGACCTACGGCACGAACCCCGGCATGGGCTTTGCCATCACCGACCGGATCCCGGATCCGGAGGCCCTGACCGATGCGAACCAGCGCGACTCCCTGCGCGCGGCCCTGGCCTACATGGCGCTGTATCCCGGTGAGCGGATCCTCGGCAAGCCGATCGACGTCGTCTTCATCGGCTCCTGCACGAACTCACGCATCTCCGACCTCCGCGAGGCGGCACGGATGCTGCGTGGCCGCCAAGTCGCGAGTGGCGTACGGGTGATGGTGGTGCCGGGCTCGACCGAGGTGAAGCGCCAGGCCGAGGAGGAGGGGCTGGCCTCGGTCTTCCGCGAGGCCGGCGCCGAGTGGCGCGAGGCGGGCTGCTCGATGTGCATCGCCATGAACGGCGATCAGCTGTCGCCCGGCCAATACGCGGTGAGCACGAGCAACCGCAACTTTGAGGGCCGCCAGGGCAAGGGCGGGCGCACGTTCCTGGCGTCGCCGTTGACCGCGGTGGCGTCGGCGGTCACGGGCCGGCTGTCCGACCCGAGAGCGTTGCTGTGAGCGCACGCGAGCCCTTCTCCTCGGTGACCTCGGCGGCCGTTCCGCTGCCGCGGAACGACATCGACACCGATCAGGTCATCCCTGCGCGCTTCCTCAAGACGGTGAACCGCGAGGGACTGGCGGACCAGCTCTTCTTCGACTGGCGCTACCTTCCGGATGGCTCGCCGAACCCCGACTTCGTGCTCAACCGGCCCGAGATGCCCGGCCGTCGGATCCTCGTGGCGGGGGACAACTTCGGCTGTGGATCGTCGCGCGAGCACGCCCCTTGGGCGCTCACCGCGTGGGGCATCCGGGCCGTCATCAGCAGCAGCTTCGCCGATATCTTCACCAGCAATGCACTGAAGAACGGCCTCCTGCCGGTGGCCGTGCCGCCGGAGGAGCTGGGGCGCATCGGCTCCATCCTGGAGGCCGAGCCGGCGGCTGAGCTGACGATCGATCTCGAGGCCAGCGACCTCCGTTTGCCGGACGGATCGATCATTCCGTTCACGATCGATTCGTTCGCGCGTCGCATGATCCTGGAAGGGACCGATGAGCTGGGGTACCTCATCGGGCACGAATCGCAGCTCGAAGCATACGAGGCGGCGCATCCGCCGAGGGTCTCGACCTTGGCATGAGCCGGCCGACGGTCATGAGGGTCATCGCCTGGATCATGGCCGCGTCGGCGGTCGGGTTCGGGCTCTTCACGATCGTGTTCGGGATCGTGAGCCCTCAGCAGCAGATTCACGCTATTCACAACGTGGTGGTGGCATCCCTCCTGATCGTGCTCTCGGCGCCGCCCGCCATCGCTGTTGCCCGGGCGCCGGATCGGTCGATCAGGGCGCTCGTGATCCTCTTTGTGGTGGCGATCGCCAGCCTGGGCACCATGGCCCTGAGCCTCACGCTCGACCCGTTCACCCTGCCCTTCGCGATCCTCGTCGGCGTGCTGTGGGTGTTGGCGCCGAGCCGCGAAGGCGCCATCCCGGAAGGCCGGCCGAGCCTAATCATGCCCGTCATGGTTGTCGCTGCCGCGGGGCCGCTGGTTCTGTACGCGCTCGGGCAGGCCGAACTCCAGCGAACCGACCAGTCCAGCGAGCACGCCGCCTTCTTCCACTGGGTCGAGACATCGTTCTATGCCATTGCGATCCTGCTTCTCGGGGTGCTGGCGTCGCTGCGACCGGGTGCCCTTCGCATGGCCGGCTGGATGGCGGGACTGGCGCTCGCCCTTCTGGGCGCCGCCTCTCTCATGCTCGGTCAGTACGCATCGGCGATCCAGGCGCCATGGAGCTGGGCTGCGCTGATCGGCGGCCTCGCCTTCGTGGGCGTTGGGGAGTGGGAGTCGCGGCGGACCGGATTCGCGCCTGGGCGCAAGTCACTACGAGGTTGACGGAGATGGGGCTCGTTTGGCACCGTGATTTGCTCCACACGCAATCCTCAGCCACGCTCTGGCTCCAGACCAGAGAACGAGCCCCAAAATCGTCGTTACTTGCGGTCCGGCGCAAACGACCCCAGCCAGTCGATGGCTTCGAGGTAGCCGCGCCAGCCTCGGCCGATGACCTGGTGACGCGTTGCGGGTGCGGTCACCGACACCCGGCGCCACGGCTCGCGCGCGTTGATGTCGCTGATATGGACCTCCACTGCGGGCCGCTCGCAGGCAACCAGCGCGTCGTGCAGCGCGTACGAGGTGTGCGAGAGCGCACCGAAGTTGCAGATGACGGAGTCGTAGTCGACCTTCTCGAGCCGATCGATGAGCGCCCCTTCGTGGTTCGACTGGAACGCCTCGAGGACCGAGCCCCGCTCCAGGGCGTGCGCGCGGGCAGCCTCGACGATCTCGGTCAGGGTCATGGAGCCGTAGATCTCCGGCTCCCGCCGCCCGAGCGTGCCGAGGTTGGGTCCGTTGAGGATGAGGATGCGCATCGGCTTATGCTCCTACGTCGAAGGAGCCGAGCACTCGCATCGACGTCGTGTGCTCGTTGAGCGCAACGAGCGCGCCGGCCAATGGCTCAACCGCGGCATCGCCGGTCACCTGGAGCAGGAACCGATAGCGCCATGGCCCGCTGCCCGATGGGCGCGACTCGATGCGGCTCAGGTTGATGCCCGCTTCGGCGAGCGAGCCGAGGGCCCGATACAGGTCACCCGGCCTGTGCCCGGTCTCGAAGGTTACGAGCGTCTCGCGCGCGCCACTGCGCGGCGGAGCCAGAGGACCACGAGCCGCCACGCTTGCAACCGATTCGCGGACCAGGATGGCGAAGCGGGTGACGTTGTCGGGCGAGTCCTGGATGTCGCGCGCAGCGATCCCGAGGCCGTAGCGCTCGGCTGCACGCGCGGAGGCAATGGCGGCGCCGGTCGGATCCGCGCCTGTCGCGAGCTCACGGGCTGCGCCGGCGGTATCCGCGGCTGGCACCACCTCCCATCCCCGTCCTGCCAGGAAGCGCTCGCACTGCGCGAGCGCCTGCCAGTGGCTGCTGACCCGCCTCACGCTCTCGATGGAGGCGCCCGGCAGCACCAGGAGCTGGTGACGAATCGGCAGGAGCAGCTCGCCGACCACGTTCAGCGAGCCATCGGCCAGGGCGTCGAGCGCATCGCCAACCGTTCCCGCCAGCGAGTTTTCGAGCGGGAGTACGCCGGCATCGACCGATCCAGCCTCGACGGCGGCGCAGACGGCGGAGAAGGTCGACATCGGCCTGGGCGTGGCTCCACCGGCGCCGAAGTAGCCCACCACGGCTTCCTCGCCGAAAGCGCCCGGCTCGCCCTGGTAGGCGACGGTCGTCATGCCGAGATCGTCCGCAGCCCGAGCTCCAGCTCCGCCTCGGTAACGTCGTCCACCTCGATGACCCTGCCGATCTCCATCGGCAGGATCCATCGCTGGCGACCGGCGCGCCGCTTCTTGTCGCCGAGCATGGCATCGCGCACAGCGGCACCATCAAAGGAGCGGCGCAAGGTGAAGCCGGTACGATCCAACATCGAGTCGAGGCGCGGGGAGAGGTCCGGATCGCCACCGCGCCCGAACGCGATGGCGGCAACAGCGCGCATGCCGAGGACGACCGCTGCGCCGTGTGGGAGCCGGTATCGGCTCTCGAGCTCCAGCGCGTGGCCGATCGTGTGGCCCAGGTTGAGCGCGCGTCGCTCGCCGCTCTCGAACGGATCTCGATCGCAGATGCCGATCTTCAGCCGTGCGCTGCGTTCCAGGATGGCGTAGCGGGCGGCCTCATCGGTGCGCAGGGCGGCTTGTCCGCGCTCCTCGAGGAGCTGCCAGAGAGCGGGATCGCCGATCATCGCCACCTTGATGGACTCGGCCATCCCGTCACGGCGCAGTCTGATCGGGAGCGAGCGCAGCGCCGCGACGTCGGTGACGACCGCGATCGGCGGCCAGAAGGCGCCGACCGCGTTCTTGGCGCTGCGGAGATCGACCGCCACCTTGCCACCGATGGAGCTGTCTGCCTGCGCCAGCCAGGTGGTCGGAACCTGGACGAGCGGCAGGCCGCGCGCGTACATGGCGGCCGCTGTGCCGGCCAGGTCGCCGATGGTGCCGCCCCCGACCGCGATGAGCGGCGTGTCGCGTTCGACGCGCTGCTCCGCCAACCATTCGAGGATCCGCTCGAGCGGACGGACGCGCTTGGATCGCTCGCCGGCGGCGATCAGGAGGCAGGCTGTCGCGCGAACGCCGCGAACGAGGTCCGGGCCTGCGGTGAGGAGGCGTCGGTCCACCACGGCGGCGCCCGCAGGGATGACTCCGGCAAGGTCGACGCCCATGACGATGCGTGCCGCGGCCGGTCCGATCGGATGGTGTCGGGCAACTTCCGCGTCGAGCAGGCGCCGGCCGCCAACGAGACCGAGGCGCACGGTCAGCTCCTGGGCGATCGCACCGGGCGAGGCCGATGCATCGAGGCTCACGTCGGCGGCGCGATAGACGGGCGCGCGGTCCGCCATCACGCTCGCGAGCCGTTCCTCGCCGTAGGGCTCGAGGGTCGGCCGCGCCACGCCATCGGCGCGCAGCCGTCGAAGCAGCTCGTCCGCGGCGACGTCCAGGCAGGCGACGGTTCCGTGATGCCAGAGCGCCCATCGGTTCAGCGGGTCGAGGGGCGCGCCTCCGCCGGTCGAGATGACGGCGCCGGGTGCGGCACATGCCTCGCGCACCGCCTTCGACTCCTCGGCGCGCGCAGCGGGCTCACCATGGCGGCGGATGTAATCGGCCACCGGCATCCCGATTCGCCGCGCCATGATCTCGTCGGTGTCGACGAACGGGCGCCCGAGGCGCTCGGCGACCAGCCGTCCGACGGTCGACTTGCCGCTCGTGGGCATGCCGACCAGCACGACGCCATCAGGCATGAGGGACGCCGGCGAGCTCGCGGTCGAGCGCACCGCGCATCGCCTCGATCGGTGCTTCGCGGCCCGTCCACAGCGAGAAGCTCGCCGCCGCCTGGCGAAGGAGCACACCGGCACCGCCATGCGCCGATGCGCCGATGCTGCGCGCCTCGCGCACCAGCCGGGACGGCTTCGGCCGGTAGACGAGGTCGAGCACACGAAGATGAGGGTTGAGCAGGTCGATCGGGACGGGTGTCTCGTCGGACTGCGTACCGATCGGCGTCGCATTGATGAGCAGGTCGGCGGTGGTGAGGGCCCCCGGAAGATTCGCCCAGTGCGCCCGATCCAGCACCAGGACCTGCTCGCAGCCGGCATCCTCGAGTGCCGCGACGGCAGCGCGGGAGGCGCCCCCCGCCCCGAGCACGACGGCGCGCTGTGTCCTCGGCGGCAGCTCGGCCGCCAGGGCGGCCAGGTCCGTGTTGCGGGCGATCAGGCGGTCACGGTCGAGGACGATCGTGTTGGCCGCGCCGAGACGCCGAACCTCCGGTCCAAGGCCGTGGACGAGCTCGCACACGGCGATCTTGTGTGGCGTCGTCACGTTCGCGCCGATCCGGCCGTCGTCGAGCAGCGCGGACACCTCATCGGCCAGCGAGAGGGAGTCGACGTCGCGCAGCTCGTAGCGCGCATCGAGCCCGAGCGCCGCGAAGGCCGCGTTGTGCATGGCGGGGGATGCGGAGTAGCCGATCCCCTCGCCGAGCAGCACGGCGAGGGCGCTCATCGCCGGGGCCGTCCGGTGCGACGCCGGCGCCGCGCCACCGCAGATCGGAGGTCGCCGATCGTGTCACCGCCGAAGGAGTGGAGAAGCTGGTCCGCGAGGACGATGGCGACCATCGCCTCGCCCACGATCGCGGCGCGCGGCAGCACGGTGACGTCGGACCGCTCGATGTGCGCGCGGCCCGGCTGGCCGGTGCCCATGTCGAGGCTCGGGAGCGGGCTGCGCAGCGTCGAGACCGGCTTCTGGGCGACACGCACGACGATCGGCTCCCCGTTGCTGATGCCGCCCTCGATCCCGCCGGCGCGGTTCGTCCGTCGTGTCCATTCGTGCGACGTGGCATCCACGACATCGTGCACCACGCTCCCGCGCCGCTCCACCACGCCGAATCCCATCCCCATCTCCACGCCCTTGACCCCCGGGATCGCCATGGTCGCACCGGCCAGCAAGCCGTCCAAACGCGTGTCCCATTCCGAGGATGAGCCCAGGCCGATTGGCGTGCCCTCGGCCACGACCACGAACGAGCCGCCGATCGAGTCGCCGGCCGCCTTCGCCGCGTCGACCTCGGCGAGCATCGCGCGCTCCGCGTCGGCGTCCGGGCAGCGCAGCGGTGACGGCTCCGCGAGGTCTCGCTCCAGCCAGTCGGAGGGGATGGCGTCGAGGACGTCCTCGACGCCGGGGAAGGCGCGAATCGGTCCGAGCTGGTCGACGAAGCTCCATACGCGCACGCCGCAGATGGCCAGCAGCTGCCGAGCGAGCGAGCCCGCTACGACGCGTGGCGTTGTGGAGCGCGCCGAAGCCCGCTCGAGCACGTCCCGGACATCATCGGTGTCGTACTTGAGCGCGCCGGCGAGGTCGACATGGCCCGGTCGAGCGCGGGTGATCGGTTTCGGACGGCGGTCGGCCGGGATCGGCTCGACCGACATGCGCTCCGTCCAGTTCTCCCAGTCCCGGTTGTCGACGGCGAAGCCGACGGGAGACCCGAGCGTCCGCCCGTAGCGAATGCCCGCCGTCCAGCGCACGCGATCGCGCTCGATCTGCATCCGCTTTCCACTGCCGTAGCCGTGCTGCCGCCGCTTCAGGTCGCGGTCGACGTCGCGCGTGCTGACCCGCATGCCGGCCGGCAGCCCTTCGAGGATGCCCGACAGGCCCGGCCCGTGCGACTCGCCGGAGGTCAGGAGGCGCAGCCGCCTCACTCCCGCACCGCCGCCAGGTCCCGCCAGAAGTCGGGGTACGAGACGTCGACGCAGTCTGGATCGTCGAGCTCCACAGCCGAAGCAACTCCGGTGAGCCCCGCAACGGCAAAGGCGATGGCGATTCGATGATCGCCGTGGGTGGTGATGCGGGCGTCTCGCGCCAGCCCGCGGCGAACGCGCCAGCCGTCGGGACGCTCTTCCACGTCTGCCCCGATGGCCTCCAGCCCGGCAACCAGGGCCGCAATGCGGTCCGTCTCCTTCACGCGCAGCTCGCCGGCATCCCGCACCTCGGAAGGCTCCTCGACCGACGCCATGGCCACCGCGACGAGCGGCAGCTCGTCGATCAGCTCCGCAACCTCTCCACCACCGAAGCTGACGGCGCGCAGCGGGTTCCCGCCCCGGACGGTGATCTCGCCGACCGGCTCCGGCCCGCTCACGTCCCTCACGCGCGTCCGGATCTCGACGCCCATCCGCCCGAGCAGGCCGACCAGCGCCAGCCGCGTCGGATTCAGGCCGACGTCGACCATCGTCAGCTGCGCGTCGGGATGAAGCGCAGCGGCCACCAGCCATGCCGATGCGGCCGACGTGTCGCCCGGGACCGTCATCTCGAACGGTCGCGGTCGCGCCGGGCCGGTCACAGTCGTCGTCCCGCCGTCGCGATGGATGGGAACGCCGAGGTTCGCGAGCATCCGCTCGGTATGGTCTCGGGTCGGGCCGGGGGTGTCGACCGTCGTGACGCCGTTCGCGCTCAGACCGGCCAGGACGGCGGCGCCCAGCAACTGGGCGCTGGACACCGGCAACCGGTGGGCCGCCGGCGTCAATCGAGCGCGTCCGACGACCGTTATCGGCGCGTGACCGTTCGTGGTGGTGACCTGCGCGCCGGCCGCTCGCAGGAGGGTCGCCACGCGCTCCATCGGACGTGAGCGAAGCGAGGCGTCACCGTCGAGGGTGACGGTCAGCGGCAGCCCGGCCACGACGCCGGCCAGCAGCCGCATCGTCGTGCCGGAGTTCCCGCAGTCGAGCACGGCGTCACGCGATGGCCGGCCGCGGACCAGGTGCTTCTCGCCCGAATGATCGACCGACACGCCGAGCGCACGCAGGCACTCGATGGTGCTGTGCACGTCGCGGCCGGGGGAGCGAACGATCACGCTGCTCGGGCCGCCGGAGAGCGCGGCGAAGATCAACGCCCGATGCGCGATCGACTTGTCGGACGGCATCGTCAGCCGGCCGCGGAGGCGTTCGGCCGGGCGGATCGTCGATGCGGCCGAGGCCGTCGTCACCGGCCGGAACCCGTCGCTGCGGCCTCCGCTTCGGTCACCGATTGTGCGTGCCGGCGCTGCACGGAGCGGGATGCCCGGAGCAGGGCGTCGAACACCATCGTGAGCTCGACCGGCGTCATGGGTCCGGACGTTGCTGCGGCCGCTCGCTCGAGGAGGGCGCGCTCGCGGCGCACGTCGTGGCCGTGAGCGCCGGTCTCTCGACGCCGCTGAACCTCGAGCGCCAGGGCGGCGCGCTCCTGCACCATCTCGCCCAGTCGCGCGTCGAGGTCGTCGATCCGATCGCGGATGTCGCCGATCCCGTCCTGCCCGGCCGGCGCCAGTGCCGGTGCCGGCGTCGCATCGGCCGAGCGAACGAACTGGAGACGGCGCAGCTCGTCCATGAGCGCGCCGAATTCCTCGAAGCCCAGGCTCTGGTCGCCGTCGGAGCGCGCGTTGGCCGGATCGGGATGAACCTCGATGATCAGCCCATCGGCGCCGACCGCAGCTCCTGCCAGGGCCATCGGCGCAACGAGGGCCCGGTGGCCGGTGCCGTGGCTGGGGTCGACAATGATCGGCAGATGTGTCCGTGAGCGGAGGACGGGCACCGCCGAGAGGTCGAGCGTGTTGCGGGTGGCGGTCTCGAAGGTTCGGATGCCGCGCTCGCACAGGATCACGTTCGGGTTGCCGGCCGAGAGGATGTACTCGGCGGCGAGCAGCCACTCCTCGATGGTGGCCGACAGGCCGCGTTTCAGCAGCACCGGGCGTCGGCTCTGGCCGACCGCCTTGAGCAGCACGAAGTTCGCCATGTTGCGCGCGCCGACCTGGAGGACGTCGATGTGCTCCTCGAAGGCCGGAACGTCCTTGGGATCCACGACCTCGGAAATGACCGGCAGGCCGTACTCGTCGTGCGCCTCGTGGAGGAGCTTCAGGGCGGGAAGCCCGAGCCCCTGGAACGCGTACGGCGAGGTGCGAGGCTTGAAGGCGCCGCCGCGCAGCACGCGGGCTCCCTCACGCTTGACGGCGCGAGCGGTCTGCATGAGCTGCTCGCGCGACTCGACGGCGCACGGTCCGGCCATGACGACCAGCTCCTGGCCGAGGCCGAGCTCCACGCCGTTGACCCTGACCCGCGTCCGTTCGACCTGGTGCTCGGAGCTGGCCAGCTTGTACGGCGAGCTGATCCGGATGACCTGCTCGACACCGTCGAGCGTGCCGAGGTGCGCGACGCTCTCGAGATCGCTTCCCACGACCCCGATCACGGTTCGCTCCTCGCCGACGCTGATGAACGCTTCGAGCCCGTGCTCCTCCACGGTCCGTCTGACCCCGTCAACCTCATCCTGCGTCGCCGTCGGACGCATCACCACGATCATCGGTCTTGCCTTTCCGCTCACGCCCCGATCCGCATCGGGAAACAAAAAACGCAGGAGCTTTCGCTTCCTGCGTCTGCGGGCACGAGTGCCTCTGCCGGCGAGATCTACTCGCCTGCCTCGTACCCGCTAGCCATAAAACCACTGGCAGTTCATGTGCGGCGGAGCGTAGCCGTCTTCATGGACCGATGTCAACGGCTCGGCGATACCGGTCGTGCGCCAGGTACGAAGCCGACCCCTACGCTGGCTGAGACACGCGTGCTTCGATAAGCAGGAAGAGCGGGATCCGCAGGCGGCGCTCGTACTCTTGTGAATCCTCGTCGAACAGCTCCCGTACTGGCGGGCACTCACGAAGGCGGGTGAACTCAAGGCCCGCGCGACGTACTGCATCCAGGTGCTGCTCAACGGTGCGGTGATACTTCAGGACGCGTTGTCCGAGGAATGTCACGTCCCGTTCGCCGGACACGAAGTAGTTGTCCACCGTCCAGCTGCCGCGCCTTCCGTCTGGCTCCCGGGCCTCAAAGCTCGTGATCACCGGGTGCTCGTGCGAGTACACGAGCCGCCCACCCGGCCGCAACGCGCTCGCGGCACGTGCGAGGACCGCGGTTACGTCCGGGACGTAGTGCAGCGCGCGCAGCGACACAACGAGATCGAACGTGTTGCTCGGCGCCGAGTACGCGCTGAGGTCGTCGCGCACGACCGTCGCTCGCGATGCGTCGAGGCGAGTGGCCGCGGCGGTCACCATTCGGTGCGATGCATCCACGCCCAGATAGCGCGTGGCGCCGCGCTCCAGGAACTGCTCCGCGAGCTGGCCGTCCCCGCACCCGAGCTCAAGGATCGTGAGTCCGCGGACGTCGCCCACCGTGTCCCAGAATGCCGGCATCTCCATCGTAATCACCGGGGAGTCCGAAGGTCGGCGGGGCGTGAAGTACCGCTCGAAGACGGCCTCTTCGTCGTAGAGCTGTGAGCCGGCGAGGGGCTGATCAGCACTCATTGTCCGGGGCCATTCAGCATCACGCGTGCCGCCGAGCGGGGCGGGCAACTAGCAGCGGCCTGGTCGAGCAGAGCTGCGGTCTCCTTGCAGGCCTGCTGGACTAGCGGGGCTCTACGCCATTGACGCCGTGACGCTCGTGGCGCGTTGTCCTGTCCGTCCCGGATAGGAATCGGCGACAGACTTTGCCACCGTGACGGGGTTGACGACGACTCCTGCCCGCAGGGAGCGCGGCTCCCACGATGACGAGCGTTCTCCCTCCGTAGCCGCGACGCATGGCTCGATCCAGGTCAGGGCATCGCGTCGGCATTTGCCAGGACGGTTCGTCCGCCATCCACGGTCCAGATGGCGCCCGTGACGTAGGAGGCATCGGGGCCGATCAGGAAGGCGATGACCGCGGCGATCTCCTCCGCCGTCCCCATCCGGCCCAGCGGCACGTCGGTGCGGTGATCGGCCGGAAGCAGGCGCTCGTCGAAGTCGGTGGCGATCGCGCCTGGCGCCACCACGTTGACCCGAACGCCGTCGGGTGCGCCGATCACGGCCATCGAGCGTGCCAGTCCCTCGAGCCCTGCCTTGGCGGCGGCGTAGGCCGGGGAGCGGCGGGAGCCCTCGACAGCGCCGACGATGCTCCCGACCAGCACCGCCGATCCGCGTGCCGCGACCAGGGCGGGCATGCACACCCGCAGAGCCTCGTACGGCGCCGTCAGGTCAATCGCCATGACATCGTCCCAGTGGTCACGGCTGTCCCACGGACCCGATGGCGGTATCCCCGCGGAACAGACAAGCGCGTCCAGCACCCCGTCGCAGCGCTCGACGGCGTCCGTCAGCAGGGAAGCATCGCCGGCATCGCCAACCAGGAGCTCGAGGCCGTCGGCGGTTGCATCGGTCCGATCAATTCCCACAACTCGCCAACCGTCGGCGACCAGGCGTTCAGCCGTCGCGCGGCCGATGCCGGCCGCCGCGCCGGTGACGATCGCGGTCTTCGGCGCATCGGTCATGAGGTCGCCATGGTGACCGACCGCGTCAAGCTCATGGCTCAATACCGTTCACGGATTCGATGTTGCCGACTCCGAAGCGCTCGCCCGGGCAGCTCTCGTCCGGCTCTGCGATCCACGGCGGATCGGCGGCACCGCCGCCGCCAAGCTCAACATCGTCGCCCGGTGCAAGCTCGACGACGACGCGCGCGAGGGGATCGTTGAAGAGAATCGAACTCGTCTCCGGATTCCACTGGACCTGGCTGGCCCCCCAGACGAGCGTGTTCTCGCCGACGGTGACGCACTGATCGTCGATGGCGAGAATGCCGGTCAACAGTGCCATGTCTCCACCCGAAGATCCCGCGTCGTCCCAGACCGCCATCGGTCCCCACTCGTCCGTGGGTGCCGCGGCCGACGGAGCCACGTCTGTTTCCATGGCGGCCGGCGTCGACGGACCCGGGCCAGCATCGCAGGCACCGATGGCGCAGGCAGCCACGAGGAGCATGAGCAGGTGCGTTCGCGACGACACGTCATCGAGACCTTGACGAAATCTTCGTTGCGAACCTAGCATGCGGCTCCAACTGAAGACGGCGTCGACCGGACGAGTAGTCGGGCGCACGGCCACCGCAGCGAGCCGGGATGGTGCAAGCCGGCGTGGTACGGCATCGGTGAATGGACCCGCGAGCCTCGCTTCCAGCCTCGGGAGCTCGAGCGTACATACGTATATACGCGGAGCCGGGAGGCAAGGCGGCAACGGACGGCACCGGTATCGGCCAACAATGAGCGCGGACCCAACTGCGGGTCCGAACCAAGGGTGGCACCGCGGAATCGAGCCTCCGTCCCTGATGAGAGATGGAGGCTTCGTTGTATCCGAGAGCAGGACCGATGACGACCGCGACACCGACCCGCGTCACCAGCATCGAGCTGGCTGCCGACACGCTCACGCCCGTGGCAGCCGCGCTGCGCCTGGGCGCGCGCTGCGCCTTCCTCCTCGAAAGCGTCGAGGGCGGGGCCCGATACGGCCGCTACTCCATCGCGGGCGTTCACGGCCGAACGCTTGTCGTCGACGGCCCGGACGATCCGCTCGAGGTCCTCCGTTCGGCACTTCCGACGGTGGAGCCGATGGCCGGCGACCCGGCCTTCCCGCTCGCCTCCGGCGTCGGCTACCTGGCATATGAGGCAGCCGCCCGCTGGGAACGCGTGCCGGTCCCCGACGCCGATCCGCTCGGGATGCCGAACGCCGTCTTCCACCTGCCCTCGTCGGTGATCGTGTTCGACCACCTTGCGCAGGTCGCCCGGGTTGCGACGCTCGACGGCCCGGGCGCAGAGGGGCGCCTGCGCGATGTGCTCGACGCCCTGTCGACGCCCGCCGATGGCGAGGTGCCGGCGACCTTCGCTGCCGCCGTCGTGCCGGGCGAGCTCGATCCCGACGCCCGCGCCCGCTACGAAGCGGGTGCCGCTCGCCTGGTCGAGGAGATCCATGCCGGCGAGATGCTTCAAACCGTGCTCGCTCGACGCTTCAACCTGCCGACGCGACGCAGCGCGATTGAGATCTATCGGTCCCTGCGCCGGATCAACCCCTCGCCGTACCTGTATTACCTCGACCTCGCGGCCGTGTCGCCGGGCGCCGCGGTGGTGGGTGCCTCGCCGGAGCTGCTCGTGCGCGTCCGCGACGGCGAAGTCGTCACGCGGCCTATTGCCGGAACGCGACCGCGCCATGAGGATCCGGTCCAGGACGCAGCGCTCGAGGCGGAGTTGCGAGCAGACCCGAAAGAGCTTGCGGAGCACGCCATGCTGGTGGACCTCGCGCGCAACGACCTCGGCCGGGTTGCCGCGCCCGCATCGGTTGAGGTCACGACCCTCCGCGACGTCGAGCGCTACGCCCACGTGATGCACCTGGTGTCGGAGGTGCACGGCCGCCTGGCGGACGGCCTGGACGCCTTCGATGCATTGCGGGCCACCTTCCCGGCCGGAACGGTGAGCGGTGCGCCCAAGGTGCGCGCCATGCAGGCCATCGCGGAGCTGGAAGGGGAGCGCCGCGGTCCGTACGGTGGGGCGGTCGGCTACTTCTCGCCGACCGACGTCGAATGCGCCATCACCATCCGATCGGCCCTCATCCGCGACGGCATCGCCACCGTCCACGCCGGGGCGGGAATCGTGGCCGACTCGGTTCCCGAGCGCGAGGCGGCAGAAGTTGCGTCCAAGGCGGCCTCCATGCTGGCCGCCATCGGGGGTGACGCGTGAGGGTCTTCCTGCTCGACAACTACGACTCGTTCACCTACAACCTCGTCCAGCTGCTTGGCCGCATCGGCGCCGATGTCACCGTGTCGCGCAACGACCAGGTCACGGTTGCCGAGGTCGAGGCGCTCCAGCCGGAGGCGATCGTCATCTCGCCGGGTCCGTCTCGGCCCGAGAAGGCCGGCATCAGCGTCGAGCTCGTGCGGGAGCTGGGTGCATCGGTCCCGATCCTTGGGGTCTGCCTGGGGCACCAGGCGATCGGTCTCGCGTACGGGGCTGAGGTGATCCGCGTGGCGCCGGTCCACGGCAAGGCATGGCCCGTCTTCCACGCGCGCGAGGGCGCCTTCGAAGGCATGGGCTCGCCGTTCGATGCCGCGCGCTATCACTCGCTGGCCGTGGCCCGCGACACGCTGCCGGCCGAGCTACAGGTCACCGCATGGTCGGAGGACGGCCTCATCATGGGCATGCGGCATCGGTCTCATCCGGTGGAGGGCTTTCAGTTCCACCCCGAATCGATCCTGACCGATGACGGCGAGGCGCTGGTCGCCGGCTTCCTGCGTCGCGCTTCGCGCGTTTCATCGGCTTGAGGGCCCGCTCAGATTCCGGCGCACCGGGCTCGATATGTCGAGACCGCGGGTGGTTACGGCTACCATCGTTTTCGTGTGCGGCCGATTCAGCCAGGGCGAGCCATCGCATCGGATCAGTGACTACTTCGGGGCGTACCCCGACGAAGATCTTCCCGACGGCCTCTACAACGTCCCGCCGACCGAAACGATCCGCGTGGTCGTCCAGCGTGACGAGCGACGAAAGCTGATTGCCGCCCGCTGGGGGTTCCGACTCTTTTGGGCAGAGGAAGGGCGCAGGCCTCCTCAGTCCTGGATCAACGCGCGTGCCGAGACCGCCTGGGACTCGCCGGCCTTCGGCCGGTCGCTGCGCCGCCGGCGCTGCATCGTTCCTGCCGACGTCTTCTACGAGTGGGATCGGACGGCGTCACCGCGGCAGCCGTATGCCATCGGTCCCGCCGTGGATGGCGAGATGCTGGCGCTGGCTGGCATCTGGAGCCCGATCCACGGTGAAAGGCCGACTGCCGCGATCATGACCACTGCCCCGAACAAGCTGTTGGCGTCGGTTCATCATCGGATGCCGGTCATCCTGGAGCGGGACGCCTTCGAGATCTGGCTCGACCCTGACGCCGATCTTGGACACGTCCGCTCGCTCCTTCGCCCGGCCCCGGAGGAAGGACTGCGCATGTGGCCGGTCGGGACGGCGGTCAACCGGGTGGCATCCGACGGACCGGAGCTGTTGGCGCCGATCGACCTGGCGCCGACGCTCGGACTCAGCTCTGAGGCTCTTCGCGCACGTTGATCACGCCACGGCGAGGATCAGCGGAAGCGCACCTTGCCGACGCCGGCCGCCGCCGCAAGCTCGTCGAACTGGTCGAAGAGCTCGGTGACCGACGGTCGTGCCGCGGGATCGCGACGAAGGGTGCTCATCACCGTCTCCGAGAGTCCCGGCGAATGGCGCATCGGATCGAGCGGAGCCGGCTCCTCCACCAGCTGGGGAAAGCGCACCGCACCCGTCGCCTCGTGCCGTCCTCGTGCGTACGGCAGACGCTTGGCGACCGCCTTGTACAGCGTCGCGCCGAGTCCCCACGTGTCGCTGCGCGGACCGATCGTGGGCCACAGCGCCGGGTCGGCCTGCTCGGGGGACATGAACGCGTCGGTCCCGACGAATCCGTTGGTCAGGTGAGCCCGGTCCGACGCCTTGGCGACCGAGAGGTCGATGAGCCGCGGGATGGGCCCCATGATGATGTTGCTCGGCTTCACGTCGAGGTGAAGGACGCCCTCGGCGTGGAGGTAGTGAAGCGTGGCGGCAAGCTGGCGTCCGAGCGGAAAGGCCTGCTCCGGATTGAGGCGTCCGTGGCGGCGGATCAGCGTCGACAGGCGCGGCCCCTCGACGTACTCCATCTCGATGAACGGCCGCTTGCCGTCCGCGTCCATGGCGAAGAGGCGCGTCAGGCCCGGATGCTGAAGACGAGCGAGCAGGCCGCCTTCTCGCGCCATGGAGCGACGAGCCCGTTCCTCGCCGACGACGATCGGCCTCAGGATCTTGATGATGGTCGGCGCCATGAGCCGCTCGCTCCAGACCACGTACGCCTCGTACCGCTCGCCGCCGCCGAGCAGCGACTGCACGAAGCGACCGGCCACGATCTCGTCGCCCGCGGCGAGTGCCCAGGTGCTCTTGGCCTGCGGTGCTGTTTCGATGGCCATCGGCCACCTCCTCTTGCTGTGATGACATGGAGCGAATGTCGTGATCGCCGGGCACACTGACTCCGGGAAGGGGCCGTTTCCGATGCGGCCCGGCGATCACAGCGGTGACGATCGAGTGGTTGCATGAGACGACGCTGAGGCGGGCGTGAGGAGGCTCTCATGATGAGAGAATTCTCATCCCGGCCTCACGGCATCCTCATTGGGTCTGCACACGATACCGTCGTGCAGCTAGTCAACATTCCCCGAGCCAACCTCGCGATCCTGGTGACGGCCGTCCTGGCCTGCGGCGTCGTGCTCGGCGGCGTGGCTGCGTCGCTGCGGACCCCGGGGCCGACTCCGGGTCCGGCGGTTGCGTCCTCCACACCGGCCGTGAGGCCCTCGCCGAGCCTGACGGTGGCCGATGTGGCAGGCGAGGATCTCGCGCGCCTCCCGCGCTACCCGCGATCCGTGCGATCCGGCTACGAGATCGTGCGCGAGGACCGGTTCCGCCTGACCGCCGCCGAGTACCAGGTGAATGCGGCGGTTGACGACGTTCGGACCTTCTACCAGGGCGTCATCGTCGAGCATTCCTGGGAGCGCGCCGACATCAGCTTCGACCACGGCGAGTGGTCCTACGTGCTGGTCGACGGCTCGACCGAAGCACTGATCGAGATCGAGGAGCTCGGCGGCCTGGTCGAGATCGACCTCCAGATCAGCGAGCCGATCGAGCCGATGGCGCCGCCCGCCCCTGCGCAGCCAGACCCCACGCCCGCGCCGACCGCCGTCCCAATCGCTACACCGCCACCAGCCCCACCGCCACCGGCCCCACCGCCACCGGCCCCACCGCCCGGCGACGACGATGATGATGATGGGGATGACGGCGGAGACGACGACAGCGACGACGGTGGCGATGGCGGCTCGGATGACGGATGAGGCACGCCCGCCCGCGTCAGGCGGCGACGCTCGGGTCGTATCGGTAGCCGGCGCCGCGCATGGTGGTGATCGGCGACGGATCACCGAGCTTGCGACGCAGGTAGCGGATGTAGACATCGACCACGTTCGACGACGGATCGGCGTCGTATTCCCAGACGGCGAACAGGATCTGCGTCCGCGACAGGACCTGGTTGGGGTGCCGCAGGAGATACTCCAGCAGCGTGAACTCTCGATTCGACAGCTCGATCACGCGCTCGCCACGCCACGCCCTGCGGCCCAGCAGGTCCAGGCGGACATCTCCGACCTCGACCTGCGCAGCACTCGACTGATCGGCTCGACGCGTCAACGCACGGATGCGCGCCAGCAGCTCCTCGAATGCGAATGGCTTCGTCAGGTAATCGTCGGCACCGGCGTCGAGCGCGCGTACCTTGTTCTCGATGTCGTCACGCGCCGTCAGCATGAGCACGGGCAGGTCCGACCGGCGATTGCGGATCCGTGAGAGCACCTCGTGGCCGCTCAGCTCGGGCAGGCTGATGTCCAGCAGGACCAGCTCGACCGATTCGTCCTCGGCGAGAATCGCACCGTCGGCGCCGCTCGATGACGTCGTGGACCTGGTGGCCGGCGGCAACCAGCCCGCGCTCGAGCATGCGGAGGATGGCCGGTTCGTCCTCGATCGCCAGAATGCGCATCGTGCGGAGTGTAGCGACGGTGTGCGCCCGTGGTGGATGAGGTCCGGCGAGACCGCCCATGGCGGACGGCGGTCGTGGCCGTCGCCGGTCTGTGGGTCGCAGTTGCGGTCGTGGGCGTCGTCGGCATCCTGATCAATCGAAACATCCATCAGACCGTCCAGCGCGCGATTGCGTTCGATGTCGAGCTCGAGGATCGCGGTGACGACCTGCGCGTCGCCATCCTGGACGTCCGGCACTATCACCGAAACCTGATCCTGAACGACCCGTCGCCGCCACTCATCGAGGCCTGGCAGGAACGTTACGCCGTGTTGCTCGAGGAGATCGCGGCGCTCGACGGGCTGCTCGAGCGGAGTCCGGCGGATGCAGATCTGCCCGCCGTCGGCCAGCTGCGTGAAATGGCCGACACCTACTACAGCGACTTTGCCGCAGTTACTGACGCCGAGGACTCTCTCGAGTTCAGCCGAGTCGCGGAGGGCTTGCTGCCGAGCATCGCCGCCATGGAGGACATCGCGGAGTCCGTCGACGGCGAGGGGGAGCGGCGAGCGGCGGCGGCCTTCACCGAGATCGATGACGCCAGCGCGACCGGCACCCTCATCCTGACGTTCGTGATCGTCGGACTCGGCGCGATGGGCGGCGTTCTCGCCTTCGCGGTCCTGCGGCTGGTGCAGGACCAGCGGCGCCTGGTGGCGGTGGAGCAGGCCGCAGCGGCACAGATGTCGGAGGCCTCGCGAGCCAAGACGGACTTCATCGCCGATGCGTCCCACGAGCTGCGGACGCCGCTCACCGTGTTGCGCGGCAACGCCGAGATCGGGCTTGCCATGGGAGCCGACGGCGCCCATCGGGAGATCCTCGCCGAGATCGTGGATGAGTCGGCGCGCATGTCGCGACTTGTGGACGACCTTCTGTTCCTGGCACGCTCCGACGCCTCAACCGTTCCGCTCGAGCTGGACGAGGTGCGTGCTCATGAGCTGATCAATCGCGTGGTGAGTAGGGCTGAGATTCTCGCGCGGGAGCGGGGTGCGGCGGTCGCGGCGAGCGTCGAGGGTGATGGCCTCTTGCAGGCCGATGCCGAGCGGATCGAGCAGGCGGTGCTGATCCTCGTCGACAACGCGGCGAAATACGGGCCGCCGGGAGGCACCGTCGAGATCGAGGCGCGCGCGGCGGATGGACGGCTCGTGGTCGAGATCGCGGACCGCGGCCGCGGCATCCCCGACGAGCAGCTTCCACGGATCTTCGAGCGGTTCTACCGGCTCGACGGCGGCGGCCGTGACCGATCCACCGGTGGTGCCGGCCTCGGGCTCTCGATCGCCGCGGCGATCATCGAGGGCCATGGCGGGCGCATCTCGGCCAGCCGGCGGCCGGGCGGCGGCATGACCATGACGATCGACCTGCCGCTGCTCGGCGCGCTCGAAGCCACGGTCGAGCCGCGCCAGTGAGTGCCCGCATCCTGGTCGTCGAGGACGATCCGCGCGTCAGGGCCGTGCTGGACCGCGGTCTGCGCCTTGCCGGACACGACACCACGCTCACCGCGGATGTCGCCGCCGGTCGCGCCGCGTGGGCGAGCGAAGCCTTCGACCTCGTGCTGCTCGACGGCATGCTGCCCGACGGCGACGGCATCGCCCTGCTGGCGGAGCGTCGGACCGCAGGTGACGAGACCCCGACCATCCTGCTGACCGCACGGGAGGAATCAGAGCTTCACGGGCACGCCGTCGCCGCCGGCGCCACCGATTACCTGTCGAAGCCGTTCGCATACGCCGATCTCCTCGCTCGTGTCGAGCGGTTGACCGCTCCCTGAGCGCCGCGAGTCTGAGAGCCTTCTCATCGGTGGCTCACCGACATCTCATTCGCCAGCCGGATCCTGTGCTCACTGATTCATCCGGGAACGCAGGGCCTCATCGGCTACGCGAGGAGAACAAGGACATGCGAAACGTATTCACACAGCTGAGCGCTCGGCACTTCGTCGTGCTCTCGCTGGCCCTGATGCTCGTGCTGGGTGGTGTGAGCGCCGCCTTCGGCGCCCGCCAGGACGACCAGCAGGCGATCCGGCGCGAGGAGACTGCGACCGAGGAGTCGGGCGCCGCCGAGGATGACGATGACGACGCCACGAACGACACGACGCGCATCTCGCGCTCGGCCGCATCGGTGACCGACAACGACGGGACTCCGACGGCGTCGACACCACCGGCGACGCGCTGGCCGCCCAGACCGACAACGACGGGACGGACTCCGACGGCGTCGACACCACCGGCGACGCGCTGGCCGCCCAGACCGACAACGACGGCACCGACAGCGATGGCTACGACACCACCGGCGTCGCAGCCGCCAACTGGACCGACAACGACGGAACCGACAGCGATGGCTACGACACCACCGGCGTCGCAGCCGCCAACTGGACCGACAACGACGGAACCGACTCGGATGGCATCAACACGGCACCTCCGACCGACGACGACGGGACCGATAGCGACGGCATCGACACGGGTGCGGCTGCCGGTAGCGTCAGCGGTGGCGGCAGCGCGAGCGCCAGCGGTGACGACTCCGACTGAGCCAGCTCGCACTTCGACACGACGAACCGCCGGCCCCGAGGCCGGCGGTTTCGTCTGGCCCTCGCGGAGGCGTCCGAATTCACGCCTGGCGTGCAGGAGGACGCTTCAAGCCACCTCGGGCGAGCGCACTGGTCACCTCATGTGAATCGAGACGGTTCGACAGCGGTTGCGCGGCCGCCGTCAACCGGCCACGGACGCTAGTGCCGCGAAGGCCGAGCCGCGGGCGCCGGCCATGTCGAGATGGGGGACGAGGGCGATGGACGCCACGGCCGCCTGCTCCTCGCGAAGGATCGTGTGCGAGCGCACCCGCTCCAGGAACCAGTCACGGAACCGGGGCGCGGCCTCGACCACGCCGCCGCCAACGAAGTACACGCGCGGGTCGCTGAAGTTCGCCGCGATCGTGAACAGCCGCCCGAGCGCCGCCGCCTGCTGCTCGAACAACGCGAGCGCCATCTCGTCGCCCTCGACGCCGTAGCCGCGAACCGCCTTGGCGGCATCCAGGAGTGGCATGGCGGCCAGCGGATGATCGGGATGGCGGCTGAGCCAGTAGGGGAGCAGGTTGCGCAGGATTCCGGTCAGCGACGCGAAGCTTTCGACGTCGCCGAGGTTGCCGCAGGCGCAGGTCGGCGGCGGCTGGTCATCGGCAAGGATGCCGTCGGTCGCGATCCGAATGTGCCCGAGCTCACCGGCCTGGCCGGAGGCGCCACGAACAACCCGCCCCGCCTCGATCACCCCACCGCCCAGCCCGGTTCCCACGATCGCCGAGACCGACGAGTGCTGGGCCGCGTCGGCGCCGAAGTGGAGCCGGTGAGCATACAGGGCGGCCGCGTTGCCATCGTTGTTGTAGACGACGGGCAGGCCGATGCGGGCCTCCAACGCTCCCCGTACGTCGTAGCCCCACCAAGCCGGCTGGGCGAAGTTGGTCGCCCCTCTGACGCTGATGACACCATCGGCGCTGGCTGGCCCCGGCGTGTCGAGCCCCACCGCCACAACCCGCTCACGACCGATGCCGGCCTCGCGCAGCACGAGATCCATCGTCTGGGCCATGGCGCCGATGGCTGCCTCGGGTCCCTCGCCGACGCGGCTCGGGATCTCGTACAACCGATCCACCAGGAACCGGCCCAATGCATCGAGCACGGTCGCGTTGTTCTTGGTGGCCCCGTTGTCGACCCCGACGACGACCTGGTCTGGCTGCACCCGCGTATGGTACCGAGCCGGTCTTAGCGGCTCAGCCTTCGATAGCGCCGGACCGACAGTGTCATGAAGATACCGATCATCGCCAGCGGCCATGCGACCGCCATGAACGTGGCGTTCTGGGCCACCCACGACGCGCTTGCGACTCCAGGGTTCCCGAACAGGTCGCGCGTCGCGTAGATCGTTGCCGTCAGCGGGTTCCACTCCGCGATCGCACCGAGCCAGCCGGGCATCGTCTCCGGAGGAGCGAACGCCGCCGTGACCATTGTCAGCGGGAAGAGCACCGTCCACACCGCGTTCACCGCCGATGGTCCCGGAATGATCAATCCCAGGAAGATGCCGACCCAGAGCATCGCGAAGCGGAGCAGCAGCAGGAGCCCGAAGGCCGCCAGCGTCTCGCCGATGCCGCCGTGCCACCGCCAGCCGAGGACCAGCCCAGCCGCGGTCATCACCGCGAGGCCGACGGTCGAGTAGAGCATGTCGGTGATGCTGCGGCCGAGCACCACGGCGGAGGACGCCATCGGCATCGATCGGAAGCGGTCGGTGACGCCACGCTCCGCGTCGACCGATACCGCGGTCATCGTCTCGCCGATCCCGAACGCCATGGTCATCACGAACATTCCCGGCAGCAGGAACTCCATGTAGCTGCCGCCGCCCGGCACGCGCATCGCGCCGCCGAAGAGCAGCCCATACAGCGCGACGAGCATGACCATGAACGCCATGCCGGCGATGATCTGGAGTGGCTGCCGAACCCAGTGATTGCTGCCGCGCAGCGTGAGGGTCCAGGCGTCCGCCAGGGTCCAGCGCAGCTGGCCGATCGGCGAGGTCGGGGCATTGGGGACGGCGATCGTCGTTCGAGCCGTGGTGGTCATGCTGCTGCCTCCTCGGTCGTGGCGGTGGTGGTCTCGGCAGGCCGGCCGGTGAGCTCCATGAAGACCTCGTCAAGCGTCGGGCGCCGGACCGCCAGGTCCTCTGCTGCGATGCCTGCGGCGGCGAGCGCGGCGAAGGTCTCGCTCATCGCCGTCATCCGATCGCGCACGGGCGCACTCACGCGCCGAACGTCGGCATGGATCTCCGCCGGTGCTTCCGCGGCCCGCTCGACGATGGCGGCGGCCGCCGGCAGGTCGGCGGTGTCGTGCAGGACGACGTCCACCCGGTCGCCGCCGATCCGGGACTTCAGCTCGTCCGGCGTTCCCTCGGCGATCACGCGGCCGGTATCAATGACGCAGATCTGATCGGCGAGCTGATCCGCCTCGTCCAGGTACTGGGTGGTCAGTACCACCGTCGTGCCGCCGGCGACGAGGGCGCGGATGGAGGCCCACACCTCGTTCCGACCGCGGGGATCCAGCCCCGTGGTCGGCTCATCGAGGAACAGGACCTCGGGCGACAAGATCAGGCTGGCCGCGAGGTCGAGGCGTCGCCGCATGCCGCCGGAGTACTGCTTGACCGGCTTGCGGCCGGTATCGGCCATTCCAAAGTGCTCGAGCAACTCCTCCGCGCGAATCTCCGCCCGCCGCCTTCCGAGATGAAAGAGACGGCCGAACATCACGAGGTTCTGTCGACCGCTCAACACCTCGTCGACTGCCGCGCTCTGACCGACCAGCCCGATTCTCTGCCGCACGCGCCCTGCCTCTTGCACGACGTCGAAGCCGGCCACCTCCGCTCGCCCGCCGTCGGGCTGCAGAAGCGTGGCGAGGATCCGGACCGCGGTCGTCTTGCCCGCCCCGTTCGGCCCGAGCAGCCCGCAGACGGCGCCGCGGGCCACTTCCAGATCGAATTTGTCGAGGGCCGTCGTCGACCCGTACCGCTTGTCCAGCCCCTCGGCGACCACCGTGTTGGCCCCCTCCGTCATGCGACACTCCTCAAACTCGATACAGCGTACGAAGTAGGAACGGCATGATACCGTACGCCATACGGAGATTGTCAAGGGAACAGGATGTCGCCCGAATACAGCGGTCGCGGAGATGCGGTCCGGAGCATGGAGCTGCTCTGGGGTCAGGCGGCGCCAGGATCGCGAGGTCCGAAGCAGGCAACCGACCTCGATGCGGTCGTCCGTGCTGCGATCCAGCTTGCCGACGCCGAGGGCCTCGACGCGGTGTCCATGCGTCGAGTCGCGGAGCGCCTCGGCCTGGGCACGATGACGCTCTACACGTACGTGCCCGGAAAGGGCGAGCTGCTCGACCTCATGCTCGACACGGTCTACGGCGAGCGGACGCGCGAGCCGATCGCGCCCAGTGCGTCGCCGCGGGATCGGCTCGAGGCACTGGCACGCAGCCAGTGGACGTTCCATCAGCGCCACCCGTGGACGCTGTACATCGCGTCGGGCCGGGCCGTGCTCGGCCCGAACGAGCTGGACGCCTACGAGGCTGCGCTGGCGGTTGCCTCCGACCTCGGCGTGAGTGCGCGGGATGCCGTGGCGATCGTCGACTCGATCGGGCTGTTCGTCCGCGGCGTGGCCCGCGACGCGGCGGAGGCAGAGGGCGCGGAACGCGTGACCGGCCAGTCGGAGATGGAGTGGTGGACGGAGCGCGACGCCATTCTGAGCGCGAAGATGACGGACGAGCGATACCCGACGCTGGGCCGTCTCGACGCGGAGGGCGGGTTCGCCGTACCGGACGACACGCCGAACTACAACCTGAGGTTCATCCTCGACGACTTCGAGTTCGGCCTCCACCGCCTCCTCGACGGGATCGAGGCGTATGTCAACGGACCGGGAAAACGGGGGCCGTGACAGGGGAAGCGCCGTCCGCGCCGCTGAAACATCGCTGGCCGCCGAGCGTCAGAGCCCGGTGACCGTCACCTCGTCGACGACGTCGTCAACGCCGACCACGTCGCCCACGATCCCGAGGATCTCGTCGAGCACGTCGACCGACTCCACTTCACCCCGCACGTGCGCGACGGAACCGACGACAGCGATGCGGATTCGATCCCCGGCCGGCACGTCGGACGAGCGGAGCGTCTCGATCACATCGGCCTGGAGCTCGTCGTCCCGTGGCAGCGCGCCGTCCTCGGGCTGCACCGCATCCTCTCGCTCGAGCTCACCGGCATCGGACTCGGCCGTTCCGGCCACATCGGCGCCCGACTCACCTGCGCGGGCCTCGCTGGTCACGCGGTCCATGGGCGGCACGTAGGGCACACCCTCCTCACTGGCGACGAGGGGGTCGTCGGTCTCGCCGGCCGCAGGCTCGTTCACGAGATCGCCCGAATCCTCGGAGGGCAGCGGCTGCCGTTGGGGCCGTTCGTCCATCATCGGTTCACCTCCCGCGTCGCTCTCCGAACGCAAGCCGCGTGCCGGTAGCATGTGCGGCCATGACCGATGCGCTCCTGGCAACGCTTCGCGCGATCGTTGGCGAGCACCATTGCCTGACCGATGCGGCCCTGCGCGCGTCGTACGAGACCGATTGGACGCGTCGTTTCCATGGCGAGGCCCTGGCCGTCGTTCGTCCGGGATCAACGGACGAGGTCGCCCGCGTCCTGGCCGCCTGCGCCGACAGCCGGGTCGGGGTCGTGCCGCAGGGTGGCAATACCGGGCTCGTGGGCGGCTCCGTGCCGCGCGGCGGCGAGATCGTCCTCAGCCTCCTGCGACTGAACCAGATCGGCGAGGTGGATCGCGACGCCGGCGAGGTGACCGTGGGAGCTGGCGCAACACTCGCGTTGGTGCAGGAGGCGGCACGCGTCGCCGGCTGGGAGGTCGGCGTCGACCTGGGCGCGCGGGACTCGGCCACGATCGGCGGCATGGTGGCTACCAATGCCGGGGGTGTGAACGTCGTGCGCCACGGACCGATGCGCTCGCGCCTCCTTGGATTCGAGGCCGTGATGGCGGACGGCACGGTCCTCGGTCGGTTGCCCGGCATGCCGAAGGACAACACCGGCTACGATCTGGGCGGGCTTCTGGCGGGTTCGGAGGGCACCCTGGCCGTCATCACCCAGGTCCGGCTCCGCCTCGTCGGACAGCTGCGGCATCGCGCCGTGTGCGTCATCGGCTTCGCCGATGCGGCCCTCGCCGTGACCACCGCCGGCGAGCTGCGCCGCCGCCTCGGATCGGTCCTGGCGCTCGAGCTCTTCACCGATGCCGGGCTCGACCTGGTCGTCCGCCACGCGGCGCTGGCGGTGCCGATCGCCGATCGGGCGCCGGTCTACCTGCTGGTCGAGGTCGCCTCGGACGTCGCCGATCCCTCCGACGGGCTCTTCGCGGCACTCGAGGTGCTCGGGGTGGACCCCGACTCCGTCGTCGTGGCGACCGACGAGGCCGGTCGCCACCGCCTGTGGCAGCTGCGCGAGCGCCACACCGAGGCGATCAACGCGGAGGGCGTGCCGCACAAGCTCGACGTCTCGGTGCCGGCCGATCGCTACGCCGAGCTGGTCGCACGGTCTCCTGTGGTCGTTGGGGCGGTCTCGCCCGCGGCCCGGACCGTGGTGTACGGCCACGTCGGCGACGGGAACCTGCACGTCAACATCCTGGGCCCGGAGCCCGACGACGAAGAGGTGGACAGCGCCGTGCTGGAGCTGGTGCTCGAGCTCGGCGGCAGCGTCAGCGCGGAGCACGGCATCGGCGTGGCGAAGGTCGCCTGGCTTGTCAGAGACCGGGGCCAGGAGACGGTCGCCGCCATGCGGGCCCTGAAGGCGGCGTGGGATCCGACCGGAGTGCTCAATCCCGGCGTCCTCTTCGAGCGCTGAGCTCTGGTCGCGGCGATTGATGACAGGTTTCGTCGTGATTGAGCGGTAGCATCGGCGCATGACGCCGCAGAACGATTTCCTGGAGACGAACGGCGCGCGGATCTACCACGAGGTCGAGGGCAGCGGCGAGCCGGTCGTGCTCATCCATGCCGGGGTGGCCAACCTGCGGATGTGGGACGACCAGGTGGCCGCCCTGCGGGATGCGTATCGGGTCATCCGCTATGACACGCGCGGCTTCGGACGGACGGAGACCGACGCCGTCGAGTTCTCCAATCGCGCGGACATCGTTGCCCTGCTCGACCATCTGGGCGAGCCTTCGGCCCACGTCGTCGGGCTATCGCGCGGCGGAATGATCGCCCTCGACTTCGCGATCGAGCATCCGGACCGCGTGCGGTCGCTCTCCGTGGCGGCCGGCGGGATCGGAGGGTACGAATCCCCCGACGATGCCGATGCATCGGTCTTCGAGGAGGCGGAGAAGATGCTGGAGGCCCGGGACTGGGAAGGCATCACCGACTGGGAGACCGCCTACTGGGCCGATGGACCGGGCCAGCCGAAGGACCGCGTCGACCCGACGGTGCGCGCCAGGGTCCACGACTGGATCCTGACCAACTACCAGGCCGAGAAGGAGGAGGGCAAGCCCCAGACGCTGAATCCGCCCGCGGTGGGCCGTCTCAGTGAGCTGAGGATGCCGCTGCTGGTGATGGTCGGCACGCTCGACGAGCCGGGCACGATGGAGTCGATGCATCACCTGGCGCGGGAGGTGCCCGGCGCGCGACTCGAGGTCTTCGACGGAGCGGCGCATATGGTCAATCTCGAGCAGCCGGAGCGCTTCAACTCGGTTCTGCGAGGCTTCCTCGACGGGGCCGCGTAGATCGCCCCATCCCGCGAGACTGCCCCCGGCCGATAGAGTCGGTCCGTGAGCGAGATCGACGCGATCCTGGAGGTGGCCGCCGAGCATCGTGCCCGTGGGGAACGGGTGGCGCTGGCCACGGTCGTTGCCGTGCGGGGCTCCTCGTACCGCCGGCCGGGGGCGCGGCTGCTCGTCCCGGAGCGAGGCGCCCCGACCGGGCTGATCTCCGGCGGTTGCCTGGAGGAGGAGGCCGCACGGCTGGCGCGCGAGGCGCTTCGGTCCGAGACACCGGTCATGGTCACCGTCGATCACTCCGCGGAGGGCGACGAGCTGTGGGGGATGGGTCTCGGCTGCCGGGGAGTGATCGAGCTGCTGGCCGAGCCCCCGGCCATGGCGGCCGAGACGCTCGAGGCCCTCCGAGCGGCGGCCCAGGGCCAGGCGGCGTACCTGCTCACGGTCCTCGGCGGAGACCGCCGAAGACTCTCCGCGTCAGAGGCGGGCGAACTCGGAGAGCGCGCTGCCGTGGCGATTGCCCACGGGCACCCGACCGTCATCGGCGAGTCCGTGCTCGATCCGATCCTTCCGCCACTCCACCTGGTGGTCTGCGGCGCAGGCCCGGATGCCGGGCCGCTGGTGGCTGCGGGCCTGAGGCTCGGGTGGCGTGTCGCCGTGGTCGACCCTCGTCGCTCGCTGCTGCGCCAGGAGCGCTTCCCGGGTGCCACGCTGAGCGATGTCGAGCCTGCTCGGGCGGCCGACGCCGTTGGCGCCGGCGAGTGGACCGCCGTCGTGCTCATGAGCCATGACTACCTGCGCGACGCCGCGTTCCTCGCGAGCTTCCTGGGACGTGGCGTTCCGTACCTCGGCGTGCTCGGTCCGCGCGAGCGAACGGAGCGGCTCCTGGCGGAGCTGGTCCAGGCGCCCGGCAGCGCGGACCTTGCGGCCATTTGTTTCCCTGCCGGCCTCGACATCGGGGCAGACGGCGCCGAGGAGGTTGCCACGGCCATCATCGGTGAGATCCTGGCAGTCCTGCGAGGCCGCACCGGCATTCCCCTGCGCGATCGGCCCGGTCCGATCCACGGGTAGGTCAGCCGCCGATAAAGCTCATCTCCACCTTCGGCAGCTCGACCGTCTCCAGCGTGCGCAGCTCGGAGTAGCGGTCGTCGCGGCCCGTCCAGATGACCCGCAGTGCATCGGCCAGGTCGGACTCGGTGGTTCCGGATCGAACGATCGAGCGCAGGTCGTGGCCGGCGGTCGCGAACAGGCAGGTGAAGAGCTGGCCGTCGGCCGACAGCCGTGCGCGGGTGCAGTCTCCGCAGAAGGGCTGGGTGACGCTGCTGATGACGCCGATCTCGCCGGCCCCATCGCGGTACCGG